>Ga0335078_10015064_pt1 | contig 11474 bp, 10 predicted proteins | sample Lox_Sample_32_FD_206711 | JGI IMG/M metagenome (GOLD analysis project Ga0335078, IMG submission 206711) | Soil microbial communities from Loxahatchee National Wildlife Refuge, Florida, United States - Lox_Sample_3.2 | ecosystem: Environmental > Terrestrial > Soil > Wetlands | place: USA...
CTTTCAGTACGACCATGGGCACGCCAACCGTTCTTGTCGGCGGCATGGCGGCCAACGTTCTCTTCTCCGGCTTATCGCCCCAATTCCCGAGCTTTTATCAAATCGACATTACCGTGCCGAATGTCCCGGGAGGTGACGCGGTGCCTCTGCAAATCCAGATGAACGGCGTCACCACCACCGACCAATTGAAAATCGCGATTTCCAACTGAGGACTTGGTGGTATCAGCCACGGCTCGCGCAGTCGCGGAGCGCCATGGTTCCCAGCGCCCGCTCCTACCAGGAATTGGCGCCCGTCCAGATCGCCGCGCCGGTCCGCACAAGAATGCGAAGATACATCCCCAGCGAGCGGCCGCGGACCAGTTTCAAGTCCAAGGCCCGCCGCTCGGCATAACTCAGCCGGTTGCGCCCGGAAACCTGCCATAGGCCGGTGATCCCCGGTTTGGCTTCAAGAATTTCGGGCGCGTCATTGCCGTAGTAGCGCCGCAACTCCGCGGCCGTCAACGGCCGCGGACCAACGAAAGACATTTCGCCGCGCAGCACGTGCAGCAACTGCGGCAATTCGTCGATCGAGTGCCTCCGGCAGAAGCGGGCGAACCGGCTCGGCACGCGCGAATCTTGTTCGTTCTTCCCCAGAGGCCCCGTCTCGTCGTCGATGTATTCGAGCCAACTCCCGCGCTCCGGGCTGTTGTCATCCCACATCGTGCGCAGCTTGAGCATCCAGAGTGTCGAATCGCGCCGCCCGACACGGCGATGTGCTATCAGCGGGCTTCGGCGCGAGAGCAACGCCAGCGCCGCCGCACTGGCACAGAGCAGCGGAATGGACGTCGCCAGCAGCAGGCCCGCCATCACCCGCTCGGAAACTTCGGCCACGGCCAATGTGGATGATCGGGGAAGCGCCGCTTCGCGCAATAGGGGAATGGAAGCCACGGGACCTAGTCTGATCGTACCCGCCGCGGCGGCCTTCGCATGTAAACAGATTGTGAAATCCGCCCGCCGCCTGCGTTGCGTGAAGCACCGCACGCAATATTTAGTGGATCCGCGCGACCGCGTCCTGCTCTTTGGTGATCACATCTTTGGGAAGCGCCAGATACCCGAGCGCGGCGGCCTGCCGTTGGCCGGGGCCCAGCATCCAACGCAGAAAGGCAGTAATCGTAGTTCGCTTTCCGTCATCCGCAATCCGGGCGGGGACCACAAGCCATGTGAACGACGCAATCGGGTAGGCGCTGGCGCCCGGCGCATTGGCAAGCGAAGTTTTGAAGTCACTGCTAATCTCCGCGCGGCTGACCGCGGAGGCAATGGTTTCCAGACTGGCTGAGACAAACTGACCATTTTGATTGCGGACCTCTCCAAAGTTCAGATGGTTTTGCAAAGCATAGATGAATTCCACGTACCCGATCGACCCGCCCAGTTCCTTCACCAGTTTCGCCACGCCATCATTTCCGGACGCCGCGCGTCCGGTCTTCCACCGCGGCGCCAGGCTCGTGCCGACCTCCGCTTTCCACTCCGGACTGATTCGCGAAAGATAGTCGGTCCAGGCATAACTGGTGCCGCTGCCCTCCGCCCGGTGGACCACAACAATGTCGAGATCGGGAAGATGCACGCCGCGATTGGACTGCGCCAGCACCGGGTCGTTCCACTCCGTAATCTTCCCGAGAAAGATGCCCGCCAGCGCCTCCGGCGTGAACTTGACGTCATTCGCGATCCCCGGCAGATTGACGATCGGAACGACGGCGCCCACCACGGAGGGAAACAGAAGATAATTGCCGGCTTCATTCGGAGCGAGCGCATCCAGCACTTCCGGGCTGTCCGAAGCCGCGAAATCCACCTTGCCCGAAATCAGTTGCCGCACGCCCGCTTCCGAGCCGATCGGGTCGTAAGCGATCTCCACATTCGGATTTTCGCGCCGGTAGTTCGCAAACCATTTTGAATAAACCGGGTAAGGAAACGTAGCTCCGGCTCCCGTCAGAATCGTAGTGGCTCGCGGCAGGTTTTCCGGTCGAGCGGGTAATTCGGCGCGTGCCAGCGCTTCGCTCAGATGTTTGGCAATTTGCTTCGAAAGGTCTTTCGAGATATCGCCGGACGCGGCGCCCGGAGTCACCAGGTCCGACCAAAGGGTCACGCCGGTCTTGTCCCTCAGTTCGACAGAAAGATATCCTCCATAGACCGGTGTTCCGTTCGACAGCAATCTGCCGGCACGCGGGTTGAGACTGCGGTAACCTTTCACCCAGATCTCTCCGCCGCCGCCCAAAATTACATCCGCGCTGGATTTATCGGCGACCAGCAAAACCGAGCTCAGCTTCCGCACTTCTCCTCTGACATCCTCCTGGAGTTCTTCAGCCCCCGCTTGCGTAGCGAACGCTTCCACGTACAAGCGCTTCATATGGCGTTCCCCGGCGGGCTCCGCGAGCGACCACCCGGTAATCAGGCAGCACAAGGCGGCTCGCAGAATCACAGACGTTTTCATCATCGTGAGTATCCCGCATCCCGGTGCGCGATTTGCGCGCCCCGTGTTACGGAAACATTACAAAATCGTGAATCTTGTGAGCGCAGGGCCTAAATCGTTGACAGCAAGTAACGGCGTCGCCAACGATAAAGACTTGCGCTTATTCCTGATTCTGCTCGTTCTCACGCCACCTCGGTCGCTCGCTCAAGAGGGCGCGCCTTCCGCAACCACGGACGGAGACCAGCAGTCATTTTGGAATCGGTTCTGGGTCTCGATCCAGGGAAATTTCATCCGCCAGCAGGATCCGGCGTTCTCGGCGAAGTACTCCGGTCCGAACAGCTTTTCTCCCGATGCGGAGCATGCGACGTCTCGTGTGGAAACTCTGTATACCGGCTTCCAGATCAGCAACCGCCTGGAGATCCTCTGCGACATCGAGAGCACCGGCGGAGCCGGGTTGAGCAACGCGCTCGGCATCGCGGGCTTCACCAACGTGGATGTAGTTCGTAATCCAACGCTAGGAGAAAGCCCGTATGTCTCACGAGCGATGCTCCACTACACGATCCCGCTGAGCACCGAGACCACCGAAGCCACGCGCAACCCACTCTCGCTCGCTTCGGTTGTGCCGGTCAGGCGGTTGGAACTCCGCCTGGGGAAGATGAGCACGGTCGATTTCTTGGACCTGAATTCCATCGGCAGCGATAGCCATCTGCAATTCATGAACTGGGCAGTCGTGAACAACGGCGCCTATGATTACGCCGCTGATACGCGCGGATACACCTATGGTTTGCTGATGGAGTATTACGACCGAGTATGGGCGGCGCGCTTCGGGGAAATGCTGATGCCGACGGTGGCGAATGGCATTCAGCTCGACTGGAATCTCGCCCGGGCACGCGGCGAGAATTTCGAAGGGGAATATCACCCCGGCCTGATTTCGAAACGCTTGACGATCCTGCGGGCCCTGGCTTTCGTCAACCATGCGAACATGGGCAGCTACCGGGACGCCATCAACGGCTATCTTTCCGGAGCCGACGCGGTCCCCGACGTCACGCAGCATCGCCGTCAGGGCACCGTGAAATACGGGTTCGGATGGAACGTCGAGCAGGAGGTGACTCCTCTGGCTCGAGCTTTCGGGCGCCTGGGGTGGAATGACGGTGCGAACGAATCGTTTGCCTATTCCGAAATCGACCGCACGGCTCAAATCGGCGGCGATTTCCGCGGCAAGCCGTGGCATCGCTCCCAGGATAAAGTGGGGGCGGCGTTCGTAGCCAATGGAATATCGGGCGACCATCGCCGCTACCTGGCTCTTGGCGGACAAGGATTTATCCTCGGCGATGGAGCCTTGCGCTACGGTCCGGAGAAGATTTTCGAAACGTACTACACCGCCCACCTCTGGCGGGGAATCTCCTGCGCGATCGACTATCAGCATGTAGCCAATCCAGGCTACAACCGCGATCGCGGCCCGGCCTCGGTTGTCAGTTTCCGCATTCACGTAGAAGACGCCGTCCGTTTCGGCAGGTTCGGGAACGGACTGTGACGGTGCGGTTCCGCACTCTCATTTTCTCTCGATCCGTTCACAAATCTGAAACACTCGCGCTGTAAACTTTCCGAACCGAGGTAACTTATGGCATCAGCCGCTACCGCTGCCGCAACCGTCCCGAGTGTGCAGTCGAAACTTGACCGGAAGCCAGGAAAGATCGGCATGGCGATCTTTGGTTTGGCTTTAATCATCGGCTTTGTTTATGCGGCCGCACACCTGGTATCGGATCTTTCCTCTGTTCATCCGACTTCTCTGTACCCGTTTGTGCTGCTTGGCGTAGCCCTTTTGGTCGCCCTTGGTTTTGAGTTCGTGAATGGGTTCCACGACACCGCCAACGCCGTGGCGACCGTCATCTACACGCATTCGCTGGAGCCGCACGTGGCGGTGGTGTGGTCCGGAATGTGGAATTTCCTCGGCGTGCTCACCTCCACCGGGGCCGTGGCGTTCGGGATCATCACGTTGTTGCCAGTGGAGTTGATCCTGCAAGTCGGCAGCGGCGCGGGATTCGCGATGGTGTTTGCCCTACTCACGGCCGCAATCATCTGGAACCTTGGTACCTGGTACTTCGGGTTGCCGTCTTCCAGCTCTCATACTCTGGTCGGTTCCATCATTGGAGTCGGCATCACCAATCAATTGATGTCGGCGCACAGCGGCACCAGCGGCGTCGATTGGGCCCAGGCGGCCAACGTCGGCAAGACGTTGCTGATCTCGCCAGTAGTTGGGTTCGTGTGCGCCGCTGTGCTGCTTCTGCTCTCGAAGCTCCTTCTGCGCAACCCGGCGCTGTACGAAGCGCCCGAAGGCACTGAGCCTCCACCATGGTGGATCCGCATCCTCCTCATCGGCACCTGCACCGGCGTCAGCTTTGCACACGGTTCCAATGACGGTCAGAAAGGCATGGGTCTCATCATGCTGATCCTCATCGGGACTGTGCCCACGGCCTATGCGCTGAACCACGCGGTTACCGCCCAGCAGACCACCGATTTTGTCGCTGTCTCCCACCAAACGGGCGACGTGATTCAGAAATATGTCAACAACGCGGCAATCACGGGAGATCCGCGCGACGACGTCAAAGCGTACGTCGCAAGCCGGGATTTCACAACCACCACGATGCTGGCCCTGCGCCAGCTTGTGAACGAGATCGGGAACGAAGCGGCCCTGTACAAAGAGCTCAAAAACGTCCCGGCCAATCTGACGCCGAACCTTCGCAACGATATGTATCTAGTCAGCGAAGCCTTGCGCTTGATGAAGAAAAACGGCAATCCCAAGCTCGCCACCGAAGATTGGGCGGTTCTCAGCAATTACCAGAAGCATATCGACAACTCGACCAAGTTCATTCCAACCTGGGTCAAAGTCGCGGTGGCCATGGCGCTCGGATTGGGCACAATGGTCGGCTGGAAGCGGATCGTCGTGACCGTGGGAGAAAAAATCGGCAAGCAGCACCTGACCTACGCGCAGGGCGCCGCCGCCGAGATCACTGCGATGGCCACCATCTGGTCTGCCGATCACATGGGCTTGCCCGTCAGTACGACTCACGTGCTTTCTTCGGGCGTCGGCGGAACCATGGCGGCGAACCACTCCGGCCTGCAGTGGAGCACCGTGCGCTCCTTGGCGATGGCCTGGGTCCTGACCTTGCCCTCTTCGATTATTTTATCCGCCCTCTTGTTCTGGCTATTTCGCCAGCAGTTCTAAAAACTAGTTCTCTCAGCGTGAGGGGGCCCGAAGCGCCGAGCGCAGAAGGCCCTCGAGTTTGGCCTGTCTCAGTTCTTCGGAGGCTCCGATTGCACGGCGTCGATCAATCCCTTGACATCGCCAACCGCGCAATCCAACTGTAAGATCTGATCAAACGGCGCGAGTTTCAAACTCTGTTTCGGCACCACCCACGGCTTCGTCAGCACCTTCGGGTCTTCGAGGGTCGCGTCGATTTCGAGCGTGTTCGCGTCCACCCGGTGATACCGCTCCACCACGTGCAGCGCGTCGGAATGGAACGATACTCGGCCTTCCGCTGAGATCCAGGTGCTGTCATTGAAATTCGTCTTATCGACAACCAGCGTATCGCCTTCCCAATGGCCGATCGCGTCTCCGCGATTGGAGGGCGGCTGATCGTCGCGATGCGGCCTTCCGTCGATCGGAATTATCTGAAACCCGTGATAGGTTTCCGTGAGCATCACGACGAACTTGGGAGTCTGGATGATCTGCCCCACCGCCCCCACATCGAACAGGCTGACGTTCAAGGTGCCGAATGCGGTCGGCGTGCAGTTCAAGGAAGGGTCGTCTTTGTCGCGGAGCGTTTTGGCTTTGGCCTGCGCGGACGGCTGGTACAAGCCGGCGAACGTCGGCGCCGGGGGCCCGCCGCGTGCACCGCGTCCCCCCAATGCCGCCCCGCTGCGCCCGCCGATATCCTCGCCCCGCCACCAGACCCCTGAAAGATCCGGATGGCCATCAGCCGTGCGCGGCACCGCGCCGAAGGAAGCCTTTGCGTTCGCTGCGTCGGCAGTTTTGGTTTGCGCGGGCAGAGCCGCCGCCCATGCCAGCGCGCCTGCGAGGGCCGCCGTTACGGTCGAGATCTTCATAAATTTTCTCCGGGTCTATTGCGGTCCGAACAAACCGTAGACGTGTCCATCTGAGGTGATGAGCTCCCGCAGCATCCCTCGTTTCTGGGACGCATCTTTCGCTCGGAAGCCTTTGATCGTGACCTCCGCTCCCGACTTGATGATGTTCGGTTTGTAGCCATTGCGAATCATCCCGCTGGGCGTGCCGGCCTCGAAGGCCCATGACTCTACCCTTCCGTCGGCATCCTTGACGTCGATATAAAACCACGAGTGCGGGTTCTCCAGCAGCACCTTGTCAATGACGCCGTGAACCTCTACCGGCTGTTTCATATCGTAAGCCGCCACGAACGAATGGTGCGCCCAAGTCGGAACTCTCGTGCTAAAAGCCATCAAGCAAAAGACAAAAATCGCCGAAAATCTGCGTTTCATAAGCCTCCGGGGTAAGCCGCCCCTCCAAATCTTTAGCACCGAGTATACACCCAGCGGCCGCCTCTCCAGCGATAGCATCGCCGGAACCCTTCCTTGCATGACGGGCTGCGCCGCTCAGATTGAACGGGCCAGGAGAGTGCGATAGAATTCATAGCCGTGGCCTTCGCCACGATCAATAAGAGGAATTGTAGATTGCACAATCGATTCATCCGCACCGTCGTGACGGCGGCCGCCGTCTGGTTTGCCGCCGGCGCCGCTCCCGCGCAGAAGCTCGATCGTCCGGCCAAAATCGGCGGGCATCCGAACCTCAACGGGGTCTGGGCGACGATGAACACCGCGTACTGGAACCTGGAAGCGCATTCGGTTGAAGGATTCCCGAAAGATCTGTGGCAGCTCGGCGCCCTCGGTGTCATCCCCGCGGGACCGAGCACGTTGAAGGGCGGCGGCTCAATTCCCTATTTGCCGGATGCGCTCAAACAGCGCGACGAAAACCGGTCCAAATGGCCCGCGGCCGACCCTGAAGCCAAGTGCTTTATGCTCGGGGTTCCGCGCGTTACCTACCAGGGCCGGCCGTTCCAGATTTTCCAAGGAGACGGCGACGACCTTCTCATGGTCTACCCGTTCGCCGCTACCAACCGCGTCGTTTACATGAAAAATCATGAAGACCTGCCGGTGGATTCGTGGATGGGCCGCTCTAACGGCGATTGGGAAGGCGACACGCTGGTCATCACTACCACCTCGCAAAATGGCAAGTCGTGGCTCGATCGCGCCGGAAACTTCTCCAGCAACCAGCTCAAAGTGACCGAGCGCTTCAGGCTTCTTGACGCCACTCACATGACGTATGAGGCGACTCTGGACGATCCCAAAACATTCTCACGGCCGTGGACCATCGAGATGCCGTTATACCGCCTGGTCGATAACGATGCGCAATTGCAGGAGTTGAAGTGCGTGCCCTACGCCGACGGCGTGCTCTATCACGACCTGCTCCAGCCCAAGCCGTGAGCGCGGCTGAAATGCATGCCATATAATGACAGAAGGATAGGGAGCAGCCTCATGCACAGCAAACTGCTGAAGGTTCTAGCGAGTGCCGCCACGCTGATGGCGGTAGCATTGCCGGTTGCGGCGCATCATTCCTTTTCGGCGGAATTCGACCGGAATAAACAGGTCACGCTTGAGGGGAAAGTGGTCGAGATGGAATGGGTCAATCCGCATTCCTGGCTCGTGATCGACGTGCCGAACGCCGACGGCAAAATGGACCGCTGGCGCATAGAAGGCGGATCGCCTTCGGTCTTGCTGCGCCTGGGTTGGAACCGCAATTCGCTCCCCGCCGGAACCAAAATCAAAGTCGTCGCCTACCAGGCGAAGGACGGCTCTTTCCGCGCCAGTTCGCAATCCATCGAGTTCCCCGACGGCCGCAAGATTGGCATGGGCGGCTCCGGCGAAACCGAAGACGGCCGGAATAAGTAATCGGCAGCCGCAGTTCTCTACCGTGGCTGTACCTGGCAGAGCGAGCAACCCTCGCTGGCGTGGATTCTAGGCGTTACTCAAATCGGGCGGCTCCGAATGACGACGATTGCTTCGCTGTGCATGCTGGCAATAGTGCCTGCTCTGGCCCAGCAGCCGAAATTCGACTTGGCGGACGGGCACGTCAGCGCCACGCCTGCGGTTTACTTTGCCAGGTGAAGAAAATCCTGCGAGACACGTGAACGCAGTTCGACCCAGACGCCGTTCTTGGGGCGCAGGGTGAGGGTGGGGACGAGTTCGAGGGGACGGCCGCGGACCGGGACCGGGTGGAATTTTTGGGCGATGGTGGCGAGCAGGAGCACGGCTTCCATCATGGCGAAGGATGAACCGATGCACTGGCGCGGACCGGCGCCGAAGGGGAAATAGGCGAAGCGCGGCATGGCGCGGGAGTCGTCACGCAGCCAGCGGTCCGGATCGAACTCGAGCGGGTTGGAAAAGAAACGGGGATCGCGGTGCATGACCCATGGGCTCATGACGATGTTGGCGCCGGCGGGCACACGGTAGCCGGCGAGTTCGAAATCCTGGATGGCGGTGCGGCCCAAGGCCCAGGCGGGCGGGTAGAGGCGCAGCGCTTCCTTGACGACCGCTTCGGCGTACGGCAACCGCGGCAGGTCGGAGACCGCGGGGACGCGGCCGGCGAGCACGCGATCCAATTCCTGGTGCAGTTTTGCGGCGGCCGGCGGATTGGCGGCGAGCAGATGCCAGACATAAGAAAGCGCCAGCGCGGTGGTTTCGTGACCGGCGAGCAGGAAGGTCATGACCTCGTCACGAAGCTGGCGGCCGGTCATGCGGCTGCCATCCTCATCGCGGGCGGCGACGAGCATGGAAAGAAGATCGCCGGAATCGCCCTGGCGGCGATGGCGGGCGATGATCTGGCAGACGGTGTCATCGAGTTTGCGAACGGCGCGGCGGAATTTGAGCAGCCCTGGACGCGGCAGCAGGCGCAGGACCGGGAGAAAGATGAGGCGGGCGCCGCTGAAATCGCGCGTCAGGGCATTCAATACCTCAGAGAGTTCGCGTGTGCCTTCGGGCTCGACGTTGAAAAGAGTGTGGACGGCGATGGAAAGGGTGAGCCGCATCATCTCCTGATGGATGTCGAGGACTGCGCCCGGCTGCCAGGCGGCGATGGCGCGCTCCGCGTAGTGGGTCATCAGGGCGGCGTACGAGAAGATGCGTTCGCGATGAAAGGCCGGCTGCGACAAACGGCGCTGGCGCTTCCACGCGTCGCCTTCGGCGGTGAGGAGACTTTCGCCGAACAACCAGCGGCTGTTGCGGATGACGCGATCCTTCCGGAAGTTCTGATAGTGGCGGACGAGGACGGATTCGATGAGGCCGGGGTGGTTGAGGAAATAGACGTGAATCCAGCCGGCGCGGTAATAGAAAACATCGCCGTAGTCGCGGGCCCAGCCGGTGAAGACGGCGAGGGGATCGGGGCTGGCGAGCGGGACGTTGCCGATCAAGAAACGCGGCTGGGGACCGGGGGGACGCACGAGCTCAGGATATCGCGGCCCGGGGGGAAAAGGCGTTCTGCGCGGAACGCGTCACGGCGCATTTGCACTCGCGCTCGCGGCGCGCCATGATGGGAGTCAACCTCCCCGGGAAAGTAGGCTCCTGGTTGCCGATTCCAGTTTTGAAGCCGACCGCCGCGCGGGACGAGTCCTACGGCGGCGTCACCTACCACATCGAAGGCGAACTGGTTCCGGTGCTGCACGTCGAGTTGAGCAGCACCGCGGTGTATTTCGAACATCACATTCTGCTCTGGAAAGAGCCCCAGGTGATAATCGGGATCAAGCCGCTGCAAGGGGGCTTCAAACGCGTGCTGGCGGGGATGCCGGTGCTGATGACCGAGGCTAGCGGGCCGGGGCAGATGGGGTTCAGCCGTGACGGAGCCGGTCACATCATGGGAATTCACCTGAAGCACGGCGAGGGAATCGAAATCCGCGAGCACCAGTTCCTCGCCGCGACCGGCACGGTGGACTACACGTATTCCCGGGTGAAAGGCATTTCGAATATTCTCCTGGGCGGGTCGGGGTTCTTCATCGACCATTTCAACGCACAACACGGCGAAGGGATCGTGTGGATCCACGGGTACGGCAACATGTTTGAGGTGATGCTGGGTGCCGGCGAATCGATCGACATCGAACCGGGCGGCTGGGTTTATAAAGACCGCACGGTGCAGATGGAGACGCAGTTTCAGCGGTTCTCCACAGGAATCTTCGCCAGCGCTGGGCAATTGGTTTGGAACCGCTTCACCGGCCCGGGACGCGTCGGTATTCAATCCATGTACCTGCATATGCCGACTACGGAATAAGTGCGGCGCGATCCCCGCGCTGTGTGGTGGCGATTCCCGGTCTGAGAGACGCGGTCAGGACGATCGCGAGTCGGCAGGATCGATGATGGCGTTCAGGGTGGCGCTGGGGCGCATGGCGGCGGAGCACTTGGCGTCGTCGGGCCAATAGTAGCCACCGATGTCTACCGGCTTGCCTTGGGCGGCCAGTAATTCCGCGGTGATCTTTGGCTCGTTGCCGGCGAGGGCGGCGGCGATCTTCGTAAAGCGTTGCTTCAAGTCCGCGTCTTCGTCTTGCGCGGCGAGAGCCTTGGCCCACGCCAGCGCGAGATAAAATGTCGAGCCGCGGTTGTCGATTTCGTTCACCTTGCGCGAGGGGAGGCGGCCGTCTTCGAGATACTGGCCGATCGCCTGGTCGAGCGTTTTAGCAAGGAGTGCCGCGCGCCGATTACCCGTCTTTTCGGCGACGAATTCCAGTGACGGCACCAGTGCGCAATACTCACCAAGAGAATCCCAGCGCAGATGCCCTTCTTTGACGAACTGCTGCACGTGCTTGGGGGCCGATCCGCCGGCGCCGGTCTCGAACATCTGGCCGCCACCGAGCATGGGCACGATGGAGAGCATGCGCGCGCTGGTTCCCAATTCGAGGATCGGGAACAGGTCGGTGAGATAGTCGCGAAGTACGTTGCCGGTTACGGAAATGGT
>Ga0335078_10015065_pt1 | contig 11473 bp, 10 predicted proteins | sample Lox_Sample_32_FD_206711 | JGI IMG/M metagenome (GOLD analysis project Ga0335078, IMG submission 206711) | Soil microbial communities from Loxahatchee National Wildlife Refuge, Florida, United States - Lox_Sample_3.2 | ecosystem: Environmental > Terrestrial > Soil > Wetlands | place: USA...
AACGCCTTTTGGGCGAAACCGCCCCTTGCTAAGGCTGCGGCCATCAATACCCCACCGAACAACCGCTTCAAGAACCGCATACAATCCTCCTTGCCTCGCTTCGGCAAGCAATCGAACAATTTGTGGCGTCCAGTGGAGGCTTCCAGCCCGGAGTAGGTTCAGGACGAAGCTTTCAAATACAGCATGCTTGGTGCGCTCTTATCATTTGCAGCGGAGCTGGCTACTTTATCTCGCCTGTTTTACGTGGTTTCAGGCGCACAATCGGCATGACTCAGACTCATTGCCCTTATCATTGGCAACGGTGTTGAGAGTGTGATCAACCCATCTGCACGCAAGCGGCTGTGCGGGATTTTCGGTCTTGATCCAGACACAGGAGAGGCGCCGACAGGTTACGGCGGGAAAAGCGAGAATAGTTTTCGTCATGACTTCCTCCTTCCGGCATACTTGGGTTTCTCTGGTACGTGAATCGAGCGTCCTCACTCCGGAACACCGAACTGGTCGGCTTGAAGAGAGGGGTTCGAGTTTTGGCATTTCGCCTCAACCTGCTGGCATGTAAAGGGCGTCTGTGCTTGGGTTCGCGCCAACGGATGGGACTAGTAGACGAGCGCCAAGATGCAAAGATGTTTCAGCACGCGCCCTCCACTAGCCGCTTCACTTCTGCCGTTTTTATGGTCCTAGAATAGGGTCCAGCGCTGCTTGTCTGGTGGCTTCTTTCGGTTGCCAACCGACATCTTTCGGTAGTCTTGACTTTGCTTTACCAGCCGACCGAAGCTAAGAGAATGTCGCGGATGCTCAAAATATTAACGAGTGCGCATGTCCGCATCCCCGTCGGACTGGCATTGATCCTTGTCATCGGGTTTGCCGACATCAAGCTCAACACCGCAATACCACTTTCGATCCTTTATTTCTTGCCGATCGCTATGATGAGCCCCTTGCTCAATCGTTGGCAGGTAGTGCTTCTCGGTTTGTCCTGCATGTTCGTTGCAGAGTGGTCTGACGATTTCGTATGGAACATTGCGCAAGGTATTCCGAGGGACGCCCTGTACTTGGTTGCTTACACGGCTGCAGGCTTATACATGCATGGTTTCTTCAAGACAAGGAAGATTGAGCGCGGGCATCGTGAAACTCTCCAAGTTGTCGAAGAGCAGCTTCGCTTGCTTGTGTCAAATTCGTCTCTGGCGATTCTTATCACAGACGAGACTGGGAACGTCCTCCAAGCAAACGCGGCAGCCGAGAAGATGTTTCGCGGAGATAACGAGGGCCTATCCGGCGGGTTGCAGGGATCTGCTTTGAGCAATTTTCTTCCAGCGCTATCCACAGCGCATCTTTGGGCAGGTTCCGGCGAGCAGATGAAAACGATGATGCAGTGTCAAGGGATGCGAAACAATGCCGAACCATTTCTTGCGGATGTATGGTTTTCGACGTACATGACCACGAATGGTGGACGACTCACGGCCATGATGATGGATACCTCGCTGGAGATTAAAGATCGCGAGGAGGCCAGTCTCGAACAGACGCTGGCTGTCTCCAAATTGGCCGTGAGCGCACTGTCCCATGAAATCAGGAATATTGCTGCTGCCGTTTCGGGTGTTGTCTATCAAATGACATCAACTCCGGAATCGGCGAATGCGACGAAAAACGTTGATGCTCTCCGACAGCTTATTGCAGCTCTACAACGTCTCTCTTCGCAGGAAGTGATCTCTTCTGCGAGCCGTTTGAGGACATTACGAATCGAGAATTTCCTGCGCGATCTCTATGTGATTCTGCAGGCCACACTGCGCGATGCAGGCGTTATCCTGGAATGGCATGTGGAGGACAATCTTCCGATTGTATGGGCGGACCGCCACAGCCTTTTGCAGGTCTTCCTGAATGTAACGCGAAATGCCATTACCGCAGTAGCTGGCCGAGAAAAGCCTTTGTACAGTGTGACGGTCTTTCGCACGTCGTCTGGTGTGGCGGTCCGGCTATCGGACAACGGGCCGGGCATCAAGGACGTTGAATATTTGTTCCGACCGTTTCATTCCGGCAGTGGGCCATCCGGTCTGGGGTTGTACCTGTCGCGGGCGATGATGCGCAGTATGCAAGGAGATTTGAGGCTGGAGAGCGGTCATCCTGGCGCGACGTTCCTGATTGAGCTGATGTCGGCTGGAGATAAATAATGGCGGACGCAGTCAACCAACCATTCAAGATCGTGATCGTGGACGATCACAAGCTGTTTCGTGCCGGCCTCTTGAGGGTCTTGGAAAGCCATCCTGGTTTGAAAGTGTGTGGCGAATTCGGCTCGGCGGAAGAAGTATTGGAATCGCTTGCTGCTGGAATGCAGTTTGACGCGATTCTTGTCGATTATGAATTGCTTTCGACCGGAGGAGCACGAACTTCCGGACTGGATCTTGTATCCTCCATACGCGCCCTCCGACCGGAAGCGAACATTCTCATGGTCACCGCCGGAATGAGGGCTTCCGAGCTTTCGCAAGCGATCTACGAGCTAAAGGTAGGAGTGTTCCTGAAGAGCGAGAGCGAAGAAGAGTTGATACTCGCAGTGAGCCGAACGACTCAGGGACAGCGATGGGTTTCGACTCAAGCGGCGCTATCCCTTGTGCCTGCCAAATCTCCGGTGCATCAGGAGCATAGCGTCTCTGGATCATTCACACCCAAAGAGGAGGCGGTATTACAGGGGATTCTCGAAGGATTGAGCAACAAGGAGATTGGTGCGAAGTTGGACGTAACGGAAGGGGCAATCAAGACCGTACTGCAACGTCTGTTTGACAAGGTAGGCGTGCGAACTCGCTCGCAACTCGTTCGCTATGCAATAGAAAGTCGATCGGGCAAGTTCTGATGGGCGGAGACGCCTGTCGCCGGTTCCGTGCTTGCGCACGGGGATTAGCAGTTGACACGTCACCCCCAAATGGGAACTGTGAGGTGTACCTGTGTTATCGGGCGTGAACGTGTGCGAATTGAATGAGTTAGCGAGATGGCGTTTACGAGCGTAAACGCCATCTCGTGTTCGTAGACATGCTGTTTCGCTCGTGTGAGTTCCGCGTAAACACGTTGCAGGAACGAGGCTTACGGTTCGATGGCATGTGACAGCGACTTGACCAGAAATCCGCATCGGGAGCATGTTGGAAGCAAGGCGGGCTTTCGATGGAGACTCCGCGCGGCCCCATTCCGGCGATGCCCGACGCTTCCGAGAGCGCGCAGGAGAAGCCCGGCTTCCGTACCAAAACGATAGCGACACGGATCACGCCGGAGGAGCTGCGCGAGGTCGAAGCCGCCGCCGAGCGGAGCGGTAAAACGCTCGCGGTCTGGCTCCGGGACCTGGCCCTGAAGTCTTCGCGGGAGCGTCCCGCCGACCCGACAGAGCTGGTACTGGCCGAGCTTTCCGCGCTCCGCTATACGCTTCTCAATCTCTTCCATGCGTCGGCCTCGGCACGTACCGAAGGTAAGTTTTTGCTCCCGGAATCCGTCGTTAAAATCCGCGATACGGCGGATGCTCGGAAGCTGGCCGACGCCCGCAAACTGCTCTCCGATTTCCTCGCCGGGGAGGCTGGGAACGGGGGCTCGAAGTGAGCGCTGGGGCGATGCGCTTTCCCAGCCGGGGCCGGTGGCTCCTGTGGCTGATCTTGCTCTTCGTGCTGGGGCCGTTTCTGGTGATCTTTCCGGCGGCGCTGTGGCTTGGTTGGACGATGAATCCCGTCCAGAACTTCTACCTCGGAACCTACTCCGCATGTTCGACGTTAAGCAGCTACCCCGATGCCATGACAGACGTTCGGTACGTCGAAAAGACGGCTCCGGGCCGAAAGCCAGAACCGCTCTTGCCGGAGGATGCGGTCAAGAGTTCCGACCCTAAACAACGGTTCGCCTTAAGCCCGAAGGCTATCGCGGAGGGCTGGCGCGGGGTGTTGATCCTGCCGCCCGGCAAGGTTCGCGCAGCAGAACTGAAAGTCTACTTGCGGGACACGATCTACGACGGCGATAGCGCGTGGCTGATCTTCCTGCGCCCCATTCTCTACCTGACAGCTTTGGTGCTTTCTTTCTATCTGTTGTGGCTGTTCTTCGGCCACAAACTCCGCATCAACCGAAAGCACGAACAACGTCATGGACGCAGCACCAAAGGCCCTGAGTTGCTGGCCGCGCTGCGCGGCTCCGGCGACGGCGGTATCCGCTTCCCGATGGAGCGTGAAGGGACTTTCGCCCGATGGCTTCCGGCCCGCAGTTTCCAAGTTCCGCGCCGGCTGGAGGCGAGTCACATCCTGCTGATGGGCGACACAGGTTCTGGCAAAAGTTCGGCCATCCGGCAGCTACTTCGTCAGGTGCAAGACCGAGGTGAGAGCGCCATCGTCTATGACCCGGCGATGGACTTCCTGGGCGAGTTCTATAACCCCACGAGAGGCGACCTGGTTCTGAATCCGCTCGACCAGCGGTGCCCTTATTGGGGATTAGGCGATGAGATCGACCGGCCTGAGACGGCCACTACGATTGCGGCGGCGATGCTGCCAGAGAAGGAATATGAGAAGGCATTCTTTACCGATGCGCCGCGCCGGGTATTGGCTCACTTGCTGAGGAATAAGCCGCAGCCGAGAGACATTCTGCGGATGATGGCCGATCCGGTGTACATCGAAGCGGCAGTGAAAGGAACGCCACTCGCAGCTCTGCTTGATCCCGGCGCTCCCGCGCAGCGCGCCGGTGTTCTCTCCAGCCTGAACATGGTGGCCGACAGTCTGGAACTGTTACCGGAGTGGGAATACAGGCGGAAGACGTTTGCGACCTCCGAGTGGTACACCGAGCGCAAACGCTGGGTCTTTCTGACCTCTTCTGCCGCCTATAGGGAGAAGGTGTTGCCGCTGCATTCGGCGTGGCTGGATTTATTCATTCTGCGCATGATGGGTTACTGCGAAGACCGTTCCGCCAAGCCGGTATGGTTCGTGCTGGATGAACTGGCCAGCCTGAACAAGCTGCCGCAGCTTCATACCGCCGTGACCGAGAATCGCAAGTACGGCAATCCCGTCGTCATGGGAATTCAGGGACGCAGCCAGATCGAAAAGCGGTACGGCCAGGACGCCGAGGCCATGCTTTCGCAGCCCGCGACAAAGGTTTTCTTAAAGACTTCAGAGCCACGCGCGGCGAGATGGATTTCGGACGCTATCGGTGAGATCGAAGTTGAGCGCTTGAAGGAATCGCGCAGTATGGGGCTGTTGCGGTCGAAGAAAAGTTTTGCGATGGAGATCGCCACCAAGCCGCTCATCATGGCCTCCGAGATCGCCGGTCTCGCTCCGCTCACCGGCTTCATCAAGCTGGAGAACCATGTTGTCCCGGCAAGGTTCCGGCTGGCAAAGAAACAGAATAAGCAGTCGGAGTTTCTGGAGCGAACGAGAGAACAGCCGCGACCGCGCACGGTGGATGCTGCGAGGACTCCGGCTCCCGCAAAAGCATCCGAGGCAAAGAAGCCTGTTCAGGCAGTGTTGCCGCTGGAGGAGAAGCCCACTGTGAAGCGTGAAGGATTCAGTTGGGACGAGTCTAAGGGGATTGAATGACGCTCTGCCTATCCCTATGCTGTTACCTTCAATAGGCGAGTCTCGAATGAATAGGGAGCTTTAGATGTCTGATACCGGCCCGAAAGCGCCAAAGGTGTTTCTTAGCCACGGAAGTGAAGACAAGCAGCGTTTCGTCATTCCATTTGCGACTTCGTTACGATCAAAAGGAATAGATGTCTGGCTTGATAAATGGGAGATTCTTCCGGGGGACAGTCTTGTCGATAAGCTCTTTGAGGAAGGTCTGAAGGAAGCCCAAGCGGTTCTTATCGTTGTTTCCTCAACAAGTGTCGATAAGCCTTGGGTCAGGCAGGAACTCAATACGGCCATCGTCAATCGCATCACTCGACAAACGAAGGTAATTCCTATTGTCCTGGATAAAGCCGAAGTCCCAGAAGCTCTAAGATCCCTTGTCTGGGAATCAGTACCGGACATCAATGATTACGATGCTCCTCTTGATCGCATTGTGGCAGCGATTTTCGAGCATCGTGAAAAGCCAGCCATCGGCAAAGCTCCCAACTATCTTAAGGAGCGGGCAATTCCTGGCCTTCATGCATCCGATAGTCGGGTACTGCGTATGATTTATGAGGACGCGATTGATCGCAATCGCCCTATATGGAGTCCCGAGGAATTCTCTTCGAGGCTTGAAGATTTGCCGCAAGAGGCACAGCTTGACTCGCTCGAAATCTTAGAGGAGCAAGGGTACATCAAGATCAAGAGGCTGGCGGGTGGTCTACCTCGTGGAATCGGAGTCATTCAGCCAACACTGAACGGCTTCATGGTTTTCGCAAGAGCCAATTTGCCAGAAATCGAGGGAATGATTCGCAAGGTAGGGTTGGCAATTCTCAACGAGAACCTCGATTCCGCATCTGAAATTACGAATGCGACACAACTCGCACCTTTTATCGTGGACAATCTGCTCGATCTGTTCGCATCGCGTGGCTGGCTGAAAGTCTCCAACACGCTAGCGGACAAGCATGTGTATAGCGTATCCCCAAGCATGAAACGCGCTCTAGGCTAGGCTTCAGTTCAGCCAGTAGCGTCCTACTCGCCATCGAAACCAAGTTTTTTCTGAGCCCATTCTGCTCCTGCCGCTGAAAGCATATCGCTCCAAGTAGTGAAGGGTGTGTTCTGCTCAATGAAGCGATCCCATTCTTCGTCGGGAATTTTTTCGAAGTCCTCGGCGGTTTCAACCTTGAAGCCGCTAGCTTCGAACATCTCATCCTCCGACAGGAAACGCGTGTGTTTTGCCAGAAACCCCGGCGTTAGCAGCTCGCTCAAGGGCACCTGAGTGCCTTGAACTGATTCCACACTCTCTTGCAGGTTTTCCAGTTTCTTACTGAGATCGTCGAAGCCGTCAAACTTAATCAATGCCTTATCCTCGATATTTTCGTATGAATACGTGATTGCTTGCCTTACGGCTTGGTCCGATATTCTGTCAATTCTACGCGCTCGCCGAGATAGATGATCCGTGCGAGTCGGCATAGAATCTCTGTATGCTGACGCTGTCCAAACCGTTGTCAGCGGGCCAGGTACGCACGTACCATGAGCGGGAGTTTGCGTCGGAGCGGCAGAACTATTGGAGCCGCGATCAGCAGGGACATAGTGAGTGGCAGGGCCAGCTTGCGAAAGAGTGGGGCCTCTCCGGTGCTGTGGGCGACGAGCACTTTGCGCGGCTGACCGAAGGCCAGCATCCCTTTACCGAACAGCAGATGGTGCAGCATCAGGTCTCCCGCACCTACGAAGGCAAGGACGGCAAAGAAGTCACAAGCATGGAGCACCGTGCGGGGTGGGATGCGACGTTCTCCGCGCCGAAGTCGGTATCGTTGACGGCGTTGGTGGGGTGCGATGAACGGGTACGGCTGGCGCACCGCGAGAGTGTTCGTGTTGCATTGAGCGAACTGGAGCATTACACGCAGGCCCGCATCGGGAATGTCCACCTGCCAGAGACTACCGGCAGGTTCGCCGTGGCGACCTTCGAACATGACACGGCGCGGCCCGTAGAAGGCTATGCCGCTCCGCAGTTGCATACGCATTCGGTGATTTTCAATGTCACCGAACGCGAGAATGGGCAGACACGTTCGTTGCAACCACGCGAGCTATACGCTTCGCAGCACTACGCCACGGCTATCTATCGTGCAGAGCTTGCGACACGGTTGCAACAGTTGGGCTATGAGATTGAGCGCGGCAAGTACGGACAGCCGGAGATTAAAGGCTACTCCCGCGAGTATCTGGAAGCGTCCAGCCTTCGCCGGGAGCAGATTAAAGACCATCTCCGAGAGCAGGGACTGGATGGAGCGGGAGCCGCACAGATTGCAGCGCGTTCCACGCGCGATCGGAAAGAGCTGCTATCTCCCGAGGAAGTCCAGCGACAACACCGTGAACTCGCGGCTTCGTTTGGTCATCAGGCAGACCATGTTGTGGCGAAGGCGCGGGAACACAGCCAAGAACTTCAGCAACGACGCAGCCCGGAGATGGTTGCGCAGCAGGCTGTCACCTACGCCCGTGACCATCTCTTTGAGAAATCTGCTGTGCAGGACCGACGCGCTCTTTACGAAACCGCCCTGCAACGTGGCATGGGTGAAGTGACGTACAGCCAGGTGCGGCAGGAAGTGGATAGACGCTTTGAGTCGGGTGAGTTTCGTCAAGCGTCTGCATCGGTGCGTGGGCCGCAAATTACTACAGCCGCGATGCTCCGCACCGAGCGGGAGATCATCGACATCCTCCAGAAGAGCAACGAGCAGCATCGTCCGGTGCTGATCGAAGGCTGCGAAAGATTCGATACGGTAGGCCGTCATGCTGAGTTGAATGCCTCGCAACGTCATGCGGTGGAAGAGGTGTTTGCGGCTAGGGAGAAGATCGTTGGCATGGACGGCGTTGCCGGTGCCGGGAAGACGACAACACTGGCCGTCATCCGCGAAGGCGCAGAGCGGGAGGGCTATGCGGTGGAGGGCTTTGCGCCTACGTCCCGCGCGGCGCAAAAATTGGGCGAGGCTGGGATCGAGACATCGACGCTCCAGATGCACCTTGCCCGTGGTGAAAAGCCAGACACCGGAGAAAAGCGGCTGTACGTTCTTGATGAGTCTTCGCTGGCTTCCACCAAGCAGATGCACGAGTTCCTGACACGCCTGCATCCGCATGACCGTGTATTGCTGGTGGGTGATAAACGGCAGCATGAGGCCGTGGAAGCAGGCAGGCCGTTTGCGCAGTTGCAACAGGCAGGGATGAAGACTGTCTCGCTTGACCAGATCGTGCGCCAGAAAAATCCCGAACTGCGTAACGTGGTCGAGCAACTTGCGCGTGGCGAGGTGGGCGCAGCGGTAATGAGCTTGGGCGAGCAGGGCCGTGTCCATGAGTTCAAGGGTCGTGAAGAGCGCATCGACGCGATTGCAAAGGAGTATGCGAAGGCTCCTGAGAACACGCTTGTCATCTCTCCTGACAATCGTTCGCGCGTAGAGATCAATGATCGTATCCACTCTGAGTTGCAGCAACGTGGCGTAGTCGGCAGAGAAGAACATCCCGTAAAGACACTCGTACAGCGCCAGGAGCTTACCGGAGCGGCGCGAACATGGGCGGAAAAGTACGAAGTCGGTGACGTACTGCGCTATAGCCGAGGATCGAAAGAGACCGGCATCCAGAAGGGTGAGTACGCCCGCGTGATCGGAGTCGATGCTGCGCACAATCAGATTACGGTGGCATTGTTGGATGGACGGCAGCAAAGCTACGATCCACGCCGCCAGCAGGGTGTCTCCGTTTACCGAGAAGAGCAACGTGCGTTCTCAGTCGGCGACCGCATACAGTTCACCGCACCGGATAATGAACTTAAGATCGCTAACCGTGAACTCGCAACCGTTGAACGAATCAGCGATGGCAAATTCAGTCTGCGGATGGATGGTGGACGTTCGGTTGAGATCGACCCGATGCGCAACCCGCATCTCGATCACGGCTATGCCGTCACCAGCCATTCCAGCCAGGGACAGACCGCAGAACGTGTGCTGGTGCATGTCGATACCGAGTTGGGTGCGAAAGATTTGCTCAACAATCGTATGGCCTATGTCTCTATCTCACGCGGAGCGCACGATGCACAGATATTCACCAATGACCGCGAGAAGTTGCCCATCGCTCTCGGACACGAAGTCTCGCAGCAGAGTGCTCATGCGCCGCAGGTTGGAATGGAAAAAGGTGTTGCGCCGCAGCAAGATGTAAGCGAAAAGATGAAGCCGCAGTTAGTTCGGGAGCAGGACATTTCGTATGGCTTCTCCATCGGTCGATAACACACTGTTTTAACTCAGCAAGCAAATGCAGTTCTGCGGAGGAAGTCTCCTCCGCGCTTCAACCGCTTCGCGTTTTCCGCTGCCACCTCTGCGGGGCTGTTCCTCCCCGCAACGCCCGCCCTATAAATCCTGTGCGCTGACGCGCACGAATAAGGAAACCAGACTTTCCCTAAGGGGTCTCCCCTCGCGCTCTACAAGGCCGTTCGCCCTGCGGGTTTTGGCTCCCCCGCAAGCGGTTCCCCCAAAAAGCTCCGCTCGAAGACCTTTCCGTTTGCTACCCCCGCCTTCGCCAGGAGGCGTTCGGCATGTACATGCCGCGTTTCAACGCGGACGTGCAAAAGCCAAACCCAAGGAGCAAACACCATGAACACCATCGACAACACCAACACCGTCGCCATCAACAACAGCAAGAAGCCTTCCACCAAGCAGGAAATGATTGCTGCCAACGTCAAGCTCTTGATTGAGCAGTTGGAGGCTGGACACTCCGAAGCTCTCACGAACTACCTCACCGCCATGAGCCGCTTTCACAATTACAGCTTTGGCAATGTGCTAGAGATCGCGCGGCAGATGCCAACCGCGACCCGCGTAGCCGGGTTCTGGGCGTGGAAGAATATGGGACGTTCTGTGAAGGCCGGACAGAAGGGCATTCGCATCCTTGCTCCCATCGTCGGCGTCCGTCGCAAGAAGGACAGCGAAGCCAATAAGGACATCACGAAGCAGAACGAGCGCGTATTGGTGGGTTTCCGTAACGCCTACGTCTTCGACATCTCGCAGACCGAAGGCGTAGACCTGCCGACCATGCACGAAGTGAGCGGCGACCCTGGCGAAAACTTGGAGAGGTTGGCTGCATTCGTTCGTAGCCGTGGCATCCAGCTTGGCTATAACGAGAACATTGCGCCAGCCCTCGGCATCAGCTACGGCGGACGTATCGCCATCCTTCCCGGACAGTCGAAGGCTGAGGAGTTTTCGACGTTAGTGCATGAGACGGCGCACGAGCTGCTGCACAAAGCCGACCGTCGCACCGCAACCACCAAGACCGTGCGCGAGACGGAAGCTGAGGCCGTGGCGTTTGTTGTCGGGAAGGCCGCGGGACTGGTAACGGGTTCCGCGGCCGCCGACTACATCCAGCTTTATCACGGCAACGCCTCACTGTTGGCCGAGAGCTTGGAAGTCATCCAGCAGACCGCCAGCGTCATCCTTGCCGCATTGGAGCCGCCTATCGAAACCGAGGAAGTAATCAGCCAGGAACTCGAAGAGATCGCAGCATGAAAAAGTAGCCTGACGCAAACGAACCATTAGACGAGAGGCGGCGAACTTGCCGCCTCTTTCCCATGCCGAAAAATCGCGGGGAGAAACCTTGCCGGTTTCTCCCCGCACCCCTTTTCCTGCAACCGGCCTTCGCTCGCCGGACTGCGCGCCCGGACTCAAGTTCCTACTCCGGGACCTGCCCCTTTACTTCTCGATGACTGGCGTGGAATTTTGCGGCTCCGAGCGCAGTGATGTGCAACAGTAAGAACTGTCATTCGGAGAGAAAAATGCACAGATGGCCTGCACACTTTCTACACAGCCAAAATTGCGCATTTTAGGTGGCGCAGAATCAGAAGTTTCTGAGATCTTTCTCACCCGCTCAGGATGACCGTTTACTTGCGTTGCGAACTCCAGCAACAGGAC
>Ga0335078_10015066_pt1 | contig 11473 bp, 6 predicted proteins | sample Lox_Sample_32_FD_206711 | JGI IMG/M metagenome (GOLD analysis project Ga0335078, IMG submission 206711) | Soil microbial communities from Loxahatchee National Wildlife Refuge, Florida, United States - Lox_Sample_3.2 | ecosystem: Environmental > Terrestrial > Soil > Wetlands | place: USA: Florida...
GACGTTTCCTCTACGGCGCTCCGGCGGCCGATCTCGATCTTGAAGGCGAGGTCACGATCGCAGCGGCGAAGGAGCGGAGCGGTCTTGCCGGCTATCAGTTCGGCTTGGCGGACGAAGAGCTTCAGCCGGTGCAGCAGCCGCTCGCCGACTTGCCGACGACTGACGCGCAAGGCAAAGCAAGCTTCCTCATCAATCTCGACAAAATTCCGTCGACCACGCGCCCGTTGGAGGCGCAAATTACGATGCGCATGGCCGAGCCGGGCGGCCGCGCCGTCGAGCACAGCATCACCCTGCCGGTCATGCCCGCCGGCAACATGATCGGCATAAAACCGCTTTTCTCCGGCCGCGCGCTGGCCGATGGCGCCAGCGCCGCTTTCGATGTGGTCACTGTCGCATCCGACGGCGCCGCGGTGGCACAGCGCGGTTTGCGTTTTGAATTGCTGCGCATCGAAACCCGCTATCAATTCTACAAGCGCGACGGCGGCTGGCATTACGAGCCGGTGAAGATCACCAAGCGCATCGCCGACGGCAGCATCGACACGACGCCCGACAATCCGGCGCGCGTTTCCGTGCCGGTGAATTTCGGCCGCTACCGGCTCGAAGTCTCGACCGGCGATGCCAATGGTCCGGTGACGTCGGTGACTTTCGACGCCGGCTTCTACGTCGAGGCGAGTGCCGACACGCCTGACATGCTTGAACTAGCGCTCGATAAATCCGAATACCAGCCCGGCGAAAACATGACCATTGCGGTAACCGCGCGAACCGCCGGCCGCCTAATGATCAATGTCCTCGGCGACCGGATACTCGCCAATCAGTCCGCCGATGTGCAAGCCGGACAGGCGCAGGTCAAGCTGACGGTCGGGCCGGAGTGGGGCGCGGGCGCCTATATCGTTGCAACTTTGCTCCGCCCGCTCGACGCACCTGCGGAGCGCATGCCTGGCCGGGCCATCGGCGTGCAATGGTTCTCCATCGGCCGCGCCGCCAAGACACTGACTGTGGAATTAAAGCCGCCGGCGCTGCTCCGCCCGGATTCCGCGCTGCATGTGCCGCTGAAGATTTCTGGTTTCGCCGCCGGCGAGCAGGCGCGCGTCGTCGTTGCCGCGGTGGACGTCGGCATTCTCAATTTGACCAACTACAAGCCGCCCTCGCCGGAGGATTATTATCTCGGGCAGCGCGCGCTGTCGGCCGAAATCCGCGACCTCTACGGCGAACTAATCGACGGAATGCAAGGCGCCCGCGGTCTCATCCGCTCCGGCGGCGATCAAGGCGCCCAGCTGCAGGGAAGTCCGCCGGCCGGACCACCAGTTGCGTTCTATTCCGGACTGGTGACTGTCGGTGCCGACGGCAATGCCGAAGTCGCCTTCGATGTCCCGGATTTCGAAGGCACGATCCGCGTGATGGCGGTCGCGTGGAGCAAGGACAAAATCGGTCATGCCTCAGCCGACGTCGTGGTGCGCGACCCGGTCGTGCTGTCGGTGACGCTACCGCGTTTCCTCTTGCCCGGCGATCATTCGAGCCTTCATTTCGATCTTGACAATGTCGAAGGCCAAGCCGGCGATTACACCATTGCCGTGACCAGCGCCGCGGTGCTCGCGGCATCCGCAACACAAGAGCTTCCGTTGCGCACCAAGGAGCGTCGCGCGCTCACCGTGCCCCTTGCCGCGACCGCCGCGGGCAGCGGCGAAGTGCATGTCAGCGTCAGCGGACCATCAGGCTTTGCGCTGGAACGAAGCTACCCAATGTCCGTACGTCCGCCGGCGCAGATTTTGGCGCGGCGTACCGTGCGCTCCATCGCGAAGGGTGGCAGCATCACCTTATCCGGCGATCTCTTTGCCGATCTCGTGCCCGGTACCGGGGTAGTGTCGCTGTCGGTCGGCTCATCGACGGCGCTCGATGCTGCGGCGCTGTTGGCCGCGCTCGATCGCTACCCCTACCGCTGCTCGGAGCAGATCACCAGCCGTGCGTTGCCGCTGCTATACCTCAGCGACCTCGCAAGAGATGCGCATGTTACTCCCGACCCGGCGGCCGACCAGCATCTTCGCGAAGCGGTCGAGGGTCTGCTTGCGCGCGAAGACGGCAACGGCTCCTTCGGCTTGTGGAGCGTCGGCGGCGAGGATGTTTGGCTCGACTCCTACGTGACCGATTTTTTGACCCGCGCACGCGAACACAAAATCGCCGTGCCCGACGCAGCCTTCAAACTTGCAGTCAACCGGCTGCGCAACGTCGTCGCCAACATGAGCGATCCCGGCAAGAACGGCGGCGCCGATCTCGCCTACGCGCTCTACGTGCTGGCGCGCAACGGCTTGGCGCCGGTTGGCGACCTCCGCTACCTCGCCGACGCCAAGCTTGACGCGCTGGCGACGCCTATCGCGAAAGCGCAAATAGCCGCCGCGCTCGCCATGGTCGGCGACCGCACTCGCGCCGAGCGGGTCTATAATGCGGCGCTGACTGCAATCTCGCCGTCCGTGCCGGCCGATCCCATCGGCCGCGAGGATTACGGGTCGGCGTTACGCGATGCGGCGGCTTTGGTGGCGCTGGCGAGCGAGGGTGGGGCGCCGCGCGCAACGGTCCAAGCCGCCGCGCAGCGGGTCGAAGCCCTAAGAACAGATCTGCATCCCACCTCGACACAAGAGGATGCCTGGCTATTGTTGGCGGCAAGCGCGATGGTGAAGGACGCCGGCAAAATTTCGCTCGATGTCGGCGGCGAGCCGGTGCAACGTCCACTCTACCGCACCATCTCGGCGGCCGAGTTGAAGGAGCCGCTGCGCATAAGCAATAGCGGTGAAGACGACGTGAAAGCCGTGGTCACCGTCACCGGCGCGCCAATCACGCCGGAACTGCCCGCGGAAAAGGGATTTAAGATCGAGCGCCAAACCTACACGCTCGATGGCGATCCGGTTGACGCAAAAAAGGTGAAGCAGAACACACGTCTCGTCGTTGTACTCAAGATTACCGAAGCGCGGCCGCAATTCGGCCGCGTCATCGTCGCCGACTATCTGCCGGCAGGGTTTGAGATCGACAATCCGCGCCTCGTATCGTCCGGCGATACCGGCACGCTGTCGTGGATCACCGATGCAGTCGCGCCCGCCAACAGCGAATTCCGCGATGATCGATTTACGGCCGCCTTCGATCGGAAGAACGATGACGCGCCAGTTTTCACCGTCGCCTATGTCGTGCGCGCCGTCGCTCCCGGCAAATATGTCCGCCCGCAAGCAAGCGTCGAGGACATGTACCGCCCCGATCGCTTCGGCCGCACTGCGACCGAAAGCGTGGAAGTGACGGCTGCAAAATGATTGCGACTGCGAATCCTTCCTCGTGGGGGAGGCGGCAAATCGCAAGACGGGTTTTCATAGCCGCGGCCCTCGTTTTGCTCTCGGCCGGCGCCGCCGGCTGGTGGATCGCTTCGCTCGGCCCGGCGCCGGACGGCGAGGATTTGCAGTTTTCCCCGCGCGTAACCGATCGCAACGGCCAGCTGTTGCGGGCCTACACAACCAGCGATGGCCGATGGCGTTTGCCGGCTCGGATCGCCGATGTTGATCCGCGCTTTTTTCAGATGCTCTTCGCCTACGAGGACAAGCGGTTTCGCGAGCATCACGGCGTCGACACGCTGGCGCTTTTGCGCGCCGCGATGCAGCTCGTTAACAGCGGACACATTCGCTCCGGCGGTTCGACGCTGACCATGCAAGTTGCGCGGCTGCTCGAGCCACGCAGTGGCCGCACGTTAACTGCGAAGCTTCGTCAAATCGTACGCGCCGTCGAAATCGAGCGGATGCTGACAAAGGATCAAATCCTTGCGCGTTATGTCGAACTCGCGCCTTACGGCGGCAATATCGAGGGCATCCGCGCTGCTTCGCTTGCCTATTTCGGCAAAGAGCCGCGGCGGCTGACGCTTGGTGAAGCCGCTTTATTGGTGGCGCTGCCGCAATCGCCGGAAGCGCGCAGGCCTGACCGCTCGGCAGATGCCGCGCGCGCCGCGAGAGACCGGGTGCTCGACCGCTTTGCGGCGCTCGCGCGCGTGCCGGCCGACGAAATTTCAGCGGCGAAATCTGAAGCCGTGCCGGCCGGCCGCCGGCCGATGCCCATTCTCGCTCCGCACGCCGCCGACCGGGCGGTCGCCGAAAGCGCGCCGGACGGCGAGGTGCGCCTCGCCATTGATGCCGATCTGCAACGAAGCCTGGAAGGGCTCGCGCGCGAGCGGGAACGCGGACTGGCGCTCGCGCTCGGCCCTGACGTTTCGCTGGCCATGCTCGTGGTCGACAATTCGGACGGCGCGGTGCTGGCGCGCGTTGGCGCGCCCGACTATTTCGACGTGCGCCGCGCGGGCCAGGTCGATCTGACGCGCACGCTCCGTTCGCCCGGCTCGACGCTCAAGCCCTTCATTTATGGACTCGGCTTCGAGGACGGATTCATTCATCCCGAGACTTTGATCGACGACCGGCCGGCGCGCTATGGCGCTTACGCGCCGCAAAACTTTGACTTCAGCTTCCGCGGCACTGTGACGGTTCGCTCGGCGCTACAGCTCTCGCTCAATTTGCCGGCGCTAGCCGTGCTCGATCGGCTTGGCGCAAGCCGTTTAATGGCGCGTCTCACCGAGACTGGTGCGGCATTGAGATTGCCGGAAGGCGAAGCGCCGGGGCTAGCGATCGGTCTCGGCGGAGCGGGTATTACGCTCTCCGATCTGGTGATGCTGTATTCAGGCATCGCACGCCTCGGCTCCGTCCGGCCGCTGACCGAGCGGGTCGCGGACCGGCCCTTGCCGAAGGACGGTGAGGAGCGCCGTCTAATGGACCCGGTCGCGGCGTGGTACGTGGCGACTATTCTTCTCGGCACGCCGCCTCCCGACAATGCCGCGCCAGGGCGGATCGCGTTCAAGACCGGCACGAGTTATGGCTACCGCGACGCCTGGTCGGTCGGCTTCGACGGAAAACACACAATCGGCATATGGGTTGGCCGGCCCGACGGCGCGCCAGTGCCGGGGCTGATCGGGCGGAACGCGGCTGCGCCGATTCTATTCGATGCTTTCGCGCGGCTGCCGACGCCGCCAGCCGCACTGCCGCGCCCGCCCGTGGGCGTATTGATTACAACAAGCGCAAAACTGCCGCCGCCCTTGAAGCATTTTGCGGCGACCGGGCGCATTGGTGACGGCGGCGGCTTGCATATTCTGTTTCCGCCCGACGGTGCTCGCATCGAGCTGAGCAAGGGAGACCCGGCGCCGGTCCCGCTTAAATTGACCGGTGGAACCGCCCCGCTCACCGTCCTGGTCAATGGCTATCCCGCACGCGCTCAAGCATGGCAGAATCTTTCCTTCCAGCCGCAGGGCCCGGGATTTGCCCGCGTAACGGTGATCGATGCGTCCGGTGCGGTCGATAGCGTTCAAGTGCGGCTCGATGAGGCAAAGGAAGTGGTTATCTCGCCCACAATCGTTTCGCCCCCGCTGCTGGCCACAACGCCCTCGCCCCGCTAGCATGCCAACGGCATGCGGCGCGCTAAGGGACGGGGAGGCGCGCGGTGGCGAACGAAGGCAGCGGACAAGGCCGCGCGCGGGCCGGCGTCCGGACTTGGCCGGTTGAAAGGGCGCGCCGTGCCTTCGGCGCAGCGTCGCCGTACGTCGAATTTGCGTTTCCGGCAAGGTTGCGCGAATGGGCGGCACTGGAAGTCGCCGCTGGCCGGCTGCTGCCGTGGTTCGCGGTATCTTTCGGCGCCGGCATTGTCCTCTATTTCACCGCTGAGCACGAGCCGGCTGTTTGGGCGGCGGCGGGGCTGGCAGCGATCGGAGTTGTCGGCGCGATCCTCTTGCGGCGACGCGCCGTCGGCTTCGTGCTGGCGCTCGGCTTTTTTGCCCTGACCGCAGGCTTCGCCGTCGCGACATTTAAGACCGCGCTCATCGCTCATCCAGTGCTGCGCTATCCGGCCTACGGCGTTTCGCTGGCGGGCTTCGTCGAATTGCGCGAGGAGAGCCAAAAGACCGACCGCTTCATCTTGCGCGTCGACCGCATCGCCGGCAATCGCATCGTCGAGGCGCCGCAGCGGGTGCGGTTGTCCGTGCGCCGCGGCTTCACGCCGCCGGCCGGCGCGTTCGTCGAAGTGAAGGCGCAACTCAATCCGCCGCTGCAACCACTTCGCCCCGGCAGCTACGATTTCGCGCGCGACCTTTATTTCCAGCGGCTGGGCGCGTCGGGCTTCGTGCACGGCGCGATCAGGATTGTAGCGCCTCCGGCGGAGGCGGGATGGCGCCTGCGCGCCAACGCCTTTATTCAAGGATTGCGCGATGCTATCGACGGCCGCATCCGTTCGGTGCTTTCCGGCGACGTCGGCTCGATTGCATCGGCGCTGATCACCGGCAAGCGTGACGCCATCTCGGCGCATCTTTACGACTCGATGTTCGTTTCGGGCATCGGGCACGTGCTGTCGATCTCCGGCTATCACATGGCCGTGGTCGCGGGTGTGGTGTTTTTCATCCTGCGCGCGCTGTTGGCGCTGATCCCCGGTTTGAGCGGGCGCGCGCCAATCAAAAAATGGGCGGCATTGGCCGCGCTGTTGGTTACTTCGTTCTATCTGGTCCTCTCAGGCGCTGAAGTCGCAACGCAACGCTCGTTCATCATGATTGCGATCGTGCTGATCGGCGTCTTGCTCGACCGGCCGATACTGACGTTGCGCACCGTGACCATTGCCGCTCTGGCGGTGTTGCTCTTTGCCCCGGAAGCGGTCGTGCATCCGAGCTTCCAGATGTCGTTTGCGGCAACGCTGGCGCTGATCGCAGGCTACGAGCGCGGCATTCCGTGGGCGCGCGGCGGCGCCGATACTTCGCTCGGCGCCCGCGCCGCGCTTTGGGGTGTGCGTGAGATGTTGAGTCTCACTATCGCCTCGCTGCTTGCCGGCCTGGCGACGACGCCGTACGCGGCATTTCATTTCCACCGCATGGCGCCCTATGGGGTGCTCGCCAATCTTCTCGCCATGCCGATCGTCTCCGGCTGGGTGATGCCCATGGGCATCCTCGGCGTTGTCACCATTCCCTTCGGCTTCGACGGAGTGTTCTGGCGGCAGATGGGCTACGGCATCGAATGGATGGATTTCGTTGCGCTCTGGGTCGCGGGGCTGCCGGGTGCATTTGGCCGCGTCGCTTCCTTCGGCACGGGACCGCTGCTTTTCGCCAGCTTAGGGCTGCTCCTGATCTGCCTGATGAGAACGCCGCTGCGCTGGAGCGGGCTTTTGTTCGTCGCATTGGCCGTAGCGGTGGCTTTGCGCACGCCGCTGCCCGACGTTCTGGTGGCCGCCGATGGGCGAACGTTTGCCGTGCGCGACAGCACCGGAAAACTCGCCTTCCATCGCGCCGGCAGCGACGCCTTTGCCATGCGCGAATGGCTTGCCGCCGATGCCGATGGCCGCGACGTGACTGACCGCGGACTAGGCGAGGGGATCACTTGCGATCCGGCGGGCTGCATCGGCACGATTTCCGACGGCCGCCGCGTCGCCTATGACGTCGCACCCGACGCGCTGGAGGAGGATTGCCGGCGCGCCGCTGTCGTTGTTACGGCGAAGGACGCCCCGCGAGATTGCGCGGCTTTCGTTGTCGGCCGCGCGCTTTGGCGCACACGGGGCGCGCTTTCGCTGCGCCGCGATGGGAGGGATGGTTTTATGATCGATGCCGCACGGCCGGAAAATTTCGACCGGCCATGGGCGCCACGGCCGCCACGGGCGGCGGGCGGAGCAAATTCCGACAGCGAAGCGAGTTCGTCCGCATCACGCTCGCCGCCCCGCGACGCGACGCCAAAAGCTGAAGATTTGCAGCCGGACGATTGATGCCTGCCGTTTGCGGCTGACGGAGCGGCCTTAAATTCGCTTTGCTGGCAGTGCCGACATCAGTACCGGCGAAACAGTCCGACGAGCTTGCCCTGAATGCGCACGCGATTGGGCGGCAGAATGCGCACCTCGTAGGCGGTGTTCGCCGGTTCGAGTGCGATCGAAGCGCCGCGGCGACGGAAGCGTTTCAGTGTGGCCTCTTCGTCGTCAATCAACGCAACCACAATGTCGCCGGTGTCGGCGGAATCGCTGCGCTTAAGAAGCGCGATATCGCCGTCGAGGATTCCCGCCTCGATCATCGAGTCGCCGCGCACTTCCAGCGCGAAGTGCTCTCCGGTGCTCAGAAGGTCGGGCGGCATATTGATGACGTGGCTGCGGGTCTGGATCGCTTCGATCGGCGTGCCCGCGGCGATCCGGCCCATGACCGGAACCGCGACCGGCCGGCCGCCTTCATCTTCCGACGCCGCGCGCACCCGGCCGAGATTGCCTTCGATGACGCTCGGGGTGAACCCACGGCTGCGACTCGCGGCCATGCCGTGCGCGACCGATTCCGGCAGCTTGATCACCTCAATAGCGCGCGCCCGGTTCGGCAAGCGGCGGATAAAGCCGCGCTCTTCAAGGGCTGTAATCAGCCGGTGAATGCCCGATTTGGAGCGCAGGTCGAGCGCATCTTTCATCTCGTCGAAGGAGGGCGGAACTCCCGCCTCCTTCAGCCGCTCATGGATAAAACGCAAGAGCTCAGCTTGCTTGCGTGTGAGCATCGGCGCTTCCTCTCTGGCCGCCCCGGCAGCCGAAACAAATCATGAACGGACACTATCCGTTCGATATGTGTTCTGCAACCATTTAATTGGCGACGTTACACTTGACGCCCCCAATTAATAGGGATAGTATTGTGGCCATTAGGAGATTCCGATGGCCAATTCAGTCCTTAGCGCCCCTCATTTCCACAACGAGGAAGCGGCTTTTGCCTACGTCGAAGCCCACCTGTGGCCGGAAGGTCCGGTCTGCCCCCACTGCGGGAATTGCGACGACAAGCGAATCGGCCGCCTGACGGGGAAAACTAGCCGCCCGGGCCTTCGGAAGTGTTACGCCTGCCGCAAGACGTTCACGGTACGGATCGGCTCGATCTTCGAAGACAGCCACTTCCCGCTGCATCTGTGGCTACAGGCGATTCAGCTCATTTGCGCTTCGAAGAAAGGTATCTCGACGCGCCAGATTCAGCGGACGTTCGAATGCAGCATGAAAACCGCGTGGTTTTTGACGCACAGAATCCGCGAGATCATGGACATTCCGTTGCCGTCCGGTAGCTCGCCGCTCGGCGGCGCTGGCAAGACCTTGGAAGCGGATATTTCGTTTGTTGGCCGCAAGCCCGGCATGAAGGTCAAGCAAGGTGCTGGCCACATGAACCCGGTGTTCACGCTGGTCGAGCGCCACGGCAAAGCCAAGTCAGTGCATCTGCCGAACGTGCGGGGTGAGAACTTGCACGCCGTTCTTGACGCACACGCTTCCACCGACAGCCACTTGATGACTGATGAGGAACACGCCTTCACCGCGATTGGCTGGAACTTCGCTTCTCACAACACCGTCGTTCACAGCAAAGACGAATACGTGCGGCGCGATGGCGATAAGGTCATCACCACCAATACCGTTGAAGGTTTCTTCTCAATCCTGAAACGCGGAATTTACGGCACTTACCAGCACGTCAGCGAAGCCCACTTGCATCGTTATCTGAAAGAGTTCGATTTCCGCTACAGCAATCGCGAAAAACTTGGCGTGAACGATGTTGCCCGCGCCTCCCTTGCGCTCAAAGGCGCAAAGGGCCGTCGCCTTACCTACGAAACAACTCACTAGGCGGAACGCCAAGGGAGAGCGGTATCCTTGGCATCGCTGGCGCCACCGGCCGTGGCGCGATCCCCGACAGCTTGCATTGCCGTTTTGGAGCGACGACGGGGAATGACCCCCGCCGTCGCCATCGCTATCCTAGAAGCTGCCAAGCCAACTAGGAGCGAAAACCGAAATGGCAAAATCAATGATAATGCCGCCAGCACGTCTTACACACTCGACTCTCTTCCAAATGGGCGAGACTCACGGGCTGCTAATGTTCGCACAGGCGTTGGCAAAGCTTCATCCCGACCGCGATGGCCTATTGCGCGAACTAGAGCAAACTTTCCAGCATGGATTAGCAAATCTAGAAAATCTGCCAGAAGCAGGCGACGTAGTAATCGACGGTTATCAATTTGTTGTTGGCGCAATTCGACGAGTTCTCGGAGCGGCTTAGGCAGTTCAGTCGTATAGGACATGACAAGCGCCTCCGCGCGCGGTATAAGGTTTCCGCGCGGCGCAGCGCAAATGTCAGTTTTTGATCGGCTCGGATGGCAGTCTGAGCCGATACGTTTTTAGGGACGCTACTTCCTAGGCGTGCCGTAAGTTTTGATCAGTTCTCGCGCCGAACGCAGACTGTCGACGGACATGGGAAAATCGGTCGTCGGATCATAACCGACATAAGAAATCTCGCGATCATTGTTGATGACATCCGGTATCTCCGAAATGTCCTTAGTGATACGCAATTCAGCGCATCCCTCTTCGTTCACGAGCCCAATGGCGTACACTGCACTTTCCTTTCGACTTTGAATCGTACTCCCCTTCGAATATATATGGCAAATGCCCCGCAAACCAACAAAGCCAGACGACCCTGAGCAATCGAAGCGGTTCATTGAAACCGCCGAGGAAGTCGGCGCGGATGATGAGCAGGCGCTAGACCGCGCGTTCAAGAAGATCGCTCCGCGTCGTAAATCTGAGAGTGATCAAGATTAGCTTTGTCCGGCGGCAATGAATCTTGGAAAAACCATCGCATGTGCCGCCACATAATGTCGAAGGCTACCTTTGGAACTTGCGTCTCTCCCTTGAGACCGCGCGCGAGAATAAAAGCGCAAAGATCGGCTAATTGAAGCGGCCTAGCGTCGGCTTTTTCCGCAAAATGTACGGTGTCGATTATACGTTTTAGCGGCAGATTGTTTCTTTCGCACATTCTCTCGTCGAATCCTTGAGCGTACATCAGCGCGCGACTTCGCATCGTCCGCACTACGCCTTTAATCATCCTCTTGGCGGGTGTTCCGTCTTCATGGATCACAGTCGCCAGTTCGGTAGGCGAATATTTCGCGAGCCATTTGTCAGCTCGCATAAGAGCATCCATTACCGCAGAACTATGCAGAAATTTGCTCCTAATCTTGTCATCAGGAGGCGTTTCCCAGATTGGGTGCTTCGCATCGTATTTTTCTTTTCGATAGGTGCCGCAGACAATCGGCAAATGCAGGTCTTCAATGATTGCGGCCAATCCATCAATGATCGGCATTCGTTTTTCAACGCGGTCCCATTGTGGTTTGCGTCGATCGAAGTACCGCGCCCCGTGAAAAATATCGGTGGCGTGGAACACGAAACCAAGGCGATCCGGTTCGGGAATGAATTTGTCTATGAGAGCCAAAATTCGCCGGTCGACTTCAGGGTACTCGTGGTCGCCGTGTACGAGAACGCCAGCCACGGCAAGAACCGGCGCTTTGAAGTCGGTGCCACCTTCATCAAGGTAAACTAGCCGCACGAGGTTATGCCCTAAGAGCGGAGCCGGACTCGCGTCGGGAAGCAACAGGCCCGTCATGGCCGGTCCCGACGGTCAACG
>Ga0335078_10015067_pt1 | contig 11472 bp, 11 predicted proteins | sample Lox_Sample_32_FD_206711 | JGI IMG/M metagenome (GOLD analysis project Ga0335078, IMG submission 206711) | Soil microbial communities from Loxahatchee National Wildlife Refuge, Florida, United States - Lox_Sample_3.2 | ecosystem: Environmental > Terrestrial > Soil > Wetlands | place: USA...
CCGACATCGTGCTGTTCGACGAGCCCGATTCGGGCCTTGATCCGGTGCGCACGGCCCTCCTGGGAGAGCTGATCCTCGAGGTCCACCGCGACGCGATGGACGAGGCCAAGGCCAAGGGCAAGGAGCACCTGCCGACCTACTGCGTGGTCACCCACGACATCATGAGCGCCCGGCGGGTGGCCGACTACATCAACGTGATGTGGAGGGGCCGGATCGTCGAGGCGGGCCCGGCTGAGGACATGCTGAACTCGGACAACCCGTTCATCCGGCAGTTCCTGTCCGGTGAATCCGAGGGGCCGTTGGCCATGGACTAGCCACGTGCGCGCTAGCCGTGGCCGTTGACGGTTGCCGCCCACCGGGCGGCGGCGTCGTCGATCGCGGCCAGGGCGTCGTCACGAGAGCACCACGCCACGCTCGGGCCGACTCCGCCCCGCGCGCTGCGGGCACTCAGAAATTGCTGGATGTCGTCGCGCAACTGCGCCGGCAAATCATGCGCTCGATCGATCGATTGCCAGAATGGATCGTCCAGGGCCACGCACAGCACGACGTCCTCCCAGCCCGGGTGGCCGTGCACTCGCAGCAAAGCGACCGGCTTGACCGACACTTGGCCGCCCGGCGCACCCGGCTCTGAGGCGCACACAATCGCCTCGAGCGGCCGGCCCGCGCTGTCGACCGTGTCCGGGAAGTAGCAGCAGTCGGCCGGTGAGGGCAACCAGCGCTCCAGCGACGCGCGTTGAGCGACGAAGGCGCCCTTCGGCGTGTCGACGCGACAGTAGAGCTCAGACCCGTGCACCCAGTGCTTCGCCTCCACGAAACATCGCTCCCGTGTAGAGGCCATCAGCGGCCCTCGCCGCAGTCTGAGCGAGCCTCATCGCTCGACGCGAGAGTATCCCATGCTCGACTCGTCGGCTCAACGCGCTCTCCTGACCGGCATGCCGCGTTTCGCGCAGACCAGGTGGACGGGCGGCGAGCGGGGTATGATCGGAGAGACAAAGCAGGCGATGAGGCCCGCCTTCTGAACCGCCAGTGCGGCTGATGGCTTCTACCGACATCCAGTCCGGTGGAAGCTCTATGACCTCACCTGATGGCCGCGAGTCAATCGCGGCGCCCACATTCCGGAGCATCTTGTTCGACCGCGTCGAAGGCGATGCCGACGGCGCGGCGGGCGAGCCCGACTTCTTCGCCGACCTGCGTCTCGATCAGGTCGTGGCCGCGCTCACCGCCGGCCGCGAGGAGTACGACCTCGCGGGCTTCTTGTACCGGCCTCTGCGCGAGGTGGAAGCCGTTCACTACCGCCACCATGTGCTGTGCGACCTCGAGCACGAGCCTGTGCTCGGAGCCGTGCGTGAGTTCGCCGGCGGAATGCGGCAGATGCGCAGGCACCTGACGCTGATGGGAAAGCTCCATTACTCCCGCCAGCAGCAGCGCTGGTTCCTCGAAGCGGCCTCGGTGTACTGTCGCACGGTCTGCGCCCTGCATGAGCAGCTCGCGGGGCTGGAACTTCGCTCACGCGGATTCGTTGGAGTGCGCGACTATCTGAGCCGGTACGTCGAATCGGACACGTTCACCGCGCTCATGCAGGACACGCAGGGCGTGGAGAAGGATCTCGCGGCCGTACGGTACGCGGTTCACCTCAGGGGCAACCGGGTGAGGGTGAGCCGGTACGAGGGCGAGCATGATATGAGCGCGGAGATCGAGCGCACTTTCGAGAAGTTCAAGCAGGGTGCGGTCAACGACTATCGGGTGCGGTTCCGCGAGAACGCCGATATGAACCATGTCGAGGCCCGAATCCTCGATCTGGTCGCGGAGCTGCACCCGGAGACGTTCGCGAGGCTCGAGCAGTTCTGCCGCCGGCACGAGGGCTATCTCGACGACACCGTCGGCCGATTCGATCGGGAGATCCAGTTCTACCTCGCCTACCTGGAGTACGTCGAGCCGCTCAAGGCAAAGGGCCTGGCGTTCTCGCTCCCGCGGGTGTCGGCTCGCTCCAAGGCGATCGCGGCCCGCGAAACGTTCGACCTGGCGCTCGCGGCGAAGCTGGCCAGTGACGGCGTGCCGGTGGTGTGCAACGACCTTCACCTCACCGACCCCGAACGGATCCTGGTGGTTAGCGGGCCGAACAACGGCGGCAAGACCACGTTCGCCCGCACTTTCGGGCAACTGCACTATCTCGCCAGCCTGGGCCTGCCGGTCCCGGGGTCAGACGTTCGCCTGTTCCTTCCCGATCGGATCTTTACCCACTTCGAACGCGAGGAGGACATCGAGACTCTGCGCGGGAAGTTCGAGGACGAGCTGCATCGCATTCACCAGATCCTCGAGCGCGCGACGAGCGCGAGCGTACTGATCATGAACGAGAGCTTCGGCTCGACCACGCTGCGCGACGCGGTGCTGGTCGGCAGCGAAGTGGTCAGGCAGATCATCGACCTCGACGCGCTGTGCGTGTTCGTGACGTTCGTCGACGAGCTGTCCCGCCTCGGGCCGAGCACGGTCAGCATGATGAGCACCGTCGTGCCCGAGGATCCCGCGGTGCGGACGTACAAGATCGTGCGAAAGGAGGCCGACGGCCTCGCCTACGCCGTGGCCATCGCCGAGAAGTACGGCCTCACCTACGAGGCCCTGAAGAGGCGGGTGGCGAGATGAAGGCGTTCCTGATGCATGCCGGGCGCGATTTCGACCTGGCAGCCGAGCTGCCGGCCCAGGAGCCGGCACTGGTGCAGGACCTCGAGCTGGAGACGCTGCTGAGAGCGATGGCCGCGGGGGACGCGCTCATCCTGGACGTGGCCAAGCGGGCGCTCCTGCTGAGCCTGCGGGATCCCGAGGCGATCGCCTACCGGCAGCAGGTGCTGAGCGAATGCCTCGACCACCCGGTAGTGGTGCGCGAGCTCTACGACCTGGGAGGGGAGGCGCTCAAGGCCGAAAAGAGCATCTGGGGATCGCTGCTCCGGGACTCGCCGCGCAACCTTCTGAGCACCTCGATTCAGAAGATGGAGGTGTTCGTCGACTTCCTCAGACGACTGCGCGCGCTGGCCGACGAGCACGGGGACAAGTTCGGCTCCCCTGGGTTCTCGCGCTTCTTCGCGATGCTGCGCGAGGAGCTCGACGAGCCCTACTTCGCGCTGATCGAGAGCCATCTGAAGGCGCTCAAATTCAGTCGCGGCATGCTGCTGAGCGCCCGGCTGACGACCGGCAACAAGGGCACCGGCTACACGCTCCGCCAGCCCCGGGAGCAGAGCCTGCTCGGGCGTGTGTTCGACCGCTCCGGCCACAGCTTCACGATCCCGGACCGAGACGAGAACGGTTTCAGAGCACTGAGCGCGCTCGAGGAACGCGGGGTGAACCTGGTGGCCAACGCCGCGGCGCAGGCGGTTGACCATGTCCACAGCTTCTTCGTGATGCTGCGCGTCGAGGTCGGGTTCTACGTGGGGTGCCTGAACCTGGCCGAGCGATTGGCCGAGCTGGGCGAGTCCACCGCGTTCCCGGTGCCGGTCCCGGCCGGCGAGCTGGCCCTGTCGGCGCGCGGGCTCTACGACGTGTGCCTGCGGCTCACCACCTCCGAAGCGGTGGTAGGCAACGACCTCGACGCCGATGACAGGGCACTGGTGATGATCACCGGCGCCAACCAGGGCGGCAAGTCGACCTTCCTGCGCAGCATCGGCTTGGCCCAGCTCATGACCCAGGCGGGGATGTTCGTGGGTGCCGACTCGCTGCGGGTGAACGTCTGCGCCGGCGTGTTCACCCACTACAAGCGCGAGGAGGACGAGGCGATGGAGAGCGGGAAGCTGGACGAGGAGCTTGCCCGGATGAGCGAGATCGCCGCCCACATCGCACCGAATTGCCTGCTGTTGTGCAACGAGTCGTTCGCGGCCACCAATGAGCGAGAGGGATCGGAGATCGCCCGGCAGGTGGTGACCGCGTTGCTCGAGGCGGGGGTCAGGGTGGTGTTCGTCACCCACATGTTCGACCTTGCCTCGAGCGTTCACCGCCAGGATCTCGCCACCGCGCTGTTCCTGCGGGCGGAGCGCGGGTCCGACGGCGCCCGTCCGTTCAGGATCTCCGAGGGCGAGCCACTGCCTACCAGTTATGGCGAGGATTCCTATCGCAAGATCTTCGGCAAGACGCTAGATCCGGGCGTGGCCGCGCCGAGTCGCCGCACGTAAGACCGACACGTGAACACCGACTGCCTCAAGCTCATCACGTACTTCGGCGAGCGCCACCGAAGCGAGGATCAGTTCGTCGCCGATGCGCTGCTCGACCTGTACGGCCGTCGGGAGGTCCAGGTGAGCGTGGGGCTCCGTGGCGCCGAAGGCATTCGTCTAGAGCACCGCCGCCTCGGATCCACTAACAGCACCTACCTGAACGAAGAGCCGGTCATGGACCCGCAGCCGCATCCCCGCGACGGGATCCGAATCGGTGACTGCGAGTTCTCCAACGCGGATTGACGATGCTGGTCGCGGCCGAAGCCTCCTGCAAGACCGACATCGGTCGTCAGCGGCGGGACAACGAGGACAGCGCGTTCGCGCGCGCCCCGGTGTTCGTGGTGGCCGATGGGATGGGCGGCGCGCAGGCGGGAGAGGTCGCCGCGCGGATCGCGATCGAGGCGTTCGAACATGGCCTGCCGGGCGGGGGCAGCCCGGAGGAGCGCCTGGCCAACCTGGTACGCGAGGCGAACCACCAGATCTACGAGCGCTCGCGTGCCGACCGCGGCCGGGCCGGGATGGGCACAACGCTGACCGCCGCTTACGTCGAGGATGCCAACGTCGCTATCGCTCATGTGGGCGATAGCCGCGCCTACCTGTTTCGCGACGGGACCCTCCAGCGCCTAACCCAGGACCATTCGCTGGTTGGCGAGCTGGTCCGCCGCGGGAAGCTGAGCGAGGAGCAGGCGGCCGAGCATCCGCGGCGCTCGATCATCACCCGCGCGCTCGGCCTCGAGCCCGACGTCGAGGTCGACACGTGGACCTACCCGGCGCGGGCCGGGGACGTGATCCTGCTCTGCTCAGACGGCCTTACCTCGATGATCTCTGAGGAGCGGGTCAGGGACATCCTCGAGTCGAACCCCAACCTCGACGCGGTGGCCGACACGCTGATCAACGAGGCCAACGAGGCCGGCGGGCGCGACAACATCACTGTGGTCCTGTCGCGCCTGGAGGAGCTCGACGCAGATGACCCGGCGCCCGACCGAGAGACAATGGTCGGGCTCTCCGGGGCCCGCCCGACCGGGGGCGACTCGGGCGGCGGCGACTACGAGGGCAGTTCCCCCGGCGCCAACGAATCCCGTGGCTCGCTGGGGTGATCGCGAACCGTGAACGCGGACTGTCTCAAGCTCACCACGTACTTCGGCGAGCGCCACCGCACCGAGGACCGGTTCGTCGCTGACGCGCTGCTCGACCTGTACGGCCGCCGGGAGGTCCAGGTGAGCGTGATGCTCCGCGGCGCCGAAGGGTTTGGCCTGAAGCACCGCCGCCGGACCGATCGGCTGCTCACCCTGTCCGAGGACCTCCCCCTGGTGTCGGTGGCGGTCGACACCCGCGCGCGGATCGAGAACCTGCTCGACGAGGTCATTCAGGTAAAGCGCCACGGCCTGATCACGCTGGAGCGCGCCAGGATGCTCACCGGTGCCGTCGCGCCGGTGACGCTGCCGGAGGAGCTTCACGAGGCCACCAAGCTGACCATCTACGTCGGGCGTCGGGAGCAGGTGGGTGGCGTGCCGGCGTTTGTGGCGGTCTGTGACCTGCTCCATCGCTGGGGCGTTTCCGGCGCGACCGCCTTGCTCGGCGTCGACGGCACTGCCCACGGAGTGCGCCAGCGGGCCCACTTCTTCGGACGCAACGCCGAGGTGCCGATGATGATCATCGCCGTGGGCGCCGGCGAACAGATCGCCGCGGTGTTGCCGGACCTGGGTGCGCTGCTTCGCCAGCCCCTGCTCACGCTCGAGCGGGTCCGCGTGTGCAAGCGAGACGGGCAGCTGCTGGCGCCGCCGACCCCGCTCCCGGCGGCCGATGAGCAGGGTCTGGCCATATGGCAGAAGCTGATGATCTACGCCTCCGAGCAGGCGCACCATGGGCGAAGCCCGCTTCACCGGGCGCTGGTCCGCCGGCTACGCGAGACCCGCGCCAGCGGCGCCACATGCCTGCGGGGCATCTGGGGCTTCCACGGCGACAATCCGCCGCATGGCGATCGACTTCTGCAGCTGCGTCGGCACGTGCCGATGCTGACGATCATCGTCGACACCCCGGAGCGGATCGCCCGCTCGTTCGAGATCGTCGACGAACTGACCTACGGGGCCGGACTGGTCACGAGCGAGATGGTGCCGGCGGTGGCGTCGGTGGCCGAGGGTGTGCCGGTCCACGGCGGGCTGCGCTTGGCCTCGCATTGGTTCTGAGCTCCCGTGCTGGACGCACTGGCCATGCGCGAGACCACGCCCGACGCCCGCTATGCTTCGGGCTGGAGCGATGAGGCTCGCTCGGAATGCGGCTGGCGCCGCTGATGGCCTCTACCGACGAAGTCCACGATTGTGGAGGTCCGGTGGAGCCAACGGTTCTGAGTGGTGGTGGCGGGGTGCGCGCGTCCCTGGGCGGCAACGGGTCAGAGCTGGACGAGCGACAGGAGTGGCTGGGCGTACTCGATGAGCTGCTGTCGCTCGGCGAGGGCCTCCTGGCCGAGACACCGCGCCGGCATCTGGCCGCGGCGCGAGCGAGGGTGGCCGAGGACCGGTTCAACTTGGTCGTGCTCGGTGAGTTCAAGCGCGGCAAGAGCACGCTGATCAACGCTCTGCTCAGTCGAAACGTCCTACCCACGGGGGTGGTCCCGCTGACCTCGGTGGTGACCATCATCGCCGCCGGGGACGACGATCGACTGCGGGTCTATTTCCACGACGGCCACGAGGAGGAGCACCCGCTCGGCGAGCTGGCCGCGTACGTGACCGAGGCGAGAAATCCGGGCAATCGCCTGGGCGTGGAGCTCGCCCGCGTGGAACTGGAGCACGACCTGCTGCGGGTCGGGCTCGAGTTGGTCGACACCCCGGGGATCGGGTCGATTCACTCTCACAACACCGAGGTGGCCCGCGGCTTCCTCCCCCGGGTCGACGCCGCGCTCTGCGTGCTCGACGCCGGCCAACCGCTGTCGGAGGCCGAGCGCGAATTGTTTCGGGAGGCAGCCGGACGCGTCCCCCGGCTGCTGCTGGTGGTCAACAAAATCGACCACCTCGACCACGCCGACCGCGAGCTCGCGGTCGAGTTCATCCGCTCGGCCCTGCGCGACCTGCTCGGAGGCGACGACGTCGAGCTGTTCCCGGTCAGCGCTCGTCGCCGCGAAGGCCTCACTCCGCTTCTGGCGCGCCTGCGCAAGCTGGCCGCCGAAGAGCGTCACACCCTGCTGCGGCGCTCGGTCGCCCAACTGGCCCGAGGGACCGCGGGCGAGATCGCGCAGACCGCACGCTTTGAGTCACGCGCGATCGAGCTGCCCCTCGATCAGCTCGCCTCGCGGGCCGAGATGTTCGACGCCCGGATCGCCGAGCTCACAGCGGCGAGCGCGGAGGCTGGAGACTTGCTCGAGCGGGGAATCGAGCGGGCGGTCAAGCAGTTGGTCAACGAGCCGCTGGAGCGTTACGCGCGGAGCGAGGAGGCGCGCCTGCGCGCAGAGCTGCGCGCCTACCTGGAGCGGCTCGGAGCGAAGAGTTCGCCGCGCGAGCTATCGGCCGACCTCGAGGGCTGGATCGACTCGACCGTGCGGAGCGAGTTCGAGCGCCTCGTTCCCCGTTTCGAGACCGCGATCGCCGAGCAGCTGACCGAGCTCGAGCAACACTACGCCCAGCGCATCGAGCGAGTACTCGAGCAGGTCCAGCAAGCGGCCGAGGATGTGTTCGGCGCCCGCACGAGCGACGTTCTCCCCGATACCGGCCTGCGCGCCCCGTCGCGCTTCTCGTTCAAGCTCAAGGACGTCGAGCATGCCCTCGACATGATCGTCGGATTCGGGCGGACAATGACGCCTGGCGCGCTTGGACGCCGACTCGTGATCCGCGATGCCGAGCAGCGCCTGATCGACATGACCGACCGACACGCCGGCCGCCTGCGCTCGGAGCTGGCGGGCCGCGTGGCCGAGGCGGTACGCGACTACCGGCGCGATCTGAGCGCGGCGGTCGACGAGGCGGTCGACGCGATCCGGGCCGCGATCGAGCGGGCGACGGCCGATCGGCGTTGCGGCGAGCAGCATGCGCGCGGCCGGCTTGACCAGCTCGCCCGCATCGAGGAGCGGTGCGCGCAGCTCGCATCCGAACTCGACCGCTGGATCGCTGACCCTCCGGCTTCCACCGTCCAGGACCGCCGATGATCGTCAAGGCGCGTGCGGTGATCTTGATCGATCGTCGGCTGATCGTCGCCAACCAGCGCCGACGCGGCCGCAGTGAGCTCTCGCTCCCGGGCGGGCGTGTGAACCGTTACGAGTCGGTGCTCGACGCCATCAAACGAGAGGTGGCCGAGGAGACCGGGCTGGAGGTCGTCCCGCGCCGGCTGCTGTACGTGTCCGAGGTCGTGCAATCGGTGCGCACCCACGATCTCGAGCTGGTGTTCCTCGCCGAGACGACCGGCGTCCCGACGCTGAACGGCTTCAAGGCAATCGATCTCGAGGGCGGTGAGCGGCCGGCGATCCGGCCGCCGATCCTCGAGCAGATCGCTCGCGACCTGGCCTCGGACTGGCGCGACACGCCCAGATGGCTCGGGAACATCGAGCACCTCCTCCGCCCTACCGGGTCGGTCGGGTGTCGCTGAGCGTGTCCGTTCAGATCCAATCCATCGAACGAGCCGCGGCGGTCCTACAGCTGCTGACCGACCGTTCCCGTCGACGCGCGCTGGGTGACCTGGCGTCCGAGCTGCGGCTTCCCCGCGGCACCGTCTATGGAATTCTCCGCACCCTGCAAACGGTCGGGTTCGTCGAGCAGGATGCCGAATCGGGCAAGTATCAGCTCGGCGCCGCGCTGCTGCACATCGGGTCGAGCTACCTGCAGGGCAGCGAGCTCCGTGGTCGCGCACTGGGCGCCGCGCAGATCCTGGCCGGGGAGACCGGCGAGAGCGTGCGGATCGGGACCCTGCACGAGGCACACGTACTGATCGTCCACCACGTCCCCGGACCCGATGAACGACTCCAGATACCTGAGGTCGGGAGCCTGGTGCCACTGCACGCCACCGCGTTGGGGAAGGCCTTGCTCGCGTACCACCCTCGGCTCGCCGCGATGGTGAATACACGCGGTCTTGGCAGCTACACGGCGGCGACAATCACCGACGCTGATCGACTGAGCCCGGAGCTCGAGCAGATCTCCCGCCGCGGTTGGGCCAGCGACGTCGGTGAATTTCTTCCCTGGACCGCTTCGATCGCCGCCCCGATCCAGGATCGGGGTGAGTCTGTGGTGGGTGCAATCGCGATCGCGGGGCAGACCGCGCGCATCTGCCCGGACCGCTCGCCACGAGATGCCCTCGTCGGCCACGTCATCGAGGCCGCCCGCATGGTTTCCCGTGCGCTGGGGGGTCGACCGTGGTAGGTGAGTCGCCTCAGCGTCACCCGCGTCAATCACAAAGTGAACGCGCGCGCGACCTATACCCGCTGTGTCGCCAATCGCTAGGCAGCGCGTCCACGCATGGCAAGAACGTCAACGCGCGCCTGGACGACCGTGGGGGTGCGAGAGTCTCGCACCCCCAACAGACGGTCCTCAGGCGCTAGCGGGTGACTCACTGGTCCGCAGACCGATCGCGAAGTCACCGGGAGCGGCGACGTGATGAGCGTGCAGACGCGACCTCAGGCCTGCGCCGAAGTCGCCGTGGTGCCGTGCCGGCGCCCTGGGCAATCCGCGCATGCCGGTCGCGAAGTCTCCGCGGGCCGCGAGTGTCTCCGGCTTCGTGCGAACGCCGGCCGCGAAATCGCCCGAAACGGGCAGGGACAACCTCACTGACGAGTTGGCCTCCATTACTTACCTCCAGATGGATGGATTGGAAAGTAGAGGCCATCAGCGGCTCTTTGCCGCAATCGGAGCGAGCCTCATCGCTCGAACATCTGTATAGCAGGTCCATCGGCAGGAGCCGTGCGCTTCTTGAGCGATCTGGTAAGAGTCGACAACCGTCGGTAGACACGGGCTCCATCAATGCCGGCTCGGTTGGTGTGGCCGGCATACGTGCGGATCCGCACTTACTTCACAGTGAGGAGCCGTTGCTAGCTGCTCATGGTTGCAGCGCGGACGAAGCCGATTTCCGGCCGGCGCACGCACCGGCTGCGTCCTTGTCTCGCCGCCGAGATGTACCGCTTTCGGGCCTCACCAAGGACTAGCGACGGTGACGGGAGGCTGTGATATCGTGCCACTACGAGCGATGAGGCTCGCTCCGATTGCGGTTCTCCGCTGATGGCCTCTATCAGCCATCACACCTTCAATTTCAGGAGGACCGCGTGTCGATCGATGAAGAGCGCGACCGCGCGCTGATCGCAACGTTTCCCGGCCCGTCGCGAACGATCACCGTCGAGCCCGTCCAGGTGCCAAGAGCGCCGGCCGTCGTCCCGACGGTCGCGCCCGAGCCGCTGCCCGAGCCCGGCGAAACCGATTCGCCACGCGAGCCTTCGCCCGTCCGGTGACGGACGATTGCCAAACCACCGGCACCGCACCAGATCTTGCCGATCCGGTGGTCGGCTTTCGGCAGTGGAGACTGGCCGACGGGCGTCTGCGATCTCTGTACAGCGGCGTCCAGTGGCACGGCCGCGAGCTCGGTGCGAGGTGTGCCCTGAGTAACCCCGATTCCCACATTTCGCCCGCGAGCGCCTGCTCGTGCGGCATCTACGCCTATTACGACCCCTGCCCGCGCACGGCGTCTGCCGGCACGCGCGCCTTCATCGCCGGCGCCGTCGTCCTGTGGGGTCGCATTGAGCTGCACGCTGCCGGCATGCGCGCGCAATACGCGCGTGTTGTCGCGCTCGAGCTTCCCTTGTCCCGAGGCCGAAAGCGGGTCGAACTCGGCCAGCTCGCGCGGCGTCTGAACGTGCCGGTCGTTCCTCACCGCGACCTGACGGCGGTCGCCCGGGGATACGGGCTTCCCGTTGACCCCGCCATGCGACCGCCGCGATGCTGGGAGGTGTCTGGCGGTGGTCATTTTGGCATCGCGCCCACCGTTACCACGTCTTTGGCCGGAGCCGTGGCGTTGCGAGCGCGAGCCGGCACCAAAAGGAGGCGCTCCGGCTAGATCCTCACAACCCAAAAAACGAGAAAAAAAGCTGGTGTGTGCCGCCACTTTCATCACCCTGTTTACGTGCTTGACTGCGGGTTCCCGAGAGGAATCATTGCCGCGGGCCGCCGTCGTGTCGCCACTCATGTCACTCGTCGATTCACCAGGTTGTGCACCATCCGGCAAAATGGGTATGGTTACCAATGTTGGCGCGATGAAGCCCGCGTAACTCCGAGTCCGGGGTACGAGCCCAGGTGAGGATGATGGCTTCTATCTG
>Ga0335078_10015068_pt1 | contig 11472 bp, 10 predicted proteins | sample Lox_Sample_32_FD_206711 | JGI IMG/M metagenome (GOLD analysis project Ga0335078, IMG submission 206711) | Soil microbial communities from Loxahatchee National Wildlife Refuge, Florida, United States - Lox_Sample_3.2 | ecosystem: Environmental > Terrestrial > Soil > Wetlands | place: USA...
GGCATGTTGTTTCTCCTAAGCGAATGAAACGCGGATTGTAGCGCAGCGGTTACTCGGCGGCGAGAAATGTTATGCACACCGGGGAAGGAACCTCGACGGAGTGCCCGGTGGGAAGCAAGCTACCCGTTTCTTGATCGATGTGGAAGATCACAATGTTGTTGGATTCCTGATTTTCCGCCAGCAAATACGTGCCCGTGGGGTCGATTGCGAAATGGCGCGGCGTCTTGCCGCCGGTGAGCACCTGGCCGAGGGAACGCAGAGTTCCCTTCTTCTGGTCGATCGCGAAGATGGCGATGCTGTCGTGGCCGCGATTTGAGGTGTAGAGAAATTTTCCGGAAGGGTGCACGGCAATCTCCGCTGCCTCTTTGCGGCCTGAATAGTGCGCCGGAAGCGCCGAGAGCATCTGCAGCTTGGCGAGGGTTCCGGCCTTCGCGTTGTACGAAAACACCGTGACGGACGATTCCATTTCCGTGAGCACGTAAACGAACCTGCCGTTCGGCGAGAACGCGATGTGGCGCGGGCCGGCGCCCGGGTTTACCTTGGCAAAGCCATTGTTGCTGGGCATGAAAGTGCCCGTGGTGGAATCGAATCCGTACACGATGACTTCGTCGAGTCCGAGGTCGGCAACCAGCGCGAAGCGATTGTCCGGCGACACGCCGATCCAGTGCGCGTGCGGGCCTTGCTGACGCCCCTTGTCCGGCCCGGAGCCGGAGTGCTGCACGAAGCCGCTAGCCGTGCGCAAGGTTCCGTCCGTCATCACCGGGAAGGATGCAATATTTCCGCTGTCGTAGTTGGCCACCAGCGCGAAAGCATTATTTTTGTCGAGGGAGATATAGCACGGGCCGGCGCCGCGTGAAGGCACTTGATTGACCAAGGTGAGCGTCGCCGACTTTTTGTCGATGGAAAATGCGCTGACACCACCCGTATTTCCGCCGTTGAAGTTGCCCACCTCATTCACCGCGTAGAGAAATTGCCCATTGGGATGCACCACCAGAAACGAAGGGTCGGTCGTTTCCGCTGCAACACCAATGTTTTTCAGCTCGCCCGTCTGCGGATCAAAGCGAAACGCGTAAATGCCTTTGCTGTTGGTTTTGGTGGTATACGTTCCGACATACGCGATGTACTCCGTCTTGGCCGCGGGCTTATCGGATGACTGCGCTAGCAACAACAGAAATGCCGGCGCCGCGAGCGCAAAAATCACAACGAACAGGCAGCGTAGCTTCTTCATGACGGCCAGATTCTAACATCGGATGGACCGTTCGCACTGACTGATCCCGCCCGGCGACGCAACTCCGTTCTGCGGCTTCGAGATCAAAAACGAAACGCAATTCCAAACTCTACCGTCGGATTGGCACGAGTCCCCAGCGGGCCAGCCGGCGGGATTTGAATCACCGATGGGCTTTGGAAGAGGGTCGTGTTGCCATAGGGCACAATCATTTCCCCGATGTCGAAGCGAAAAATCGCCGGGCCGGAATAACGCTCGAGCGTCATCCCGACGTCAAAGGCCGGCAGCGTATTCTTCGTGAGCAGCGTGGCTCCGCCATCGTTGCCAAAATGCAGGAACCCCGCTCGGGCGTGCGCAAACACGCCGACATTTTCGAAGCGCTGGCCGACCCGCACACCAAACAGCCCAGTCGTCTGCCCAATGACGGGAGTAGGATTCGCAATCGTTACGGACGGCACGTTCTGCTGCCGGAACAGCAATTCACTGTCCAACGCGAAATGCTGATTGAAGTTGTAGTGAAACCGGCCGCCGATGCCGCCGCCCCAATCGTTTACGCCGTTGAGATAAGCAAGATTCAGCTGTAGGCCCAGCTCGTAGCGCGGAACGTCCCCGTAGCTTTGGGCGTACAGCCGCGACGGAACCGCCGACACGAGCACGAACGCGAGAAAGAGAAACGCAGCGCGCATGCGTCACCTCGAAGGGACGTGAGAGCACGCTGTCTGCAAGCAATCGCGATGCCACCGCTAACTGACTGAGAACAAACAGAGCGCGCCGCTGGATCGCGGACGCTGAAGTACACAACTTGCGACAGGTACCAGCCGCGGCTGACGGTTGTCCGAGCGCTGCCGGACTATTTCTTCTCTTCTTCGCTTTCTTCCTGGATCACGGCAGCGGCCGCCACAGAGTCGTCATCATCAAGCCGCAACAGGCGTACGCCCTGCGTCGAGCGGCCCGCTTCACGAATTTCGTTGGCGTGCACGCGAATCACTTTGCCGTGCTGCGTGATGATCATGACGTCGGACTCTTCGGTCACCTGCAGCGTGGCCACCACGGAGCCGTTGCGCTCGGTAGTCTTCATGTTGACGACGCCTTTGCCGCCGCGCGAGGTGATGCGGTACTCGGCGAGCGCCGTGCGTTTGCCGTAACCTTTCTCCGCCACGGTCAGCATCAACGTGGTGAGTGAGTCCTTGATCTGCTCATTTTCCAATTCTTCGAGATTCTGCGTGGTAGTTTTGTGTTCGTTGGCGATGATCGCGAAGTCGGGCTGTACGGCGTCCATGCTGACCACGTAATCGCTCTTGTCCAGATCCATGCCGTTCACGCCGCCGGCATTGCGGCCCATCGGACGCACTTCCGTTTCGCGGAAGAGAATGGCCTGGCCTTCGTGGCTCGCCAGGAAAATCATTTGCTTGCCGTCCGTAAGTTTGGCGCCCACGAGTTCGTCGCTGGCTTCCAGATTGATGGCGATGATGCCGGTGGAACGCGGATTCGAAAATTCGGTGAGCGCTGATTTTTTCACCGTACCGCTCTTGGTGGCCATGAAGACAAAGCGGCCTTCTTCTTCGAGATTTTGCGCGGCAACCAGCGCGGTAAGCTTTTCGTCTTCCTGGAATTTCACCAGGCTGGAAATGGCTTTGCCACGCGTAGCCGCGGCCGCTTCCGGAAGCTCGTAAACCTTTTGCCAGTAAACGCGGCCTTTCGAAGTGAATAGCAAAATGTAGCTGTGCGCCGAGGCGATGAAAAGATATTCCACGAAGTCTTCATCTTTGGTCCGCGCACCGATGCGGCCCTTGCCGCCGCGCGACTGGTGACGGTAGACCTCTACGGGCGTGCGCTTGATGTAGCCGGCATGGCTCACCGTGATGAGCATGTCGGTGTCGGCGATCAGGTCTTCCAGCTTGATTTCGTCAACCTTGTCCACAATCTGAGTCCGCCGGTCGTCCCCGTAAGCTTTCTGGACCTCGCGCAACTCCGCGGTGATGACCGACTTGAGCTTTTTCTCGTTGGAAAGAATTTCGCGCAGCTCGGCAATCAGTTCGCGGATGGACTTCAATTCCTTGAGAATTTCATCCACGGAGAGTTGCGTGAGGCGATGCAACTGCAGCTCGAGAATGGCATCCACTTGCGTCGGCGTTAATCCATTCAAGCCGCGCGTCGCTTCACCCTCGAGGTCGGCGACGCGATACTTCCGGCCGTCGAGTTTGACGCCTTCGATCTTTTTCGACTTGCCGTTCTCCGTGATGGTGACGGCCTGGTCGGAGAAATAGTTCAGCAAATTCTGCCGGGCATCGGCGCGGCTCGAGGAGCCGCGGATGATGCGGATCACATCGTCGAGATGATCGAGCGCGATCTGGTAGCCAACCAAAATGTGCTCGCGCTCTTCGGCTTTGCGCAGCTCGTAGCGCGTGCGGCGCAGCACCACGTCGCGGCGATGTTCCAGGAACAGCTTGATCAGCGGGATCAAACCCAGTTCGCGTGGCTGGCCGGCGACGATGGCCAGCAGAATCATGCCGAACGATTCCTGCATCTGGGTGTGCTTGAAAAGGTTATTGAGAATGAGCTGCGATTCTTCGCCGCGCTTCAGCTCGATAACGATGCGCATGCCTTCGCGCGAAGATTCGTCGCGCACGTCAGCGATGCCGTCAATTTTCTTGCTTTGCGCGAGTTCGGCGATGCGCTCCACCAGCGTCTTTTTGTTGACCTGATACGGAATCTCGGTGACCACGATATTTTCGCGGTCCTTGCCGACCTCTTCGATGGCAGCCTTCGCGCGCATCGTGAAGCTGCCGCGGCCGGTGCGGTACGCGGCGTCGATGCCTTCGCGGCCAGCAATATACGCAGCCGTTGGAAAATCCGGCCCCGGTACAATCTTCATGATTTCTTTTAACGGCGTGTCCGGTTTCTCGAGCAGAATGACGGCGGCTTCCACGATTTCCCGCAGGTTGTGCGGCGGAATATTGGTGGCCATGCCAACCGCAATACCGCTGGCGCCGTTGACGAGGAGGTTCGGGATGCGCGAGGGCAGTACGACCGGTTCTTCGCGCGTCTGATCGAAGTTCGGAACGAAGTCGACCGTCTCTTTTTCCAGGTCCGAGAGAATATCCTCGGAAATTTTTGCCAGGCGCGCTTCGGTGTACCGCATCGCCGCTGGAGGATCGCCGTCCACCGAACCGTAATTGCCCTGTCCGTCGATAAGCGGGTAGCGCATGTTGAACTCTTGGGCGAGTCGCACCAGCGCTGGATAAATCACGGCTTCGCCGTGCGGGTGATAGTTGCCCGAAGTGTCGCCGCAGATTTTGGCGCATTTGCGGTAGCCGCGGTTCGAGGCCAGACCGAGGTCATTCATGGCCACCAGGATGCGGCGCTGCACCGGCTTGAGGCCGTCGCGCACGTCGGGCAGAGCGCGCGCGATGATCACGCTCATCGAGTAGTCGAGATAGGACTTCTTCATCTCGGCTTCGATATCCACCGGAAGCACTATTGATTTATTGGTCTCGTCGGCCATTTCCCCTCACACCAGAAAATCTCGGCGGCAGGGCTGCAGCACGCTGCGCCCTGCCAAGTTTGCAAACTAAGGCTTCGCGGCCATCTCGATAACGTAGGCTTTTACGCTGTCGAACGCATCGGCCGCGTTCGTGAACCGCTGCGCCGCAAAATGCTCAGCGATCCGGCGCAGAAAGTCTTCGCGCTGTTTGTCGTGAGCGAATTCCAGGGCCACACCGCGCTCGTTGTCGGGCGCGTCCGTCGGTATGGCGCGAAATTCGCTAAGGCTTAGACCGCGCAATCCCGGCAAGGTCGTCCAGCCTAACTGACAAATCACGACGTGGCCTTGCTGCGCGGTCGCAAAAAATAAAAAGCGGCCAGCCCGAGCGCCAGCACTAGCAACGAAGCCAGTAGGTCCACTTTCAAAATCGTGTGCCAATTCTCCGCGCCGATCGGATCGTCCCCGCGCAGCGCTTCGCGCCATTGCCGAAACTCGCCGAACAGCCGCGGGAGCCGAAAGCCGATTGTCCCGATCGTCGCCAGAAACAAACCCCAGCGAATGGCGTTGCGCACCGAGCCGGTTTCAGCGGTGTTTTGCGCCGTATTTTTGTCGCGCGGCACGCCTCAGATATCCAGGTTCACGACTTCGAGCGCGTTTTCCTCGATAAACTTGCGGCGCGCTTCGACGTTTTCGCCCATCAGTGTCGAAAAAATATCTTCGGCGGCAACCGCGTCTTCGAGTTTGACCTGCAGCAAAGTACGCAAGTCCGCATTCATCGTGGTTTCCCAAAGTTGCTCCGCGTTCATTTCGCCGAGGCCTTTGAATCGCGTGATGGTGAAATCTTTTTTGGCGTCTTCGACAATGTAGTTGAGTACGTCCCTGACGTTGTCCTTGCTGATTTTGTCGCCGTTGCGTGCCACGGTGAAAGGCGGCTTGTTGTACTCCTCAATTTGCTTGGCGAGCGCGCGCAATCGCTTGTAATCCGCGGTGGAAGCCAGCGCCCAGTTCACCTTCTGGTTGTGCGGCGGACCGAACTGGATCTCGTGCAAGCTATGCTCTTCGTCGAATACCACCCTGCCCTCCAGCTTGAGCTTGGCTTTTTCGACTTCTTTCAGCAGCTTTTCGAGCGCTTTCTTCTCTTCGAAGTCGGTCTTTTTCTCGAGGCCGCTCTCGGCCAGCAGTTCCACGAGCCCGCTATCGCGTAGCCGGCGGCCCATTTTTGCCGACGCCGCTTCATACTCCTGCACATTCAACAGAAACCGGGTGAGCCCCGTCCCTTCCAGCGAAACTCCCTCTTTCGCTTTCACGACGTGGTCTTCCGTGGCGTGCTTCATCAGTTCGTGGGCGAATTCGCGCTCGTCGCGGATGTAGCGCTCGCTCTTGCCGCGCTTCACGCGATACAGCGGCGGCTGCGCAATGTACACATGGCCGCGTTCGATCAACTCCTTCATATGGCGGAAGAAAAAGGTGAGCAGCAGCGTGCGAATGTGCGAGCCGTCCACATCCGCATCGGTCATCAGAATAATTTTGTGATAGCGGAGCTTGCCGGCGTCGAAATCATCTTTACCAATCCCGGTGCCCAGCGCGGTGATGATGGCGCGAATTTCTTCGTGGCCGAGCATCTTGTCGTAGCGTGCTTTTTCGACGTTGAGAATTTTTCCTTTGAGCGGCAGAATCGCTTGAAACTTGCGGTCTCGCCCCATTTTGGCCGAGCCTCCGGCCGATTCGCCCTCAACCACGAACAACTCGCAGCGCGATGGGTCGCGTTCCTGGCAATCGGCCAGCTTCCCCGGCAAACCGCTCGAGTCCATCGCCGATTTGCGCCGCGTGAGCTCGCGCGCTTTGCGAGCCGCCTCGCGCGCCCGTGCCGCATCAATGCACTTGCCGATAATGCGCCGCGCCACCGTCGAGTGCTTCTCGAACCATTCGCCGAGCTTGTCGTTCACGAGTTGCTCGACGTCGCCTTTGATGTCGCTGTTCAGTTTGCCTTTCGTCTGCCCTTCAAACTGCGGCTGTGGCAGACGCACGCTCACTACGGCCACCAACCCTTCGCGCACATCGTCGCCCGTGATGCTCACCTCGTCCTTCTGTTCCTTCAACATGCCCGCCGAGGAGGCGAAATTGTTGATGGTGCGCGTCAGCGCCGAACGAAAACCGGAGAGATGCGTGCCACCGTCGACGGTGTTAATCGTGTTGGCAAACGCGAAGACGTTTTCGCCGTAGCTGTCGTTGTATTGCAGCGCGATTTCGATTTCCACATTGCCGCGCTTGCCTTCCATGTAGATCGGCGAATCGTGCAGTGTTTGCTTGCCGCGATTCAGATGCTTCACAAATTCGGCGATGCCGCCCGTGAACCGGAATTCTGCGGTCTTTTCGCTGCGCTCATCATTCAACGTGATCTTCAGGCCTTTATTAAGAAAGGCGTATTCGCGCAGGCGCGTGGCCAGAGTGTCATAGCTGAAAGTGGTTTTCTCGAAGATCGTCGCGTCAGGATGAAACGTCACTTTCGTGCCCGTTTTACGCGTTTTTCCAGTCTGTTTCAGCTTCGAACTCGGTTTGCCTTTTTCGTAGCTCTGCTCCCACACCGCGCCGTCGCGTTGAATCTCCAGCTCCAGCCAATCCGAGAGTGCGTTGACCACGGAAACGCCGACGCCGTGCAAACCGCCCGAAACCTTATAGGTTTCGCTGTCGAATTTTCCGCCAGCATGCAGCACGGTCAAAACAACTTCCGCCGCGGGCCGCTTTTCGGTGGCGTGCATGTCCACGGGGATGCCGCGGCCGTTATCCACCACCGTCACCGAATCATCGGCATGTACGGTCACGTTGATCTCATCCGCGTAGCCGGCCATCGCTTCGTCAACGGAGTTGTCCACCACTTCCCAAACCAGGTGGTGCAGCCCCATTTCGCCAGTCGAGCCGATGTACATCGCGGGACGCAGGCGCACCGCTTCCAGCCCGCCCAGCACCTTGATGGACTTCGCATCGTACTGATGGCCCGGAGCTTTGCCGGTCACGGCTTCTTTGTCGCCCATGTAGGCTCCTAAAACGCACCTGAAAAATTTTGCGCAGCGCCAAGCGAATCCCGACCTGCGGGAAGCGCTAGCGCTTCACAAATTCTGCTCAAACTCGTTGCGAGCTAGGAAAGGCGTGCTGGCGGAAATGCTCCGTACGTCGCCTCACCCTTTGGTCGCGGCCGCAAGCAACCGAAACTCGTAGGGTTCCTGCTCCATCCCGTCTCGCGCAGCGAGACGTGGCGAAGACCTAAACTCCAAGCAAAGCCGGACTCAAGCTCCTGGCGCAGAGCTGAAAAACGAGACCGAATTTACCTGGCCGACGTGCCGATCAGAGGAAACCAACTGCGAATCGACAGCCAAACGAGTGTACCTGAACCCCGGTATTTTCTCAATAGGTTTCAAGCCCCAAGGCGGGACGTAAGACTTGTATTTTCAAATATTTACAATAATCCCCGATTCGCCTAAGAATGAAAAAAGGCGCTTCGAAAAGCGCCTTCTTCCTGATTCGTCTATGAGCCCTCTTACGCAGTGAGCGGTCAGATGCGCATCGGCATGATGATATAGCGATACCGGTACGATTCATCGGCCATGGGCCGCATCTGCCCTGCCGATTGTTCGTCCTTGAGCTCGATGCTGATGGGCCCGTCGGCTGCGGCCGTCAGAAAATCCAGCATGTACGAGGAGTTAAAGCCGATCGCGATGGGATCGCCTTTGTAATCCTTCTCGATGTTTTCTTTGGCTTCGCCGTATTCTGGACTGGACGCTGAAATCTCAATGCCTTCTTTGGAGACCGCCAGTCTCACGGCGTGCGAGCGTTGATCCGCCAACTGCGAAACGCGCCGCACTGCATCGCTCAATTCCGAGCGCTCAATCACTACATGCTTGTTGTTGTCGCGTGGCAGGACCGCTTCGTAATTCGGGAACTGGCCGGTGAGAATACGCGAAATCAACAAACGATGGCCTACCTGAAAGAATAAATGGCTTTCATCTTTAGCAAATTCGATGGAGGCATCTTCTCCCGCGCCGGATGCCAGTTTCTCGACTTCGTCCATAGCCTTCTTGGGAACCAATACCTTCACTTCACCGTTCAACCCGCCCAGCTTATGGTCGGTTTCCGCGAGCGCCAAACGATGCCCGTCGGTTGCCACCATCGCCAAGGTATCCGGCTTGAGGATCAGCAATCCGCCGTTCAAGGTATACCGCGACTCTTCCATCGAAATCGCGAATTTAGTTTTCGCAATCAAACTCTCCAGAATAGCCGCCGGAATTTTGACTAACGTGTGCGGCATCGCCGGCAACGCAGGAAAATTCTCCTTGGCCATCCCCACCAGCTTGTACTTTTTCTTTTCGCTGACGATCTCTACCCAGTGATTCTCCAGTAGTTTGACCTTAATTTCGCCCTCGGGCAGTAGCCGCACGAGTTCCAGTAGTTTTTTTGCTGGAATCGTTCCCGCGCCTTCTTTCTTGATCTTCGCTTCACAAGAAGTGCGCACACTTAGCTCGAGGTCGGTTGCGGTAATCGTCAGTTGGCTGCCTTTGGCTTCGACCAGCAGGTTCGACAAAATCGGAATCGTCGTCTTACGCTCGACTACACCCTGCGTGGTGTTCAATTCGTTCAACAGCGCCGACTTGTTAACGCTGAATTCCATCGCTTGATAATCCTCACGTGCGGTGCCTGGTGCGCTCATCCGTGCTCCTCGCCACACTTCTCCCGCTGGCCGCTACTGTACTCGCTTTTCTTGAAAGTGAAAAGCCTGTCGCCACCCGATTTCTTGTGGAAAAGATCGGAAAAGAACGCGCTCCGTGGGTTCGGGTATTTGACCGCACCAAACTTTTTCACAACTACAACTCCCACTACTTCTGTAAGACGAACTCTTAATGCTAAGAATGACTGGAGCCTTGTTGTTGTGATGAGCGCTGTGAAATTGTGGAAAGGTTTGCAAGTGCATTTGCCTCAAGCCGCTTTGCCCAATCGTTCGGCGCGGGCTTTTGTGAGGAATGGGGAAATTCGCACGCCAACTCACTGGAATGCCTGGGCAAGTGGAATCGCTCCACCATGGTCAACAGAATTTCCGCACGTTCTCCAATGCCGATTCACAGGCGAACTTTGCGCTGGCCACAAGCAGTGTCGTAGCGGATCTGTTGCGTGGAGGCGTCGGGAGAATAAAAAACGCGGTTGCGAAATTCGACGCAACCGCGTGGTCAGTCCTAAGAAAAAAGTTGCGCTACTGCAACGTGTCCATCAAGCGAGTGATGGTGCGGTTCAAGTCCTTGTCCGACCGCCGCATCTCTTCAATTTTGTTGATCGAGTGCAGCACGGTGGTGTGATGCTTGCCGCCGAATTGCCGCCCAATCTCCGGCAGCGAAGCGGTCGTGAGTTGCTTCACAATGTACATCGCCACTTGCCGCGGGAACGCAATCGCCCGCGTGTTGCTGCGCACCTTCAGATCCTGCTCGCGCATGTTGAAGTGCTCGCTCACGCGTTTCTGGATCAAGTCGATCGTGACACTCTTCTCCTGCGACGCGATGATGTTGCGCAACACTTGCTGTGCCGTCGCCAGCGAAATGGTCGCCCCGGTCAGCGAAGCGTAGGCCATCAACCGCGTCAAAGCCCCTTCCAACTCCCGAACGTTCGACTTAATCGCCCGCGCAATGTACTCCGCCACTTCATCCGGCAAATTGAACCGGTCGTTCTCCGCTTTTTTCTGCAAAATGGCAATCTTCGTTTCCAAATCCGGCGGCTGAATATCCGCGATCAAGCCCCATTCGAACCGCGAACGCAAACGTTCTTCAATCGAATTGATCTCTTTCGGCAAGCAATCCGAAGAAATCACAATCTGCTTCTGCTGCTCATACAACGCATTAAACGTATGAAAAAATTCTTCCTGGGTTCTTTCCTTGCCCGCAATGAACTGAATGTCGTCGACGAGCAGAACGTCCACGGTGTGGAAGCGGTCGCGGAAACTGGTCATACGGTCGAAGCGCAAGGAGTTGATCACTTCGATGGTGAACTTTTCTGCGCTGACGTAGCTCAACCGCATTGCCGGGTTGCGCTTTTTGATCGTGTGCCCGATGGCGTGCATCAAGTGCGTCTTGCCCATACCCACGCCGCCGTACAGGAAAAGCGGGTTGTACGCCTTCGAAGGCTGCTCGGCCACCGCGCGCGCCGCCGCATGCGCAAACTCGTTGGACTTGCCTACTACGAATGTGTCGAAGCTGTAGCGCGAATTGAGTTGGTGATCGCTGCTCTCGAAATCCAACTTGGCCTGGCTGCCTTTGTTCGCCGCGGGAGCAGCGGGCACCGGTTCCTCTTCGGTGCACACATACTGCACCTTTATATTGGGCGTACCCAACTCATGAAACACCGCTTTAACAATCTCACCGTAAGTCCGCGTGAGCACTTGGCGGAATACCGCGCTGGGGATCTGGACGAACAGGGTGTCCCCTTCGGAGCGGCTCAGCCGCGTAGGCTGAAACCAGGTCGTGTAGGTATTGATGCTCACCCGGGACTTCACGTGTTCAAGAAAACGATCCCAGGAATTCACTGCAGTCGTCGCCGTATTCATTGCAAAAAAAATCTCTCCCCGCTATTTCCACAGATGTGAATAACCTGTGGAAAGCAGGCTTGTCTATTTTTTCTTCAGTCTTCGGGATTCGTTGCCCGTACCGGGGCGCCTTGCGTTCCCCTAACGCCCTGCACGCGGCCCTTCGAGAATTGCCGGCCCTCTACCGCCGCTATGAGACAGCGC
>Ga0335078_10015070_pt1 | contig 11472 bp, 9 predicted proteins | sample Lox_Sample_32_FD_206711 | JGI IMG/M metagenome (GOLD analysis project Ga0335078, IMG submission 206711) | Soil microbial communities from Loxahatchee National Wildlife Refuge, Florida, United States - Lox_Sample_3.2 | ecosystem: Environmental > Terrestrial > Soil > Wetlands | place: USA: Florida...
CCCTGGCCGCCCTACGCGACGAGGGCCTGACCCGCCGCACAGAAAACGGCATCGCCCTCATCGACCTAGACGCCCTGCGCGACGCGGCGAGATCCGACGAGTTCCAGGACTTCCGCCACCGCCCCTAACCCCACCGCCCCAGCCGCCCCAAACCGCCTGGGGTGCGGGGCCCACAACCCCCGCTCTACGGGGGCGGGGGGACACGCACCCCAGCCGATCCCGCCACCACGTCGTCCACGATCGCGAAAACCGCGTCCTTCTGGTCGATCACCACCAGGTGCGCCGGCGAGGAGAGCTCCACATACTGCCCGCCGAATAGCTCCGCGCACTCCTTGCTGATCGCCGGGGGCACGATGGGGTCACCGGAACCGTGCACGAATACGGCAGGCACATCCCACCGCTTGACGAGCTCCCTGGGTTCGAACGACCGCAGGATGTCCAGCCCGGCCAGCGCCGCCGGGATGCTGGTGGCGCCGAACATCCGGCCGAGCCAGTCCCTGGTCTCCGCGCTCGCCGTCTCCGGGACGATCGCCTGGCCGGAGCGGGCGGCAAAGCGCGGCCAGTCCTTCAGGATCGCCCCCCGCATCCGGTCGTACGGCGCGGTCGCCGCGCTGGGTATCGCGACGCTGGCCAGCGCGCCGACCCGCCGGTAGTCCGATGCGGACATGATGACCGCGGCGCCGAAGGCGAACCCGACCAGGACGGCCCCCTCGACGTCGAGCTCATCGAGCAGATCCAGAAGATCCGCGGCGTGCTCGGCCAGGCTGGCCCTCGGCCGCAGGTCGGCCGATTCGCCGTAACCGGCCAGGTCCGGCGTGATCACCGTGCGGCCGCCCGCTACAAGCGCCTGCTCCAGGTACATCCAGACCTGGCGGTTCAGGCACCATCCGTGCACGAGCACCACCGCGGGCCCGGTGCCGTCATGCCCGTAGCGCAGCCCGCGGCGCGAGGTGCGCCGGATCACTTCCGGTTGCGTCGTCATCCGCCGTCCTTCCCCTTGTCCGCTTCCAAAACGATGTCCCGCAGCACCCTCGGCTGCACCTTTCCCACCGAATCCCGCGGCACCGCGTCGATGAAGTCGAGCCGTCGCGGGTACTTGTGCGGAGCCAGCCGGGCCTTGACGAAGTCCTGCAACTCGCGTCGCAGCCCGTCCGAAGCGTCGAAGCCCCCGTGCAGCACCACGAAGGCGGCCACCATCTCCCGCCGGGTGCTGTCCGGCAGCCCGAAGACGACCGCCTCCCGCACCGCCGGATGGCTGACCAGGGCCGTCTCCACCTCGACCGGGGCGATCTTGTGACCCGCGGTACTGATCATGAAGTCGGTGCGGCCCAGGTACTCCGCGAGGCCGGCGCCGTCGAACCGGATGAGATCGTCCTGCAGCGAGTGGCCGAACCGGACGTCCACGTGCTGCTTGCCGGGCAGCCGCCAGTACGTGAGCCCGGTCGGCCCGCGAACCGTCATCCGGCCCGGTTCGCCCGGCGGCACCGGCCGCAGGCTGTGGTCCAGGTCCGGGTCGACGGCAAGCACCTCATAGCCGGGCGCCGCCACGCCCAGCCACGCCTGCGGCACCAGCCGGTCAGCGGGCGGGACGAGAACCCAGGTCGCGAACGCCGTCGAGCCGAAGTTGTTCAGCAGCTCGATGCCCCTGCCGCGCCATCCGGCCGCGACCTCGGACGCCGACGACGACTGCCACATCGCGAATCCCCTCCGAAGCGCGGCGGGCTCGGGCGCGTCGCCGGCCGCGAGGCATTCCAGCATGCCGGCCCACGAGGCCGCGATGGCGGTGAACTGCGTGACCTCATGCCGCGCCAGCGCCTCGAGCATGACCGCGGGCTTCGCGAAATCGGACACGACCACCAGCGTGACGCCGTTGAGCAGGGTGAAGTTGGTGCTGTGGATGAACCCGAGCGCGTGCCCCATCGGCGCCGCGGCCGCCCACCGCTGCCCGGCCGCCGCGCCGGTGGCCATCCCGAGCGAAAGCCCGCCGAGTAGAAAGCGGCGCTGGGTGTGGTAGCAGCCCTTGGGCCGCCCGGTGGTGCCTCCGGTATGCCAGACGATCGCCACCCGGTCAAGGTCGGCCGGAACGGCAGGGCGCGCACCCGCGCCGTCGAGCAGCGCATCCCACCCGAGCCACCCCGCCGGTGAAGCGCCGCCAGTGCAGACAACGGTCAGCCCGTCCGCCCGCTCGAGCACCGACCGGACCTCGGCGCCTTCTTCCTGGGTCGAGACAAGCAGCCGGGGCTGCGTGTCCGAAAGAAAAAACGACACCTCGGCGGCCCGGGCCAGCGGCGGGATCAACGTGACGACCGCGCCGATCTTCCACGTCGCGATGGCGGCGATGACCAGCTCCGGGCAGTTGCCGCCGCGCAGCGCGACCCGGTCACCGGGCCGGATGCCCAGTCCGGCGAACGCGGCCGCCGCGCGGTCGCTGACCGCCGCAAGCTCGCCAAAGGTAAGCGACCGGCCGCTCTCGTGATGAACGAGAGCCGTCGCCCCGCCGAGCCCGCTGCGGGCCGGGACGTCGCACAGCATGCTGCCAAGGTCGGTCCCCTCGTCCAGCAGGACCCCCGGCACGTCGAGATACTCCGGCTGATCCTCCGGAGCCGTCAGCCACTCGTGCGGCAACGTATCCAGGCGCGGGTAGACGTCCTTCAAGCCGGCCCCCCGGGCGGATCGGCGCCGAGCACCGTGACCACGATCGCCGCCGTGTCGTCGACCACGAACCCGCCCGCGTTCTCGGCCACCGCGATACCGGTACCGGCTACCTGACGTTCGCCTGCCTCGTGGCGTATCTGCGTCACAAGCTCGACGACCTGGGCCAGTCCGGTCGCGGCAACCGGGTGCCCGCGCGACTCCAGCCCGCCGCTTGTGTTGACAGGCACCTTCCCGGACAGCTGGCTGGCCCCGGACAAGGCGAAACTCGCCCCCTCCCCGGCCTCGCACAGCCCTAGTTCCTCGTAGGCGAGCAGTTCGTTGAACGCGATCGAGTCGTGCACCTCCGCGACATCGATATCGGCCGGGGTTATCCCCGCCTCGGCGAAGGCCCGCCGCGCGACCCTCGCAATGGCCGAATCCGCGCCAGGCGGTGCGCCCATCCCGGTCGCGATGCCGCGGATCCACACCGAACGCCCAGCCACCCGGGCACGGGAACCGGAGGTCACCACGACCGCCGCGGCGCCATCGCTGATCGGCGCGCACATAAGCGCCGTCAGCGGCCCGGCCACGACCCGCGAGCCCAGCACGTCGTCCACCGATATCGGCTCGGTGTACTGGGCGCACGGGTTCAAGGCGGCGTTGGCCCGGTTCTTGACCGCGATCTGCGCGAGCACGCGGGCGTCCAGCCCGTACCGGGCTCGGTACCGGCCCAGCCGCTCGGGGTAGATCGACGCGACGAAGACGCTCTCGCCGAAGGCGTCGACACAAGACGCCGCGAGAAAGTCGGTATCGACCGCCCCGTTCAGCGCGCGGTAGCTGTCGCTCCTGGCCGCGCCGAAGAGCTTCTCCACCCCGACCACGAGAACGACCTCGAAACGTCCCGACTCGACGGCCTGCACCGCGAGATCGAGCGCGCTTGACGAGGCGGCGCACGCGTTGTCGATGTTGTAGACCGGGATCGACGAATAGCCGAGCGGGCGCAGCACGGCCTGGCCGACCACGGCCACCTGCCCGGTGGTCACCGAGGCCATCGAGTTGGCCACGAAGGCCGCCTGCACCTCGTCAGACGAGATCCCGGCGTCGGCAAGCGCCGCGGAGATCGCCTGGCCGGCCAGCTCGCTCAGCGACCGATCCCTGAACCGCCCGAACTTCGTCAGCCCGGCGCCGACGACGGCGACCGTACTCACCGCACGCCCGCGCTCACCGCGCCGACCCCGCTCACCGCGCCCAACCAGAGGCGTACCGCGCGGTGAAGGCCTCCACCCCGGCCAGGAACCTGCCCCGTCTCATCGTGTCCCAGTGCAGCTCACCGTCCAGTTGCAGCGCCGAACCAAGCGGCAGCTCGCCCCCGTCGAAGATGGCCCGCTTGGCGCAGCTCACGCCGATCCGGCCGGCCTTGCCCGCCACCTCGCGAGCGAACTCCAGTGCCTCCGACCAGGCCTGGCCCGCCAGGCACAGCCGGTCCACCAGCCGCATCTCGTAGGCCCGCGCCGGACTCACCGACTTGGCTGACAGGATGAACTCAAGCGCCCGGCTCGGCCCGAGCAGCCGGGTAAGGAACTGCGCACCGCCGCCGCCAGAAGGCATGCAGCCGAACAGGTCCATCTCGGGGACGCCAAGTTGCAGCCTCCCGTTGTCTCCGCAGAACCGCAGGTCGCAGGCTGCGGCGAGCTCCAGTCCCCCGGCCAGCGCGTGACCGTCAAGGGCCGCGATTACCAGGAACGGAGCCTGCCGCAGCCGCAGGCACACCGCGCGGAACCGGTCCATGGTCGCGTTGAAGTCCTCGAGCAGGCCGGCCGGGCCGATCGCGGCAGCCGTCTGAGCCATCCAGGTCGCATCGGCCCCGGCGCAGAACACCTTCAGCCCGCTGTCCAGGACGACCGCCGCGACGTTGCCGTCGGTTTCCGCGTCGTCAAGCGCCGCCTCGAACGCGTCGAGCATCTCCGCGTTGATCGCGTTGACCGGGGCCAGCCGCATCGTCCACCGCCGGACCGAATCGTGGTCCGTGACGGCGAGCGCCGCCGAGTCCATCTGGCTCATTCGCTATCCCAACGGGTGAGGTCGGCTTAACAGTGTGAATGCTTCCCGCGCACCCCGCAGTAACTTTTGTTCTTCGGGCAGGCCGGCAGCCTAAGAGAGGATCGCCCAGTGGACAAGACATACGACGGCATCATCATCGGCTCAGGTCAGCACGGCCTCATCCTCGGCGCGTACCTGGCCAAGGCAGGCCTGAAGATCCTGATCGTGGAGCGTCGGCTCATCTACGGCGGCGGCCTGTCCACCACCGAGGTCACCAAGCCCGGCTTCTACCACCAGATGCACTCGCTGAACCATTTCAACATCAGCGAGTCCCCCTGGTACAAGGACCTCGCCCTCGAAACGAAGTTCCGGTACATCACGCCGCGCTACGACTTCGCGCAGCCGCACCGCGACGGCACCGCCCTGGTCTTCTCCCGCTACATCGACGAGACCTGCGAGTCGATCGGCCACTTCAGCAAGAAGGACGCGCGGACCTACCGGGAGTGGAACAAGCGCGCCGACGTCATCAGCGACGCCATCTTCTGGCCGGAGCGCTACAGCGAACCGATCCCCGAGGAAGAGCGCGACGAGCTGCTGAGCAAGAGCGACGTGGGCCGCGATTTCCTCGAGATCATCGACCGCCAGCCCCTTGATGCGGTCCAGGAGCTGTTCGAGAACGAGAAGGTCCGCCTCCTCCTGCTGTTCAAGATCTCCCTTTTCGGCACGGTCCTGTACGACCAGCTCACCACGCGCAGCCCCATGGGCGCCCTGATAAGGGGCTTCGACCTGGTCGCGAACTACCAGGTCGCCGAGGGCGGCAGCATCGCGGTCGCCTACGGCCTCATGCACACCTTCGTCGCGGCCGGCGGCGAGCTGAAGACCGGCGCCCACGTCGCCAGGATCATTGTCGATGCGAACCAGGCCCGCGGCGTCGAGCTTGCCGACGGTACCCAGATCCGCTCCAGGTTCGTGGCCAGCACCGTCGACGTCCCCCAGACCTTCGCGACCATGGTCGGTGAGGAGCAGCTGCCCCCTGCCTATAAAGAGAAGGTCCGCAACTTCAAGCAGACCGCGTGGTCCCTTTTCGGCCTGCACCTCGCGCTGAAGGAGGCGCCGCGGCACCTCGGCACCGACTTCGACCCGCACGTCAACAACTCGCTAAAGGTCAACATCGGCTGCGAGTCGGTCGAGCAGCTGTTCGCCCTGCACGACCAGGTGGCGCAGGGCGAGATCCCGGAAAAGGTGAGCTTCGGCACCGGCTCGGTTACCCAGTTCGACCCCTTGCAGGCCCCGCCGGGCATGGCCACCGCCTACGGCTGGCATGCGATGCCGTACGCGCCCGGTGGTGATCCGGAGAACATCGAGGCGGTCAAGGAGGAGTTCGCCGACCGCATGCTGGAGACCTGGCGCGAGTGGGCGCCCAACATCACCCCGGACAACGTCCTGGCCAGGCACATCTGGACGGCCAACGACTACTCCAAAGAGCTGATCGACATGGTCCGCGGCGACATCTTCATCGGCTCCTTCTCCGGCGACCAGACGATGTGGAACCACTTCGGCTACCGGACCCCGATCGACGGCTTGTACATGGCGGGCTCGGCCACCCATCCCGGCGGCGCGATCTCAGGCGGCGGCGGCTACATCGCGGCCAAAATTATCGCCGACGACCTCGACATACCCCTGTGGTGGACACCGATGGACGCTCGCGCGAGCCTCCGCGGGCTGGCCGAAAATGGCTGACATCCCGATCTCGCTGGCCTGCTGGGACTACGACCGGATGCTCGCCCTCAAGGAAGGCGACGTAAAGCCCGAGGGCGTCCAGCTCACTTTCCTGCCGGTGATGATGCCCGAGCCTGCCTTCCGGATGCTGCACTACGGGGAGTTCGACGCCGCGGAGATGTCGCTGTCCTGGTACACAAGGACGGTGCTTGCCCGGCAGCGCCCGTTCATCGCGATCCCCGTCTTCCCGTCCCGCATGTTCCGTCACTCCTGCGTCTACCTGAACGCCGACAGCGGAATCCGCGACGCCAGCGACCTGAGAGGACGAAGGGTCGGCTGCCCCGAGTACCAGATGACCGCCGCGGTCTGGCTGAAGGGCATCATGGCCGACCGCCACGGCGTCCCGGTCGACAGCGTGGAGTACTTCACAGGCGGCCTTGAGCAACCCGGCCGCCACGAGACCCCGATGAACCTCCCGCCATCAATCCAGGTGACCGCGATCGGCCCGGACAAGACCCTGTCGGCCATGCTCGAATCGGGCGAGATCGACGCGCTCTACACCGCGCACAAGCCGTCCACCTTCGGCGATGGCACAGGCAAGGTCCGCCGCCTCTGGCCCGACCCGGGCGCCGTCGAACGCCAGTACTTCGCCGACACCGGCATCTTCCCGATCATGCACGTGATCGTGATCAGGTGGGACACCTACCAGGCCAACCGCTGGCTGGCCAGGTCGCTGCTCAAGGCCTTCGAGGAAGCCAAGCGACGCGCCTACGCCGCCCTCTACGAGACCACCGCGCTGAAGTACATGCTCCCGTTCCTCACAGAATGGGCCGAGTCGAGCCGGCACCTCATGGGCGACGACCCGTTCGCCTACGGCCTGCAAGGCAACGAGCAGAACCTGGCCACCTTCCTCCGGTACTCCCACGAGCAAGGCCTGGCCGAGCGCCGAATCGAGCCCGCTGAGCTGTTCGCCGAGGAGACCCTAGAAGCATCCAAGATATGACCGCAAAACAGACCGTCGTGGTCACCGGCGCCGGCCAGGGCCTCGGCCGTGCCTTCGCGCAAGACCTAGCCACCCGCGGCTGGCAGGTGGCCATCGCCGACCTGAACGCCGACCGCGCGCGGCAAGTCGCCGAAGAGATCACCAAGGCCGGCGGCACTGCCCGCGCCTTCACCTGCGACGTCAGCGATCCCGCCGGGGTGTCAGCCCTCGCACGGGCCGTCCAAGCCCAGCTCGGCACCCCTACCGGCCTGGTCAACAACGCCGCCATCTTCTCCACCCTGCGCATGGGCCCGTTCGAGGACATCCACCCCGAAGAATGGGACAAAGTGCTCCGCGTCAACGTCACCGGCGCCTTCCTCATGTGCCGGGCGTTCATCCCGGCGATGAAAACGACCGGCTACGGCAAGGTGGTCAACATCTCCTCCGCCACCGTCCTGACCGGCCGCCCCGGCTACCTGCACTACGTGACGAGCAAGGCGGCCCTCATCGGCTTCACCAGGGCGCTAGCGTCCGAGGTCGGCCCGCACGGCATCACGGTCAACGCCATCACCCCTGGATCGACCGCCACCGAGATCGAACGCGAGACGGTAACCAAGGACCAGCGCCAGGCCATGGCCGCCGCCACCGCCATGCGCCGCGTCCAGGTACCCGCCGACCTGACCGGCGCGGTCGCCTTCCTGCTCTCCCGCGACAGCGACTTCATCACCGGCCAGACCCTCAACGTCGACGGCGGCCTAGCCTTCCACTAAAAGCGCCGCTCGTGCTAGCCGTACCCAGGGCACGCGGCTGCCACGATCGACCGCGCCGCCCGCGCGCCCGCACCATCGAGGCATGACACGAGAAATAGCCACAGCCAGCAATCACAACGTGATCGTCGTAGGTGACAATCGCATCATGGCCGGACCGGTCGCCACGCCGCTACGGAACATGCTCAGCGCGCCGTTTACCAAGCGCACCTGGGCCGAGCTCGCCTACACGCTCGCCACCCTCCCGCTCGCCCTCGTGGCCTTCGTCTACACCGTGCCCATGCTGGAGAACGGGATATTCTGGGCACTCTCCGCGCCCGGCCTGCGCAAGTTCGGCGCGGCCAGCCGGTCCCTCGCGCGCCGCTTCATCGCCGAAGACGTCCCGGCCCCGCCGGGGCAAGGCCCCACGCTGCGGTTCAAGATCAGGACGAAAGACGCTCAGGACGCCGAGCGCCTGTTCCAGGCCGCGGAAGCGGCAGAGGGCAAGGCACGGGTGTGGGAGTCCAAGCCCGGGGTCACCATCCGGAGACTCCCCGCGGCGCGGGTCGCAGAACTAGCCGCCGAGACGGGCATCAAGATCGGCGAGCTCAAGCCGCTGAACGCGTTCGGCAGCTGGATGGATCGAGGGGTCCGCGACCCAGTTGCCTGGCGGGCCCGCGGCTACTACGCGCTCAAGCTCCCGCTCGCCTCGGTCGGCCTGGCCGTCGCCGCGATCGGCTGGCTCGGCGGCCTGTTCTACCTGGCCTTCCCGGCCTGGTGGTCGCTCGGCCTGCACAGCGCCCTCGGCGGATGGAGCATCTCCAGCCTGGCCGCCTCGTTCGCCCTGGTGCCGCTAGGCGCGGCCCTGCTGCTGGCGGGCCCGTGGCTGGTGCACGGAACCATCGAACCCGACCGCTGGCTCGTCCGGCGCATGCTCGGCGCGAACTCGCCCGCCGAACGGATCCGCGCCCTGCAGGAGAGCCGGGCCCGCGTCGTGGACGACTCGGCGGCCAGGCTCCGCACCATCGAGCGGGACCTGCACGACGGCACCCAGGCGCAGCTCATTGCCCTGGCCATGAAGCTAGGCCTGGCCAGGGAGAAGCTCACCGACGGCACCCACGCCGACCTGGCCCGCGTCACCCAGCTTGTCGACGACGCCCACCGAGGCATCATGGAGGCGATCGCCGACCTGCGCACGCTGGCCCGCGGCATCCACCCGCCGGTCCTTGACAACGGCCTCGCCGACGCGCTGGGCACGCTCGCACACCGCAGCGCGGTCCCGGTCGAGCTGATCGTGGACACACCCGAGCGTCCGTCGGCCGCGATCGAGACCATGGCCTATTTCTCCGCCGCCGAACTGCTCGCCAACGTCGCCAAGCACAGCGGCGCCAGGCACGCGACCCTTGAGACCGTGCACGTCCCCGGCCTGCTCCGGATCCGCGTCACCGACGACGGCCGAGGCGGTGCCCGCCCGGTCCAGGGCGGCGGCCTATGCGGGCTTGCCGAACGCGTCCGGACCGTCGACGGCCGCGTAGAGGTCGACAGCCCGCGCGGTGGCCCCACGACCGTGACCGTCGAACTCCCGTCCCACGCCTGAAAGGTAACCGGCAGCCATGCGCATCGTCATCGCCGAGGACGCCGCCGTGATCAGGGCCGGGCTAGCCGAGATCCTCACCGACCGCGGGCACGAGATCGTGGCCGCGGTCGGCGACGCCGAGGCGCTCAAGGACGCGGTGGCCGCCCACCAGCCCGACGTCGCGATCGTCGACGTGCGGATGCCCCCCAGCCACACCGACGAGGGCCTGCGCGCGGCCATAACGATCCGCCGCGACCACCCCGACGTCGGCATCCTGGTCTTTTCCCAGTACATCGAGACCCGCTACGCCGCCGACCTGCTGGCGACGCGCTCCGGCGGCGTCGGCTACCTGCTCAAGGACCGGGTGGCCAACGTTGCCGAGTTCACCGACGCGATCACCAGGATCGCCGCGGGCGGCACCGCACTGGACCCCGAGGTCGTCGCAGGGCTCCTCAACGCGAGCCGCCACGCCAGCGCCCTGGGCACCCTGACCGCGCGTGAGCACGACGTCCTGGCCCTGATGGCCGAAGGCCGCTCCAACAGCGCGATCGCCGACCGGATCGCCGTCTCCGAGCGCGCCGTCGAAAAACACATCAGCAACATCTTCACCAAGCTCTGCCTGCCCCCCTCCGATTCCGACCACCGCCGCGTCCTGGCCGTCCTCGCCTACCTCGGCACGTAGCCCCGGTCGGCGGAACCCTTACTCAATAGTCAGCGATTTACGTCCATGCAGTTTCCGTTCTGATGCCCGCCCATATCGGCTAAGAGCACTCTGCCTTAGATAGCCTGTGGCCATCGCTGAGCGTATAGTTGACTCTTGAGTAAATAAATGTTAGTTTACGTACCAGTAAGCCTGGCAGGTCGGCCGCATGCCGTCAACGGCATCAGCCGACTTTTTGTGTCAGGCTCGTTCGTGACCTCCAACCTACGGCCAGAGGCGACCACAGGCACATGATGCGCCCCCGTCCCGACACGGTAGACGTGCTGGTCGTGGGCTTCGGTCCGGTCGGCGCAGCCCTTGCCGGCCTGCTCGGCAAGCGCGGCATCGATGTCCTCGTGCTGGAGCGGGACTACGAGGTCTTCCCGCTGCCAAGGGCGGCCCACGTCGATCACACCGGACTGCGCACCTGGCAGGAACTGGGCCTGCTCGACCGCCTGCTGCCCGCCATGCAAGCCAACCTCGGCCTGGATTTCCTGACCGCGGGCGGCGGGTTGCTGGCCAGGATCCCCGGCGACCAGTCCAGCACCTCGGGCCTGCCTGCCAGCATGTACTTCTTCCAGCCCGCGCTGGACGGCGCGGTCCGCGAGGCCGTGGCCGCGATGCCGTCGGTCACCGTCAGGCTGGGCACCGAGGTGCTCGACGTCACAAGCGCCGACGATCACGTCCGCGTGGTGGCCGCCACGCCGGCCGGCGAGCGCCTGCACGTGGCGGCGAAGTGGCTCGTGGCCTGCGACGGGGCGGCAAGCGGCATCCGCGATCGGATCGGGTTCGATGTCGAGGACCTGCAGTTCGAAGAGCCCTGGCTGGTCGTCGATCTGATCCTGGACGGGGCTCGTGCGCAGCCAGGCCGGGCCATCTGCCGCTGCGACCCCGGCCGTCCTACCTACTCGATCCCGATGCCCGCTCACCGCCACCGGTTCGAGTTCAGGCTCATGGACGGCGATGACCCGGCCACGATGCTAAAGCCCAGCCGGATCTCCGAACTCGTTACGCCCTGGTTTCCCGGCCGGCCTTTCGAGATCGAGCGTACGGCGATCTACACCTTCCACGGCCT
>Ga0335078_10015071_pt1 | contig 11472 bp, 7 predicted proteins | sample Lox_Sample_32_FD_206711 | JGI IMG/M metagenome (GOLD analysis project Ga0335078, IMG submission 206711) | Soil microbial communities from Loxahatchee National Wildlife Refuge, Florida, United States - Lox_Sample_3.2 | ecosystem: Environmental > Terrestrial > Soil > Wetlands | place: USA: Florida...
CTTGTCCCTGCTCACCCCCAGGTAGGCGACCCGCCGGTGACCGAGCGAGACCAGGTAGCCGGCCAGCTGGCCGGCGGCGTGCCGCACGTCCAGGTCGATGCTGGGGAAGGCGCCGGCCGACCCGTCGGAGTCCAGCACCACGGTGGGGCAGGTGGCCACGAAGTCCTCGAGCAGCTTGGTGCCGGGGCTGGCCAGGATCAGCCCGGCCAAGTTCCCGGCGAGCGCCCGCTGGACCGTGGTCAGGTCGTAGTCCTCGCCGCGGTGCGGCATCAGGACCGAGACCGACAGGCTCTGGTCCACGCTGCGGGCCAGGCCCTCGAGGACCATCGAGAAGAACGGGTTGGTGGGGTCGGGGCTGACGAAGCCGATCGAGTCGAGCGCGCCGCGTGCCAGCGCGCTCGCCGTCGTGTTCAGCCGGTAGCCGAGCTCGGCCGCTGCGGCAAGCACCATTGCCCTGGTCTGCGCGGCCACCCGGCCCTGGTCCTTGCCGTTGATCACCAGCGACACTGTCGACAGCGAGCGGCCGGCCCGTTCGGCGACGTCGCGCGCGGTCGCGCGCCGCGGCCCAGGACCGGTCACCATGGCCGCAATTCTCGCATGCCGGGCCGGTGCCCGATCAGCGCCGCAGCAGCCGGCTCGTGTCGACCCGGCCGCGGCCGAGTGCGTCCACCCGCTTCCAGCGGCCGGGCACGTCGAGCAGCTCGAGGCGGCCGAACCGCTCGGGCAGCGCCGGGTCCACCATCAGGTTGTCCCCGCTTGGCTCGAGCCCGAGCGCCACCCGCAGCAGCAGCAGCGGCGCACCGGTGGACCAGGCCTGCGGGCTGCACGCCGTGGGGTAGCGGACCGGGTACCTGGTCACGCTCCTGGCGTAGCCGCCGAACGCCTCGGGCAGCCGGCCGTCGAAGACCTCGGCGGCGCCCAGGATGCCGTCGGCGATGCAGGCGGCCTCCTCGCGGAAGCCGTACCTGCGCAGTCCCCAGGCGATGAAGGAGTTGTCGAACGGCCAGACGGCGCCAACGTGGTAGCCGATCGGGTTGTACCTGGCCTCGCCCTCGGCCAGGGTCCTGACCCCCCAGCCGGAGAACAGCCGGGGCCCGAGCAGGTGCGCGGCGATCGAGCGCGCCTTGGACTTATCGGCGATGCCGCTCCACAGCAGGTGCCCCACGTTGGAGGCGAGCGAGTCCACCTGGCGGCCGTCCGCGTCGAGTGCGACGGCGAAGTAGCCGCCGTCGGCCACCCAGAAGTCCCTGTTGAACCGGCGCTTCAGGTCAGCCGCCTCCTCCTCGAGCCGGGCGGCGAAGACCGGGTCCTTCCAGACGACCCGGGCCAGCCGGGCGGCCCGGACCTTGGCGTCGTAGGCATAGCCCTGAAGCTCGCAGGTGGCACGCGGGAATCCGGGCAGGTCACCATTGCGGTAGCTGATCGACTCCCACGAGTCCTTCCAGCACTGGTTCTCCAGGCCGGTCGTCGCGTTCCGGCGCTGATAGGCCACGTACCCGTTGCCCTGCAGGTCGGCGTACTCGTCGATCCAGTTGAGCGCCGCGCGCGCCGCCTGCTCGAGGTCGCGGACCAGCCTGGTGTCGCCGGTCCAGAGCTCGTACTCGTCGAGGAGCACGACGAACAGCGGCGTCGCGTCGGCGGAGCCGTAGTACGGGGAGTGCGGCCGTTCCTCGAAGGCGGTCAGCTCCCCGTACCGCACCTCGTGCATGATGCGGCCCGGGTCCTCGTCACGGAAGTCGTCGATCCTGGTGCCCTGCCGCTCGGCGAGCGCGCGCAGTGTCGTCGACGCGAGCTCGGAGCAGAACGGCAGCGTCTGCAGGCTGGTGAAGATGCTGTCCCGGCCGAAGATGGTCATGAACCAGGGCAGCCCGGCGGCCGGAAGCGCCCGGTCCGGCATCGTGAGGGTGGAGAAGCGCAGGGCAGCCAGGTCGGTCAGGCAGCGCCGGTAGATGCGCTCCAGCGGCTCCCAGTCACACCGCAGCTCCGGAGCCCGCCCGATCCACTTCGCCAGGCCGCGCGCCATGTCCCTGCGCACCCTGTGCCGGTGACCGTGGCCGGCCGGCCCGGCAAGTCCGGCCGTCGAGTCGGCGGGCGCCTCGCCGGCGGCCACCACGTTCAGCTCGGTCATCCACTCGCCGTGCGCCGGCACCGTGATCCCGAACGACAGGCCCTTCTCGTCGATCGTTGCCGGCTCGCTCGAGGAGATCCAGGTCTGCCTCCCGAACGTCTCCCGCCGGTACGCCAGTACCAGGCTCCCGCCCTCGGCGCGCGCCTGGTACTGGCCCTTCTTCGCCAGCGCATCCTTGACCTCGAACAGGTCGGCGAAGTCGCTCGCCGCGTCGATCCGGATCTTCAGGTCGACCGGGGCGTTCTCGTGATTGAGCACCCGGATTTCCTCGTGAAAGCCGTCGGCCACCTCGCGCAGCCTGATGACCGAGAGCTTGGCGTCCACGTAGACCGTGCCGGTACCGGGGACGAGGAAGAAACGGGCCTGGAAGTACTGCAGGTCGTCGGTGGACAGCGCGTTGAGCCGCTGGCCATTCACGGTCAGCACCCACCGGGAAAGGAAGCGGGTGTCGAAGGAGAAAAGCCCGGTCGAATCGGTCGGCGAGGCCTCGATGTCGCCGCGCTCGTCGCTGACCACGAAGGTATTGCCTTCAAGTATCTGCACCAGGCCGTCGCTCATCGCGGCCTCCGCTCTGCCATCACCTGCTCGGAGGTGATCGGCGCAACGCGGCCGGTGGAGTCGGGCGGCCCTGGCAGGCAGCGCTGGAACATCGTCAGCGCCCCGACGCTGCCCTGGCAGGCGATCAGGCCGCGCAGCATGGCCGCCTGCGCGTTGATCCGCCCCGTGACGATCGCCTCGGCATCGGCACGCCGCATCCGAACCACAGCGTCCGCCCTGCCGTTCCGGTGGCTGACGGCCACCGTGCCGTTGTCCACGATCACGAGCCATCGCCGGACCCTTTCCCCGTCGGCGATGTCGAAGCGGAGCGTGGCCGACTCCCGCTCGAACGTGGCGATGTGGCGCTGCCGCCCGAGCGCGGTGAAGAACTCGCCGACCGGATCGGCCGCATCCGGCCGGCCCGGCCTGGAGCCTGCTGCGTGGACCACCGGCATCGCCACTCCTCGAGGCCGCGAGCACGTGCCGCTCACCCTATCTCTTTCCCGGAAAGGGCCTGAGATTCGACGTGCTCTGCGGGATTGATGCTGGTATGGCGCGAGGAGCCGGCATTGTGCTAGAAATAGCGGCATCGAGCTCATTCATAGGTGAATGGTCGCAGGTTCGGGGGGTCGGGGCTGAAACTGTGGGTTCTCCTGTGAGCTTTCCTCATGGTCAGTCGGCGACGACATTCCTACCCTGGACGGCGTTTCCCGTTACCCGCCCGGCTGAGGAGTGACTTCGCCATGGCGAATGACGAGTTCAGATCGGCTACTCCATTCGGCCAGCTGCTCAGGCAACTGCGGACGCGCGCCGGGCTGACGCAGGAAGACCTTGCCCAGGCGGCGGGGCTGAGCACTCGCACGGTCAGTGACCTGGAGCGAGGCATCAACCTGACCGCGCGCAAGGCAAGTGCGAAGCTGCTCGCAGACGCGCTGGAACTGGACGGCGTCGAGCGCGAGGACTTCCTGGCCGCGGCGCGCGACCGGCCTACGGTGGCCGCCACGAGCAGGACCCTGCCGCGCGACGTGGACGAGTTCGTGGGTCGGGATAAGGAGCTGACCAGGATCGCCAGCGCCGGGATCCGCGGTCCTGGCGTGTTCGCGATCGGCGGGCTGCCTGGAGTGGGCAAGTCAGCGTTCGCCGCGCACGCCGCTCATCTGCTGGCGGCGAAGTTCCCCGATGGCCAGCTGTATCTGTCGCTGCACGCGCACACGCCAGGTCAGCAGCCCGCTGATCCGGCAGATGCCCTGGCCAGCCTGCTGCAGACCGCTGGGGTTGCAGTGCAGCAGATTCCGCATGGCGCGGATGCGCGGGCCGCGATGTGGCGCGGTCACCTAGCGGGCAAGAGAGTGCTGATCCTGCTCGACGACGCGCTGGACAGCGAGCAGGTCCGCCCGCTGCTACCGGGATCGGCGGGCTGCCTGGTGCTGGTCACCAGCAGGCGGCGGCTGACTGGGCTGGACCACGCCATCGCCATCAACCTCGAGGCTCTGACGCCAGGGGAGGCGGCTGACCTCCTGGTCGGGCTGGCCGACCGGGATGACCTGGATCGCGCCGACCTTGCCGTCGGGCAGATCGCCGCCCTGTGCGGGAACCTGCCGCTGGCCATCGGCATGATGGCACGCCGCCTGCACCACCACCTGGCCTGGACGGCTGCCGACCTGGCCACCGAGCTGGCCGGGGCCCGCGAGCGACTGAAGCTCATGCAGTCGGAGAACCTGTCCGTTGCGGCGGCCTTCGACCTATCGTACGACGACCTGACCGAGGCGCAGCGGCGGATGTTCCGCCGTCTTGGCCTGCATCCGGGCGCGGACTTCGACGGCTACGCGGCAGCGGCACTTGACGACATCGGGCTCGACGCGGCCCGGCAGGCCCTCGAGGATCTCTATGACCACTATCTGGTCAGCGAGTCAGCCAGGGGCCGCTACCACTTCCATGACCTGATCAGGGAGTACGCCCACCGGGCCGGCGCCGAGGAGGACCGGCCGGCCGACCGGATCGCCGCCGCCGATCGGGTGCTCGATTACTACCTGCACGTCGCGCGCGCCGCGGACGACCGGCTCGGACATCCGATCCCCGAGGTCGCAGTCATCCCGCCGGCTCACGTTCCCGAGTTCGCCGGCAGCAAGGACGCCATCATGTGGATGGAGGCGGAGCGACTCAACTTGCTGGCCACAGCCGAGGACGCCGCCGAGCGGGAGCGGCGCGGCCACGCGGCTGCGATCCCGGCCGCCATGCATGAGTTCCTGCGCAGGCAAGGGCACTGGCGTCAGGCGCTGCGGCTGGACCACCTGGCCGTGCGAGCCGCGCTGCATGGCGAGGGCCAGATCGACGAGGCGCGAGCCAGGTACGACCTTGGCGACGTGCAGCTGCTGATCGGCGACTACCGGGCCGCCGAGGTCAACCTGCGCAAGACGCTCGACCTGTGCGTGAGCCTCGGCAACCGGATAGGCGAGGCGAACGCGCGGGCCAAGCTCGGCGAGGTCCTGAACGCGGCCGGCGACCCGGCCGCCGCTGCGCAGTCCCTGGCCGAAGCGCTGAAGACTTACCGGGCCATCGGCAGCCCACTCGGCGAGGCGAACGCTCTGACGGCACTGGCCGAGGCACAGGAGGCGCTCGCAGACCTCGGCTCCGCCGAGAACGGGCTGGAGCAGGCCCTCATTCTGTACCGCCAGCTGGGCGAACGGCACGGCGAGGCGACCGCCCTGGCACAGCTCGGATCGGTCAGGCGCCGCCGCGGGCAGGAGAAGGTCGCGGCGGCGGACATAGCGGCGGCGCGGGCGCTGTTTCACGACATCGGCGACCGGCCCGGCGAGGCCCGTGCCCTGAATAACCTCGGTGAGCTAGCCCTGGCCGCAGGAAACCCGGCGCAGGCTCGTGAGTCCTACGACCAGGCCCTGCGTATCGCTCGTTCGATGAACGCGCCCAAGGAAGAGGCCCGTGCCTTGGACGGGATCACGAGTTGCACCAGGGCCGCCGGCGAGGCGGGCTGAGGCGAAGCTGCTGAACGGGGAGGATGAGCCCGTCGGATGGACGGGCTCATCCTCCCCCCTTGGCGGCGCTGTGGTCAGCGCCCGGTCCTGCTGGGCGTCCGGCCGGTGCCGGTCCGGCTCCGGGCCGTTATGCTGACCGCAGACGCCGGTCGTACTGGCGCTGCGCTGGTAACGCGGGAGCGCTGGGCTACCCAACCGCTGTGCTCCCGTGTTACCAGGCGAGCCATGCCAGCACGGTCGCGACTGCTGCGAGCAGGATCGTGATTCCGTGCGTCTCCACTGGGCCTCACCTCCTCCCTCCGACTCGCTATGTAGGGAGAGAAGGTCAGCGAGCCGACGGCCGGCTGGCGGCTGCGCGGCAGCGGGTAATGGCCCTCGGAGTGGAAGTCGACGATCCGCCGCGAGAGCGCCTCGACCGGCCCGCGTGGCGGCCTGTCCAGACTCCAGGCGCGGTCCTCGCGCCTGCTGGCGACGCTGACAACCACGATGGCGATGATCGGAGCGACTGCGAGTCCGACGGCGGTGATCAGGAGAACGAGTACCACCGGCCCTCCATCTCGGCGCCCGGGGAGGCGCCCTGCGTCCCGGCCGCCCCGGCGGGACGACCTGCTATGACGCTAGGTAGGGACGGGCGGGGACTCCATGAGGGAAGGCCACAGGAGTGCCCACAGCTTCAAGGTGTGGGCGAGAGGGGCAGCGGCTGATTTGTCCGCGGCTAATAAGCGGCTAATAAGCGGCTAATAAACGGTGCGAGCCGTTGGCGCCGTTGCCAGCTGCAGTGCCGTTCGGCTCCCACTGCAGCCCGTAGCCGAGGTTCTTGGCGGGGCTGGTGAACTGCAGGTGGACCTCGCCAGCCTGGTCGATCGGAACATGCTCGGCGCCCGGCCGCAGTTGCTCGTACACGCGGACCGGCTCGCCGTCCACGCGCCGCGTCCAGCCGGGCAAATGCTCAGGGTCGAACCTGACCCGGAGCTCGAAGTTGTCGCACCGGCACTCGGGCGTGAAGATGTAGTACGACCGCATCTGGTCGCCGGCCGGGGCGCGCAGGATCAGCTCGTACTCATGTGATTCCCCGGTCCGCAGTGGCCTGGGCAACTTGACCATGAAGTGGAACCTGCTGCGGGTGGGCGTTTCCCTGCGGACCAGGCGGCCGCCGTAGCGTACCTCCGCTTCCAGTGCCATGCTCGGCTTGCCGTCGTCGCGGGGGACGTCCATCCAGGCGAGCACCTCGGCCAGGCCGTCACGGGTCGCCACGATCCGGCGGCGCTCGTGCACCTCGTTGGTCGGGGTGTCTACCCGGAACAAGGTGTACAGGTCGGCCAGGTACCAGCCGCGGGAATCCGAGTCCGGCAGCCCGCGGCGGGCCTGGAGTTCCCGCGCGATTTCCTCGGCGAGCAGCCGCTCCGCGGTGTCGATCCGGCGCAGCGCGGTCCGGTAGGTGCGGTCGGCCGCCGCCGCCAGCCACACGACCCGGTCGGTGAAGCGGGGCATATTCCTGGTCGGCTCGCTGATCCCGAGGCTAGCCAGGATGGCCTCCCGCAGGTCGGCGGGCAGGCGGGCGGCGAGAGCGCTGATCTCGCTGGCCAGGGCCTGCCGGACGGCGGCGATGTCGGCACCTGGCGGGAGCCCCGCGAGCTCGCGCAGGTGGGCGCCCAGCTTGGCGTCCAGATCCGGCATGCGCAGGCCGCGGCCCTTGCGCAGACGCCTGATTTCATTCGCAATGGCCGTTGTGAGATCGGAGGGATCCATGCCCGCTGTCATAGAATTGTCATTTCTGGTGGTCCCTGGCACTTCCCCCAAGCAACTGTCTCGGCATGAGGCTATCGTCGCGGTCCCCATTGTGGTATGGGGATCCGCAAAATACCGATACGCGCGGTCCGTAAAGCGCTTGACTAGACTCGCGTTCCTGGCCAGAGGGTTCGTGCGCGCCATCGGATCGCCGGGCCGCCCGCAGTTACCGGCGCGTGTCGGCCTCCGGGCGTAGGCTCGTCCAGTTGACGACGCCGAGTTGCGCTTTAGGGGGACTTCTTGGCCAGCAGCGCCGACGGCAACGGGCACGCACTCGGGCTGGTGGTGGGCACCGTTCCCGCCACTCCGCTGCAGTTCTCTGTCGGCCTGGCTCCCGGCCAGTATGCACAACTCGATGACGTGGTGGTGACCGAGCGGGCCTTGCCTGGCCGGGCCGGCGTGCGGATCGCCGGCGTGGTGACCAATGTCGAGGCCGTGCACGAGGGCGCCAGGTTCGCCAGCGACGTGTTCCTGATCGACCAGGGCGCGCTTCCCGCCGAGGTATGCGAGGTCGCCGAGGTGACGGTCACCAGGGTCGAGCCGGAGCTCTATGTCCCGCCGCTGCCCGGCGCCGTGGTCAGCAGGGCGGTCGGGCCGCAGCGCGAGTCCGCGCTGTACTTCGACGAGATGGGGACCTCCCGGGTGCCGGTCGGCTTCGGCCGCGACGGACAGCCGGTCTACGTGAACTTCGAGTTCATCGACGGCACCAGGGGCGCCCACGTCTCCATCTCCGGGGTGTCGGGGATCGCGACCAAGACCTCGTTCGCGATGTTCCTGCTGCACTCCATCACCAGCTGCGGCGTGCTGGCCGGCGAGGCGCACAACACCAAGGCGCTGGTGTTCAGCGTGAAGGGCGAGGACTTGCTCTTCCTCGACTACGAGAACTCGCGCCTGAAGGCCGAGGAGCGGGCACGCTATGGCGAGCTCGGCCTGCCGGCCACGCCGTTCGGCAACGTGCGCGTGTTCGCCCCGCCGCGCAAGGGGGACACCGCGGGCACGCCCGACGTGCACGCGCGGGACCGGGCGGTCAGCCCGTTCTACTGGACGCTCGCCGAGTTCTGCGAGCAGGAGCTGCTGCCGTTCGTGTTCGCCGACAGCGAGGACGAGCGCGCCCAGTACACGATGCTGATCGCCCAGGTCGCGGCCCGGCTGCGCCGGGACGCGGTCGCGGTCGGGACCGAGGGCGCGGTCAGGATCTCCGGCGCCGGCCCGGCAGGGGAGACGATCCTGCGCACCTTCGGCGACCTGGTCAGCCTGCTCGAGGCCGAGCTGACCGACGACGGCACCAGGTCAGCCTGGGTGGCCGGGAGCACGGTGACGGGTAGCGTTAATGCCCTTCTCCGAAGGTTGCGGTCGGCGGTGCCGCCGCTCTCGGTGATCGTCCGCGGCGACCTGGCGCACCGGGGGGAGCGCTCGATCTCCACGTCGCGCGCCCAGGTGACCGTGATCGACCTGCACAACCTGCCCGACCGGGCGCAGCGGTTCGTGGTCGGCGTCACGCTGCGCACGGAGTTCGCGCGCAAGGAGCGGCAGGGCACGGCCAGGCCGCTGATGTTCGTGATGCTCGACGAGCTCAACAAGTACGCCCCGCGCGAAGGTGACAGCCCGATCAAGCAGATCCTGCTCGACCTGGCCGAGCGCGGCCGGTCGCTCGGGGTGATCCTGATCGGTGCGCAGCAGACCGCCAGCGAGGTGGAGCGGCGGATCCTGGCCAACTGCGCGATCCGGGTAGCTGGCCGGCTGGACGCCGCCGAGGCGCAGCGGCCCGAGTACGGCTACCTGCCGCCCGCGCAGCGCCAGCGGGCCACCCTGGCCAAGCCGGGCACCATGTTCATCGCCCAGCCGGACATCCCGGTGCCGCTGGCAGTCGACTTCCCGTTCCCCGCCTGGGCTACCAGGCCGAGCGAGAAGGGCGAGTGGACCGGGCACGACAGCGGGCCCGCCCGGCCGGCCGACCCGTTCGCCGTCATTCCCAGGGCGGACGACCCGCCGCCGTTCTAGGCCGCCAGCCCGTTCGAGGCCGCGAGGAGCGCCGAGTTGAAGATCCTGCACACCAGCGACTGGCATGTGGGCAAGGTGCTCAAGGGCAGGGATCGCCACGACGAGCACGTGGCGGTGCTGAAGAGCATCGTCACCGCCGCGCGCGAGCACGAGGCCGACGTGGTGCTCGTGGCGGGCGACCTGTTCGAGAGCGCGGCGCCCACCGCGAGGTCGCAGGGCCTGGTCATGCGGACGCTGCTCGCGCTGCGCGAGGACGGCCGCCAGGTCGTCGTGATCGCCGGCAACCACGACAACCCCGGCCTGATCGACGCGGTATACCGGCCGGTACTCGGCGAGCTCGGGCTGCACGTGCTCGGGCTGCCGAAACGGCCGGAGTCGGGCGGCACGCTGACGCTGCGCCCCAGGTCGGGCGGGACGGTTAGGGTCGCCGCGCTGCCGTTCCTGTCCAAGCGGTACGCGGTGCGGGCCGCCGAGGTCGTCTTCCACGAGTTCGCCGAGCACGCCCTTGACTACGCCCAGCGGGTCAGGGCGTTCGTCGACCTGCTCACGGCCGGCTTCGCCGACGACAGCGTCAACGTGGTCATGTCGCACGCCACGCTGCTCGGCGGGCGGCGCGGCGGCGGCGAGCGCGACGTGCAGACCGGCCTGGACTACGAGGTGCCCGCCGGGGTTTTCCCGGCGACCGCGCACTACGCGGCGCTCGGGCACCTGCACCGCCAGCAGGAGATCCCCGGGCCGTGCCCGGCCTTCTACTCGGGCTCGCCGCTGGCCATCGACTTCGGCGAGGAGGGCAACGAGCCCGCCGCGCTGATCGTCAGCGCCGAGCCCGGCGTGCGCGCCGACGCGCGGGCCGTCCCGATCGCCGGCGGTCGCCGGCTGCGCACGCTGCGCGGCACGCTCGACCAGGTACTTGCCGACGGCGAGCAGGCGGGCGATGACTACCTGCGGGTGGTGCTCGCCGAGCCCGGCCGGGCCGGCCTCGGCGACCTGGTCAGGGACAAGCTGCCGAACGCGCTCGAGGTGATGCTCGACGAGGCGCACCGGCCCCGTCCGGGCAGCCGCGATGGCGACCGGCCGAGCCGGGTGGGCCGGAGCCCGGTCGAGCTGTTCGGCGACTACCTGCGCGAGCAGAGCATCGACGACCCGCGGGTCACCGCGCTCTTCGCCGACCTGCTGGACGAGGTGACCGGGGCCACGGCACCGGAGCCCGACGCGACCGGGACGGAGTGAGGCATGCGGCCGCTGCGACTGCTGCTCGACGGGTTCGGCTCCTATCGCGAGCCCGCCGAGGCTGACTTCTCCGACGTGGAGTTCTTCGCGCTGGTCGGACCGACCGGAGCGGGCAAGAGCACGGTGATCGACGGGGTCTGCTTCGCGCTGTACGGCACGGTGCCCCGGTGGGGCAAGGAGAACGTGATCGCCCAGGCGCTCGCCCCCGCGGCGAACGCGTGCCGGGTCTGCCTGGTGTTCGAGTCGGCAGGCAAGCGGTACGGCGTGGTCCGCGCGCTGACCCGCACCGCCAGGGGCGCGGTGCAGACCAAGGAGGCGCGGCTTGAGCTGCTCGACCCCTCGGTGCCGCCGGACGCTCCGCTCGCCGACCTGCTCGCCGCGAGCGTCGAGGCGGTCGCCGAGGGACCCGACCAGGTCAAGGCCGCGGTGCAGGAGATTCTCGGCCTCACCTACGACCACTTCACCCAGTCGGTGCTGCTGCCCCAGGGCAGGTTCTCCGAGTTCCTGCACGCCAAGGCCGCCGACCGGCAGGACCTGCTGGTCGAGCTGCTGGCGTTCGGCGTCTACAACGCGGTCGGCCAGCTGGCCAGAAGGCGCGCCGAGCTCGCCGCCGACCGGATGCGGACCGTGCAGGCCGCCCGCGACGAGCTGTCCGGCGCCACGCCGGAAGCGGAGGCCAGCGCCGCCGCCCGGGTGCAGGACCTGACCGGCCTCGCCGCCGAGGTGACCGAGCGGCTGGATGCCCTGGCCGCGCTGGCGCAGCGGGCCGCGCGCGCTGCCGCCGAGGCCGGCCAG
>Ga0335078_10015072_pt1 | contig 11472 bp, 8 predicted proteins | sample Lox_Sample_32_FD_206711 | JGI IMG/M metagenome (GOLD analysis project Ga0335078, IMG submission 206711) | Soil microbial communities from Loxahatchee National Wildlife Refuge, Florida, United States - Lox_Sample_3.2 | ecosystem: Environmental > Terrestrial > Soil > Wetlands | place: USA: Florida...
CCAGTAAGCGTTGAACTCCTCATCCAACCTGCGCAATTCGCGGATGCCGGCTCGGGCCAATCGTCTGGCATTTGAAATTTTGCCCGCTGCCATGGCCTGTTGCCAGAGCATGAACCGGCACGATTGCACGGCCATTCGCGCTGCCAAATCCAATTCACCCGCCAGAATTTTCCCGGACTTCGATTTGGGCCGGGCACGCAACAAAATCGCCCGCTGTCTTTCAATCTCCTTCAGTGCCGCCCGAATTTTTGTGGCGGGAATTTTTGCAAACCATTTCAGGCCATGCCGGCAAAACAATTCGCGTTCCCGCGGCGGTGGCGCGGCAATTGCCGTGCCCAGCGGCGTTTCGTTCGGAGCCTTTACTTTCAGTTTGCGGTGCGCAAAACCCAGTTTGAATGCAGCCCCGGCAATCCTGCCCGTGGCGTCGGCAAACAAGTCGCGGCTCAAAACCGGAACCATTTTTTGTTCGTCAAATCCATTCGCATTCCAGGCCAGCGACGCGCCGGCGAGCAACATCGGCCAACTGACCGCCAACGGCTGGGGATGGCCGCCATCGCCCCAATCTGTAATGAGATAACCGGCCGCGCCGGATTTCTTCCCGGCTTTGGCGGCGGCCCTTAAATTGGCCAGGGCGTTGTCATGACGGCCAATCAACGTTTGCCAGGTCGAAGTGCCCGGACAGACGTAAAACGGAATCTTTGCTTTCGCAAATTGGGCGGCCTCCTTTTCGAACGGATGATTTGCTTCGTAACCCCAGTTCAAAGCGATGGTGTCAAGTGGCAATTCTTTGATGAGCCTTGGATATTTCAAGATGATGTCGCCCCAGAACATCATCCGTTTGTTGCGGCGGAGAACTTCACGGTGAATGCGTTTCAGAAAGCCAAGGTAAACGCGCCCTTTGCCAAGCCGCCCGCAGAGTCTCTTGCTTTGGCCGCGGCCCAAATCCCAGGTTTCGTCACAGCCGACGTTGCAGAAGCGGCTCGAAAAATTCGGCAACAGTTCGTTATAAAGCCCGCGCAGAAAGGGCAGGGTGGCGGGATGATTGGGCGCGAGCGTGGATGGCCGGCGGACAAATTCACCGCCGGCGTCGGCGTAAGGCCCGGACACTTCGGCAAGCTTTTTCAATCGGGAATGCTCCAAAAAATAACGCAGGTGGCCGAAGGAATTCTGATTGGGCACAAGCTCAATGCCCAGTTGGCGGCAGCGTGCGTCCAACCGGCGGATTTCCGCTCCGGTCAACGCGCCCCAGCTTTGCCAGACGGATTTGTATTTTTTGTAGGCGAACGTGTGTTCGGTGTAGAGTTGCAGCTCGTTGATTTTGAAATCGGCAAGATGTGCGGCGAGGTCGAGCAGCGTTTCGAGCTTCGGCACTCGGCCACGCGAAACATCGAGCATGACACCGCGCCGCGCAAAGTCCGGCCAATCGCGGATCTTCAAGCAGGGGAGGCAGCGACCATATTGGCGAAGCAATTGCCGCAACGTCGCGGTGGCGGCGCGCCGGCCTGGCGGCTCGCGATATAAAATCTCGATCCCATCCTTGGAAATTGTCAGCCTGTAGCCGTCAGAATGGGTAGGGACATCGCGCCGCGATGTCCGAATGATTTTAACGAAACGGACACCTCGGCGAGCCGTCCCCACCCTTCGAGGCAGCCGGAACGCGCCGCGAAGAATTTTCAGCGAGCGAGGGCAGGGGAGCAAGACGGGCGATTTCACAGCCACGCTTCGCTCATCTTGGTGCCGGCATCATTCCGGTCTTCCGGGCGTAATTAAACAGCCCCCCGGCATCCACCACCGGACGCACGTCGCCCAGCGGTTTGAATTTGATGACCTTGCCGGTCGCCTTGATTGTTACTGCTTCGGCATTGAGGTCAACAGTCACCACGTCGCCGTTTTTCAGCGTATCACAGAGACGCTCCGTGAGCTCGCACGGATAGAGTTCGCCGGTGGCGATGCTGTTCCGGAAGAAAATGCGCGCGAAACTTTCGGCCAGGACGACTTTGCAGCCGGACGAACCGAGCGCAATGGGCGCGTGCTCGCGCGAACTGCCGCAGCCGAAATTCCTTCCGGCGACGAGTATCGGAAATTCGCTGTCGAGCTGGCCGCTTTTAACGAAGCGTGCGGGGTAGAGTGATTCGGGCAGGCCGGCGAGCGCGTAGCTGCCGAGTTTCTCGTATTCGTCGGGAATCGTCGGGACGAGCGTGAGATATTGCGCGGGGATGATCTGGTCCGTGTCAATATTGTCACCCACCACATAAACCGGTCCGGTAAAAACAGATTGCATGCTGGCAATGTGCCGCGGACAGGCTCGATTTTCAATCAGATTTCGATCACCGGTTTTCCGGACGGTAATGGCGGCGATGCCTGTTGGCCGCGTTTCCGCAAAATGATTACGGCGGTTACGCACGCAATCCAGGTCGGAAATTCATCAGCCAGCGGAATGAGTTCCAGTATGAACGACGGCAGCAACAACCAATGAAACCCGATCAGCGAACCCACCAACAACATCGTAATCACATCAATCACCTGATCGCCAAACACCCAACCAGCCGGGCCGAGCAGGAATTGCAGTCCGTCGGCGACGACGGCGATGGCGAGTGCGAAAAGAATTCGCATTCGCGTCAGTCTCGGCACGCGCCCAATGAAGTTTAATTTTCCCGGCAGCCTCATTCGATTCAATTTTCAACCGATACGTCCGCATTTTCAACCCTCAAGCCATCACACCGGCCCCATTTGACGTGGTGAACACCGGGCTTGAAAAACCGGCCTTGACCAGGTATTTTAAACACCAAACGTAAAAAAGGACGTTCAATCCAAGTGAAACTCTTCATCGCTCTCGTCGTTTTTTTGATCGGAACGGACTCGTATGCACAGACGCCGACCTGGTCGCAACTGCCCCAGTCACCCGGCCCGAACAATATCCGCCACGACGACGTTTATTTCACCGACCCGACCAACGGCTGGGCGTCGCAGAACAATTATATTTATCGCACCACCAACGGCGGCGTGACGTGGACGACGAACCTGATCATGGCCGGCACGCATTTCCGCTCGGTCAGCTTTGCCAATCCGCTGGTCGGTTTCGCCGGCAATCTCGGCGTCGGCTCCTACGACGGCGCGGTCTCCAACACGAACATCATGTATCGCTCGTTCGACGGCGGCGTGACGTGGTCGAACGTGCCCGGATTCGCCGAGGCGGGCATGAAAGGACTGTGCGCATTTTATGTTTTGGATTCGCAACATGTTTATGGCGCCGGACGGGTGCGCGGACCGGCGTTCGTCATCAACAGCAGTGACGGCGGCACGAACTGGAGTTTGCAGAACCTGACCGCATCGAACGTGATGAACGGCATCATGGACATTTACTTTCGCGACCCGAACACGGGATGGATCGTGGGCATGGACACGAACGCATTCACCGCGCCGCCCTATTACGGACGGATTGCGCGCACGACGAATGGCGGCGCCTCCTGGCAAACGCAGGTCACCACGAGCATTTCCAATTGTTATTTCTGGAAAATGTCCTGGCCGTCCACGAACATCGGCTACGTCTCACTCCAGCAGAACGGAGCTTACAGCAACATTGTTTTCTACAAGACCACTGACGGCGGCGAGACCTGGGTTTCCAATGGCATACCTGAAACGTCGGTTGGTCTTTACACAAACGGCTACAATTTTTACCTGCAAGGCATCGGTTTTGTCAGCACCAACGAAGGCTGGATTGGCGGTGCTTCCGGTTTTCCGGCTTCACTTTACGGCAGCAGTTTTCTGCACACCACCAACGGCGGCGTGACGTGGTCGCCCGCCGGTTACGATGACACGTTTTACATCAACCGCATCCGCTTTTTGAGTCCCACGCTGGGGTTTGCGTCCGGCGGAAACCTGCATATTTACAGCGTGCCGCTCGGCATTACTGAACAACCGCAAAGCCAAACGGTCATCGGCCCGAGCAACGTGACTTTCTCCGTCACTGCCGTCGGCAATCCGCCGCTCACTTATCAATGGCTGAAAAATGGCACGAACGCGCCCGGCGCCACCAGCTCGACTTTGAACCTGCCCACTGTGTTGCGGACGGACGCCGGGACCTATGCGGTGTTTGTGGCCAACGGATTTTCCAACCTGCAAAGCAGCAACGCCCTGCTGCGCGTTTTCCTGTCCGAACGATTTGGCCAGCCGATGCTTTTGCCCGGCAACCAGATCCAACTCTTGTTCAATGATGCTGACGGCGGCGCGATGCTCACGTCGAACGACGTCGCCACGTTCCATGTTTTCGCCAGCACCAATCTCATCAACTGGTTTGCCATCACCAATGCGCTCACCTTGACCAACGGCTCCGTCATTTTTCAGGATTCCATCACGAACGCGCCCCGGCGGTTTTATAAGGTGCTGGAACAATAAACCGCCGTGGCGGGTCACGGACTTAACCTTGCCGTGGCGGGTTTCATTTCTATAATGCCCGCGTGCTCGACATCAGATTGATTCGTGAGAAACCGGATTTTGTGCGCCAACGTCTGGCGACGCGTGGAGCGGGGGATGAAGCCCGGATTGATGAATTGCTCAGACTGGACGAGCAGCGGCGGAAAATGCTGGCGGAAGTCGAAGCGCTCAAATCACAGCGCAATCGCGTTTCAAAGGAAATCGGCGCGCTGATGGGCCAGAAGAAAACGGCCGAGGCCGAGGCGAAAAAGGCGGAGACGCGCGAGCTTGGTGACACAATCGCGGAACTCGATGGTCAACTCACCGGCAAGATTGATGCCGATCGTAGCGCTCTCATGCTGCAATTGCCCAACCTGCCGCATGAATCGGTTCCCGAAGGTAAAACGGCCGAGAACAATCGTGAAGTTCGCGCCCGCGATGAAAAGCCGGCTTTTGCCTTCAAACCGAAACCGCACATTGAACTTTGTGAATTGCTCAAACTGGTGGATTTCGCGCGCGGGGCAAAACTTTCCGGCAGCGGTTTCATTCTTTACACGAATTGGGGTGCCCGGTTGGAACGGGCGTTGATCCAATTTTTGCTGGATTTGCACACAAACGAACACGGTTACACCGAGGTGTCGCCGCCGTTCATGGTCGGGCCGCAATGCCTTGAAGGAGTGGGGCAATTCCCAAAATTCAAAGACCAGTATTACGGCGTCGCGGAGGGTGACGACCGCGAGAAGCTGGGCAAATTGTATCTGGTTCCGACGGCAGAAACGCCGGTGGCCAATATTCATCGCGAGGAAATTCTGGCGGAGAAACAATTGCCAATCCGGTATTGCGCTTACACACCATGCTTCCGCGGCGAGGCGGGCGCGGCGGGCGTCGGGACGCGCGGCATGATTCGGGTGCACCAGTTCGACAAGGTCGAGTTGATCAAAATTGTGAAACCGGAGCACGGTTACGACGAACTGGAAAAGATGGTGGCCAACGCGGAAAAGGCTTTGCAACTGCTCGGGTTGCATTATCGCGTACTGTTGCTGTGCTCGGGCGACATGGGATTCGCGAGCGCGAAAACTTATGATATCGAAGTCTGGGCGCCGGGGCAGGGGAGTTATCTCGAAGTTTCGAGTTGTTCGAATTGCGAAGATTTCCAAGCGCGCCGGATGAACCTCCGGTTCAAGACGGAGTCGGGCGAAAATAAATTTCCGCACATCCTCAACGGCAGCGGCACGGCGCTGGCGCGATTGTTCGTGGCGCTGATTGAGACGTGCCAGCAGTCGGACGGCAGCGTGCTGATTCCGAAGCCGCTCCAGCCGTATCTGAAAACAGACCGGATTTCCCCGTGACAGGCTTTTCCCTAATTTACGATTTACGATTGACGATTGACGTATCGGCCGTCATTCGCCGCGTAAATCGCGAAGCGTAAATCGTCAATGCGAATTCTTCTGGCCAGTAGCGAAGTTCATCCGTTCTCCAAGACCGGCGGGCTGGCCGACATGGTGGGGGCGATGGGCAAAGCCCTGGCGCACGCGGGCCACGATACGCGGATCGTCACACCGTTGTATCGGGGTATCCGCGAAAAATATCCGCAAATCCAGCGCGTGGATTGGTGGTTTGACCTGCCGTTGGGCGCGCGGCGCGTGCAGGCAGAATTGTGGTCGCTTGAAATGGACAACGGGCCGCTGGTTTACTTCATCCACCAGCCGGATTTTTATCAGCGCGCCGGATTATATCAGGAAAATGATTTCAGCTATGCCGACAACGCGGAGCGGTTCATCTTCTTTTCAAAATGCGTTGCGCAGCTGGCGCGTTATCTGCCCTGGCGGCCGGACGTGGTTCACACCAACGACTGGCAGACGGGCCTGGTGCCGGCGTTGATCCTGCAGCAACGGCGCGCGGAAGGGTGGGGGAATCCGCCGCCGACTTGCCTGACGATTCACAACCTCGCGTATCAGGGCATTTTCCCGCCCGGCGCCTTTGCGCTGACCAACCTGCCGGGGGAGTTTTTTACGCCGGACACGGCGGAGTTCTACGGGCAACTGAATTGTCTCAAGGCCGGCATCGCGTTTGCCGACGCCATCACCACGGTCAGCCCGCGGTACGCGCGCGAAATTATGACCGAGGGATTCGGGTGCGCCCTCGACGGCCTTTTGCGCCAGCGGCAAGGCCGGCTTTTTGGAATTCTCAACGGTGTGGACCACGAGGACTGGAGCCCGGCCACCGACCGGTTTTTGCCGCAGACGTATTCCGCCAGACGTCTTGCGGGGAAAGCCGTCTGCAAGCGCGCGTTGCAAAGGGAAGTGGATCTCCCCGAAAGCGCGGACACACCGTTGTTCGGCACGATTTCCCGGTTGGCTGAGCAGAAAGGCGTGGACATCCAGCTTGGCGCGCTCCTGGAAATGTTGAGCGCGGACATCCAGTTCGTGCAACTCGGCAGTGGCTCGTCGGCGTATGAACGGGGTTATTACGAACTCGCGCGGCGGTTTCCCGACAAGGTCGCCGTAAGGGTGGGGTATGATGAAGGCCTGGCGCATCGCATCGAGGCCGGTTGCGATTTTTACCTCATGCCGTCCCGTTACGAGCCGAGCGGCCTGAACCAGATGTACAGCCTGTGCTACGGAACGGTTCCCATCGTACGGGCCGTCGGCGGGCTGGACGACAGCGTGATTGACTATTCGCAGGACGCGGCCCGCGCCAACGGCATCAAGTTTCACGAATACTCGTCACGGGCGTTGTCCAAGGCAATTCGCAAGGCGCTGGCGCTCTACCAATATCCGGATTTGCTGCAGCATTTCCGCCGCAACGCCATGAAATCGGATTTCTCCTGGGAGCAGACCGTGGATGAATATCTGAAAGTCTATGCGACCATCAACGCTCAACGTTGAACCAAGTCGACCAGATTGGAAAAGCGGCGGGCCCGCTCGGTGACGATGGCGCTCGGGTGGTCCACTTCCCATGGCGCGTTCCACAAAACATAAAATTCAAAATCCGTGGGCAGACGCTGGTGCGACTTTTTGAATTCCTCGATGCGCGGGAGCATGATCTTTTGTGCGACCGCCAGGGCGAGTTGCGTGTTTTGCGGGTCGCCGCCCGGCCAGAGTTCAGGCCGGATTTGATAACGGGAAATCTCGCCGCCTGGCCCGATGGCGCGGTCGTTGTCGCCGCTTTCAATCATGGAAAGCGCGGCCCACCGGTCCATGGCGGGTACGGTTGCCGCCAGCGACAAAATCATCAAAATGACAACAGGCAGACGAAATCTCATGATGGCCAATAAAGCCTGTAACCTGCCATTCGTCAACCGGTGAGCGATGCGGCAAACTTTAGGGGCGCGCCGTCTAGTGGGTAAACGACGCGCCCCGATTTCACCCCAGCGATTCCTCTTCGCTGGAGCAAGACCAACGCACAAGAACAGCAATTTACGGGCCGTTTTTCGCTTCAAATTGGCCAGGTTTTCAGGAAAAGAACCGAATTTGCCTCATCCGAAGATGCAATCGGCGTCGTGCGAAGAACCGGGGCGCCGACAAGTGCTCTTTAAAGGGTCAAATTGCGCCGAACAAAAATTGTGAACTATTTAGCTAAACAAGCTTAGCGAGGTCCCGGCTTTCGTTTCATTGTTGCATCGTAAATGAATGCTGTCGTCCCCAAAATTGACACGCCCCGCAAGGCCGCATCCGTTATGCGCTAAGCCGTGTCACCCGGGCGGACGTGTCTTGGTCGGCGCGGGAACTTTTCTTTCTGGTAAAGATGTTTTTTCCGACGGAAACGTGTTCCTGTGTCAGCGAGGGGGCGGCAATGCTTTGCGGCTCCAGCGAATTCCAGATCAGCGGAAGGCGTTACAAAATGAGGTTGCCAAAACCGGTGGTAATAGTAGCGAAAAATGCAGCGGTCCGATTAGAAACCTGATTTAATTGATTTAATTAAATATAACAAACATTGTACAACTATAATTATCCGGCCCAAAAATTCCTGTATTTGTACGATTGTCACTCCTCTGCCTCATTCGGGTACGGGCATTAATCCCTTGTTTGGTTCAGAGATTTTACGGTCTTCCGCTGGAAGCTGCGCGGCGTGATGCGCATCAGGAAAATGAGAAAATGATTCTGCCATCCGGGAACGCACAGCACCCGGCCTTTGCGAAAGGCCCGATGCCCGCAACGGGCAACTGTTTCCGCCGTCATCTTGGGCGCTTTGAAATGCCGTGCGCTCGGGCCGCGGGCAACGTTGCCAAAATTGGTCGCGGTCGGACCGGGACACAGCGCGGTCACGGTCAATCCTGTGCCGGCCACTTCTTCAGCCAGCGCCTCGCTGAACGACAGCACGTAAGCCTTGGTTGCAAAGTAAATCGCCATGCCGGGGCCGGACACGAATCCAGCCACGGAACCGACATTCAGCACACCGCCGCGCTTGCGTTCCATCATTCCCGGAAGGAACAGCCCGGTCAGTTCTGTCAACGCCGCAATGTTCACCTGAATCATTTCCAACTGCCGCCGCAACGGCAATCCGGCGAATTCGCCAATCGCACCGAAACCAGCGTTGTTGACCAGGACATCCACACTTGTACCGGACTGCCGCAATTCGTCGAACACTCGCGTTGGGGTTTCCGGCCGGGAAAGGTCGGCGGTCAAAACCGTCGTTTCGATTCCGTGCTGGCGGCGCAATTCGTCGGCAAGGGACTGCATCGCCCGGTTATTGCGCGCGGCGAGCACCAGCTGGCTTTTGTCCGCCGCGAAACACCGAGCCAGTTCCAGGCCGATGCCCGACGACGCGCCGGTAATCAATACTGTTTCACCTTGCATGTCTGGTTTTGAAGTGCGCTGATATCACCGCTTCCAAAGCGCCAACGGCTCGGCCCAGGCAAAGTTAGCGGCTTCGCCTGTTGCGAATTTCATCAGGTTGCGCGCGATTATTGGTTTCCCCATCCGAAACGGCTGGTGATGGGCCAATAGACGAAAAAAGCCTTGCCGATGATGTATTTGGCTGGAAAATCGCCCCAGTACCGGGAGTCGAGACTGTTCATGGTATTGTCGCCCATCACAAAATTGTAACCCGGTCGGACCTGAAACTCGCTGCCCGGCGCCAAATCCTGCAACATCGCATGGCCGTAATAGCGGTTGTCATGATAGACCAGAATATTCGTGTGCGCAGGCGGATTGGAGAACGAGTAGAGATTTTCAAAATGCGGGGTTGAAGCGGACAGCGGTTTGCCGTTGATTACCAAGTGGCCGACGCGCACGGTCCCACCGAATGGCGGGGCGTCAATCACCTCATAATCCTGCGCCAATGAAAGGGTCTCGCCGCCCAGCCCGACCAGGCGTTTGATATAGAATTCATTGCCGGGAATGTTCCATTGTTCCCTGTCCTCCTCGGGAATTCCTTTGGTTTCGAACACCACGATTTCGCCGCGCTCCGGTTTGCGGAAGTTGTAGGTCAGGCGATCTACAAACAAATGGTCGCCGGCGCTGACCCGCAGTTTCACCAACTCTTCGCCTGTATGATAAATCCGGTCCCGATTCAAGAGGAGTTTCATCGTCAGGCCGCACCGGTACTCCAACGGCTCTTCGCCAAAGTCCGGCGGGAACCACAGGGTATGAGCCACGCCGCCGATCCAGATGGTTTGCTTGATGTTGAAAATCAGGAACCGCCGCATTGGGCTGATACCGGTGATCGGTCCGTCATTCTGTGCCACGAGATGGACGTAGGAAATGCCATGAAACCATTCTTTAATTCGTTCCCAGCCATGGGGAATGGTTATGGCGTTTTGCCGCTTGAATTGCCTGTCAATTTCGGCCTGGATCGCCGCCGGGATATTGGATTTATCCTCCAGCCCGGCGATGTTGATCTGGCGCGCGGCACTCGTGAAGTCGGGCACCGATTGAACGCCGTAGAGCGTGGGCTGCATCGAGCCGGTCGGAATTTTGAATGGTTGCAGAAAGAACGTACGGATGCCCATGGCCGCGGCGATGGCTACGAGCAGCACTTCGACATTTTCGCGCCATACGGGGTTCGGATACGGTTTAAGCCATTTATTGGCGGCAAACTCAAGCTCCTCCGTCTTGATCCGGATCTTCCCTGAATTCTCACCTTCGTGAATCGCCTGTTGCAAGGCGTTCATGGCGGCCGTCACCGCGCCAACCGCCATCGGGGAAAGCAAATCGCGTTGCGCGGAGAGCAGGCGATAAACGTGCTTGCGCATCGCGCTCGCCTCGCGGACGGCCTTGGAAAAAAACCAGCGGATCGTCATAATCGGGCGATGAGGGTCGAGGGTCGAGAATCAAAAAGCAAGCCTTCGTGCAAAGTAATCCCCTGCCCTCCCCGGCTTTCGTCTCTCGTCCTTCAGCCACTTTTCAGGCTTTCAACACTTCAATAAACGCCTCCTGCGGAATGTTCACGCTCCCGATGGATTTCATGCGCTTTTTGCCCTCTTTCTGCTTTTCCAGCAATTTTCGTTTCCGCGTGATGTCGCCGCCATAACATTTCGCTGTCACGTCCTTGCGCAACGCGCTGACATGTTCCGAAGCGATGATTTTGCCGCCGATGGCCGCCTGGATTTTGACCTGATACTGCTGGCGGGGGATGACTTCCTTGAGCTTTTCCGCCAGCGCCCGTCCCCTGCCCTCTGCTTTGGTCCGATGCACGATGGAGGAAAACGCGTCCATCACCTCACCGTTCACCAGCATGTCCAGCTTGATCATGTCGCTCTCCTGGTAACCTGCATGTTCGTAATCCATGGAGCCGTAACCGCGCGTCAGGCTTTTGATGCGGTCATGGAAATCAATCAGGATTTCGTTCAGCGGCAGCATCGTCGTCATCATCACCCGCCGCGCGTCGAGCGTCTCCGTGTCGTCCAACAGACCGCGCTTCTCGGAAATTAACGCCATCATGTCGCCAATATTTTTGTTCGGGCAGATGATGAACGCCTTGACCACCGGTTCCTCGATTTTCCGGATGTGATTCGGTTCGGGCAGAAAAACCGGATTATCAATTTCCTTCACGGTCCCGTCCGTCATCGTCACACGGTAAATCACGCTGGGATAGGTCGCGATAATGTCCATGTTG
>Ga0335078_10015074_pt1 | contig 11472 bp, 8 predicted proteins | sample Lox_Sample_32_FD_206711 | JGI IMG/M metagenome (GOLD analysis project Ga0335078, IMG submission 206711) | Soil microbial communities from Loxahatchee National Wildlife Refuge, Florida, United States - Lox_Sample_3.2 | ecosystem: Environmental > Terrestrial > Soil > Wetlands | place: USA: Florida...
CGCGAGGAGATCTTTGGTCCCGTCCTGCCAATCAGGACCTATCGCGCGCTCGACGAGGCCATAGACTACGTCAACGGCCGTCCGCGTCCCTTGGCGCTCTATTATTTCGGAACCGACCGAGGCAAGCGTGACGAAATCCTGCGACGAACGCTCTCGGGCGGAGTTTCCATCAACACGACTCTATTTCATTTCGCAGCTGAGAATCTTCCGTTCGGCGGGGTCGGCGCCTCGGGCATCGGTGCCTATCATGGCGAGTTCGGTTTCCAGACGTTTTCCCACCGCAGGGCGGTGTTTTTGCAAAGCCGCGTCAACGGCGCATGGCTTCTTTATCCGCCCTTTGGGCTATTGACCGGCCTGGCGCTGAGGCTTCTAAGCCGCCGCTGAAGCGTTGCGGTTGCGGCCGTTTTCGCATCTCGCCCGTCAATCGGTCTTTGCGTCTTGCGGTTCCTTGTAATCGGCCTGGGCGCGCTGTTCGACCGGCTTCTCGGCCCGCGTCAGGTTAAAGGCGCTATTGACCAGCGCTATATGCGAAAACGCCTGCGGAAAATTGCCGACCAGGCGCCGTACGCGCGGATCGTATTCTTCGCTCAATAGACCGACGTCGTTGCACAAGCCGATGAGTCTGCGGAAAAGCCGGTCGGCGTCGGCGACACGTCCTTGCAAAATGTAGACATCAACCAGCCAAAAGCTGCAGGCAAGAAACGCCCCTTCGCCCGGCGGCAGCCCATCGTCCGTTTCCTGTGTGTCGTAGCGCATGACAAAGCCGTCGCGCAGCAGTTGGCGCTCGATCGCCGCGATGGTGGCTTCCATCCGCGGATCCGACACCGGCAAAAACCCGACACTGGGCAATAGCAGCAAGCTTGCGTCGAGCTGTTTGGAGCCAAAAGATTGCACAAAGGTGCCAAGCTCCGTGTCGAAGCCCTTCGCCCATACCTCATCGCAAATTTCCTCGCGCAAGTTGCGCCAATCATCGATCGGTCCCGGTAAGCCAAAGGTTTCCGCGCTCTTGATCGACCGATCGAAAGCCACCCAGGTCATGACTTTGGAATAAGTGAAGTGGCGGGGCGCGCCGCGCACCTCCCAAATCCCCTCATCGGGTTCGTTCCAGATGTCCTGCAGGTGATCGAGAAATTTCAGCTGGGCATCCCACCCTGATTCGTTGGTCGACAGTCCGCTACGTCGCGCCTGATGATGCACGTCCATGATTTCGCCGAACACGTCGAGCTGCAACTGGCTGTGCGCGGCATTACCGATGCGCACCGGCGCGGAGTTCTCGTAACCGGGCAGCCATGGTGCCGTCCATTCGGTCAGCCGGCGTTCGCCGGCGATGCCATACATGATCTGCAACTGGTCCGGACTTCCAGCGACCGCGCGCAACAGCCAGTCGCGCCAAGCCTGCGCCTCCTCGTAGTAGCCGGCGTGCATGGCGCCCAGCAGAACCAAGGTGGCGTCGCGCAGCCAGCAGTACCGATAGTCCCAGTTGCGTTCGCCGCCTAAAGACTCGGGCAGCGAGGTCGTAAGCGCGGCGACCATCCCGCCGGTCGGCGCGTAGGTCAGCGCTTTGAGCGTGATCACCGACCGCCGCACCGCTTCCGACCAGCGCCCGGCCGGCCGGCACTTCGCCGACCATTCGCGCCAGAACGTTTCTGTTTCCTGCAGCGCCCGCGTCGGATCGAACGGCACATCCAGCGGGCGATGCGAGGGCAAATAGCTCAGCACAAAAGGAATGGTGTCGTCCTTGTTGATGCTAAACTCGCCTACCGTTGTCATACCCTCGCCGCGCAAGTGCACCGGGGTGCGCATGATCACCATGTCGGGTCCGGCAATGGCGCGCAGTGCGCCATCCTCGAGGCGAGTGACCCAAGGCACGACTGCCCCGTAACCGAACCGCAAAATGAGTTCTGTCGACATCGCCACTGTGCCGCGGGTTCCGACCAGCAAGCGGACGATACTCGAGCGATGCAGCCCGGTCGGCATGAAATCAATGAGGGTTGCCGCCCCGTCTTCCGTCTCGAATTGAGTTTCCAAAACTAGCGTATCGGCGCGGTAGCGCCTGGTGATGCGCGCTTCGCCGCGCGGTGCAATGGACCAGCGGCCGTGCTCCGGTGAGCCGAGCAGTGCGGCAAAGCAGGCCTCGGAATCAAAGCGCGGACAGCAGAACCAGTCGATTGAGCCGTCGCGCGAGACAAGCGCGGCGGTTCGACAATCGCCGATCATTGCGTAATCTTCGATGCGTGCAGCCATGCGTCAGGAGAAATCGACGACGACTTTGATGTCGTCCGGCAGACGTTCGATAGAACTCGTCCACTGCTCGACCGGCTCTCGCCGCGTGATTAGCCGATTGAGCCAATCCGTATCGGCCCGCGCCAGCACTTCGCCGGCCATTTGATAATGGGCGCGATTGGCGTTGACCGTGCCGAAGACGGTTTCGTTGTCCAGCACCATGTTGCGATTGAGCAAGCCAATATCGATGTCGAAGTCGTGGCCCGGCGCCGTCACGCCGACCAGGCAGACGATGCCGCTTGCCGAAGTGCTGCCCAACACGCCGCGCACGACACTCGGTGCGCCGCTGCACTCCATGACGACATCGGGCTCAAAGCCGTTCAAGTTTTGCAAGCCCTCGGCGTGGTAGATTGCGCCCAGCGCGTCGAGCAGCCGCCGTTTCAGCAAATTTTCCTGATGGTCCAGCACGTGAACTTCGAGGCCGCGCTGGCAACCCATCAACGCGGCAAGGAGGCCGACCGGACCCGCCCCGGTAACGAGAAGCGTTCTCGGTTGCCAGGAGCGCGCCCGTCGGCCGATGCGCTCGGTATGGTCCCAGGCCTTGGCGACGACGCTCGTCGGTTCAAGAAGCACCGCGGCTCCGCCTAGCGTCGGATCAACTTTGACGCAAAACTCAGGCTCGATTCGGAAATAGTCCGAGCCGAATCCGTTCCGCTCTTTGATGCCTCGCTCGGTGTAGCGGCCGTTGCGGCACATGTCCCATTCGCCGATGGCACAAGCCGGACAAGGGACGGGATCCGGGCGCCGCACAATGCCCACAACGAGGTCGCCGACTTTGAAACCGCAGCCGGATGGTGCTTCTTCGACCTTGCCGAGCGACTCGTGACCGATCACCAGACGCTGCGCGCCGCGTGGTGCCCAGCCATAGTTCCCAGATACGATTTCTCGATCCGTCCCGCAAACCCCCAGTGCCAACGTGCGTACCAGCACCGGACCGTCCGAGAGCGGCGGTTCGGGAATGTCATCCACTTGCGCAGAATTGGCCGTGCCAGGCGCAACGGTGAGAGCGCGCATATTCTTTCGACCAGCGATGAAAACGGCCGTTTTGCCGCGGCCGATGTAACTCGCCCGCGCAACCGCTAAACGCCCAGCCGCCTAAAAGTTCCATCCGGAACCGCCGGTCCGTCAAGGTGTTTCCGCTGCGAGGTTAACGCGCGGAGGCGCATGTTATGCAAAACATCGGACGGCATCGCTGGGCGATTGCCGAGGGATACATTCCTTCGGAGAGTTCGTTTTCCGATCGCGCGCTACTCAGCCACGAGACCGCGTGCATTCTCAATACCGGCGACAAAGAGGCGCACATCACGATCACCGTGTTTTTCGCCGACCGCGAGCCGATCGGCCCGTTCCGGGTCACGGTCGACCCACGGCGCACGCTGCATTTGCGCTTTAACGACCTTAAGGAACCCGCTGCTATTCCGCTCGATACCGATTATTCCTCCGTGTTCGAATCCGACGTGCCGGTCATTGTGCAGCACACGCGGCTGGATTCCCGCCGCGCTGAAATCAGCTTGATGACGACGACCGCGTACGCCGAAAGCTGAAATTTTTCTGTTTCAGCCGAGGCTACGCAGCTCCGCGCCGCGGCGCCTTGACCTTCACCGCATGAATTTGCTGGCGTCCGGCGTCCTTCGCTGCTTCCTGCAGCGTCCGCCGGATATCGTCGCGTTTTTCATGGATCGAGGCGATGGCCAAGCCCGTTGCGACGCCAAGTCCCACCAGCGCCGCCTCCGAAAGCTGAAGGCTGGCCTCGACGGTTTCCGGCACCGCGTCGGTGGCACCGAGAGCGTACAAATGCCGCGCGTGACCTTCGTCGCGGGCGCGCGACACAATCAGAATATCGGGTCGTATGGCGCGGACATGCTCGACGATTTCGTCGATGAGGCTTGCGGTATGAATCGTAATGACGACGCCTACGGCATTGGCGAGGCCGCATGTTTCCAGAAAGCGCGGATCGGCGGCATTTCCGTAAAAGACATCATGACCTTCGCGGCGGTCGCGGGTGACGGTCGCCGCGTCCAAGTCGGCGGCAATGTAGGGAATGCCGTGCTGACGTAAAAGCGCGCAGACGACTTTGCCCACGCGGCCGTAGCCGACCACGATCGCGTGCCGCCGCCCAGCCGCAGGGCGGGCGCTGAGTTCAGGATCGACGGTTTTCCCTGCCGATAACCGCGCCACGACATACCGCGCGCCGACGGACAAAAGCGGAGTCAGCGCCATGGTGACGGACGTTATGGTGAGCACAAGACTCGCCAAGCGCGCCTCGACCAAGCCGACCGCCGCTGCCGAGCCGATGCCGACAAAAGCGAACTCACCGCCCGGTCCGAGCAGCAAACCGGTCTCGGTGGCGACCGGCCAGGAGAGGCGGAACAACTTGCCCAAACCGATCATCAGCACGGCTTTCAAGCTGATCAATCCGACGACGCCGCCGATCAACAAAAGCGGTTCGCGCAGCACTTCGCGGAAATCGACCTTCATTCCGACAGTGAAGAAAAAGATGCCGAGCAAGAGGCCTTTGAACGGCCCGATCGTCGCCTCGATGGCTTTGCGATATTCCGTCTCGGCCAACAGCAAGCCGGCGACGAAAGCGCCGAGCGCCATGGACAAACGGGCCTGCTCGGCGACCACCCCGGCGGCAATAATGACAAACAAAACGGCGGCGACGAAAAGCTCGCTCGAGCGCGCAGTGGCAACCAGTCGGAACAGCGGGCGCAGCAGGACGCGGCCGAATATCGCGATGATGACGATGGCCGTCATTGCTTGCAGTAGCGCACTGGCCAAGCTTGCAAATAAAGACTGTCCGGATTGCGTCGCCAGGATGGAAATGAAAAGCAGAATCGGCACGACCGCCAGATCCTGGGCCAGCAACACCGAAAAGCTGGCGCGGCCAACGCTCGTGGTGAGGCGCTCCTGGGCGGACAGAAGCTCGAGCACAATTGCGGTCGAGGACAGCGAGAGACTAGTGCCCAACAAGATGCTTTCCGGGGAATTGCGCCCGGCTGCCGCGGCGGCGGCGGCAATGACTGCGCTCGTCAGCAGTACTTGCGAACCACCAAGGCCAAGGACCATCCGGCGCATGGTCGACAATCTGGCAAGCGACAGTTCAAGGCCCACCGAGAACAAGAGGAAGACGACTCCCAATGCGGCGATGCCGGCCACATTTTGGGCATCGCTGATGGTGAACCAGCCGACTGCGGGAATCGATTTGCCGAAAGCGCCAAGCCCGAGGGGGCCTAATACGGCGCCAGCTCCGAGATAGCCCAGAACCGGGCTGATGCCGCACCGGCGTACCACCGGAACCACAAACGCCGCGGTCCCGAGCACGATCAGTGCGTCGCCATAGCTGGATGGAGCGGTGATAGCGGCCACAAGCTTCTCCCAACGGGGCGTACCGGTTTGCCCCCGGCCGCCTGCCGGGTCGCCGATCGCTTAACTTCGCCGAACGGACGCAAGCCTGCAAAGGCCGAAACAATTGAACCTCGCCCCTATATCCTGCTTATGTGATTCGCGACCGCGCGGCGGCGCGAGCGGGGTAAGGATGCTTGGGTAAGCCATGAAGCTATTTCAGTGTCAGAACTGCGGCCAGCCGCTTTATTTCGAAAACACCCGCTGCGAACGTTGCGGGCTGGCCCTCGGTTACCTGCCGGATCGCGAGGCGATCACCGCACTCAAACAAGAGGGCGACGGTGCCGACTTAACGCAGAAAGTTTGGCGGGCGCTCGCCGACCAAAAGACCTATCGCTATTGCGCCAACGCTGCCTACGACGTGTGCAATTGGCTCGTCCCGACCAAGCGCCCAGACGCCTATTGTTTGGCGTGCCGGCACAACCGCATCATTCCGGACCTGTCTTTTGCCAACAATCTTGAGAAATGGCGCGCGCTGGAAGTTGCCAAGCACCGTTTATTCTACACCCTTGTTCAGCTGGGCTTGCCGACCGAAACGCGCTGGGAAAATCCCGCCGGTCTGGCTTTCAAATTTCTCGCCGATGTCGAGGCCTCGGACACGGCGGTGATGACGGGTCATGTGGACGGCGTCATTACCATTAACATCGCCGAGGCCGACGACGCTGAGCGCGAGCGCCGCCGACAGAAAATGGGTGAGTTATATCGCACGCCGCTCGGCCATTTCCGCCATGAAATTGGGCATTATTACTGGGATCGGCTCATAGCGGATTCGCCGCATCTGGAGACTTTTCGCCGCGTGTTCGGCGACGAGCGCCGCGATTATGACGCCGCACTGAAAAATTACTACGCCAACGGGCCGGCGCCGGACTGGTCGGAACATTTCATCTCTGGTTACGCGAGCTCGCATCCCTGGGAAGATTTCGCCGAGACCTGGGCGCACTACTTTCACATGATCGACACACTCGAAACCGCCCACGTTGCCGGTTTGGCGGTAAGTCCACAATTACCGCACAGCCCGGGCGCGGTGTTCGACTTTCATCCGAGCGAAGCAGGCATGGACCAACTGCTCGAGGCATGGATCGCGCTGACGTTCGCGGTCAATTCGATCAATCGGAGCATGGGCTTGCACGACCTCTACCCGTTTGTGCTTGGTCCATCGGTAGTAGCTAAACTCACTTTCGTGCAGCAGCGGATTCGGGCGGTTTCCGGGCGCGCATCCGATCGCGAAACACCGAAGCGGACTTTTGCGCCTCGTGAGAAACAAAACGCGTCTTGAATTTTAACTACTTGCGCCTTGTAATGCCGCCGCACCGGGCGACGAAAGCTCCTTCATGACGAATTCCGCTTCGGACGGCCAATCCACCGGCACGGTTTCATGGGTCACGGCGACGGCAATTGTCGTCGCCGATATGGTAGGCGTCGGCGTCTTCACCAGCCTCGGATTTCAAGTCACCGACATAAAATCCGGTTTTTCGCTGCTGCTTCTTTGGATTGTCGGCGGTCTCGTGGCGATCTGTGGCGCCTTCTGCTACGCGGAATTGGCCACCATGCTGCCGCGATCGAGCGGCGAGTATAATTTCCTGCGCCGGATCTATCATCCGGCATTCGGCTTCGTCGCCGGCTGGCTGTCGGCAACGGTTGGATTCGCGGCGCCGATCGCGCTCGCCGCCATGGCCTTCGGCTCGTATTTCACCGCCGCAGCCCCGGGCTTGCCGCCGCATCTTTTCGGCTTCGCCATCAACTGGCCGCTGATGCTCGGGCTCGTGATGACGTGGATCGCCGCGTTCGTTCATTTGGGCGGCGTGAAGTTTGGCGGCGCCTATCACAATGTGTGGACCGGATTGAAGCTCGCCTTCGTCGTGGTCTTCATTGTTGCCGGCCTCATGGTCGGCAACTCTCAGGGCATGTCCTTCGCTCCCGGCGCGGCCGATCTCGGTTATGTCGGCGCGGCGCCGTTCGCCATCAGCCTCGTCTTTGTGATGTACTCGTATTCCGGCTGGAACGCGGCGACCTACATCGTCGGCGAATTGCGCGAGCCAAGCCGCAATCTGCCGCGCGCCCTGTTCGCCGGCACCGGCATTGTCATCGCGCTCTATGTCGTCCTCAACGCGGTTTTTCTGCTGACCACGCCGATGCCTGAATTGGCCGGTCGGATCGACGTAGCGCTCATTGCCGGCAAGCACGTTTTCGGTGAATTGGGCGGACGCATCGTCGGCGCGCTGATCTGCCTCGGGCTCGTTTCTTCGATCAGCGCCATGACCTGGATCGGCCCGCGCGTCACCATGACAATGGGCGAGGACATGCCTTTGCTACGCCTGTTCTCGCGCAAGTCGAGGCACGACGTGCCGGCCGTCGCCATCATTTTTCAACTCCTGGTCGCCGATCTCTTGCTGTTGACGCAAAGCTTCGAGGCCGTGTTGGATTTCATCCAGTTCAGCCTCGCCTTTTGCTCGTTTTTCGCGGTACTAGGGGTGATCAAAATGCGAATCACCCACCCAAATCTGCCGCGGCCTTATCGCGCCTGGGGTTATCCGGTAACGCCGTTGATTTTTCTCAGTGTGACGCTGTTCATGATGTATTATCTCGTCGTCAACCGGCCCCTGCAATCTCTTGCCGGCGTCGCCATGATGTCGGCCGGGTTGGTAATCTATTACGCCTCCCGCCTATCGTCGAATATGCCCTCTTCGGACGTTTCACAAACCGTGGCCTAAAAAACATGCCCGCGTTCATGCCTAGGACGTTGACGTTTGTTCTTATTGCCGTCTGGCTCGCGCTGCCGGCATCCTTGGCGCGCAGCGCCGAGACGGAAACGCCCAACGACACCGCACGTTTCCTGGCCGGGCTATCGCCGGGCGCAGGTTCTCCGCTCGGGGCGCTCACCAACGATGCGCTGTGGCGAGAGCATGCGCATTATTTCGATTCCATTTTCGAACGTCAGGACACCAAGCTTTCGAAAATCCGCGCATTTTCCCGGTCTCAGTTGACCGACAAGCATGACAGCGTGCTGTACATGTTCAGCGGGCCGGATTTTCTTTACGTCACCAGCTTTTTTCCCACCGCCTCGACCTATGTCTTGGCCGGACTCGAGCCGGTTGGCGACATACCGCAATTGAGGAGCCTTTCGCGTCCGGTCGTCGCGGAAACGCTGCACAACCTTGAAAATTCGCTGGGCACTATTCTGAGCTACAGTTTTTTCATCACGCAAAAGATGCGAACGCAGTTGTCGTCCGGACCGGTCTACGGAACGTTGCCGGTCCTTTATGTGTTCCTGGCGCGCACCGGCAAGACCATACACGACGTCAGCTTCGTCGGCCTCGATGCGGAGGGAAACGTTGAGGATCTCGGGAGCGACGGCAGGAAGGCGGCGCGAAACGCCAGTGCCGCCAAGGGCGTCAAGATCGTGTTTTCCGACGGCTCCGGCCCCAATCAGACCCTGTACTATTTCAGCACCAATCTCGAGGATGGCGGCGTCAAGAGGAGCGGCTTTTTGGCCTTCTGCGCCAAGCTCGGGCCGGCCGACAGCTTTATCAAGAGCGCATCCTATCTTTTGCACTCGGGCGGATTCGGCACGGTGCGCAACTTCCTGCTCGCGCACAGCGCGACCATCTTGCAAGACGACAGCGGCATTCCGCTCGCGTATTTCGACCCGAAAAAGTGGCGCCTCCAGCCCTATGGCCACTACATCGGGCCGCTCCACATTTTCGGACGCTCTTATCAGCCGGGAATGGCCGAACTGTTCCGCAAGGACGCGATTCCGATCGAGTTCGGCATTGGCTATCGCTGGCAGCGGAATGAATCGAACCTGCTGCTGGCGGAGAAAATGTCCGCCCGTACCAGCGAGGGCGAATTAGCGCCGTCTTCACCAACGGATGACTATCCTGCGGATACGGAGAGCCAAGCGCGCAAGACACGCGCCGCTACGGGGGCCAATCCTTCGCGGCGCAAACGCGCGGAGAGCGATACGACGGGATCTTTAGGTTGCACAGGCATTCGCGGATTCTTCTCGTTTTGTTCGCCTCCGCTGCCTAAGTCCAATCCATAGCTCGTCAAAATCGCGACATAGTCGTCACCGAGACTGTCCACTCGTCGGGGTGGGGGAACAGTGCCAAAGACGGTCCGAGGGCCAGCGTCGCGGGCATACCGCAAGCCGACCACGGCAATGGTCGCGCCGGTTCGCGTACGTCACGCGGCGGCGGACCATCACGTTCGGCGGCGGCCCGAATATGTTGTCCCTCGGACCGCTCTGGCACGGCCTCACCTCGAAAATGGCCGTGATCGGCTCAATTCAGTAAAACCCAAAACCGTCAGACCACTCGCGCCCCGGGCGGGGTTGCGGGAGGCCCTCGAACGCAACCTCTTCCGCATCTCAGTCGGTCTGTTTCTCGGCGGCGCGCTGGGCTGGTGTCTGCTCATCTACAACCAGTTTAGGTCGCCTGCCCCATCCACCTACGCAACTTCGATCGCCGGAAAAGCCGATTATGAGTTTGGCGGGTCGAGTTCATACGGCACATCGAGCTTCGCGCGCGACGACCGTTCGCAAACGGTTCCGGCCCCACGCTTCGCTGGAACCGAAAGCCCCTCCAGCATTATCGCGCGTGAATGGAGCAGCCTCGACGCCATGCGTATCGCGGGCCGCGAGCGCAGCCTCGGCAAGCAACCGGCCAAGACAGCGAATTTGATCAAGACCACCACTGTGAAGGCCCCGGTTCGCCTTGCATCACTTGAGGACGCACCGCAGATCGCGCCTTTGCGCCCGCAGCCCGAGGCGATCCCATCGCACATCCGCCCGAATATCGGCGGCGCCGAGACCGCGATGGTCGATTTCGAAACGGCGCCATTTCCCTATCACGGCGTGATGCCCGGATCGAACAGGCCGTTCTTGAATGCGGGCGAACCCGGGCACCGCGGCCATGTGACTTTCCGCGGTCGGGTGCTGTGGGAAGCTGAAACGTTCAGCGACGACCGCGTTCTTCTGCATATTCCACCCGGCTTCGACCCCAACCGTCCTGCAGTCATGGTCGTGTTCTTCCACGGTCACGGCGCCGATCTCGCCCGCGACGTCCGCGATCGGCAGCAGGTGCCGGCGCAGATCACGGCATCGGGTGTAAACGCCGTTCTGGTCGCCCCGCAATTTGCCTTCGATGCGGCCGATTCGAGCGCCGGAAAATTCTGGGAGCCAAACGGGTTCAAGCGCTTCCTCGACGAAGCGTCGGTCAAGCTGGCGCGGCTTTACGGCGATCCGCGCAAGGCGTTCACCTTCGCCAATATGCCGGTCGTGATCGTCGCCTATAGCGGTGGATTTGGCCCGACCTTGTCGGTGCTCGACCGCGGCGGCGCGAATTCGCGCATTCGCGGCATTGTGCTTCTCGACGCGCTTTACGCCGGAATCGATACTTTCGCCAACTGGATCGCCGATAACCGAACGACGTTTTTCGTGAGTTCCTATACGCCGCATACCGCGTATCACAACGCAGACCTCGAGCGCCTGCTCAACGCGCGGTCGGTAGCGTACAGTTCAGAACTGCGGCGCAGCAATCTCCACGGCATGGTCTCGTTCCTGCCGGCCGGTCCCGTCTCTCACCGCGATTTTGTCACCCACGCTTGGGCCGACAATCCGATCAGAGATATCCTGGTGAGAATGGATAGCGTGGATCATAGGATAGAAACCGCCGGCACAACGGCGTCGATTTCGCCGAGCGCGGCGGCGCGCAACTGATCGCCGACGCTGGCGTTTCTTTTCTCGCGTTTATTTTCTTGTCTTGGATGATTGGTAGCGGAGGAGGG
>Ga0335078_10015076_pt1 | contig 11470 bp, 8 predicted proteins | sample Lox_Sample_32_FD_206711 | JGI IMG/M metagenome (GOLD analysis project Ga0335078, IMG submission 206711) | Soil microbial communities from Loxahatchee National Wildlife Refuge, Florida, United States - Lox_Sample_3.2 | ecosystem: Environmental > Terrestrial > Soil > Wetlands | place: USA: Florida...
TAGCCTCTCGCCTCATCCGTGATGCGATCGAATTCGGTGGTTAATGCATGCTCGACGGCTTCCGAGCGCCGCTCTCCCCGGGCCACGCGGCTGACATAGGATCGATCGACCCCAAGCTGGCGCGCGATTCGGCTGTACATTCCGCACAACAACTGCACGTAGCGATTAATCCGCGAGACTTTGCTTGCGGTTTTGTTCATTTCCATCGCCAGAGAATAGATGCGAGCAGCCGCAGCGATGTTGTTCCCGAGCCTGTTCGCATCATGAGTGCAAGAGATTTCACTGCTGTGCACCGTGCATGTGGTGTTATCTTTCTTGGCAGCAGCGATGACAACCGGCTGCGAGATAACAGCATCACAGGGTGGGATCAGGGTAGCAGGGGCAACGGGGGGCGAACTGCCGGTCGACCGCGCGGGCGAGAACTGCGGAGACCCGACACGATGTCGTGCCCGTTAGCATGGCGGCCTCGGCCTCTCTGGGCCGTAGCGCGCGAGATCAGCCGCGCACGTCAGATCATGAAGCTTCCCAACGACGGCAAACGACAAGCTTACAGACCGGGACAGATTGTACCTACATCCGGCATTTACACCGCCGTGCATGAACTGCATCGTCCGCGGCACGAAGTGGTAGCAATTCAAGGCGAAGAGTTTCCGCCGTGCAGGCTCTGCAAGGAGGAAGTGCGATTCTATGTCGCAACGCCGGTACCCCATATGATGCATGACTTCGACTTGACCGGTCCGGATACCCGGGTGGCAAAACACTGCGCCAAAGCGGCGAAAAAGGGAAGCGTGGGATGAGTCTGGCTGCGGGCACTACGGCTGGAGTTGTACCAACTCGGTGGTGTGCTTGAGCTGGCCACAGGCGGCGTAAATGTCTCGTCCGCGCGGCCGTCGAATAAAAGCCGGTATCCCAGCTTGCGTAAGGACGCGCTGAAAGGCCAGCACACGGTCCTGGTCCGGAGTGCGGAAAGGGATTTCAGGGCCGGGATTCAAGGCGATCAGGTTTACCTTGGCCCGCAGGCCGCGAACCAAGTCGACCACCTCACGCGCATGCTGCACCTCGTCATTCACGCCTCCCAGCAAAACGTACTCGAAGGTCAAGCGCTCGCGATTGCGCAACGGGAACTCGCGCAACGCGGCAATAAGCTTTTCGACCGTCCACTTCTTGGTAATCGGCATCAGATGCGTGCGCAATGCCTCCTTGGGAGCATTGAGCGAGACCGCGAGCTTGGGCCGCACAGGCTCGGCGCCAAAATCGACAATGCGCGGCACAATTCCTGAAGTCGAAACGGTCATGCGAGATTCGGGAATGCCCACTCCCTCCACCAGCAGCCGCACCGCCTGCATGAAATGGTCGTAGTTGAGAAAGGGCTCGCCCTGACCCATAAAAACAAGGTTGATGCGGTCGCGCTTCGGTTCAACGCCACAGTCGGCAAGCACAGACAGAACCTGGCCGACAATTTCTCCTGCGCTGAGGTTCCGTTTCAACCCGAGCAGGGCAGTCATGCAAAACTTGCAATCAACGGCACAGCCCACCTGGCTGGACACGCAGATCGTCGCTCGTTTTCGGCCCCTGCTACCTGCCAGTGCCTCATCACCGCTCTCGGAGCCATCGCCGGCTTCGCCGCCGTCACCCTCCGGCATCCACACGGTTTCTACGCTCTGCCCGTCGGCGAAGGCGAGCAGATAGCGAATGGTGCCGTCGGAGGAGACGAACTTCTGTTCCAAACGAGGCCGTCCCACCGTATGGCCCGCATCGCGCAGCGCTTGGCGCAACGGCAAAGGCAAGGGAGTAAATTGCTCCAGCTCCGACCACCTTTGCCGGTACAATCCGTCAAATAGTTGCCGGGCGCGGTAAGGGGCCTCTCCCAGGCTGTCGGCGAGAGCGCTAAGTTGTTGAAGCGAAAGCCCTAAAAGTTCGGTATGTTGCAGCTCGCTCATGCATCCAATATGCTAGTTAGATACCTGTTCGCCCGACGTCGCTTCGGGGCATATTTGTCGTCGATAAACTGCGCGTAATCGTTTCAGCGGGTTCCCACGCCGCTTACGCGAGATTTGGTCAGGCCATTCATAGTGTTCAAGCTGAGCGACCGCGCTCATCGCGCTTGGAGCAGCAATCATGGTGGAAGAAGCGCGCAATATTCAACGCGAGGTATTTCCTAACGGATTGACCGTTCTTACCGAGCGGATGGACCACATTCGCTCGGTCTCGATGGGAATCTGGGTAAAGTCCGGCTCCCGCCATGAAGACGCCCAGGTGAACGGCATTTCTCATTTTGTCGAGCACATGGTCTTCAAGGGTACCAGCAACCGCTCGGCGGAACAGATTGCGCGGCAGGTGGACTCCATCGGCGGCAACATGGACGCCTTCACGGGCAAAGAGACCATCTGCTTCAACATTAAAGTATTGGATGAACATTTGCCCATAGCCGTCGATGTTCTCAGCGACATGGTTCTGCACCCGGTTTTCGACGTGAAGGAGATTGTGCGCGAGCGCGGGGTGATTCTGGAAGAGATCAAGATGGACGAGGACAATCCCGATTACCTGGTGCATGAGATCTTCACCCAGAACTTCTTCAAAGACCATCCCTTGGGCAAGCCGATTCTGGGTACCAAAGAGACGGTGCGCCGTTTCGATCAGGACGCCATCCTGGCATATTACGGCGGAAAGTTCTCGCCAGGGAACATGATCATCTCGGCTGCCGGCAATATCGACCACAAGGAATTTGGCGATCTGCTCCGCGAGCGGTTTGGCGCCCTGCCGAAGGGAGGCAACGGATGGCATGACACACCGCCGAAGACCAACTCGCGCATCATTCTGCGCAACAAGAAATCGCTGGAGCAAGTGCAGATCTGCGTGGGCGTTCCCTCGTACGCCATCAGCCACGATCGCCGCTACGTTATGTACGTGCTGAACACGCTGCTGGGCGGGGGCATGAGCTCGCGGCTGTTTCAGAACATTCGCGAAAAGCAGGGGCTGGTCTATTCCATCTTCTCCGAGCTGAATCCGTTTCGCGATGCAGGAATGCTATCGGTGTATGCCGGAACATCGCGCGAATCCGCGCCCAAGGTCGTGCGCTCGATCGTTCATGAGCTGCGCGAGCTTAAGGAAAATCCGATTGCGGACGAGGAGCTGAAGCGCGCGAAGGACCAGCTCAAAGGAAGCCTGATGCTGAGCCTGGAGTCGAGCACGGCTCGCATGTCAAACCTGGCCCGCCAGGAAATGTACTACGACCGCTTCGTCGGCATGGACGAGATCATCGAGCGCATCCAGTCGGTGACGCAGGAAGACCTGTTGCGTTCGGCCAACGAGCTATTCCGGCCCGAACTGATTGCCGTGACGGTACTGGGAAACCTCAACGGGCTGAAGATCACGCGCGATTCGCTGGCGTGTTAAAAGGCCGCCTTTCGCTGTTCGCCTCTGCCCTCCGTGTTCCGCATGAATCGGAAGTCACCAGGGCATGGGAAGGGCACGGCTTCAGTCGTGCCGAGAGCTTCCTTTTAATCCATTAGCCGACGAGCTCGTAGTTGAATTCGCGGCAAACCAACCGCAGCAAAGGCTGCCGCCGCCGACTAAGCCAGGCTAGCGCCCGGCTTCACCGACGGGCACGGCTTCGTTGAGACCACACAGAAGGGAAGTCACGTCAAGTTCGTTCGGCAGACTAAGTCGGCGCCATCGTGCGCAAACAAACATGAGATTCCAATCGGCACGTTACAGCGTTCTCAGCCAGGCACATATTGATTCCGACCATTGGGACGGGCCGGGCATAGGCGCCGCTCTCTCCCCGATGTAGCCAACTCGTAATCCTCGCCTTGCTCTGCGTCCATCCCCCTTTGCTACACTCGCTGGGTGAGACGTATCCGCCTGAGAGCCTGGATTTTTGCTTGCATTTCGGGCCTGCTCCAGGTGTTGATCTTCCCCAATTTCTCTTTCTACATTCTCGGTTGGATCGCGCTGGCGCCGCTGATTTACGCCATCCTGAAATGCCGCGAGCAGGACGTGACGATGGTGCTCGCCGATGGCGGCCAGTTCCTGGCGCCGGCGACGGCGTGGCAGGGATTTCTGCTGGGCTACGTAAGCGGCATCATCTGGTATCTGGGCAGTTGCTACTGGGTGTACCACGTCATGCACTCGTATGGCGGGCTGGGCGTGGCAACTTCGGTCCTGCTTCTGATTGCGTTCGCTCTCTACTTAGCCCTGTATCACGGGCTGTTCGGACTTCTGCTGGCGCTCATCGCCGCACGCCGCAACGGCTTCAGCCTGCGCGCGCTTGTCTTCACGCCCTTTCTTTGGGTTGCCGTCGAGTTGGCGCGCACCTACATCACAGGTTTCCCCTGGGATCTGCTGGGCACCACGCAAATCGATAACATCCCGCTCACGCGCGTTGCGACCGTGACCGGCGTGTACGGTCTCTCGTTCGAAATCGCGCTGGTGAATACGGCAATGGCGGCGGCGTTTCTGGTGCCCTACGCGCGGCGGAAGCTGTTGCTGACCGCGGCGGTAGCGGCGGCGATCGCATTGCAGGCCAGCAAGCTGGAAAAGCCGGAAGCTTCGCCCACCTCGCAAGGCGCAACCCTCGTCCAGGTCAACATTCCGATTCTCGAAAACGATTGGTCGCTCGACTATCTCGTCGAGACACTGCATTCGCTCGCCGATCTCAGCGTCCGCCCGCGGAATGAGGCGCCCGGCTCGCCGGGGCTGATCCTCTGGCCCGAATCGCCTGCGCCCTTCTGGGTGACCGACCTGCACCTGCGCAGCACGTTGGCGAACGTGGCGCGCGCGGCCGACTCCTACATCATCGCCGGTTCGATCGGCATCGAGCACACTGGCGAGATCAATCGCCGTCCCGACATCTATAACTCGGCGTCGGTGATTGCGCCCAATGGCGCATGGACCGCGCGCTACGACAAGATTCATCTCGTCCCCTTCGGCGAATATGTGCCCTTCGCGAAGCTGTTCAGCTTTGCCGGAGGGCTCACGCGACAGATTGGGACCTTCGCGCGCGGCGTATCGCGCGCACCGCTGGATGTTGGCAACATGAGAGTGGGAGTGTTCATCTGCTACGAGTCCATCTTTCCCAATGAGGTGCGACAGTTTGCGGCGAACGGCGCCGAGGTGTTCGTCAACATCTCGAACGACGGCTGGTACGGCGAAGGTGGCGCGCCGCGGCAGCATCTGAATATGGCCAGGATGCGGGCGGTGGAGAACTATCGCTGGCTGCTGCGCGACACCAATAACGGGGTGACGGCCGTGATCGATCCGTACGGGCGCATTGTCGCCGAGGCGCCGCGCAACCAGCGGGTCGCGCTGCAGGCTGCGTATGGGTTGGAAGAGTCGACGACTTTCTACACCCGGCACGGCGATTGGTTTCCGTTTATGTGTGCGATAATCACGTTGACTGGCTTACTGTTGCGCTACTTCCGGCCCGACTTGCAGACGCAGGAGCAGATGGCGTTCAGCCGGTGAGCAAGTGAAATATCAGTTAGGGCTTCTATGAGCCGAAGCCTCATGATTGTGCTGGTCTTGGCCGCAGGTTGTGCGTTCGCAGGCCTTCTTATCATGTGGGTGGTGGGGCCGAGTATTCTCGGTGTTTTTTCCATTCCCGGCTTCGTGATCACGATGGCGATATTCGCGGTGTTGCGCGCGCATCCATCGGAGTATCCGCAGCTGTTGTGGATGATGAGCGTAGCCTTCAACACCCTCATCTATGGCGCAGTGCTCGGCCTCCTTCTTTGGATTCTGAGGCTTTTCCGACATAAGCCCGAATTGCTAGTTGCCAACGAAAAGGACGACTAACCACATGGTTGAAGAACTAGAACAGGAATATTCCGCACTCCGCGACAAGGTCCACGATCTTCAGGAGTATCTTTGACGCGCCTCGCCTGCGCGAAAAGCTGAAAGAAATCGAGAAGCAGACCTCCGATCCCACGCTCTGGTCGAACCCGGAAAAATCGCAGCACGTGATGCGCGAGAAGAAGCGGCTGGAGAGCGCGCTCGCCACCTATGACGAGCTTGCGCGCCGCTCCGGCGACATCAACGCGTACTTCGATCTTGCGCACGAAGGCGAAGACGTCTCGGCCGATTTGCGGCGCGAAGTCGATCAGCTAAAAGCGCTGGTCGACAAGCTGGAGACGGAGACGCTGCTCTCCGGCGAGAATGACGACCGCAACGCTATCGTGACGATTCATCCCGGCGCCGGCGGCACCGAGTCGCAGGACTGGGCCGAGATGCTGATGAGGATGTATCTGCGCTGGGCCGAGCGCCAGGGCTTCTCGACATCGCTATACGAGTATCAGCCCGGCGATGAAGCGGGGATCAAGTCAGCGACCTTCGGCGTGAACGGCGAATACGCGTACGGCCTGCTGACGAGCGAAATCGGCGTGCATCGACTGGTGCGCATCTCGCCCTTCGACCAGGCCAAGCGGCGGCACACTTCGTTTGCCAGCGTCTTTGTTTCGCCGGAGATCGACGAGAGCATCCAGATCGACATCAAGCCCGAAGACCTTCGTGTCGATACTTATCGCTCGGGCGGCAAGGGCGGCCAGCACGTTAACACGACGGATTCGGCCGTCCGCATCACGCACATTCCCACCGGCATCGTCGTCGCCTGCCAGAACGAGCGCTCGCAGCACAAGAACCGCGAGAAGGCGATGAGCATCCTGCGCTCGCGGCTCTACGAATACGAACTGGAAAAGAAGCGCGCCGAAACCAAGCAGATCGAAGACTCGAAGCTCGACATCGACTTCGGCTCGCAGATCCGTTCCTACGTGCTGCAACCCTATCGCATGGTGAAGGACCTGCGCACGCGTGTGGAGATCGGCGATGTGGACCGCGTGCTGGACGGCGATTTGAACGAGCTGATCCGGGCGTATCTGCTGCTGCGAAGAAAGGAAAATCAAGCCGGATAGTTCCTGCGATCATGACCGAACGCCCGGTAGATCGGCGTTTCATGACATCCCTATTATAAGAACCGTTAGTAGCACTTTCCGGAGCCGAGGTCAAAATCGTGCAACTTTCGTCGCCTCCCGGGATTCTTATCTGATACCGTAGGATTCATCTGCCCGGAAAATGGGGGAGATTCACCTGAAATTGACGCGACTGCTTCGTAAAGCCTTCCTAACGGCAAGCGCACTACTGCTGCTGGCCGTTGCCAGTTCCGCCTCGTCCGGCCCGACAGCACGGCTGAGCTTGGAGCGCGGCTACGAGAATATGTACAATCTGGATTTCACCGCGGCGCATGACATCTTCCACGGTTACCAGCAGGCGCATCCGGAAGACCCCATGGGTTATGCCTCCAATGCCGCCGCCTATCTGTTTGCCGAGTTCGACCGCTTGCACATACTGGAGTCGGACCTGTTCACCGACGATCAGCGGTTCGAGAAGCGCCAGAAGCTCGCACCCGACCCCGCGGTCAAGACACAATTCGAGTCCGAGCTGCAGCGCAGCAACGCCGCTGCCGCCAAGATTTTGGCGCAACATCCGGATGATCCCAACGCGCTTTTCGCCCAGGTGATGGCCAACGGCTTGCAGGGCGACTACACCGCACTGATCGAAAAGCGCAACCTCGCCAGTCTCGGTTATCTGAAAAGCGGGCGAATCATCGCCGAGAAGCTTCTGGTTATCGATCCTACTTGCTATGACGCCTACCTGGCGGTCGGGGTGGAAAATTACATCCTGGGCATCAATGCCGCGCCGGTGCGCTGGCTGTTGCATATGACCGGTGCCCAAACCGACAAAGAGGAAGGCCTGCGCCGGTTGCGCCTCACGGCCGACAAGGGACGCTACTTGGCACCTTTCGCGCGCCTGCTGTTGGCCGTCGCCGCCTTGCGCGACAAGGACCGCCAGACCGCCCGCACCCTGCTGGCCGGCCTGGCAGCGGAGTTTCCCGGCAATCCACTGTATGTAGCCGAGCTGGAGCGGATTCAGTGAACGGTCCAAGTAGCACAAATCGGAGCCGAATCGGCCAATCCAGAGACTGAAGTCGTGCCCTGATACAGGCGACTGATGAGATAGCCAGGTAGCCTATAAGAGATTCTCTTTCGAAGCCACGCGGCAAGTTCAGCTTCCGCGATTGTTCCGGCGGCTACTCCCTCTACCATCCGCACGGCATCGGCCGGCACAAACTGCAGCTGACACGCGTTGTCCGCCAGATACAGGCGCGCGATGACCATGCGGTGCGCTTCTTACCGTCGGCAAAGGGATGATGGCGAACCAGTCCATGGAGATAAGCGGCAGCTAGTCTAGGTAAGAAACCCGTTTTCTGGCGGAGGATTCCAGAGCGCATCACTGCCGAAGCGGACGGCCTCGTGTACGATTCTCAACGGCGGCTCCGCGAGCTTCGGGGGGCGGCCATTCGACGGGGTAGATCAGCCTTGGCCGGCACGCAACACATCGTCGATCCCGCGCACCACTCCGAACGCCTCTTCGAAGGCTTCGAGAACCTGATGCCGTTCCGCGTGAACGACATCCTGCTGGTCGCCAGCCTCTACGATTCGTTCATCCTGCGCGAGGACGGCCAACTCAATGAGCTGCTCCTCGGCGAGTCGCTGGAGCTGAACCTGCACCAGGTGCCCGGCATCACGCACGTCTCCAGTGGCCGCGAAGCGGTGCAGTTGGCGCGCACGCAGCCACGCTTCAATTTGATTGTCGCCAACCTGCAACTGGCCGACATGGACGCCGCGCAACTGGCGCGCGAAATCAAGGCCGCCGGGCTGGATGTGCCGGTCATGGTGCTCGCCTACGATCATCGCGAGATCAAGAACTTCCTGGCGCGCAATCCCGCCACCGATATCGACCGCATCTTCCTCTGGCAGGGCAATGCGCGCATCCTGATCTCGATCGTCAACTACATCGAAGACAAGCGGAACGTCCTGCACGATACGCACACCATGAGTGTGCCGGTGCTGCTGATGGTGGAGGACGACATCACTTACTATTCGTCGTTTCTGCCCGTGATCTACACCGAGATCATCAGCCAGTCGCGGCGACTGCTGAGCGACGCCTTGAACCTGGCGCACAAGCTGGTGCGCATGCGCGCGCGGCCAAAAATCCTGCTGTGCTCCACCTTCGAAGAAGCTGAGCGCGAAGTGCTGAAATATCGCGACTACCTGCTGGGCGTGATCTCGGACGTGGAGTTTCCGCGCAGCGGCGAGCTGACGCCCGAGGCCGGATTCGAGCTGGCGCACATGGTGCGGCGCATCGTGCCCGATGTGCCCATCGCGCTGCAGTCCGGCCGCACCGAGTTCATGGAACGCGCCTACGCCGAAGGCTTCTCGTTTCTGCAAAAGCGCTCGCCGACGCTGTTGGGCGACTTGCGGCACCTGTTCACGGAGGAGATGGGCTTCGGCGATTTCGTGTTTCACCTGCCCGAGAGCGGAGCGGAAGTGGCGCGGGCCAGGGACCTGAACGCGCTGGAGCAGGCGCTGGCGACCGTACCGGAGCAGAGCCTGGCCTATCACGCCGAGCGCAATCACTTCTCGCATTGGCTGATGGCGCGCACCGAATTCGCGCTGGCGCAGCGGCTGCGCCCGCGCAAGATCAGCGACTTCGGCACACTGGACAATTTGCGGCGCGACTTGATCGCTTCCATTGCCGAGTATCGCCGCGAGCAGAGCCAGACCCTGATCGGCGAGTTTCATCCTTCCAGCTTTCAACCGAAGGAAGCGTTCTTCCTGCAGATCGGCGGCGGCTCGCTTGGGGGCAAGGCGCGCGGCCTGGCCTTCATCCGCCACCTGCTCCGACAACGTAGGATCAACCGCAGCTTCCCCGGAATTCGCATTGCCGTCCCGCCTACGTTGGTGCTGACGACGGCGGTGTTCGATCGCTTCCTCGCCGACAACAACCTGCTGGATATCGCACTGCATGGGGAAGACGATGCTGAGATCGAACGCCGGTTCCTCACCGCCTCGTTTCCCATTCCCCTGCTCGACAGCCTTCTGGCATTTCTGGAAGGAGTGCATTATCCGCTGGCGGTGCGCTCGTCGAGTTTGCTGGAGGACTCGCAATATCAGCCTTTCTCCGGGGTCTACGAGACCTTCATGCTGGCCAACCAGCATGACGACATTCAAGTGCGGCTGGAACAGTTATTGGAGGCGATCAAGCTGGTGTACGCCTCGACCTTCAGCCAGCACGCAAAGACCTATGTGCGCGCCACGCCGTATCGGCTGGAAGAAGAAAAGATGGCGGTGGTGCTGCAGCAGGTGATCGGCGCAGCGCACGACCATCGCTTCTATCCGGATATTTCGGGGGTGGTGCGCTCGCGCAACTTCTATCCCCTGCCCCCGGTGCAGGTGGAAGACGGCTTTGCCGCGGTGGCGCTGGGGTTAGGGCGCGCGGTTGTCGGCGGCGGCAAATGTCTGACGTTCAGCCCGCGTCATCCGCGGCATCTGGTGCAGTTCTCCTCGGTGGAGGACATGCTGAGCAATTCGCAGAGCGAGTTTTGGGCGCTGGAGCTCACGCACACGGTGCCCAGCGACAATCCGGCGAACAGCCTGCGCGAAATTGCGTACAGCCTCGGCGTCGCCGAACGCGACGGCACCCTGCGGTCGGTCGCCTCCACGTACTCCCGCGAGAATCACGCCGTGTATGACGGCCTCAGCCGCCAGGGGCCGCGGGTGGTGAGCTTTGCGCCCATTCTCAAGCACGGCCTGTTTCCGCTGCCCCACATTTTGGACCGGCTGATGCAGATGGGCGAGGAGTCGCTGGGCCGGCCAGTGGAAATTGAGTTTGCGGTGCGGCTGCCGCAGGCGCCGGACGAGGCGGCCGACTTCGGCTTTCTGCAACTGCGTCCGCTGGTAATGTCGCGCGCGGGCGAAGACATTCGCATCGAGGAGGTCGAAGCGGACAAGCTCATCTGCCAGAGTTCGGTGGTACTCGGGCACGGGCTTATCGACGATCTTTGCGATCTCGTGGTGGTGGACGCGCAACGCTTCGAGCGCTCGCGCAGCCGCGAGGTGGCACATGAGGTCGCACGCATCAATGCCCATCTCAGCCACGAGAACACACCCTATTTGCTGATCGGCGTGGGACGTTGGGGCTCGACCGATCCCTGGCTGGGTATTCCGGTGGCCTGGGACCAGATCTCGGGCGCGCGCGTGATCGTGGAGTCGGGATTTCACGATTTTCGCGTCGCGCCTTCGCAAGGCAGCCACTTCTTCCAGAACCTCACCGCCTTCCAGATCGGATACTTCACGGTGAATCCCGATGCGGGCGAGGGCTTTCTCGATTGGGCATGGCTGGCCGCGCAACCCGCAGAGCAAGAGCATGGCTGCGTGCGTCATCTGCGATTGCGGTCGCCGATCACCGTGCTGATGAACGGCAAGGAAAGCCGGGGCGTGATTTTGAAGCCGGACGAAGCAGGACCAGCAATTAGCAGTTAGGGAGACTCTGATTAAGCCCCAGTTTTTGAAAGGGCACGGCTTCAGCCGTGCCGGAAGTTCAGCAAAATCAGTGCGGGCTTTAGCCCCTGAGG
>Ga0335078_10015077_pt1 | contig 11470 bp, 10 predicted proteins | sample Lox_Sample_32_FD_206711 | JGI IMG/M metagenome (GOLD analysis project Ga0335078, IMG submission 206711) | Soil microbial communities from Loxahatchee National Wildlife Refuge, Florida, United States - Lox_Sample_3.2 | ecosystem: Environmental > Terrestrial > Soil > Wetlands | place: USA...
CGATCGCGCCCAGGTTGGCGGAGATGAACGCGATCCCGGTGATCCAGGTCGGCAGCGAGCGGCCGGACAGGAAGAAGTCCGTCGAGGTCTGGACCAGGCGGCGCAGCGCGAACCCGATCCCGATGACGAAGACGAAGTAGATGATCAGCAGCGCGTAGTCCAGCGGTGCGAGCGACAGGCGCAATCCGGCGGCCAGGGGCGGCGAAACCGCTGCGGCCATCACTGCGGGTACCCCCCGTTGAACAGCGGGACGCCGGTGCTCTTGTACAGCTGCTGGACCTGCGCCACGTTGGCCTTGGTGACCAGGCTCGGCCCGGTCAGGATCGGCCCGAATGGGTGCTGGCCGTACCGCGCCTCCAAGGCGGTGACCTGGACCGCCATATACCCCTCCAGGAACGGCTGCTGGTCGATGACGAACAGCGCCTGGCCGTTGCTGACCGCGTTCAGGTCCTGGGCCGAGATGTCGAAGGTGCCGAACTTGATCGTGCCGAACTTGCCCAGGCTCTGCAGCGCCCCGCCGGCTGCCTGGAACCCCTCGATGCCGACGGTGAGCACCCCGTTGATGGACGGGTCGGCCTTCAGCGCGTTCTCGATCACGGTGGCTGCCGAGTTGACGTGGGCCCCGTCGACGTGGATGGTCGTGACCGAGCCCCCTTTGGCCGCCAGTGCCTCGGTGAATCCGGCGCACCGCTGGACCAGGGCGGTGTTCTGCTCCTCGTGGATGACGCACAGCGCCTTGTGCACGCCGTTGCCGGCCATCTCCCGGGCGGCCTCCTGCCCGGCGACCATCTCGTTCTGGCCGACGAACGTCAGGGCGCCCACGTTCTGGTACACGTTCGCGCCGACGTTCATCACGATGACCGGGATACCGGCCGAGGACGCCTGCTTGATCGGGCCGGACAGCACCGCGGCGTCAGGAATCGTCACCACCAGCCCCTTCGGGTGCTGCGCGGCGGCCTTGGTGATGAGCGCGGCCTGCTGCTGCGGGTTCGTGGTGACGGGGGAGCTGTAGACCAGGTTGACGTTGAACGCGTTCGCGGCCGTCTGCGCGCCATCCTTGACCAGCGCCCAGAACGGGTCGGCCGCCTGCCCGTGGGTGACCATGGCCACCGTGATCCGCGGGCCGCTCGTCGTCGAGTTCACCGGGGTCTGGCCGGAAACGCCCGGGCTGCTGGAACAGGCGGCGAGGGCCAGGCCCACGACCAGCGCCAGTATTGCCGCCCTCCGGGGAAGGCCGCCGCTCCCGCGGTGCGGTGCGACGCCGGGCGAGCAATTACGGTCGTCTTCCGGAGCGCCGCCCCAGCCGGTATGCGCCATAACCGCCGCCTTTGGACTCGCCGTGGCTACCTGACCTTGCTCTGTCGATCGGCTCTGTGCGGATCGTTCCACCAGTACCGTGGGCTGTAAACCCCTGACGGGCGTGCGCGGGCAGCGGTCGGTGCCGGGTCGGGATGGGCCTCGGCGGGAGATCTCACGGACCTCTCCGAAAATGCGCCGGGGATTAGCGAAGATCCGGGTCAATTCCGGCTAATTGCACGGGCAACAGCTCGTTCCACGGGCGCCGCGGAACGAACTGATCCAATTTTTATTGGTCCCTGCGAAAGGCGGTGCAGCGGAGGGCCCATGCCGGATGCGCACGGCAGCCCGGGCGAAGGTGAATCCGGTGGCCTGCCGTGACGCCTTCGGCACGCGGTCCGCCGGACCGATGATCTGCCCTGCGGCACATCGTCTTTGATGGGGAAGCGCCCACCCGGGCGCGACAACAGGAGGGCATCCGTAATGGACTGGAAACTGGAAGTCGTTGTGGTCCCGGTCAGCGACGTCGACCGTGCCAAGGATTTCTACGTGGGCAAGCTGGGTTTTCACCTCGACGCCGACACCCGCCCGACGGAGAGCATGCGCGTCGTGCACATGACACCGCCCGGATCCGCGTGCTCGGTGGTGGTCGGGCCGGTCCAGGCGCCGCCGGGCGCCGGCCCGGTGGCGAGGCCCAGCCTGCAACTGGTGGTCACCGACATCGACGCGGCCCGCGCCGAGCTGACGGCGAAGGGCATCGAGGTCTCGGACGTGCAGACGATGGATCCGCGCGATGGCGGCAAGTTCATCTTCTTCGCCGATCCCGACGGCAACAACCTGGCGGTCCAGGAGGTCCGGGTGCGGGTCAGCGCGGCGCTGGACTGACCATTCCCTCCGCCGCCGTGTATCACTCCCGTCCCCGGGTGCCCCGCCAGAGCAACGGCACAACCGGGGCACGGGGGCCACAGCAGCGCGGATCGGTGTGCTCGGCGGGCCTGGTCCTGGGCGGGGCTATGCCTGCGGCCGGCTGCTCAGCTCGGCGATGCACTCCGCGCTGCCGCAGGTCCGGCCGGAACCCAGGCGCGGCCTGCCGCAGAAGCACGTCGGCCGCAGCCGCGCCAGCCACGCGTCATAGGCCAGCAGCTCCACCTCCCCGTCGTCGCCGGGAACGGAGACCACCGGCCGGATCCGGCCACCGGGCATGGCCAGCCATTCCCGCGGCCCGCCCGCCGCGGGCGCGTCCGGCGCGTACCCCATGACCCCATTGTCAGGCACATCACCCGCTGCTGGATCAGGCCGAGGCCGATGCTGTTGATCCAGGACAGCCCGGCCTCCACGTCGGGTATCTGGGCGTAGCTGACGGTGCCGTCCTCGAACCGGGCCTCGCCGGCGGCGGCCGGGGTGTGCCAGCCGGTGAGCGTGCTGGCCACGGTGACCGATCCGCCGGCGAACCAGGGCCGCCGCAGCCGGCCCAGCGCCTCCCGGCGGGCGATCAGGCAGCCGGCGCCGGTCGCCGCCCGGCCCGCAGGCCGCACCGCTCACCCGTGCGCGCGCCACCGGAGGCCGCGCCGCCCCACGCTCCCGCCGTCGCGCATCGCGGCCCCGCCCGCGGCCGAGTCCACGGCCGAGCCCGCCACGACGGCGCCCTCGCCGACGGCACCCTCGGCCGGCATCTCCTGCTGGACCCCGCGCCGCAGCCCGAGGATGGCCACCAGCCACGCCACGGCCATGATCCCCGCCATCACGTACAGCACGGTTCGCGTGGCGTAGGCGAAGTCGACGCGGTAGAAGTGCGGGATCGCGCCGGTGCCGCCGGTCCCGGAGCCGCCGCGGGACTGGGACTGCACCGCGGCCTCCGCCTTCGCCCGCCCGGCCGGCAGGCCGAGGCCGATCAGCGAGGTGGTGAGCCGGTTGCGCATCTCGGTGACCGAGATCGTGCCCAGGATGGCCAGCCCCAGGCTGGCGCTGTAGTTCCGGACCGTCTGGGTGATGCCGGTGGCCTCGCCGTACGTCAGCCGGGAGGCCCGGTTCACCGCGTCCGTGCTGGCCGGGCCGAGCATGAACCCTAGGCCGGCGCCGGACAGGATGATGTACCACTGCTGGGTGGCGAAGCTGAGCCCGGTGACCTTGCTGCCCCACAGGTAGAACCCGACGGCGGCCAGCGCGCAGCCCAGCGCCACCGGAAGCTTGGCCCCCCGCCGGTCGAGCGAAGAAGAAGACCGGGACGAACACCAGCATGGACACGCCGAGCACGAGGTTCTCGACCAGGAACGGCCGGATGCGGAAGATGCTCACCTCGATCAGCGGCGACGCGGTGCGCATCTCGACCCGGTAGAACACCACCAGCAGCACCGCGCCCGCCGCGATGCACAAGCCGATGGCCGGGTTCGACCAGCCCCAGATATCAGCCTGCTGGAAACCGAAAACGCTCAGCCCGATCCCCGTGGCGACCAGGATCAGGCCCCGGTAGTCCATCCGGGCCGGCCGGTGATCCGTGGACGGGCGCGATATCGCGATCAGCGCCAGCGCGATCAGCGCCACCGGGATGTTGACCCAGAAGATGGCGCGCCAGGTCCACTGGGTCAGGTAGCCGCCCAGCAGCGGGCCGATCGCGGTCAGGCCGCCGGCGATGCCGAAGAACAGGGCGAGGGCGCGGCCCCGCTCGCGCAGCGCAAACGTCTGCACGACGATCGCCAGCGCGGCCGGGAACATGATCGCGCCGCCCGCGCCCTGGAGCGCGCGGAACGTAACGAGCCACGCCTCGGCCAGGCTGCCCTTCGGGGTCAGCCCGCACAGCGCCGACGCGCCGGCGAAGATGATGACGCCGAGGGTCACCATCCGCCGGTGGCCCACCGTGTCGGCCAGCCGGCCACCGAAGGCGAACAGCGCCGCCAGTGCGAGCAGGTAGGCGTTGACGGCCCACTGCACGCCGGTGGCGGACAGGCCGAGTTCGCGCTGGATCTGCGGCACGGCGATGGACACGATGGTCTGGTCGATGAACGTCATCGCGACGGCGAAGATCATCGCCGCCAGGACCAGGTTCCTGGAACGGCCTGGGGTCGCACTGACTGCCATATTCCCCTCCCTCAGCCAGTTTCAGCCTGACGCAATCGATCCGGCCGATCAAGCGGACCGGGCGCCGGTTTCCGCTGTCGCCCGTGATCGCCCGGTCATCCCGGTTTGGTGCGCCAGGCTCTGGACGCCCCGTAGTCCGGCGTCCACATCTCGGCGTCCACGGCTTGCCCGGGGTCGGTGACCTGCGCCAGGCCGGCCCGCTGGGCCTCGGTGGCGACGGCGACCGCGACCGCCCGGGAGATCGCGCGCAGGCCGCTCAGCGGCGGGTACAGGGCGCCGTCCGCCAGCCGCGACGCGGACACCTGGCCGGCCAGCGTCCGCGCGGCGGCCAGCAGCATCTGGTCGGTGACCCCCCGGGCGCCCGCGGCGATCGTGCCCAGGCCGATGCCGGGGAACGTGTACAGATTGTTGGCCTGGGAGATGATCCGGGTGCGGCCGCCGGCCTGGACCGGGTCGAACGGGCTGCCGGTCGCGACCAGCGCGCGGCCCCCGGTCCACGCCATCAGGTCCGCGGGGGCGGCCTCGGTGTGGCTGGTCGGATTGGACAGCGGGAAGATCACCGGCACCGGCGTGTGCGCCGCCATGGCGCGGATCGCGGGCTCGGTGAACGTCCCGGCGGTGCCGGTGGTCCCGATCAGGATGGTCGGCGCCACCTGCCGGATGATGTCGTGCAGGTCACCCGGCGGGGTCAGCGCGTAGCGGGCCAGCGCGCCGTCGGGCAGCGCGAGCGGCCGCTTGTCCGCGTCGAGGTGGTCCCGGCCCGCGTACAGCAGGCCGCGCGAGTCGGCCATCACGATCTGCGCGGCCACGTCCTGCGCGGACGCGCCGTCCGCGCGCATGGCCTGCCCGACCAGCCGGGCGATCCCGATTCCGGCGGCGCCGGCCCCGGCCATCACCAGCCGCTGATCACGCAGCCGCCCGCCCAGCGACCGCACCGCCGCGATAATCCCGGCCAGCACCACCACCGCGGTGCCCTGGATGTCGTCGTTGAAGCTGGGCAGCGTGTGCCGGTACAGGTCCAGCAGCCGGATCGCGTTGTGCTGCTTGAAGTCCTCCCACTGCAGCACCGCCGCGGGGAAGGTGTCCCGGACCGCGCGGACGAACGCGCCGACGAACGCGTCGTATTCGGCACCGCGCAGCCGCCGCTTGGGGTAGCCGAGGTAGAGCGGATCGTCCAGCAGGTCCTCGTTGTCCGTCCCGCAGTCCAGGCAGACCGGCAGCGTCCGGGCCGGGCTGATGCCGGCGCCCGCGGTGTACAGCGACAGCTTCCCGATCGGGATGCCCATCCCGCCGGCGCCCTGGTCGCCGAGGCCGAGGATGCGCTCGCCGTCGGTCACCACGATCAGCGACACCTGCGCGCGGTCCTCGGCGTGCCGGAGCATGTCCGGTATGCACCCGGCGTCCTCGGGCGTGATCCACAGCCCGCGCGGCCGCCGCAGGATGTGGCTGAACCGCTGGCAGGCCTCGCCGACCGTCGGGGTGTAGACGATCGGCGCCAGCTCCTCCAGGTGCTCGCACAGCACCCGGTAGAACAGTGTCTCGTTGCGGTCCTGCAGTGCCATCAGCCCGATGTACTTTTCCATGTCGGTCGACTTGCCGCGCAGGTGCTCCATCTCCAGCGCGACCTGCTCGCCGATCGTGGCCACCCGCCAGGGCAGCAGCCCGCGCAGCCCGAGCGCGTCCCGCTCCCTGGCGGTGAAGGCGGCGTCCTTGTTGAGCAGCGGATGCCCGAAGATCTCCGCGCCGCGCGGCCATTCGGCCATGTTCCCGTCGTTAAACCGCATGTCAGCCTCCTACGGCCGCCTCGTTGCGTTCCGGCGCCGTGGGCCGCCGTGAGCCGAGGATCAGCCGCCGGACGGGCCCCGGCAAGGGTCCAACGGCCCTATCGCGCTGCGGACCAGCCGTTTTCCGCCCGCTACGGGCCGCCGCGAGCCCGCCCAATCATTACGGTCAGCTCCCGGAACCGTGCCATTGATAACGACGGCGAGGCCGAAATAGACGACCGTGAATCACGGGTCCCCTGAAACGGGTTTCGCGCGCGAACCGGGCCTTCCGCGCACGGTTATCCGCTGCTATTGTAATGGTCATAAGTCCTGCGACGTCGTCCGATATTGCCACGGGCATGGTGCGCCCGGCCGCCTTATCCGCCAGGGAGAACCGGTGAGATTAGTTCGTCCACGTGCCCTCCTGATGACGGCCGTTATCGCGGCGGCCGGGATCGCCGCCAGCGCGTGCAGCTCGCCGAACAGCTCCCCGGCAAAACCGTCCGCGCCGGCGGCCTCGGCGGCCAGCGTGAAGCCGGAGAAGTCGCACGTCACCGTGGGCACGCTGCCGATTGCGGACGCCGCTGACCTGTTCGTCGCCATCCACAAAGGCTATTTCCGCAGCGTCGGCCTGACCGTAACGCCGCTGATCATTCAGGCCACCTCGCAGTCCACCCCGGATCTGCTTAACGGGACAATGGATTTCTCGTTGCTCAACTACGTGTCGACCTTTGAGATCGAGCAGAACAGCGGCATTAAATTCGCGCTGGTCGCCCCCGGGACACAAGCGGCGGCGCACGTTTCCGGGATTGTCGTTCCCAAGGGCTCGCCGGTCACCTCATTGGCCGGCCTCAAGGGCAAGAAGATCGGCACGCCCCAGACGGCCGGGGCCATCGGCAACCTGGCCATGGACGTGACGCTCGAGGCCCACGGCGTTGATCCCAAGCAGGTGACGTACGTGCTCACGCCGTTCCCGGACGAGCAGGCCGCGCTGGCCCGCGGCCAGGTCGACGCGGTGTGGGCCACCGAGCCCTTCGTCACCGTGATGCAGGACGCCATCGGGGCGCGCCTGCTGGCTGACACGATGACCGGGCCCATGGCCGGCTTCCCGGTGGGCGGCTACGGCACGCTGCAGTCCTACGTGCAGAAGTATCCCCGGACGGTGGCCGCGTTCCGCACGGCCATGGGGGAGGCGCAGCAGGCCGCGGCCAGCGACCACGTGCTCGTGGCGCAGACCGTGCCCACCTACACGACGATCAAGCCGGGGATCGTCTCGCAGATGGCGTTCGACAGCTTCCCCATGTCGCTCAGCCCGAGCCAGCTCCAGCAGGCCGCCGACCTGATGCTCCGGTACGGCTTCCTGCACGCCAAGCTGGACGTCACGCCCATGATCCAGCCCAGCGCCGGCTAGGACCCTCCGGACGTGCGCGCGGCGCCGCCTACGCCCGTCCCGCCCGCCTCACCTGGTCCGTGCGCCGTCCGCTGGCCCGTCATCCTCAGAAAAGGCTCAGGCGGCTCAGATGTTTCGCCAAGCAAAATATGCGCACAATGTGCTGAGACTTGAGAGGCGGGGGCCGCAGGCCTGAGACGGATGCGGAGCTGGGAGGCAGCGGCTAGTGGGGAATCTGCTTGTCCCGCGCGGCCGCTGGACCCGGCACTCCGGCATCACCGACCCAGGCCCGGACATTTCCGCCCAGCCCATTCAGGATCTCCGGCTTCAGGATCCCCGGGACGACGCGGAGCCGAAACCGCCGGCCTCCCGGCGCAGGCTGTGGTGGGCGCTGTGGCTGACGCTCGGTTACCTCGCCCAGATCGGCCTGCGACTTTATCTCAGCCGCCAGCAGATCGTGCCGCTGGCCAACCCGGACGAATCCGGCTACCTGATCGCGGCGCGCGTCCTCGCGCACGCCGGCGCGCCCTCTGACTTCTCCTTCGGCACCCTCTACCAGGCCGGCTACCCGCTGCTGCTGGTCCCGATCTACTGGTTCACCAGCAACCCGGTCACCGTCTACCACGGCGCCCTGGTCATCAACGCCGTGGTCAATGCGCTGCTGATGCCACTGGCCTACGTGGGGTTCCGGCGGCTGCACGCGCGCCGCTGGGTGGCCTACGCCGGGTCGGCGGCCGCGGCGCTGGTGCCCGAGGGCGTCGTGTACACGCAGTACGCGCTCGCGGACGCGATCTTCCCCGTGCTGGTGCTGGCCTGGCTGCTCTGCGTGCACAGCTGGCTGACCGCACGGAGCTGGCGTTCGTCCCTGGCGGCCGCGGCCGGCTCGGCGCTGCTGGCCGGCTATTCGTATGCCGTCCACCCGCGCGGCCTGGTCATCGTGATCGGGTTCGCCCTGGTGGCCGTCGCCGCCACGGCGTTCCGCGTGGTCCGCGCCTGGTCCCTGGCGGTGGCCGGGCCGGTGCTCGCGGCGGCCGTATGGGCCGCCGTGCGGCTGGATGACCTGATCCTCAGCCTGCTCTACCCGGGGGGCCCGCGCAGCCTGTCCGGTGAGGCCTGGAGCCGGCTGACCAACGCTCACGAACAGGTGCAGGTGCTGGAGATGGCAGCCGGGCAGCTGTGGCGGATCGCCATGGACACCTGGGGGATCGGCGGGATCGGCCTGGCCGCCGCGGTGGCCACGATCTTCCGCCGTAACGTCCGCCGTGAGCTGCGCCTGATGGCCATGCTCGTGGTCGCGGTCACGATCGGCATCGTGTACATCGCGCCGGCCGCGCTGCCCGACAACCAGACCTCCCAGTGGGCGTCCGGCCGCTACCCGGACGCGCTGACCGTCGTGTTCTTCATCGTCGGCGTCGTCGTGCTGCTGCGGGCGCGCGGCTGGCGGCTCATCGCCTGCGCGGCCGCGTCCGCGGCGATCGTGGCCGGCGGTGCCGCCGTGGTGGCCGGCTACGCGGGCGGGCACATCAGCACGGCCGGCTTCGCCGCTTTCCTGTTCGCCGACCCGGCCGCGCTGACCGGGGGCTGGGATGAGCTGAGCGTGTGGGCGGCAGCCTGGGTCGTGCTGGCGCTGCTGGCCGCGTGGGTGCTCGCCGCGCTGCTGGCGGACCGGCTGCTGCGCGGCCGCCGGGCGCCCTGGCGCGCCGCGCTGCTCCTCCCGATCGCCGCGGTGAACCTGTTCGTCCTGGTCCAGACGACCACGCACGTCTCGCGGGCGAACACGCCGTCCCAGCAGGCCAACTCACTGGCCTTCGTCACTGCCGCCGGGCTGCACCCGGGCGACGTGGCCGCGGTGGACTACGGGATGTGGGCGGACTGGCAGGCCTGGATCCCGCAGTCGTTCGAGATCTGGTGGGCCAGACTGGACTTCTTCTACTCCGGCAGCGCGCCGGTGCCGGCCGGCGCCACGGTCGTCGAGATGCCCTGGCCCTCTGGCAAGCCCGCGCAGGCGAGCTGGCCCCGGGCACCACACGGCTGGCGGGTCGTGGCGGAGAACCGGGCCTACGGTTGGGTCGCCTGGCGCGCCGGCTAAGGCCGGGCGCCGCTCCCGCTGTTCCCGCCGCACCAGCCGCAGCTCCCGCTCGTCGCAGCCGCCCCAGATGCCGAACTTCTGCCCGGTGGCCAGCGCGAATTCCAGGCAGGCGTGCCGGACCGGGCAGTGCGCGCACACCGCCTTGGCCTTCGCGGCGTCGGCCGCGCCCTGGCCGGCGGTGCTCAGCGGGAAGAACAGCCCGGGGTCGAAGTAACGGCACGCCGCCGATTCCCGCCACAGGGCCGGGTCCGGGGCGGCCCGGTTCAGCGCGTCGGGAGCGCGGCCGTCAGGGTGGGAGGCGATCGTCACTGCTCCTCCTCGCGCGCTATGCTCTCGTCAGCTTTTCTCGCCAGCTTGATGAGCTTGGAGTTATCACCGCGATGAAGTCTACCGGCAGGAGCGACCCAGCGGGAGACGACCCTGCCGTGCTGCCGATCGGCGAGGTGTCGCGGCGGACCGGCATCCCCGTCGCCGGCCTGCGGAACTGGGAACAGCGTTACGGCCTGCCCCGGCCGGCGCGGCTGCCGAACGGGCGGCGGCGCTACCGCGAGTCCGACTGCGCGCTGCTCGCGGAGGTGCTGCGCGGCCGCGCGCAGGGGCTGTCGCTGGCCGCCGCGATGGCGCACGCGCTGGCCGCCCGGCCGCTGCAGGACAGCTCGATCTTCGCCGGGCTGCGCCGGCGCCACCCGGGGCTGCACGTCCACGTCATGGCGAAGGCGCTGCTGCTGGCGCTCAGCCACGCAATCGAGGACGAGTGCTGCGCCCGGGCCCAGCGCCCGGTCCTGATGGGCTGCTTCCAGCAGCAGCGCTTTTACCGGCCGGCCCGGCCGCGCTGGGCCGACCTGGCCCGCACCGCGGAGCAGACCGTGGTCTTCGCCGACTTCGGCCGGCGTTCCGGGCCCGGGCCGCTGGTGGAGATCCCGATCCCCGGCCGCTCCCCGCTGCGCCGCGAGTGGGCGCTGATCTGCGACGCACCCGATCACCCGGCCTGCCTGGCCGCCTGGGAACGCCCCGGGCAGGAGCCCAGCCCCGATCCGGACCGCACCTTCGAGATGGTATGGTCGGTCGACCCCCAGGTGGTCCGCAGCGCGGTGCGCATCGGCGCCAGCCTGGCCGCCGCGGCCGGATTCCAGATTCCCGCCCCGCTTCAGGCCCGGCTCGCCGAGGACGCCCGGCCCGGCTCACCTGACCTGCGCCGGGCCAGCGGGCTGCTGGAGCGGACCTTCGACTACCTCAGCCGGCTCGGCTAACAGCGCCAGGCCCGTCCAGGCCGGTACGCCGGGCTCGCTGAGCACCCGGTCGAAGTACAGCTCGGCCGCGCCCAGCAGCGGCCCGTCCCGCCGCGCCGGGACCAGCGGCGGCCGCAGCAGCGTGCGGAACACCATCAGCCCGTCGTGGCAGGCGGCGATGAGGTGGCCCCCGGCGACGTCGAGGAACTCGCGGCCCAGGCCGCCCACCGTGATCAGGTGCGGGTCGGGCGCGTCTAAGCTGTCATCCTGGCCGCGGCCTGGGCACCGTGGTCAGCGGGGCCGGCATCATCAACGCGCTGCAGATGGCCTCGGCCGTGCTCGGCGCGCTGCCGCTGGTGTTCGTGTTCCTGCTGGCGCAGCGCCGGATCGTCGAGGGGGTGGCGGCCGGCACCGGCCTGAAATAGGCCTCAGCCCGGCTTTTCGTCGCTCTTGGCCTGGCCGCCGGTCGGCAGGCGGCCCATCTTGACCATCATGCCCTCGATGTCCGCCCACCGGCCGCTCCATTCGGCGAGCGGGCCGAGGATGCCCTCCAGCACCCCAAGCTGCTCGTCGAACGCGCTGAGCTGGGCCTGCATCGCCTGGATACTGCGCCGCTGCGCGGCCACGG
>Ga0335078_10015078_pt1 | contig 11469 bp, 10 predicted proteins | sample Lox_Sample_32_FD_206711 | JGI IMG/M metagenome (GOLD analysis project Ga0335078, IMG submission 206711) | Soil microbial communities from Loxahatchee National Wildlife Refuge, Florida, United States - Lox_Sample_3.2 | ecosystem: Environmental > Terrestrial > Soil > Wetlands | place: USA...
GCAACGGGATGGAAGCTGACCTCGAGCAGCTGCTTGGTGCCGTTGACCTTGGCGCTGAAGTACGCGTGGGCACCGTTGCCGATGTGGCACTCGACGCAGGGCACATGGGAGTGGGGTCCGATCCTGTAGGCCGTGTACTCGGGATGCATCACGTGGCAGGATTGACCGCAGAACTGGGGCGAATCCATGTAGGATGCGCCGCGGTAACTGGCCGTGGCCACCACCAGCAGGTTCACGATGGTGGCTACCAGGACGATGTCGATTCCGTGGCGGAAGATGCGGTCGTTCAGATCGATCTTGGGAAACTCGGCGGGAATCTGGCCGGCTGCCTGTAGCTTGCGGCGGCGCAGGTAGATGCCGATGGGGATCAAGGCCAGCCCGACGACAAACAAAGCCGGAAGAATCAGGAAGAAGATAATGCCCAGATAGGGGTTTTCAAAGCGCCGGCCCAGAAGTTCCGACAGCCAATAGCCGATCATGGTCACGCCGGAGGCGGTGGTGATGGCGCCTCCGGCCAGACTGACAGGGTTGTTGCCGAAGAACAGCGCCGGGCGCACCCAGTTCTCGCGGAATTTCTCCAACAGTGACACGTATCCTCTCCCTCACCAGGAGGCGAAGCGGCCGGGCCAATGGACAAGGCCCGGAGTTTCGCCCGCGGCGTCCTGAAACCTATTTCAAGGTCTTGAAGTAGGCAGCAACTGCCTTCACCTGGTCATCGGAGAGACCGGCCACCGGCTTCATCTTGCCCTTGCCGGTCTTGACCGTGGCCGCGATCTGGTCCACCGTGAGCTTCTGGATGTCGGGATCGGAGACCGGCTTGATGCCCATTGCCTTGGCCATGCCCGCATTGGGGGTGCCGGTGGGGCCGTGGCACATGGCGCACTTGGCCTTGTAGGTGGCAGCGCCGTCCTGGGAAAAGCCCAAAACGCCGGCGCACGCCAGGAGCGCGGCCAGCGCGATTTGCGAACGGAAACACTTCGTCATGAGCAAGACTCCTTTGATTTTGCACGCCGGAACGCGAAAAGCGGACCGGCAAGCAGCTGATGAAACTCTGAGGCCCCGACCGGAGGCCGCAGAAACGGCAATCGAGATGGTACCATCCCCCACCTCGAACCAAAAGGCGCAACTGCGGTCCCGGGCCCGGACGCCGGACCTGGCCGCGCGCCTACGCACTCGCGTTTCGACCGACTGCGCTTACTTGCCGAGCGAGCGGAAGTAATCCACCGAATCCTTGATCTGCGCGTCTGTCAACTTGCCCTTGAAGGCCGGCATCTTGCCCTTGCCGTTGGTGGTGTCGGCGATCATTTGCGTTTCGCTGATCGAGGTCACGGATGGATCGTTGGCGGGCTTCACGCCCATGGCCTTGGCGATTCCCGGGTTCGGTATGCCCTGGGCTCCATGACAGCTCTGGCACTTTGCCTTGTACGTGTCGGCTCCCGGAGCTTGCGCGAAGGCCGAGGTTGTTGCCGCGGCCGCCAGGATAGCAGCCATAGCCAGTTTGGTTTCGATTTTCATCATCCGTTTCCTTTCGTTTTCGATTTGGCTTCATGCGCGGCTCAGGGCGCCGCGGTTACAACAAAACTTGCAGTCCTTCCATGCCGCCGCCGGGCGGCGCGACTCCTATCTCAAAAACGCCGCGTTCAGGTTGGAACCGTGCACGCCGACATGGCAATCGATACAAGGCTTCGATGGCGATGAGGCTACGCCGGCGCCGTGAGCACCGGCCGCGGAAACAGCACTGTGACACTGGTTGCACAGGGCGTTGACATCCGCCATCTTCAACATTTGCGGGTTTTGCGAACCGTGCGCTGCATGGCAGGCCATGCAGCCCTCCGTCTTCATCGCTGGGTGCTCGTAGACAAAAGGGCCGCGTTGACCGGAGTGGCACTTGAGGCACAGGGCATTCCCTTCCCGGGCGGAGGCTTTCGCCGGGTTGAAGATATTGCCGGCGATTCCGCCTCCGGCCACGTGCGCCTGGCCCGGGCCGTGGCAGCTTTCGCAGGTCAAGCCGCTCGCGCCGGGCATCGACGCCATCTTGCTGTGCGGGCTGGCGGCGAAGTCCTTCGACTCCGATTCGTGGCAGGAGTCGCAGGCGCCGGCGCCTGCGAAACCGGAGGGGCCGGCCTGGCTGGATGCGCCGGCGGAGTTGGCTTGTGGCGCTGCCTGCGTCGCGGCGCAAGCCAGGCTCGCAGCCAGAATCAAGAGCCAGTCGCGTCGCAGCCCAGGCCATCTCGCCGGCCGCGCATGAGCCCGGAATGGTGTTGACGACTCTTCCCCGTGCATCATTCGATTGCCTCAGACGCTGCCGATGCAGGCTTCTCGGAACCAGTGCTCCGGCTTGTCGGCCATGAAAGGGCGACCATTCACAGGGCCATAGACCCATTTTGAAGATGGATTCCGTAGCCGCGGGCACTGCGTTATGTGCGGAGCGTCACGCATAGGAGAGATTAGGGGCTTGGAGCAGAAGGAGCGGTGATTCCCATCACAAGCAACGAAGCCCGGACCAGTCACAATGAATCTCTTTTCTCAAAATGACTTGGAAACCCCAATGAGATGGGGAGGCGAAGGGTGCATCACACAGGAAAGAGCAAAACCGGCGGTTGCGGGTGTTCGATTCCGGTCTCAGCGAATTCGCGGGGAGAGTCCTCAAGGCATGTGAGTCCCATCACATTCAAAGAGGAAGGCTTGACGCAGAATCAACTCAAGGAACGCACCATTCACAGGTAGTCGACAAGGCCGTTCATGAAAGTGCGGCACGCATTCCAGGCGTGGCCTGGCGGCAGCGGCAGGGCCGGGGGCCGCATCGAGAGCGGATCAGGCAAGACGATGGTGGAAAGACAGATTACGGCAGAAGCGCATACCCGGCCGACGCACGCGCCACGCCAGGTTCCGGTGGGATGCGCGGCCTGTTCCAATCGCCGGCCGGGATGGTTTTGCTCGCTGGGCAGCGCCGTGCTGGCCGATCTTGAGCTGGCCACGAGCACAATTTCTCTACCCAGCCAGGCTTCCCTATTCACGCAAGGGGAAGACGCGCGATGCCTGTATCTCATCTGCAGTGGATACCTGAAGCTGACCACCGGCCGCAAGGAAGACCGGCAGATGATTGTGCGCGTTGCCGGGCCGGGCTCCCTGCTCGGGCTCTATGCGGTTCTATCGCATGGGGTTTATGAGGTTTCGGCGGAATCGCTGACCCCGGCGCAACTGCGTCCGGTGGAACGGGATCGATTCATGGGCTTCCTGCGCAGCCATAAAGAGGCGCAGATGCGCGCCGTGCAATGCATCTGCCAGGAGTACCGGTTCGCGCTGCAGGATGCCTGCCGCATTGCGCTTTCAGAGACCGTGGCCACGCGGCTGGGGCGGCTGCTGCTGGAGCTGTCGCATCAGATCGGCGAGCATCTGGATGGCGGCGAATCCCGCTTTCCGCTCCTGCTCACGCACGAGGAGCTGGCGTCGATGACGTCGACCACGCGCGAGACGGTCACGCGCACGCTGGGCCAGTTCCGCAAGGACGGCTGGATCTCGATTGAAGATTCGGTGGTGATCATCCACCAGCCGGAGCGATTGCAATTGCTTCTCTAGCGCTGCTTTTTCCGGCTCTCCCCCTGCTTCATCCGCGAGTCCAAGAGATATGATCTCTCTATGCCCATTGAACGGGTTGGGAGTTTCCGGTGCGTATGAACCGCTTTGTTATCTGTTCCCCTCTTCTTCTGCTCAGCTGTTGCGCTCTCGCCGCTCAAAACACAAATCCCGATGCGGCCCCGCCGGCGACGGCAGCCTCGGCGGCCACTTCGACGGAATCGGGTGAGATCGCTCAATTCCAGAAGATCGAGGACTCCTGGTCCGACGCCGTGAACCGCCGCGACCAGTACGGGTTGGAACTCGTGCTCTCTCCGCTGTTTGTCGACGTTGGCTCGAGCGGCAACGTGACCACCCGCAATCAGCAGGTGGTTCAGGCCATCACTGACGAAGACAAGACGCTTTATCTGACGCAGAAGGTGGTCACGGTGCGGATGCTGGGCGATATCGCCATCGCCAACGGCACCTATGAGCTGCACCACAAAGTGGGCTCCGCGGTGCTGGACGAAAAAGGGGTCTTCACGCATGTCTTCGAGCATGTGCGCGGAGGCTGGCTTTGCATCAACTCGCAGCGCACGCTGTTGCGCCAGGAGCCGGGCGGAAAGCAGAAGCGGACGTCTTCCACCGCGGAAGAGCCGTTTCACATCCCGTTCTTTTCCAAGAGCGATAAGGGACCACAGTAGGCGACCGGCGCGGCGGCGCGCAAAGATTTCATCCGACAGAGAACCGGTTTGCTTCGAGCGCTTCGATTTTTCAGCCGGTGCGCGTTTGGGGCCGGTTTCTTGCCGACTGGCCACTGCCCTTCCTGCTCCCTGGAGCCGGATGGACACGTCCACCGGGCTGAGAGCCGCAGGAGTGCCGCCTGGTTGCGGCGGGCCTAGCCTGGGCTGAGCCGGGCTACGTTTATGATGAGGTTGAAACCGAGGCCATGGCCCAGCCCAGCTTCCCCGTCCCAATTTCGGCCAGAATCGAGGCCCCTTCGCCGGCGCCCGCGTCAACCCGTGCGGCGCTGAGCGTCCTGGCGGCGGTCAGCCTCTGTCATCTGTTGAACGACCTGATCCAGTCCCTGTTACCCTCGATCTATCCCATTCTGAAGGCTTCATTTCGCCTGGATTTCGGGCAGATCGGCACGATCACGCTTGTCTATCAGATCGTTGCCAGCCTGCTGCAGCCATTCATCGGACTCTATACGGATCGCCGACCGCTGCCGTACGCACTTGCAGCGGGAATGTGCTGCACGCTCGCCGGGATTCTGCTGCTGGCCTCGGCGTCCTCGTACCAGTTGTTGCTGCTGGCTGCGGCTGTGGTAGGCACCGGTTCGGCCATCTTCCATCCGGAGTCGTCGCGGATTGCGCGGCTCGCCTCGGGCGGGCGGCATGGATTTGCGCAATCGTTCTTCCAGGTGGGCGGGAATACCGGATCCGCGGTGGGACCGCTGCTGGCCGCGCTCGTGGTGCTGCCTTTGGGACAGCGCGGCGTTGCCTGGTTCTCTCCCGTTGCAGTGGCAGGCATTCTGGTGTTGCTCGGCGTGGGCCGCTGGCGATCGCATCACTTGACTCGCGCGGCCATACCCCGCCCCACCCTCGCGGAGCAAAAACCGCGCCTGCCGCGGCGTTCTGTGGTTCGCGCACTCGCAGTTCTGGCTGCTCTGATCTTCTCAAAGTACCTTTATCTGGCCAGCATGGTGGGCTATTTCACCTTCTATCTAATCAACCGCTTTCATCTCTCCGTTCGCGGCTCGCAGCTTCATCTTTTTGTTTTTCTCGGCGCGGTTGCGGCGGGCACTTTCATGGGCGGACCGATCGGCGACCGAATTGGCCCGCGGTACGTGATATGGGTTTCGATCCTGGGCGTCCTCCCCTTCACGCTGATGCTGCCCTTTTCGAACCTTTTCTGGACGGGCATCCTCTCGGCGATCATCGGTTTCGTGCTGGCTTCGGCATTTTCGGCCATCCTGGTGTACGCGCAGGAACTGATGCCGGGACGCGTCGGCCTGGTGTCGGGCATCTTCTTCGGGCTCGCATTCGGAATGGGCGGCATCGGCGCTGCAGTTTTAGGACACATTGCAGACTTGACCAGCATCGTGTTTGTGTATCGGGTCTGCGCGTGGCTGCCGGCCATTGGTTTGCTTACCGGATTGCTGCCCAAGCTGGAGAACGCATAAAGGCCTATCCGGCAAGCCGCCTGGCTCCCTGAAGGCGGATGGAGACGTGCACCAGGCTGAGGGCGGCGGGCGTGACGCCGGGGATGCGGCTGGCCTGGCCGATGGTGCCGGGGCGGATGCGCTCCAGCTTTTCGCGCATCTCACGGGAGAGGCCGCTGATGGCGCCGTATTCGATCCAGTCCGGGATGGCGACGGCTTCGGCGGCTTTCAGTTTCTCGATTGACTTCTTCTGCTGTTCGAGATAACCGGCGAACTTGATCTCGGTTTCGACGGCGCGGGCCTCGTTGCGGCGCGCGGCGCGTGCGATGGAGGCGGAGGAATCGTCCGCGTTCGCGCCTGCCCTCCGGGGCGGCGCGGAAAACATAGGTCGGCTGTCCCAGGACTCCGCTGCGCTTCGTTCCGGGCTATTTTCGTGGCCTCCCTCCGGGAGGCCAACGGAAGAGCCTTCGGACGTTGCAAGAGGAGCAGCAAATGCAGGTCCTTCGACTTCGGCCGCCGCGCCTGGGCGCGACAATCTGCGCTCAGGATGACTGAGCATAGAAGGGGCAGCAAGAAATCCAGCGAGTAGCGGGTCGCAGGCAAGCTTGCCGTGCAGCGCTGCGAGCACGGGCTCGATGGTGACCTCAGGGCGCTTGAGCAATTGCGCCCAAGTCAGGCCGGCGGTGGCGGTGAGACCGCCGAGGCCGGCTCGCTCGAGCTTTCCGGAATCGACTTTGCCGGAGACAAGCAGGGCGGTGAGCGCGGCCATGCGGGCCTGTTTCTGCTCGTATTCGGCCCAGGCCTGGTCTTCGATCAGGCCCAGCCTGCGGCCGTGCGGCGTCAGGCGGCGGTCGGCGTTGTCGATGCGCAGATGCAGCCGGAACTCGGCCCGCGAAGTGAACATGCGGTAGGGTTCGTTGGTTCCCCTGGAGATGAGATCGTCGATGAGGATGCCGGTGTAGCCTTCGCTGCGGTCGAGGGTGAAGGGCGGCTTGTCTTTGAGCCAGAGCGCCGCATTGATGCCGGCCATGATGCCCTGACAGGCCGCCTCCTCGTAGCCGCTGGTTCCGTTGATCTGTCCGGCCAGATAGAGGCCGGTGAAAGCCTTGACGCGCAGGGTGCGGTCGAGCTCGGTGGCGTCGACGCTGTCGTATTCGATGGCGTAGCCGGGACGTAGCATCTCGGCGTCTTCCAGGCCGGGAATGGAGTGCACGATCTGCCATTGCACTTCCATCGGCAGCGAGGTGGACATGCCGTTGACGTAGACCTCGTGGGTGTTGAGGCCCTCGGGCTCGAGGAAGAACTGGTGCTGGGTCTTGTCAGGAAACTTGACGATCTTGTCTTCGATGGACGGGCAATAACGTGGACCGATGCCCTCGATGCGGCCGGAATACATGGCCGAGCGATGGACGTTTTCGCGGATGAGCCGCAAGGTTTCAGGCGTGGTGAAGGCGATGTGGCAGGAGATCTGCGGCTGCACGATGCGCCGGGTGCGGAAGCTGAAGGGGGTAGGGTCGGCGTCGCCGGGTTGCTCTTCGAACCGATCCCAGTGGATGGTGCGGCCATCGAGGCGCGGCGGCGTACCCGTCTTGAGCCTGCAGGTCCGAAGCCCTAGAGCGCGGAGCGCCTCGCCGAGAAGGACGCTGGCCGGTTCGCCGCTGCGGCCGGCGGGATAGCGCTCCTCGCCGCAGTGAATGAGGCCGTTCAGAAACGTGCCGGTGGTGATGATGGTGGCGCCGGCCATCAGCCTGCGTCCGTCGCGGAGCTTGAGGCCGATGACGCGTCCTCTTCGCCGCGGGTTTACGGGGCGCGGGAGCTCCTGTGGGACGGCGAGATCGGTCGCCCGGGTCCCCAAAGGCGAGGGACCGGTGGCACCCGATTCCTCCATGTTGTCGGAGATCGCTTCCCGGGTCCCCAAAGGCGAGGGACCCGGGGCACCCGGCTTTACCGGGCGAGGAATCTCCTGTGGATCAACGAAAATGGTCTCCCCGGTCGCCGAAAGCGCGGGACCGGGGGCACCCGATTCTTCGGGAGAGTCTGCTTCTTCGATCACGAGGTCGACGACTTCCGCCTGGCGGATGTGGAGGCCGGGCTGGCTTTCGAGCACCTCGCGCATCTTGACGCGATAGAGCTGCTTGTCGCACTGCGCGCGCGGGCTCCAAACCGCCGGGCCGCGCGAGGAGTTGAGCAGACGGAACTGGATGCCGACTGCATCGGCCACCTCGCCCATAATGCCGCCGAGCGCGTCCACTTCGCGCACCAGGTGCCCCTTGGCTACGCCGCCGACGGCCGGATTGCAGCTCATCTGCGCGATCAGGTCTAGGTTCATGGTGATGAGCGCGGTTTTGAGGCCAATGCGCGCGGCGGCCATAGCCGCTTCGCAGCCCGCGTGCCCGGCGCCCACCACGGCCACGTCGTATTGTTCGGTAAAAGCCATCTCTCTCATATTAAGGGTCCGGCCATTCTGCATCGAATGCGGGCCCCGCGGCCACGTAGGTTGGATTGACGGGCCCTGGTTTCCGGGTTCGAATGGAGGAGCTTGGTTTGCGGGCAATCTCTGCGCCCCAGGGGTTGCCGCAATAAGCTGTAGGGAAAGGGGACGGATATGCGCTGCCTGGCAAAGCCCGCGGCGATGGCGCTGTTTGTCGCGGCCTGCGGAATCCCGGCCGGCGTGAAGGCGCAAGCCGCCGGGCAGGGCGTCTCCGCACCCGCCGCCCCTTCGCAGTCAAACAACGCGGCCATGCGGACCTTCACCTCGACGGAAGGGCGCTTCAGCGTGCTATTGCCCGGCGACCCGCAGCAGTCATCGCAGCAGATCGCGTTCAAGGATGGAGGCTCAGCCACGCTCTACCAATTCTGGGTGGAGCAGGAGAACGACAACGTCACCTACATGGTGATGTACAACGACTACCCGGCGGAGTATGCGAACGGTCCCGCTAAGGATGTGCTGGCGGCCACCCGCGACGGCGCCATCCAGGACAAAACGCTTACCAGCGATACGGCCATCGATCTGAACGGGGTGCCGGGACGCGCGTTTACCGTGTACGACGCGGACTGGAATTACTCGATCCACCAGTTCCTGGCCGGAAAGCGCCTCTATCAACTGATCGTCGTCTCGAGCAAGGATCACCCCGCCGGCCAGGCGGAGGAGTTCATGAACTCGTTCCGGATTCAGTGATCCTGCGTTGTGGGCTGTATAGCACGTTCGGGGCACGCCGGTTAACCGACTTTCCCCTATAATCGAGTGCATCAATCGAGGTATCTGCTGTTTATGCGCACCTGTTCTTGCGGGAATACGGTGGAGGGCGCAGGTATGCTGTGCGCGCGCTGCGCCGCCCTGCAGACCCTGGAGCTGGATGCCGGCGCCACGGAAAAGCAAATCAAGGATGCCTATCGCGTGCTGGTGAAGGTCTGGCATCCGGACCGCTTTTCCGGAGATCCGAGGGTGAAGGAGGCGGCGGATGAGAAGCTGAAGGCGCTCAACTCTGCATACCTGTTCCTTACCTCGAAGCGCGGGCAAAGACAATCGCGCCGGCCGGCACAGCCCGGCGCCCCGCCCGCCGCGCGAGCACAAGAGCAGCAAGAACCGCGCAGAAGGCGGCGCTTCCGTTTCCCTACCGGCGCCGTGCTCAAATTGGGTGTGCTGGCGTGCGTGCTGCTTGTGGCCTGGCTCGTGCTGGCGGCGATGGACTCGGCACTGGCCTCGGACCCGGCGACGGGGAGAATCTATTCCGAGCTGCGCGCCGAGGTGAAAGGGCACCTTCGCCAAGGTGTAGCCGAGCTCTGGAGCGAAGCGGGAGACCGCGTGCACGCGTGGATTCCAAAGATGGGCGATTCAGCTTCGCAGAGCCCAGGCGACGCGCCTCCAGCCCCTGTAAACCTGCGGCCGTACATCACTGCCGGCCTCACACAACAGGAAGTCATTGCCGTGCTGGGTGCGCCCACGTCGTCGTCTGAGGGTGATCTGGTGTATGGCGCCTCGGAACTCGTCTTCAGCAAAGGAAAGCTCAGCGGATGGGACATCGCGGCCTCGTCACCCATTCGCGCGAAGCTCTGGCCCGTTGCGCCGGTCAACCCGAACCTAAAGTCGTTCACCGTCGGCTCGACGAAAAACGAGGTGCTGGTTGTGCAAGGCACGCCGTCGTACTTCTCCGATGCGATGTTCGGCTACGGCGGCTCGGTAGTGTACTTCGTGAATGATCGGGTGGTGAGCTGGAAGAACGATCCGACGACGGTGCCGCTGCGGGTCAGCGCTCGCTGAAGGGCATAGGCTCACGAAAGGACCGCGATCTTCGCGCGCTTGCCGAGACGCACCACCAGCCGCGCCGGCAGAGAAGGAACGGCAACCACCAGGTTCTCCACCACTTCGCCATTCAGGCGCACGGCCTTCTCGGCGATCTTGCGGTTGGCTTCGGTGCCGCTTGCCGCAAGTCCAAGAGCGACGAGCAGCCTGGGCAGGCGGATCTGATTCGGCTCCGGGCCGGCAATGCCGGCAAACGGCACTTGCACTTCTTCTAGGTCCTCGGCCGTCTCCTTTTCCTGAAACATCCGCGCCCAGTTTTCGCCGGCGCTTAGCGCCGCGGCCTCGCCATGAAAGCCGGCGGTGATCGTCCGCGCCAGGTCTTTCTTCGTTTCCATAGGATGCAGCTTGCCCGAGGCCACATCCGCGCGCATCCTGTCGATCTCAGACTGTTTAAGGTCGGTCAGGAAGATCCAGTATTTCCACATGAGCTCGTCGTTGATGCTCATGAGCTTGCCGTACATTTCGCCGGGAGGCTCGTTGATGCCGATGGCGTTGTTGAGCGATTTCGACATTTTCTGCACGCCGTCGAGGCCTTCGAGGATAGGCGTCATGAGCACGATCTGCGGCTTCTGGCCGTAGTGGCGCTGCAGCTCGCGGCCACAGCCGAGGTTGAATCTCTGGTCGGTGCCGCCCAGCTCCACGTCGCACGCGAGCGCCACCGAGTCGTAACCCTGCATGACGGGATAGAGCAGCTCGTGCAGGCTGATGGGCTGCTCAGCCTGGAAGCGCCGGTGAAACTCGTCCCGCTCGAGCATCTGCGAGACGGTGAAATGCGCCGTTAGCCGGATGGTTCCTTCGTAGCCAAGCTTGCCCAGCCACTCAGAGTTGTAGCGCACCTCGGTCGACTTCTCGTCGAGAATGCGGAAGACCTGCTGTTTGTACGTCTCGGCGTTGGCGTCGATCTGCTCGCGGGTGAGGGGATTGCGGGTGACGTTGCGGCCGGTGGGGTCGCCGATGAGCGAGGTGAAGTCGCCCACCAGGAAGATGACCGTGTGGCCAAGCTGCTGAAAATGGCGCAGCTTGCGCATCAGCACGGTATGGCCCAGGTGAAGGTCGGGCGCGGTGGGGTCGAAGCCGGCCTTGACGCGCAGCGGGCGGCCGGATTGGCGGCTCTCTTCCAAGCGCTGGCGCAGTTCGGCGACGCGGATGATCTCCGCCGCGCCCTTCTGAAGCAGATCCATTTGCTCGTCGACAGGTTTGAACGTGCTCATTCCGTTCTTCAGTATAAAGTTCGCTGCCCGTGGAACAGGGCCAGGCCGTCTTCATGCTTCGTCGATGGCCCGCGCGGCGGCATCGAGCGCCTGAGCAATCCTGCTCACCTGTTCGGCGCTCAGATCGCCTCGGCCGGCGCGCATTCTCAGCGCGAAGCGCAGGTTCATCATCGCCCGCGCAATCTGCGGCGAGCGCCCACGCCCAAAAACCTTCCGCGCCTGTTCCATCCGCCCGA
>Ga0335078_10015079_pt1 | contig 11469 bp, 11 predicted proteins | sample Lox_Sample_32_FD_206711 | JGI IMG/M metagenome (GOLD analysis project Ga0335078, IMG submission 206711) | Soil microbial communities from Loxahatchee National Wildlife Refuge, Florida, United States - Lox_Sample_3.2 | ecosystem: Environmental > Terrestrial > Soil > Wetlands | place: USA...
ACGCTGGGGATCTTCCCGAAAGACACCGGGGAATTTGGCTATGTGGACCTGAAGAAGGCGCGCACCATGAAGTGGTTCCCTGCCCTGGAGCAGCAGGTTCTGCCGGAGCGCTTCCGCCAATTTGAAAAGTTTTTGGCCTCCGCGGGCGTTGATCCCGACAGTCAGGTCGATGAGTTGATTTGGGGCCTGGTTCCGGATTCCAACACCGGCGTTCCTTCCGGCGAACGAATGGTGGGCATCGCCATGGGCAATTACAATCCGGAATCGACGGAGGCTTACTTCAAGGCACAAAAATTGCCAATGTCGAAGGTGGAGACGTACACCTTGTTTGGCTTTGGCGCCGGCAGTGGTGCTGAGGATCTGTTCTTCTTCTTCCTGGATTCCGGCAAAGCGGTATTCGGCCATAAAGCATTGCTCGAAAAAGTTCTGGAGATTCGCGCCGGCCGCGAAGATGGTTTGCTGCGCAATGACACCATGTACAGCCTGATCAACGAGGCCAACAACTCCGGCGTCGTCTGGGCTGTGCTGGACAGTGGCTACACGCAGTTGGCCATGAGCCAACTCGCACCGGAAGTTCAGCAATTCCCCGAAGCGGCCAAACTCGTCCAGAACATGAAATCCATGATCATTACCGCCAACGCCAGCAGCGGCGTGGATGCGAAGTTCCAGGCCGTGTGCGGCTCGCCGAACGATGCCAACACGCTGAGCCAGTTGATGTCCATGGGCTTGCTGTACAAGAAATATCAGGCTAGCAAAGACAATCCCGAGCTCGGCCAACTTCTGGATCAAACCAACGTGGTGCCTTCGGGTGACCGCATCGTCATCGCGCTAACCGTCAGCGACGATCAAATGACCTCGCTGATTCGCCACAACACCTTCGCCCTGAAGCTCTAGACGCCCAGCGTTGCTTGCCCAAGAATGAAACGTTGTCATCTCTGAAGGCCGCGCCGTTTGCGGCCTGAAGGGTCTTAAATCGTCGCTCTTCCAGGTTTAATCCGCGGAACGTTGTTCTTCCGCCGGAGGCGCTGGCGGAATGTACTTCGTCAACCGCAGAACCGCGGCATGAGGGCGGGTTTCGCAGTGCACTTCGTCAATGCCCTCCCAGGATGGTTTTTCTTGCGGTGGCGGCTCCGTTCCCGGCAGGGCTACTTCCACTTCCAGACGGTCGGGCGCGCGGCGCAGGGTGATTCCGCAAGGCTCATGCGCACTATGGCAATGGAAGCAGAACCGGCAAGCGGCCACCACGGAGGCCTGAAATTGCAGGATGGCTTCGTTTTCCAGCCTAGCAGCATCGGCAAGGTACCGCGCTGCTCCGCCCACCGCCGCGACCAGCCGGTCGTCCGGATCGAGACGCACTACAATTTGATGGCGAGTATCAGCCACAATTACTGGTCATTGGCCAGCGCCACATCGCACGCTTCGCGACACTCCGGGCAATAATAGAGGCCGTCCATCCCCAGCCGGACATTGTCCTGGCCCTTGCAAATGGCGCAGTACTTTTCGCAGATGCAGGACTGTTCCGGCTTGTCGCACTGCGAGCACACAATCTGTTGACGGGCTGCCATGGAGCCTCCGAAAACAAACTTTACCTGAGCGCCGGAACAGCGGCAAGCAATTGCGCGCCGCAATGCGAGTAATAAACCATCGCGGGTCCTTAGAGTCTGTGTGAGAACGGGGAGCCGGGCGAGTAGCAACTGCTTTAGGCCGCCGCGGCGGCGGGCCAAGCCCGCCGCTACGATCGTCACCCCCTGAACGCCAGCGGATTTAGCCCTCGCCGGCGACGGCGGTTTCGGGGCGTTCAGTGAACGCCGCCTTGATGTAATCGTGATTGTTAAAGGCGATGACTTCCAGCTTGATCTGCTTCGGGCAAGCCGCTTCGCACTCGCCAATATTGGTGCAGTTCGCAAAACCTTCGCGGTTCATTTGCTGAACCATGGCCAGTGCGCGGCGGTCCCGTTCGACCTGCCCCTGCGGCAGGTGACCCAGGTGCGAAATCTTCGCGCCCACGAACAGCGCCGCTGCGGCATTGGGGCACGCCGCCACGCACGCGCCACAGCCGATGCACGCCGCTGCATCCATGGCGAGATCGGCATCCCGCTTCGGAACCTGAATGGCATTCCCATCGGGAGCGCTGCCTGTCGGCGCGGTGATGAATCCACCCGCGGCAATGATGCGATCAAACGACACACGGTTGACCGCCAGGTCTTTAATGACCGGGAAAGCTCTGGCGCGCCAAGGCTCCAGATATAGCTCGTCGCCATCCTTAAACTTGCGCATGTGCAACTGGCACACCGTCGTGCCCTTGAATCCTCCATGTGCCTTGCCGTTGATCATGAATCCACACATGCCGCAGATGCCTTCGCGGCAATCATGGTCAAAAGCAACGGGGTCCTCACCCTTGGCGATCAGGCTCTCGTTCAGGACGTCCAGCATCTCCAGGAACGACATGTGCTCGTTGACGTTGGGCACTTCGTAACGAACCATGCGACCCTTGTCCTGGGAATTTTTTTGGCGCCAGATGTGGAGAATAAGTTTCATTTCGTAGTGGCTCCGGCACAGGCTCAAGCCCGTGCTACTTGTAGCTCCGTTGCGACGGGTGCACGTAGTCGAAGCTAAGTGGCTCTTTTGAAAGCGCGGGCGTTTGTCCCTGGCCCTGGTATTCCCACGCCGCCACGTAGGAATAATTCGTGTCGTCGCGCAGCGCTTCGCCTTCGGGGGTCTGAAATTCCTCGCGGAAATGGCCGCCGCAGGATTCATTGCGCTGCAGCGCGTCGCGGCACATCAGTTCCGCCAGTTCAAAGAAGTCGGCCACGCGCCCGGCTTTTTCCAGAGACTGGTTAAACTCTTCGTTGGTGCCGAGCACGCGCACATTCTTCCAGAACTCTTCGCGCAACGCCGGAATCAGCGTAAGGGCCTTCTTCAACCCCGCTTCATTACGCGCCATGCCGCAGTAATCCCACACAATCTTGCCGAGTTCGCGGTGGAAGGAATCCACGGTGCGCGTGCCGTTGCCATTCAGCAGCTTTTTCGTAATAGCCGTGGCATTCGCGACCGCCTCTTTGGCAGCAGGCACATCCTCGGCAAGTTTGCCGGGCTTGGCAGTCGCCAGATAATTTCCGAGCGTATAGGGAATGACGAAGTAGCCGTCCGCCAGGCCCTGCATCAGTGCGCTGGCTCCCAGCCGGTTCGCACCGTGATCGGAGAAGTTCGCCTCGCCCAGGACAAACAGCCCGGGAATCGTGGACATCAGGTTGTAGTCCACCCACAACCCGCCCATGGTGTAGTGCGTCGCCGGGTAAATGCGCATCGGCACTTCGTACGGGTTTTCGCCGGTGATGCGCTCATACATCTCGAACAGGTTCCCGTAGCGTTCCGCGATCTTGTGTTTCCCGAGCCGCTTGATGCAGTCGGTGAAATCCAGATACACGCCAAGACCGCTTGGGCCGACTCCATGGCCAGCATCGCACTCCGCTTTGGCCGCTCGCGAGGCGATGTCGCGCGGAACCAGGTTCCCGAAGCTGGGATAACGCCGCTCCAGATAATAATCGCGCTCGCTTTCCGGAATGGAAGCGGGGTTGCGCTTGTCGCCGGGCTGTTTTGGAACCCAGATGCGCCCGTCATTGCGCAACGATTCGGACATCAAGGTCAGCTTCGATTGATAATCGCCCGCCACCGGAATGCACGTGGGATGAATCTGCGTGAAACAAGGATTCGCAAACAGCGCACCGCGCTTGTACGCCCGCCAACTGGCAGTGACGTTGCAACCCTTGGCGTTCGTCGAAAGATAGAAAACGTTGCCATAGCCGCCGGTCGCCAGGATCACGGCGTCGCCCAAGTGCGTTTCGATTTTGCCGTCATACAAGCTGCGCGTAACGATGCCGCGCGCCTGGCCGTCGACCACCACCAGGTCCAGCATCTCCGTGCGCGGGTGCATCTTCACCGCGCCAAGCCCGATCTGCCGCTCCAGCGCCTGGTACGCCCCGAGCAGAAGCTGTTGACCCGTCTGCCCTCGCGCATAAAAGGTCCGCGATACCTGTGCCCCGCCGAACGAGCGATTGTCCAGCAAACCTCCGTACTCGCGCGCAAATGGGACGCCCTGCGCCACACACTGGTCGATGATGTTCACGCTGACCTGCGCCAGGCGATACACATTCGACTCGCGCGAGCGGAAATCTCCGCCCTTCACGGTATCGTAAAAAAGCCGGTAAACACTGTCGCCATCGTTGTGATAATTCTTCGCCGCGTTGATTCCGCCCTGTGCAGCAATCGAATGCGCACGCCGCGGGCTGTCCTGAAAACAGAAGCAGTGCACGTTGTAACCAAGTTCGCCCAGGCTCGCCGCCGCGGACGCACCTGCCAGCCCGCTTCCGACTACGATAATGTTGTATTTGCGCTTGTTCGCAGGATTGACCAGCTTCAGTTCAAACTTGTGCTTTTCCCACGATTGCTCAATCGGACCAGTGGGTGCATGGGAAATTAATTCCATCGCATGAGGCTCCCTAAACAGGCTTGATAAAGCCAGCCAGCACGGCGACCGGAATGGAAATGAAGCCGATCGCCATCAAAATCGCAAAAATCTTCGCGAACCGCCGCAGCCACGGGGTGTACGCCGGATGGCTGAAGCCCAGCGACTGAAACATGCTCCAGAGCCCGTGATACAGGTGATAGCAGAGCATGATCATGGCAATGATGTAGAACAGCGAAACCGGCCAGACGCGAAAACCAAGAACAATGTTGTTGTAAACGTCGCCTTCACGGAAGGGCGCGCCGGGATGCGCGGCGCCAAACGTGAATTGCGCCAGGTGCCAAATCACGAAGGCCAGAATAATCGGCCCGCTCCATTTCATCGTGCGCGAAGCATACGTGGAGTTTTCGTTGGCTTTCTTTACGTACTGGATCGGCCGCGCCGCGCGCTGCAGCAACCACAACTCGAAGGACGACCAGATATGCAGGCAGACCGCCACCAGCAGCGTGATGCGCGTGCCCCACAACAAGCCGGGCATCGACCGCAAAAAAGCCGAATAGTGATTAATCTTTTCCGGGGACTCAAAAATCTGCAGATTCCCAGCGAGATGCCCGACGAGAAAGCCGAAAAGGATCACGCCGGTGACCGCCATGATGGCTTTTTTGCCGATAGTGGTCTGCCAGAAACGCAGGCTTCCGCCTTCCAGGTTTACCGCCGTGGTGCTCATAGGATGCTCTGGCCCCTCTGTACGCCGAAAAAAAGAAGACCGGTCAAGAAAGGATGCTTCGTAAGGATGGAACCGATTTCAGACTGGGTAGTCGCTGGAGACATGCCCTCTCCGCCGCCGAAATTCCCGGAATCGTGTGGAACAAGATCCGACGCGCGCGCTTGGGAAGCGGCTCAAATCAGTATAGGGAGAGCAGTGAGTGGATGCAAGCGCAGCCGCGGAGGACACCACGGCTCGTTGGCCGCGCGGACAGGCGTCCGTAACATTTTCTCGTGTAAATCGGATGGGCACAACAGATTCCATTGCGCTTGCTGGCAACGCAAGAAAGCCCGAAAATAAGAACAGCGAGGATCTTACTTCCGGCAGGGCCCCGCCTCTCTTCCCCCTGCACGCGACGGAGAAACATTTCATGGGCACGACCCTGGTTTCCGAATTGGAGCGCCTGGCGACGGCGCTGGAAAACGACGGCACTGCCGCGGGTGGTGTTTCCCTTCCCCTGCTGGCGGAGAAAATCGCCAAGGAATTATCCGTAAAAGCTGACGAAGTCGCCATTCTAGGCGTTTCCAACCGCTGGCGGCATCTGCATTTTCTCGTTCCCAATGCTTTGAAAAATGTTGGATTCATCCCCCTTACCAGCAATTCCGCGCTGGCAGCGCGAACGACACGCGAGAGCCGCCCGGAAATCAATAACAATTTTTCCGCGGTACGCCACGCGACGGTCTTCGAAGGCGTCAAGGCCGCGTCCACGTCCGGCGAATCGATTCAGAAAATTATCAGCGCGCCGATATTGAGCGAAGGAAAAGTGGTCGGCGTCATCCAGATCAGCCGGAAGGGCGAGAGCGCCTCCAGCGCCGGACCCGATTTCACGTCGGATGATCTGGGAAAAGTACTCGCGCTGTGCAGGCCCTTGGGAAAATTGGTGCGCGTGCTGGCCGGCGAGTAGCGGTAGTAAGTTTTACGTTTTTACGTTTTATGTGGATGAAACCGCACCGCCACGTCCAGCTTTGACTTAAAACTTAGAACTTAGAACTTGCGACCTGACCTCAAAACTGCGGCTGAACACTGAGAACTGCATTGACAGTGGGGAGCAACCTTGTTACTTTTGCCACTGACGTAAAAGATTGACGCGCATAAATTTATTTTGGACGGTGACCCAGCAAAATGGCGTTTGTCGCGAAGAAAATTTTCCTGACCAAGGGCGTAGGAAAACACCGTGAGAGACTTTCCAGCTTCGAATTGGCTTTGCGGAACGCAGGAATAGCCGCGTGCAACATCGTTCGCGTCAGTTCCATCTTCCCGCCGAACTGCAAACTGATTTCCCGCAGCGAAGGGTTGAAGCTCATCAAGCCCGGGCAAGTGGCCTTCACGGTCATCAGCGAAAATTCCACGAAAGAGCCGCATCGCCTGATCGCCGCGAGCATCGGACTGGCGCTGCCCGCCGAGCGGCCGATGTATGGCTACCTCAGTGAGCACCACTCTTTCGGCGAAACCGAGGAAGTCGCCGGCGAATACGCCGAAGAACTTGCCGCCGAAATGCTGGCCACTACGCTGAACGTCGAATTTGATCCGGACTTGTCCTGGGACGAAAAAAAAGAGGTCTACCGCATCTCCAACAAGATCGTGCGCACCATGAACATCACGCAGTCCGCGGTAGGCGACAAGCGCGGCCTGTGGAGTACCGTGCTCACCGCCGCCGTTCTGATCGGCGACGACGACTAAATTTTCATTGCCCTACATCCTGAATGAAAATTGGAGGCGTTCCGTGCGAATCCGTCCCTTTCGCATTGCGGCGGTCATTCTTTTCTTAGCCGCGGCACTTCCCTGCTCCGCGCAAGATCGCATCACCATTCTTTACGATGCTTTCGGTAATTCCGAGGAACTGACCAAGGACTGGGGATTCTCCGCTCTCGTTGAACATCAAGGCAAACGCATCCTGTTTGATACTGGAAACAATGCCGCCATCTTTGAGCACAATGCGAAAGCGCTTGGCGTGGACCTCACAAAGTTGGACTTCGTAGTGATTTCCCATCGTCACTCGGACCACGCCACGGGATTGCGTTACGTCCTGAAGGTCAATCCCACGGTAACGGTGTACGTACCCAGGGATGGGGCAAACGGATTTGGCGGGGCGCCGGTTCCGCCCGCTTACTTCCGCGCAGAAGATGAATTGCCCGCCAATATGCGCTACTTCGACGGGAAATATCCCGAGCATTTGCTATCCGGGAAGTTGTACGACACCGGGAATTTTGTCCTGGTGGACAAGCTGACCGAAGTGATGCCGGGGGTTTTCCTGGTACCCACGGTTTCGCAGAAGAAAGGCACTCTGGAACTTCCCGAATTGACGCTGGCGATCAAGAAACCTGACGGGCTGCTGCTCGTCGACGGTTGCTCGCACGCGGGAGTCGAAGCGATTCTCGAAGCCACCAGCGCCGTCGATCCGCGCACCGAAATTGTCTTTGGCGGCTTGCACCTTGTAACAACATCGCCCGAAGAAATCGACACACTGGTCGGCAGCCTGCAGACCAAATGGAAGGTGCAGCGCATTGCGCCCGGCCATTGCACTGGCGAGCCCGCTTTCGCACGCCTCAAGAAAGCCTACGGCGACAAATACGTTTACGCGGGGCTTGGAACCAGCGTAACCGTGAACTAGCGCACGAATCTTCGAAAAAGCCAAAAAACCGCGCCCGATTTTTCTCAGTGCGCCTCAGGCAGCGAGTAGGCGAATTCGTAGGAGTGTTTGCCGGCTGCGATTTGGATGTTCATCGAACCGGAAAGTCCGGTGAGTTGCCCGGTGCCGGAATCCGGCACGACGACTATGTTCAACTGGGGAACGCCGCGATTCATCGTCGCGTTGTGCTGCAGAATGAACGTCCCGGTGCGCCCGTTCAGCGAACCGGAGACGCGCTCCATCGCTACGTAGCCCGCGGAACCTTTCACCGACGTGCCGGCCGTTAGCATTTCGCCCTTGCTGGTTGCCTCCAGATCGCCATGAAATTGCTTGTCGATGGACATGCGGCCCATCGAATTGTCCTCGGTTTTGAATGCCGGATCGATGGGAGCAAGTTTTACTTCAAACGGGCCGGTGGCGTGTTGCGTCATGACGAAGTCCTTTTGTTGTGTATTGGGGGGAGCAAAACGGGACTGCGCGAGCCTGGGCAGTCCAGCCACTGACAGTAGCCCGACACAGCACAGCAATGTAGTTACAGAGCGCCATAAATTGTTCATAGTTTTGCTCGTGTGAGGAAATCGGGAGCACCAATGTATCACAGTTCCGATCAAGTCGCGGCGCGGCGATCGGCTTCAGGCGTCGAGTTCGTACGCTGCGCGCAACCACTTCTTTAGGTCCGCATCGATTTCCTCGGGCTTTGTGACTTCGATGCGGTGAGTAATGCGGTCTTTTTTCGCCAACCCGCCGGTGTCGATTAGCCGCTTCGGCAGTTTGCCTTTGTGACTTGTGAGACACAGGCCAAAATCGATGCGCGTATTGGTTGCCGGCTTGATTTGCGCGAACACATGGTTGCGATAGAGCGGCACCATCGTCTGGCACGGGCACGCCTTTACATCCGGTCCAAGAGATTTCCCCAGCGCAAGCAACTGGTCATAGATCGGCCGCAACGTAGCTTTTTTCCCGGAGTATTGCTGCTCGACGTAACGCACTGCGCTGGCCAGATATTCTTCCGGCGAGTCTTCTTCCCCGCCCTTGCCCTCCGCGTGTTCGACGATGGACCAGGCCGCATTACCGCCAAGTTTGTGCTTGGATATCAGCCACGCGCGGCGCGGCATAAAACCGGAGGGACCGTCTTTCTTGACCAGCTCAACCCATTCTTCCAGCGTCCGCCCGGTTTTGCTCTTCAGCTCCGCGATCCATTTTTGCATCATAGCGACGCCCGGATGAACGTCGTAGAGAGAAGCGGATTTGGCGGCAGCGGACTTCGGCATGGCGACCTCCCGAACGGCCGCAGTCTAGCGCACACAAGTGAAGTATCGAAGAAAAAAGATTTGAAGACAGGTAAAGGCTCGGCATGTTTAGCCTGAGTCGCGAAGCGCTGCGCCCGTCTCGGCGGGATCTTAATCCTTAAAATAGTTCAGTCGTTGGAGCACCGCGCCTACCACGAGTGGCAGCGCGACCGTCGCATCTTCCAGTACTTCTGCGAAACGTCCGCCCTCTTCCGGCGGCACAAACTTGCCCCAGCTTACCGCTTCGGTATACGTGCTGCCGCTCAGCCCTCCCCAATGCACCGGCTCCGGACAAATGCGCACGCCATAGTGATAGCGCTTCAACGGGAGACTTTCATAGCCACGCCGCGCCATAAGCTCCGCGTACACCCCGAACTGCTGCGACCAGTTGCGTGGCACTCCGCCGCCAACGGTGAAGATCCCCATTTTCTTGGTGGGCATCATGATATTCACGAAGGCCTCAAAATCTTCAAAGGGATCGAACCGCAGCGCAGGTCGCTTGTCCCGCTTCCGCCCGTACTGGTTCAACGCGAAATCCAAGCCCAATTCCGAGTCGGAGAACGCCGGCACAAACACCGGAACCTCGCATTCGTAGGCCGACTTCAGAATGCCGCGTCCTTTGGAATTCTTGTGCAGCAATTCGCCGATTTTTTTGTGCAGCTTCCAACTGCAAACCACATCTTCGGGATCCCACTTCTCGAAAATTCCGTCGACGACTTCTTCCACATGATCTAGATTCGTTTCCGGCTCCAACGAATCGTAGACGCGGTTGTATCCCGCGTGAAAAAGCTCCGCGTCGCCCATTTTGTTTGGATCGTAGCGGAAATGAGAGCGGCCGGTGGCCTCCACCAAGCCGTGGGCCATCAGCGCCCCGGTGGAAACAATCGCCTTCACGATGCCCGACTCGATCAGATCGCAGAAAATCAGTCCCATTTTGCCGACGGTCAGCGCGCCCGCCAAGGTCATGACCACGAAGCAATCCTTGTCGCGGGCCATGGTTTCCAACACATCGGCGGCGTCGCCAACCTGTCGGGCGGTGTACGCCGTATCTCCCATGGCACGCACGAGGTCGTCGATGGTCTTGATCTTGGAGAGATCGAGCGGAAAGATGGGTCGCAGCTTGTCTGCAACCGGATCGTGCAGAACACGACCGGTGACCGTCTTGGCGCGATTCTTCGGCATTATCACTCCTTCGAACGGGCAATGAGTCAGCTGAAAAGATGAGAGCTAAAATTTGCAGCTTGTAAATGAATTGTAATGCGAAAATGAATTCAGAGTACAAACAAAGTGAGAAAAAAGTAGAATCTCATGGTCCCAGGGAAAAGGTACTCGAGAACCCGGAATTCACATCCAACGATACGAGCGCGGGATTTTTGCCGGCTGCGACACAAAGAACACTCGGGAAGAACAGGATTTACGTGGAGAGACGAGGACGGAATGGCGAATAAATTTACCATCGGGCTGGTGCAGGTGCGCTGCACCACCAATAAAGAAGAGAATCTCACGCGCGCGGAGGAGAAGATTCGCGAAGCTGCCACGCGAGGCGCCCAGGTGATCTCCTTGCACGAACTTTTCGCCGGAGAATATTTCTGCCGCACGGAAGATCCGGAGCTGTTCAATCTGGCAGAACCGGTGCCTGGACCGACCACGGAGCGGCTGGCTCAGGTGGCCAAAGAAAAGAAAGTCGCGCTGGTGGTGTCCGTATTTGAGCGGCGCGCCGCGGGCGTTTACCACAACGCTTGCGCGATTCTCGATGCCGATGGCCGGTACCTGGGGAAATACCGCAAGATGCACATCCCGGATGACCCGCTGTACTACGAGAAGTTCTATTTCACTCCGGGAGACTTGGGGTTCCTGAATTTTGACACCAAATATGCGCGCATCGGCGTGCAGATCTGTTGGGATCAGTGGTATCCGGAAGGCTCGCGCCTGACCGCCATGCAGGGCGCGCAGGTGATTTTTTATCCCACCAGCATTGGCTGGCACCCGCATGAGAAGGCACAATTCGGCGCCGCGCAACTGGATTCCTGGAAAACGATTCAGCGGGCCCATGCCGTAGCCAACGGCATTTACGTGGCGGTGGTTAATCGTGTGGGCTTCGAGGGCAAACCGGAGAAAGGCGATCCCGGATTGGAGTTTTGGGGCAACTCTTTTGTGGCCGATCCGTCCGGCCAGTTGCTGGCCGAGGCGTCAAACGACAAGGAAGAGATTCTGGTCGTGGAACTGGATCCGGCAAAGAGCGAAGACACGCGGCGCAACTGGCCGTTCTTCCGCGACCGAAGGATCGATGCGTTTGGCGGTCTGACACAACGATGGTTGG
>Ga0335078_10015080_pt1 | contig 11469 bp, 7 predicted proteins | sample Lox_Sample_32_FD_206711 | JGI IMG/M metagenome (GOLD analysis project Ga0335078, IMG submission 206711) | Soil microbial communities from Loxahatchee National Wildlife Refuge, Florida, United States - Lox_Sample_3.2 | ecosystem: Environmental > Terrestrial > Soil > Wetlands | place: USA: Florida...
TGACGTCACTGCCCATTCCGGGCTGGCGCGCACTGGATGGGCGAGCGGAGTCACCATCGGCGATTACAACAACGACGGCTTCGAGGACCTGTTCATCACTTACTACGGCGACTGCGTTCTGTACCGCAACAACGGAAACGGAACGTTCACCGACGTCACCGCCGCCGCCGGCATTCGAATCAGCCCGACCGAATGGGCCTCCGGCTGCACTTTTGTCGACTATGATCGCGATGGGCGGCTGGATCTGTTCATCGGCACCTATCTGGACCTCGACCTCGCGAAAGTGCCCAAACCCGGCGCCAGCTCGCTGTGCAGCTGGAAGGGTGTGCCGGTGAACTGCGGTCCGCGCGGCCTCAAGACCGGGCGCCTCCACCTGTACCACAACGACGGAGACGGCATCTTCAGCGATGTCAGCCAGGCGTCCGGAATCGCCAGAGCCAACGGCGTCTACGCCATGACTGCGGTGGCCGGCGACTTCGACAACGACGGCTGGCCGGACCTGTACGTCGCCTGCGATTCCACACCCAGCATCCTGTTCAGAAACAACCGCAACGGCACCTTCACCGACGAGGGCCTCATCCGCGGCGTGGCATTGAGTGAGGACGGCATCGAGCAGGCCGGCATGGGCGTTGCCGTGGGCGACTTCAATCTCGACGCGTATCTCGACCTCTTCAAAACGCACTTTGCCGACGACACCGACGTCCTCTACCAGAACGACGGTAAGGGAGTTTTCGAAGATGTGACCCTCCGCAGCGGCTTCGGTGTCGAGACCCGCTACGTCAGTTGGGGCACCGGCATGGTGGACCTCGACAACAACGGCTGGCCTGACATTTTCGTCGTCACCGGCAACGTCTATCCCGAGGTGGGTCGCGTGCTGCCGCAATATCCTTACAAAACGCCTCGTCTGATTTTCCGCAGCCTGGGAGCGCAGAACGGTGTCGTCAAATTCGAGGAGCTGTTGGAGCAGGGTGGACCGGCCATCGCCGCGCTCCACTCCAGCCGCGGCTGCGCCTTCGGCGATTTCGATAACGACGGCGACCTGGACGTGCTGATCATGAACATGAATGAGCCGCCGTCGCTGCTGCGCAACGATGTCACGGGATCGGACCACTGGCTCAAGGTGCTGCTCGTGGGCACGGTGTCGAACCGCAGCGCGATCGGATCGCGCGTAACGGCATATTACGACGGCAAGCAGCAGGCGCAGGAAGTCAATGCCCAATCCAGCTTCTACTCGGTCCACGACCGCCGGCTCCATTTCGGCCTCGGACCCGCAACCACGGCCGATCTCGCCATCCGCTGGACGAATGGCGGCATGGAAAACATGAGAAATGTCGCAGCGAACCAGCTCGTGACAATCGAGGAAGGCCGTGGCATCGTGCGCGCTGAGAAGTGGCCCCGGCGCTGATCGCCGGTCTTACCGGCGGCCGTCCATCATGGCGCGCGTCCGCGCCAGGTTGTCGCGGGCCGTCTCATTTGCCGGATCCGCCCTGAGCGCATTCTCGAATGCAGCAACGGCCTCCTTCAGGTCGCCGCTCTTGGCCAGCGCCGCGCCGAGGTTGATTTCGAATCCGGCGACTCCGGGCTCGAGCTCGGCGGCCTTGCGAAAGTGGGGGATGGATTCGGCCAGCCTGCCGAGCGACGCCAGGGTGCGCCCCGCCAGGTCCTGCGCCAGCGCATCGTTCGGCGCCGCATCCAGGTAGAGAAGCAGCTCCTTCAATTCGCCGGCGGAGTCGCCCTGGGCACCCAGGATGCGCGCCAGGTTGTAGCGCGCGTTCTGGTATCCGGGGTCGAGCGCGAGCGCCTGGTGGAGCTCGCGTGCGGCATCGTCGATGCGGCTTGCCGCAGCCAGCGAAACGGCCAGGTTGTTGCGGGCGGTGGCGTTCGCGGGCTCGAGCCGCACTGCGTCGGAGAGGAACGGAATTGCCTCCTCCGGTTTGCCCAGCGCCTGTAGGGCCGCGCCCAGGTTGAAGTGCGCTTCAAAATCAGCCGGGTATTTCTCAATACGCCGCCGCATGATGGCCTGTTGCAGAATCAGGCGCGGGTCGTAGTCGGTTGCACCGCCCGCCGGCAGGACCTGGAACCACACGTGGCCCATTTCGTCGGTGCTTCGATCCCCGCCGCGGACGCGGACAGGCGGAGTGTGCGGGTTCCGCGGGTTCCCGGCCGAGTTGTCGTAGATAACCTGCATCGCGAGCGTCGTGCCCGCCGGCAGCGCCACCGGTTTCCGGTACGTGTAAACGGCCTGCCAGTTGATGTCCCAGTTGTCGATCCGCAGCAGCGGGAGCCGCTTCCCGCCGGCCAGCTCCGCCCACGCCTCGATCCGCTTGCCGAGATAATGCGCGTGAGGATAGACGGCGAGCACCTCCACCGCGATCGGCAGCTTCAGGCGATCGGTCACGGTGAATCGCGGCGCTCCCGGCGGAATGTCGATGGCGCCGTCGTGCTCCAGTTGCAGCAGCATCGGGAAACGCGTGGGAGGCTGTTTGGCGAAGTACAACCCCACCGCGGCCTGGATCGTCTCTGGTTTACCCGATGGCTGCATGTGTAAATTGACGATCAGATCCGAGCCGGGCTCCAGCTTCCACGCCATGTCGTCCGGAGTCTCTTGCACCTGTGTGCCGGGCTTCCAGAACAGGAAGTGCGATTCCGGTTCGAATTCGCCGGTGACTTCGGTATCCACCTCCATGCCGGGAAATCCCGGCTGGCCGTCCTCGCCGTCACGCTTGCGCAACAGGCGCGACGGATCCACGATCACGTTCGCGTGGTGGACCACCCGCGCGTTGCCGGTTTCGAGTTCCATCGCGCGGATGTATTTGGTCGCGGTGAGGTTCACCGGCAATACGAAGTTGCGAAAGACATCGCCGGGTTGAGCGGTCAGATGGTACGGCTGGCGCATTTGGAGAACCAGGTCGGGCGGGCCGAGCTGCCAGCCGCCATGGAAATCCGGCGGGCGCGGCAGTTGAGCCGGATCGCCCAGCGGCGTGCCGTCCTTCAGCCACTCGGCGAACAGCGCGATCTGGGCGGCCGACAGCCGCCCCGGGCCTGCGAAATCGCCGTATCCGGGCACCGGCAGCCAGGGCGGCATGTAGCGCTGCGCGGTGACGCGCGCGATTTGCGTCGCATGTCTGCGCGCGTCCTCATAGGTGAGCAGCGGGAACGGGGCGGCCTGGCCGGGACGGTGACAGCTCGCGCAGTGCTGGTAGAGGAGCGGGGCGATCTGCCTGGCGAACGTGACGGTCTGGGCCTGCGCGGCCAGGCAAAATACGACGAGCGCCAGCAGCTTCATTTGAGCGGCTCGATCGCGCAGCCGATGGCCCTGGTGAAGCGAGGGGAAGGAATCTTGCCCGCCGCCACGGCCGCGAGCACTTCATCGAGATCGCGATGCAACGGCTGCGCGCGAGCTATGCCGTAACTCGCATTGCGGTCGTCGATGCGCCCCCGGTAGATCAACTCGCCATCCACGAATACCGCGGCTTCCGGAGTAATCGTGGCCCCGGCCATGCGCGTATACTTACGGTCGGTGTCCAATACGGCCGGTACCGCGAGGCCGAACTCGGTCTGGTGCCGCTCCATCCGGTCGGCGGTGAGGCCCGGCTCGACATACACCAACCGGAAGTCCACGCGGTTCGAGTATGCGGCATACAGCCTCTTCACCTCCGGCGCGTAGCGGTTGGAGATGGGGCAGTCGGTCCTTGTGAAGATGAGCACCAGCGGCCGCGGTGCGGCACATAGTAACGTTGCCGCGAAAAGCATGGCGGCCAGGCATGCCTTCATCGGATCCCCCTCCTGTGCGCGGGACGCAGCGCCTATATTCCCTGATTATACTGTTCTCATGTGGCCGCTGCTGTTGCTTCTTTTGCAACCGGGGGCGGAGCACGCGGCCGCGCTTGCGGCGTATCGCCAACATGAATACTCCGAGGCAGCGGCGCATTTCACGGCGGCGCTGAAGATCGAGAAACCGGGGACGCCGGAGTTTGACGAGTCCGTGCTGTTACTGGGCCAGACTCTGTTTCTGCAGTCGAAGTACGCCGACGCGATTCCGTGGCTGGAGAAGGCGGTTTCCGGGAAGGGCGCTACGCCCGAAGCATCGTACATGCTGGGCAATGCGTGCATCTTCATGCGGCAGCCGGACAAGGCCGTGAAGGCTTTCGCCGTGCTGTTTCAGGTGGACCCGAATTCCGCGGCCGCGCGCCTGACCACCGCTCGCATGATGCTGCATCGCGACATGGATGGCGAGGCGGCCGACCAGGCGAAATTGGCTTTGAAGTTGGACGCCCGCATTCCCGAGGCGCATTTTCTCCTCGGGGAGATTGCGATTGGGCATGGCGATATCGACGACGCCATAGGCGAACTGAACCAGGAGATCGCGATCAACCCCGGCTTTGCGATGGCCTACTACCGGCTGGGGGATGCTTACAGCCGGCGCGAAGACTGGGACCACGCGATGGCGCCGCTCGAGCGCTCGGTGTGGCTCAATCCGAACTATAGCGCGCCATTTATCCTGCTAGGCAAAGGCTACCTCAAGCGCAAGGAGCTGGCCAATGCGGAGGGCGTGCTTCGCCACGCCCTGCAACTCGACCCGCAGAATCTCTCGGCGCACTATCTCCTCGGGCAGACGCTCATGCAGGAAGGCAAGCCGGCCGATGCCCAGAGAGAAGTGGATAAGTGGAAAGAGCTAAAAGGAGACAACTAACTCCGTTTTAGTCGGTCTCTGTTCGGCCGACTTAGCCTGTTGAGCCTGCCGCCTCTAAGTTGCGATAATGGTGCGGTGCGCCGCCGGCAGTTCATCCGATCTTTGTGCGCCACCCTTCCGGTCTTCTCCTTCGATCAGCTTGTCGAGGGCGTGCCTTTGGGGGTGCAGTTCGTGGATGTGGCGCGGGAAGCAGGGCTCGAGTCCAAAACCATCTTCGGCGGGGAGCAGAAGAACAAGTTCCTGATGGAGACGACCGGCTGTGGCTGCGCGTTCTTCGATTTCGACAACGACGGCTGGCTCGACATCTTCCTGGTGAACGGCACGCGCTTCGAGGCCCAGTGGCCGACAGGCCGCGCTCCGATGAGCCGCCTGTACAAGAACAACCGCGATGGCACCTTTACCGACATCACGCTCGAGGCGGGCGTGGCGCACAGCGGTTGGGGCCAGGGCTGTTGCGTCGGCGATTATAACAACGATGGGCACGACGACCTGTTCGTCACTTACTGGGGCGATTGTGTCTTATGGCACAATCAAGGCAATGGAAGATTCACCGATGTCGCCAGGAGGGCAGGCGTCACGACGAATCCCGGCAACGGGCAGCGCCGCTGGAACACCGGCTGTGCATTCGTGGACTACGACCGCGATGGCAACCTCGATCTGTTCGTCGCCAATTACATCGATTTCGATCCGACGACGGCGCCGCTTCCCGAATCCGGCCCCTGCCTGTTTCGCGGGATCGTGGTGGCTTGCGGCCCCCCGGGTCTCACGGGCGGAAAGAACATCCTGTTCCATAACCAGGGCGACGGCACGTTTCGCGACGTCAGCGAAAAGGCCGGCATATTGAAGACTCACGCCACCTACGGCCTGGGCGTAGCCGTGGCGGACTTCGACAACGATGGCTGGCCGGATATCTACGTGGCGAACGATTCCACGGCATCGGCGCTTTACAGGAACAACCACGACGGTACCTTCTCCGAAATCGCCATCCAGGCGGGCGTGGCTTACAGCCCCGATGGGAAGCCGCAGGCGGGCATGGGTGTCTCGGTGGCGGACTACGATGGCGACGGCAACCTGGACATCGTCAAGACCAACTTCGCGGGCGACACCTCGAGCCTGTACCACAATCTGGGCAATGACGTCTTCGAAGACACGACCTTTCAAGCCGGGTTAGGCAGAAACACGCGCTTCATGGGTTGGGGCGTGGGTTTCTTCGATTTCGATAACGACGGCTGGCCGGACATCCTGGCGGTGAACGGCCATGTCTACCCGGAGGTGGGACAGCCCAACGACGAACTGGGTTACCGGCAGCGCAAGGTACTCTACCATAACCAGGGAAACGGCCGGTTCACGGATGTGTCGATGGAGAGCGGCCCGGGGATTCTGAAGCCGGCATCGGCGCGCGGCTGCGCCTTCGGCGATTTCGACAACGACGGCGATCTCGACGTGATCATCAACTGCATGAACGACACGCCGCAACTGTTGCGCTGCGACAGCAGCGTACGGAACAACTGGCTCAAGGTGAAGGCCATCGGCGTGAGATCGAACCGCTCCGGCATCGGCGCCCGCATTTATTGCACGCCCGAAGGCGGGCGCCGCCTGGTGGACGAAGTGCGCAGCGGAAGCAGTTATATCTCGCAGAGCGATCTGCGCGTGCATTTCGGGCTGGGCTCCGCGGCGAAGGCCGATCTGGAAATCCGCTGGCCGAGCGGCCAGGTGGACCGGATCAAAGGTGTGGCGGCCAACCGCGTGGTCACCGTAACCGAGGGCCGCTCCTCGCCGGAGGACGCGGGCGCAAAAACGAGCGCGTAACTCCCGGGCAAGAGGGCTCCTTACCGCCGCAACTCATCCGCCAGGTGCGTGTAGGCGGCATTGGTCCAGCCGAACCCGGCCTGGTTCGACTGATAGCCGAAGCGGATGCTGGTGCTGTCGGTTCCACGCCGCACCACGTCGTACTTTTCCACGATGAAGCCGACCTTGTTATATTCGCTCTCGACCAGCGAAAGGAACTCACGCGAAATGCGGTCCGCATCGTCGTTGAAACCGTAACGGCGCAGGGCGTCCACTGCAATCATCTCCAGGGGCGCCCAGCCGAAGGGCAGATCCCACTGATTGCCGCTGTCGTAGGTGCTGGTGGCCAGTCCCCCGGGCCGTTCGAACTTGGGCAGGTTGCGCTCCACGGCAACTGCTTGCTCCTTGCTCGCAATGCCGGCCCACAGCGGGTAGAACGTCGTCAGGAACGGGTAGTGCCGCAACGTGCGATGCACGAAGTTATAGTCGTAGTACAGGCCGTCGCGCGCATCCCACATCAGGCCGTTGATCGCGGACGCCCGATCCGCCGCGCGCTTGCGCCAGGCGCCCGCCTCGGCGCCCCGGCCGACAATCTCCAGAATCTCGGCGGTCTGGCTCTCCATCAGGTAGAGCAGCGAGTTCAGGCACACCGGATCGTAATGGATGATGTCCACGCTGAACGGGCCGAAGCGGTTGGAGGGGTCGAAGCCCGATTCGCGCATCGAGCGGTCGCCCTTGTAGAACAACTCCGTGAGCGCGTCGCGCTTGCGGTCATAGAACTCACTCACGTCGTAATCGGTGACTTTCTCGGTGCGATAATACTTCTTCACGCGGTCGTAATGAGTCAGCCCATGGGCGTCCCGCTCGGCGGATAGCGACTCGGGCGCCGGTCCCTCGCCGGTATCGTAGTAACGCGATAACCCGGTGTCCGGCGTGATGTGCGGCTCGCTGGTCCAGAAACGATGGTAAGCCAACAGGGCAGGAATAGCGTCCGCCAGCCACTTGCGGTCCTTGGTCTGCCTGTACACACCCAGCAGCATCTCCGTCAGGAAGGGCGGCTGCGACCGTGTAAGATAATAAGTGCGATTCGCGTTCAGGATCTTTCCGTAGTTACGAATCTCATACAGGAAGTTATCGGCCATGTCTTTGGCCAGCGCATCCTGGTGGTCGCGCAGCAGGCCGACCTGGATGAAATAGCTGTCCCATCCGTACATCTCGTTGAATCGGCCGCCCGGCACTACGTAGGGCCGCGGCAGGTACAACAGGCCTTGGTCCCGGATGTCTGCCGCATTTTGTGGAAGCGCGCGGATTTCGATCTTGTCGAAGTCGGCGGCCGGCATGTCGCGGCGCAACTGATCGCGGATGCGCGCCTCATCCTCTTTCGCCGAGATGTAGACCGGCCAGCGGTGGTCTGCCAGCGGTTGGAACTTGGGGTCCACCGCGGCCTGCGCCAGGTTGCGGTTGGATCGCGTCAGCACACCCCACATCCGTTGAATGTACTCCTGGATGGGAGCGGGCTTGATGTTGCGTGCAGGTTGGGCGGCCAAAAGCGCGGCAAGTAGCGCCGCGGGAACGAGGAAAATCGGGCGGGAGTTGCGTCTGCGCACCAGAACAGTATATTACTTGGTGCCATGAAGATCGCAGCTGTTGCCGCCTTCATTGCCGCCCTCGGCGCCGGTTTGGCGGTGAGTATCGATGCGGTGCGGCTGAGTGACCGGCCTGTCCTGAGGCCGGCCCCGTTGCCATGGATGGAATCGGGCGCGTTCAATCCGGCCGCCGTCGAGGTGAACGGCAAAACCGTTCTGCTGTTCCGCGCGCGCGACAGCGCCGGCATCTCACGGATTGGCTATGCTGAGTCCACGGATGGCCTGCATTTCCACGTCGATCCGCGGCCGGTCTTGGAGCCCGCGGAGCCTTATGAGCTGGGCGGCGGCGTGGAGGATCCGCGGGTGACACGGATCGGTGCGGTTTATTACATGACTTACACCGGTTACAATGGCCGCGATGCCCAGCTTTGCCTGGCAACGTCCACCGACCTGCGCCGCTGGCAGCGGCGCGGAGTGATCCTGCCGGCTTATAAAGGCGCCTGGACCACAGGCTGGACTAAGTCTGGCGCCATCGTACCGCAGCGCGTCAACGGTAAATGGTGGATGTACTATCTGGGCACGCGCCGTGACACGGACGGGAAGGACCGCGATTACATGGGGCTGGCCAGCTCGGACGATCTGCGGCATTGGACGGACGCGACCAGCCAGCCCGTGCTCGCCCGGCGCGCCGGTGCGTTTGATTCGCGCGTCATGGAGCCCGGCCCGCCTCCACTGATGACGCCGGCGGGCATCCTGCTGCTCTACAACGGAGCCAATGACGAGCTGATTTACGGGCCAGGCTGGATTCTGTTCGATAAGGCCGATCCGCGCCGCGTGCTCGATCGCTGCGACCGCCCTTTCATGCTGCCCAGCCTCGCCTGGGAGCGCACGGGGACGGTGCCGAATGTGATCTTCCTGGAGGGCGTCACGGGACGCACGTCCGGCGCGCTGGACCTGACCGGATACTACGGTGGCGCGGATCGGTACGTCGGCGCCATGCGCATCCAGATCCACTTCCCCTGAACCCTGACTTGATATACTGATGCCAACAAGCAGCAGGAGGGTGCAGTGCGACTGAGGACCCTGGGCGGCGGGGCGGCTTTGGCTGCGCTCTGTACAATCGGCTGGGGACAATCGGATCCGGGCGAGGCGAAAGCGTACGCCGCGAAGATACGCGAGACGTACAATTTTCGCTTCGGAAAGGACCAGATCTCCCTTCCGGGTAACGCCGCGAGCGTCACGAACGACTTCATCCCACCCGGCGCGTTTCCGGACGCCGCTTACTGCGGGCGCTGCCACCAGGAAGCATACGACCAGTGGCGGCAGGCGCTGCACTCGAACTCGTTCCGCACGCCATTCTACCGGACCAGCGTGAATGTCCTGCTGCGCACCAAAGGCATCGAGTTTACGCGCCACTGCGATAGCTGCCATAATCCGATCGCGGTGCTTTCGGGCGCCCTGACCGAGAACTCGCTGGTGGACCGGAGCTTCGACCGTGATGGCGTTACGTGCGCAACCTGTCATTCGATCCAGAAACTGCTCTCGACCAGCGGGAACGGCGGGTTCGTAATGGGTGTGCCGTCGGCGATGGTGGACGAAAACGGAAATCGCATCCCCGGCATTGTCCCGGACGAGGAGATTCGCAGTCATCCGGATCGCCACTCGCGCGCGGTCATGCAGGGTTTCTATCGCACGGCGGAGTTCTGCGCCGCGTGCCACAAGGCCAACCTGCCCAATCCGCTGAACGACTATAAGTTCGTTCGTGCGTTCACCGTGTACGATGAGTGGCAAAACTCGAAGTTCTCAACGCGGAATCCCCTGACCTTCTATTCCGCGCCATTTACCACCTGCCAGGACTGCCACATGCCGCGAGGAACGTTGAAGCTGCCCGACGATGGCGCCAAACACGGCACGCTGGCTTCGCACCGATGGCCCGCCGGCAACACCGCGGTTCCCTTCTACTACGGTTTTGATGAGCAATTGCAGAAGACCGTCGACTTTCTCAAATCGGGCGGTTACCTCAACGTAGACTTGTTCGGAATCCGCAAATCCGGGAGCGACGCGGTGGTTGCGCCGCTCGGCTCGGTGGATTTCACATTAGCGCCGAGCGACATCGTGCAGGTGATGGTGGTGATCCAAAACAGAAACATCGGTCACTCGCTGGTTCCCGAAGTGCGCGACCTCTATGAGCCATGGGTCGAGTTCGAGGTTACCGACGCGGGCGGAAGGGCGATTTATCACAGCGGCTTTCTGAAGGCGGACGGTTCGCTCGATGAGCGGGCCCACAGCTTCACGAATCGGCCGGTCGACAGCGACGGCGAATTCGTTGACAACCACAAGGTTTGGACGATTCACTCGACGGCCTATGACAATACCATCCAGGCGGGCCGTTCCGTGCTAGTGCGTTACGAATTCCGGATACCAGCGGACGCGAAAGGCCCAATTACAGTTACCGCCCGTGTCAACTACCGCCATTTACGGCAGAGCTATTTGAACAATGTCTTCGGCGAGGAACATCCCGCTTATCCCATTGTCACGCTGGCGTCCCGCACGCGCATCCTGAACCTGGGCGACAACCCTCCCAGCGGCCGTGAGGCGCAGGACAATCCCGACTGGATGCGCTGGAACAATCTCGGCATCGCATATCTCGATCAATTACAGTATGCCGACGCGATGCATGCCTTCGAAGAGGTGCTCAAGCTCCGGCCGGATTACTCGGATGGCTACACCAACGTGGCGCAGACTTACATTGAATGGGAGAAGTATTCGGAGGCTCGTCCCAGCCTGGACAAATCCCTGGCGCTGAACCCGAATAACGGCCGGGCGCTTTACTACCTGGCGCTGGTGGAAAGGCGGGAGGGGCACCGCGATGAAGAGGTGGCCGATCTCCAGAGGGTGGTCGGACAATATCCTCAGGCGCGGGACCCGCGGCGCGAGTTGGGTGTAGCGTACTATCAGCGGCACAGTTACGAAGAGGCCCGCGAGGAGTTTGAGGCGCTCGAGGCCATTGATCCCGACGACCTGGCCGCGCACTACAATCTGGCGGTTCTGTATCGTCGCATGGGAATGAAGGATCGGGCGGCCGAGGAAGCCGCTATGTTCGCCACCAGGCAAGTGGATCCGGGCGCGCCTACTTACTCGCTGGAGTTCCTTCGCAAACATCCGGAAATCTCCATCGAGAGCGTCCCGTGGCACATGCACACGGATCTGCCGCATGACGCGGCCGCTGCCGCCGGGGGAGCATCACAGTGAGCCAAACACGCCGCCAAATGATTCGTTCCTTGTCCCGAACCGCGCTGGTCCTTCCGTTTGCGGACCTGCTATCTCTCGCGCAGAAGCTGCCCGGACCCATCGAGCGCAGTTACAACGCCAAGGCGATGCCCGCGGCGAAGGGCCCTAAGT
>Ga0335078_10015081_pt1 | contig 11469 bp, 5 predicted proteins | sample Lox_Sample_32_FD_206711 | JGI IMG/M metagenome (GOLD analysis project Ga0335078, IMG submission 206711) | Soil microbial communities from Loxahatchee National Wildlife Refuge, Florida, United States - Lox_Sample_3.2 | ecosystem: Environmental > Terrestrial > Soil > Wetlands | place: USA: Florida...
GCTCGATCATCAACTCGATGGCAAGCCGGTGATGCCGATGGTGGTGGCGCTTGAGATTCTGGCGGAAACGGCGGCGGCTGCCCGGCCCGATGCCCGCGTCACGATCATTCGCAATCTGCGCAACCTGGCGGGCATTCAGTACAGCGACGGTGCGGATCGGCTGCTGAGCGTCGAGGGTGAGACGAAAGGCGGCCAGCTCGACCTCATTCTCAAGAGCGCCGAGAAAGGGCAACCGCACTATCGCGCGCAGGTGGAGTTTGGCGCGGCGTTGCCCGCGCCGCCGCCGCACCTGGCGCTCTCCAATCCGCGGCCTTTCCCGCTTCCGCTGCGCGAAGCGTACGAGCAGTGGCTGTTCCACGGCCCGATGATGGCCGGCATTTCCGAAATTCAGGCTCTCGGCGACAACGGCATCATCGGCAAGCTGAAGCCGTCCCGGCCGGAGGCGATCATTCGTCCCGCACCGGCCGGCCAGTGGCTGATCGATCCGGTAGTCGCCGACAGCATGCTGCAGCTCGTGCTGCTGTGGGCGCGCGCCGTTCACGGCCAGACCCCGCTGCCGGCGGTGATGGAAGCTTACTATTATGCGGCGCCGCTCGCGAGCGCGAGTGAGATCGCCTGCGAGATCGAAATCGTCAACCAGCCTGGCAGCCCGACGCTGCGCTGCCGCCCGGTGTTTTATGGCGAGGCGGGGCGTGTGCTCGGCTGGATGGAAGGCATGGAAGTCACCATGAGTAAGGCGCTCAACCGCCTGTCGATGGCCAAGAGCGCGGGAGGGGCGGCCCGATGAAGCCGCCCGCAGAGAGCGTGAAGTATCCGCCGGTGCGCGGCGACATCGCGGTCGTCGGGTTGGCCTGCACATATGGGGGCGCGCGCCGGGCCGCCGATTTCTGGCAGAACATCTTCAACAAGGTCGACGCCATCACCGACGTTTTTCCCGCGCGCTGGAATCCCGAGGTTTTCTATGACCCGGATCCCGCCAAGGAAGACCGGCTCTACTCAAAGAAGGGCGGATGGATACCGGAGACGTACTCCTTTAATCCGCTGCGCTTCGGGATCCCTCCCGCTTCCATTCAAGGCGCCGAACCCGACCAATGCTTCCTGATTCGCTGCGTCTTTGAGGCACTCGAGGATGCCGGTTATGTAAATCGCGCTTACGACAAGGAGCGCGTCAGCGTAATCGTCGGCCGCGGCAATTACGTCGGCCCGGGCCTCATGTGGCTGACCATGCGGACCGCTGTCACCGAGATGTTCCTGCACATCGCCCGCCAGGTGCGGCCGGATTTGAAAGAAGCGCAGATCGAACGGCTCAAAGGGTGGATGCATTCGAAGATGCCGCGCCTCACACCGGAGGCTGCCGGCGGCCTGGTGCCGAACATCTCCACAGGGCGAGTCGCGAACCGGTTTGATTTCATGGGCCGCAACTACACGGTGGACGCGGCCTGCGCATCGGCCCTGATGGCATGCGAAATCGCCTGCCGCAACCTGATCACGGGCATCGATGACATGACCATCATCGGCGGCATGCACATCTTCAATAACCTGCCGTTCCTTTCGGTGTTCAAGGTGGCGCGCGCCACCTCCTTGACCTCTACCATGCGTCCGTTCGACGCCAAAGCCGATGGCACCATGTGCGGCGAAGGCGTTGGGACGCTGGTTCTCAAGCGGCTGGCTGACGCGGAGCGCGATGGCGACCGCATTTATGCCGTGATCAAGGGCGTGGGCGCGGCGAGCGACGGCAAGGCCAAAGCCGTGATGGCGCCGCGCGTGGAAGGCGAGATCACAGCCATCGAGCGCGCCTTCGACATGGCCCAGGTGTCGCCGCAATCGGTCGAGCTGGTGGAATGCCATGGCACCGCGACGGTGGTCGGCGATGCCACCGAGCTCGAGGCGATGGAGAGCGTCTACGGCCCTTCCAGCACCGGCCGCAGAACCTGCGCCATCGGCAGCGTGAAATCCATGATCGGCCACGCCATGCCTGCCTCGGGCGCTGCCAGCCTCATCAAGACTTCGCTGGCGCTTTATCACAAGGTGCTCCCCCCGACTCTCAACGTCACCGAGCCGCACCCGATGTTGAAGAAGCCGGAGAGCCGATTCTACGTCAACACCGAGACTCGCCCCTGGATTCACGACAAGAGCGCCGGGCCCCGGCGTGCCGCAGTCAGCGCTTTTGGCTTTGGCGGCATCAACGGCCATGTGGTGCTGGAAGAATACCTGCCGGCCGAGGAGTCGAAACTGCCGACCCTTTTGCGCGATTGGGACGCCGAGGTGGTGGTTATCGAGGCGGCGAGCCGCGCTGCGCTGGGCGAAGCGCTGGATCGCGTGCGTGCCTACGCGATCGAAGTCGAAGGGGTGCCCTTGCGCGACCTGGCCTACACGCTGAACAGCGCCCTGCGTGAACCCGGCGCCGAAGGAGCGGTTTATCGCGTGGCGCTGGTCGCCGCCACCATGGAGGAGCTGGCGCAGAAGATCGATCGCGCCAAGCAACGCCTCGCGGATCCCGAATGCGCCCAGATTCGCGAGCGCGGCGGCCTTTATTACTTCGCTAGCCCCGAGCTGCGCAACGGCAAACTCGCGTTCCTCTTCCCCGGTGAGGGTTCTCAGTATCTCAACATGCTGAGCGACCTCTGCATGCACTTCCCGGAAGTGCGCAACTGCTTCGATATTGCGGCGGCCGAGGCCGCCGGCAGCGGCCGCGCGCCATTGAGCGCGCTGATTTTTCCGCCGCCTGCGTTCTCCGAAGAGGAAGAGGCGGCGGCAGAAAAGGAGCTGTGGTCGATCGAGCGTGCCACCGAATCGGTGCTCACCGCCGGCGGCGCCATGTTCACCCTGGCCACCCGCCTCGGGCTGAAGGCGGACATGATGACCGGACACAGCGCGGGCGAGTGGCTCGCCATGGCGGCGTCCGGCATGATCGCGATTCCGGAATTCATCGGGAGCATGGATCGCCTCGAATCCATGTATCACGAAGTGGCCGGAACCGCCGGCGTGCCCCGCATGGCGATGCTGGCCGTCGGCACAGGACGCGACAAGATCCTCGAGCTGGCCGCCGAAGTGGATTGCGACGTCCATATCGCCAACGACAATTGCCAGCATCAGGTCGTGGCCGTGGTCGAACCGGCCCAGGCCGATAAGCTTTCCGAACACCTGTTGACGAACGGCGTCTTCGTCGAGCGGCTGCCCTATGACCGCGGCTACCACACGCCGTCGTTCACTTACATTTGCGATCCCCTGCGCGAGTTCTTTCGCGGCCTCAATCTGCAGCCGCCGCGGCTGCCGGTTTACTCCTGCACAACCACCGAGCCTTATCCCTCCGACCAGGGGGAAACGCTGGAGCTGGTGGCCCACACGTTTGCGCGGCCGCTCCTGTTCCGCCAGACGATCGAACAAATGTACCAGGCCGGCGCGCGCATTTTCGTGGAATGCGGCCCGCGCGGCAATCTGACGGCCTTCGTCGATGATGTGTTGCGCGGTAAGCCGCACCTTGCCGTGCCGCTCGATCAGTTCCGCCGGCCGGGACTGCTTTCGCTGAGTCATGCGGTTGCTCTGTTGTCGGCGGCCGGAGTGCCGGTAAACTTTACCCCGCTCTACGAGCGCCGCGGCGTGCGCAAGCTTACCCTCGACGCCAAGGCGGACTCGGTGTTGCCGGAAGAGCGGCAGCCCGGCATGATGCAGATCTCCACTTGCTACGCGCAGCTGGAAGCGCCTCCTCCGGGCGAGTTCCCGCTGCCGAACGCGCCCGCGGCGGAGCCTGGCCCGGCCGCGCAGCCGGTTCTGGCAACGCCTTCGGTTGCTTTCGCGGCTCCGGCGGCGGTGCGTGAAACTGGCGCGCCTTTGCCTGCCGGCGCGCCCCCCCTAGCATCTGCTGCGGGAGCCGCTACCGCGATGGCGGCGCCCGTGATGGTCGCCCCGCTGTGGGAAGCGGAAGAACCGGCGCCGGCTTCGCCCGCTTTTACGTCCGCCTTCGCGCCCGCCATGGCGGCGTCTACGCCCGTCGCTCCGGCCATTCTGGCGGAACACTTCCTGCTCATGGAAGAGTTCCTCAACACCGAGGAAGGCATCATGAGCCAGATGCTGGGAGGCCAGGGTGCGTCAGTTCCCGCCCCGGCAGCTCCCGTCGAAGCCTGGTTCGCGCCCGCCGTGGAGGCGCCGGCCTACGCTCCCGCGCTTCCTGTGCCGGTTTCCGCGCCGGCTCCTGCGGTGGCTCTTGCGCCCGCTTCCGTTCCGGCTCCCGCCGCGGTTTCCCTCGCGCCGGCTGCCCGTCCCCTCGCGCCGCCCGCCAAGCCGGATTTGCGTTCCGTGCTGCTCAGGGTGGTCAGCGAACGCACCGGTTATCCCGAGGAGATGCTCGACTTCGACCAGGACCTGGAGGCGGACCTCGGTATTGATTCCATCAAGCGGGTCGAGATCTTCGGCGCTCTGCGCGATCTTTCTGCGGCCGGCGCGCTTTCCGGCGATGGCGACATGGAGGCCGTGGCCAAGCTGAAGACGCTGCGCGAGGTGCTGGCGTTTCTTGAAGAGCGCATGCCGGCTGCCGGCGCTCCCGGTTCCGCCCCGGCGTTACCGGCTGGTGTCAGCGGCCCCTGGATCCGCACGGCAACCGTCACCGAACAGACCGCCGATTCGCTGGTGCTCCAGCTGACCCTGGACCTGTCCGAACACAAGTATCTGCGCGACCATTCGCTCTACTACCCGTCGACCGAGCGCGACAACCAGGGCGACCGCATTTTCGTCATGCCCCTCACCGGTTCGATCGAGCTGATGTGCGAGACCGCGGTGCGTCTCGAACCCGGCGCGAAGGTGGTGGCCGTGCGCAACATGCAGACGTTGCGTCCACTGGCGGTGGTGGAAAACCGCCCGCCGACGCGCGTGCACCTGGTCGCCCGCCGCAAGGGACCTGGCGAAATCGCGATGAAGATCCAGGAGGACAAGGCGAACGGGTCCGCATATTCCCAGTGCACCGTGATGGTCGCCTCCGGCTATCCGGCGGCGCCCGCTCCCATGGACCTTCGGCTAACCAACCCGAGGCCAGCGGAATGCCCGGGCAAGGACGTTTACGAAAAGCACCGCATGTTCCATGGGCCCGCTTTCCAGGGAATCCGCACCATCGAGAGCATTGCCGAAAACGGCCTCGTTGCCACCCTCGATATTCTTCCCAACCGGGACCTTGTCGCCTCCGATCGAAATCCGGAATATCACATCGATCCGCACTTGCTCGATGCGGCCGGCCAATTGGTTGGATACTGGCCGCTCGAGATGCTGCCGCAAGGCTACGTTGTGCTGCCGATCAAAATCGGCGAAGTCGCGAAGTTCTGCGATAATCCTGCGCCCGGTTCGGTGGTGCATTGCCGCTTGCAGGTGCGCGACGTCGGCCAGCGTACCCTTGCTGCCAACTACGACCTGATCCTCGGCGACGGCCGCCTGTGGATGCGCGTCACTGGCTGGGAGGACTGGCGTTTCTACTGGCCGCCGCGCGCCTATGATTTCTGGCGCTTTCCCAAGCAGCACCTGGCGAGCGCTGCGTTGGAAGTCCCTGCGCTCGAAAAGGCCGGGTACTACTGCTGCTTCCAGACCACGGCGGCCGACCATGAGCGCGACGCCCTGAGCGACGAAATCTGGACTCGCGTGCTGCTCGACCGGAGCGAACTGGACCAATACCAGGCGCTCCCGGCCGAACGCCGCACCCAATGGCTGTTCACGCGGACGGTGGCCAAGGACTCGGTGCGTTCCTGGACCGAACGGTATCGCAACCGCCAGCTCTTCCCGGCCGACATTCACCTCGAGGATCAGCCGAGCGGCAGCTTTTTGGCGAGCGGATTCTGGACCGAGGAGTTCGCTCCGCCCACGGCATTCACCTGTTTCCATGAAGGCGCCGCCCTCGCTGTGGCCGGGCGCGAACGCGCCGAAGTGGCCGCGCTCGCTGTTGGTGAACCCGTACCCGATGACGGCTTTCTGCCGGAGGAAGCGGAATGGCTGGGCCGCACGTCCGACCCGGCCGAATGGAAGGCCCGCGCAGTCGCCGGCAAACAGGCCGCCGCCCGGTTCCTGCGGCCCGATGCCGAAGCCGATTTCTGGCGCTCCTTGGTCATCACCAAGATTGACGCCGCGATGGAAAGCCTGGAAATCGCTGATCCCGGCTCCGCGGTGAATGCCGAGGACGCGGTAACCGTGGCCACCGGCCACTATCAGAGTTTGATCTTTGCAGTAGCTTTCCGATGATAATTGAAACGGGGGAAATGTGGAACTCTTGACTCGTAACCAGGTGCGCGAAGATTTGGTCGCACTGTTGAAGGACGCCCGCGAGGATTACGACCCGTCGATCGCCGTCACCGATCAGACCGGCATCTTCAACGACCTGGGGCTCGAATCCATTGACGCGATCGGTCTGGGGTCTGCCTTGGAGGGGCATTTCGGACAAACACTGCCGTTTCCGGAATTCATGGCCAAGGCCAAGGAGGAAAATCTCACCGACATCAGCGTGGGTAGGTTGCTCGATTTTCTCATGACCAACCTGAAGACCTCGGCGGAAGGGAAGGTGGCATGAGCCCGCGAGTCGTTCTCTTTGGTCTGGATGGCGCCACATATGACGTGCTCGATGACCTGATCGGGCGCGGCCTGATGCCGAACCTCAAGAAGTTCTATGCCGAGGGTGTGCGCGCCAAGATGCTCTCCACTGTGCCCCCGCTCACGCCGCTGGCATGGTCCTCGCTGGTCACCGGCCGTTCGCCGGGAAACCACGGCGTGCTGGGATTCATGCAGTACTCCGAAGCCAGCTCGGAGTCGATTACCGTGGTCTCTTCGCGCCAGTTCACCGCCGAGACCATCTGGTCCATGGCCAACCGCCAAGGGATGAGGGCGGGCAGCCTGAATTTCGTGGCGCATCAGCCGGCGCCTAAAATCGACGGCTGGGTTGTCCCCGGCTGGGTATCATGGCGCTGGATGAAGCGCCTCAGCCATCCGGCAGATCTCATCGAGCGCCTCAAACGAGAGATCCCCGGTTTTGACGTCAAATCTCTGGCGCTTGATTTCGACGAAGAGCGCAAAGCGGTGGTCGGTGCGCCGCTCGACGATTACGGTTCCTGGATCAAGCTGCATCTGAAACGCGAGCGCCAGTGGTTCGAGGTTCTCAAGCACCTGCAGGCTCGCGAACCGGCCGAACTGGTGGGCGTGGTCTTCGACGGAGTCGATAAGTTGCAGCACCTGCTCTGGCCCTATCTGGATCCGGCGTTGGTTCCCCCCGACCCGACTCCCGAGTTCCTGGACATCCGCAAGATGTCATGGGAGTATTTCCAGCTGATCGATCAACTGCTCGGCGAGACCGTCGCCTTGTACGGCGACGCTACCATCCTGATCTGCTCCGATCACGGGTTCACCGGCAGCTGGGAGGTTCTCTACATCAATACCTGGCTCGAAAAACAGGGCTACCTGACCTGGGCGCCGGAAGCGCAACAGGTGGAAGAGGGCTGCCAGGAATTGCAGGGCGCCTATTACGACATGCACGGCTTTGTCTGGGAGGGGACCTCGGCCTATGCCGTCACGCCCTCGAGCAACGGCATCTTCATCAACGTCAAGGGCAAGCGCCGCGCATCCGGCATTCCACCCGAGCAATACGAGAGCCTGCGCCGCGAACTCACCCACAAGCTGCTCACCGAGTGCAACGATCCCAACACCGGTGAGCCGCTCATCGAACGCGTCTACACGCGCGAAGAGGCCTTCGCCGGCAAAAACATGGAGAACGCGCCGGACCTCACTCTGGCGCTCCGCGACAAGGGCTTCGTTTCGGTGCGCCGCACCCATTCGTACCATGCGCCGCGGCCGGCTGTGCTCGGCACGCACCACCCCGAAGGCATCCTGATCGCGCGCGGCCCCGGCATCCGAAAAGGAGCCTGCATCAACCCGGTGACCTTGACCGATGTCACCCCCACTGCGCTCTTCGCCATGGGCCTGGAAATCCCCGAGGACCTGGAGGGAAGAGCGTTAGAGGAATTGTACGCGCCCGAGTACGTGGCCGCGCGCGGGCCCAGGCGCGGCGCCGCCACCGCCGAAGCCACCGCCGTGGTGGCCGCTGGAGCCCAGGATGAAGATGCGCAGATTCTCGAGAAAATGAAGGCCCTGGGGTACCTCGAGTAGCCATGCCCAAGATTCTCGCCAACGGAATCGAAGTTCACTATCAGCAGCGCGGCGAGGGGCAGGATGTGGTGTTGATTCACGGCATCACCTCTTCGCTGGCCATGTGGTACAACGGCATCCTGCCGGCGCTCTCTCCGGAGTTTCGCGTCACTGCGTATGACCTGCGCGGGCACGGGCTCAGCACCATTACCCCGAATGGCTACACTTCCTTCGGCATGGCCGAGGACTTGAAAGCCGTGCTCGATGCGCTAGGCCTTGAAAAGGTGGCCATCGTGGGGCACAGCTTCGGCGGCGCTCTATCAATGCACTTCGCCCTGCTCTACCCGGAGCGCGTCCGCGGAGTCGTGATGCTCGATTCCGGCCTGGCCTGCCTGCGCTATTTGCGCATTATCCAGGACTGGTCGGGTTGGGAAAACAGGCCCGCGGATATGAAAGAGCGCGGTCTCACCCTCGACCAGTTTCTTGAACTCGACAGCAAACAGGATGTGACCGACTTTCTACGCCACGGCTTGAGCGTGCCGCGCCGCGCCGGCTTCAAGAAGGGCAAGGCCGGCCTAACCGAACGCCAACGCCGCTTGCTGGAGCACACCAGAATGGGCTATGAGTTTCGTGACGTGGCCGGCATGACCGAGGAACTGCTCTCGACCGTCCAGACACCCATTCTCGCCCTCTACGGAGAAACCTCGCCTTATAAGAAGATGGCGGCCCACCTGGCCAAAATCCTGCCAAGTTGCTGCCACGATGTATTCCCGGGCAGCGGCCATTTTTACGCGATTCACCGGCCCGGCCTGGTAGTGGAACGGGTCGCACCTTTCCTGCGCGATCCCGAGGCATTCATCCGCCAACGATCCCTGCAGGCGCAGGGCGTCTAGTCCTATCGGTAAGATTTGTCACCCTACTAGTACTATTACCGTTCCATGCCAGGCAAAGACCTCGAAGCGGGGATGAAATGCCGCGGTTCATGGTAATCTTGATGCAATTGTCGGTTGAACAGGAGGAACCGGAACAATGAAGGGTATCGCAGTCTGTCTCGGACATTCACTGAAAGGCGGCCGTCACGCAGGCCGCGTGCTGGGCTTGGTTCCGGCGCTGTGGCTCACCGCTTTCCTGGCTCAGGCCCAGGTGGTCAATCCCATCATGGCGCCCACGCAGCCGAATACCTCAATTCTGGGCTTGGCTACCACCACCGGTGTCGTTCACTGGAAAGCCAGCCCCGACGAGTGCTGGCGCGAAGTGACCACCATGTACCCGCTGGAGAACGAACAATATGAGTTCATGAACCTGGCGAATCCTTCTATGCCGTGCCCTACCGGATACATTCCCAAAGTGAACCAGGGCTACATCTGGGGCCAGACTCTGGTGAGCACGATATTCAACCCGAGCACCAAAACCACCGTGAACTGGGGACACATCTACTTCGGTACCGCGCCCAACGGGCAATGCGTTACCGAGGGTGGCATCACGGCGGCCACGACGCCCTACGAGAACACCTATTGGGCTTGTGAGTTTCAGGACAGCGCATACGCCCAATACAACGGCGGCCCGCTGCCCAACAACATTGCCGACAACCGCGTGCCGCGCGAGTACGACTACAATATTGCCACCCAGACCCTGACTGAAATCACGCCGCTGCTGGGCGGCAACCCGCCGCCAGGTTACTGCGGAACGCCAGGCCCGATCGTTCCTCCCAGCGTGAATCCGCTCTGCGTCGATCATCTGTGGCTGACCCTGCGCGGCGTACGCGCCACCACTGTCTACACGGACCCGGTAACCAACTACACTTACGTGTTGGTCTCGGGGCCGGCGTTGGTAGCGGGCAATAACGCGCTGAACTATTTCGCCTACGATATCACTCCGGGTAGCCCGACGCAGAATAAGTGGGTCGGCGAATATCAGCTTTTCGGTTACAATGACCAGCGCCACTGGGTGATTAACAACGGCGTTTACTACGCGCCATCGGGGCAGGCTTATTCGGGTGGGCCCGGTGGTCACCTGCTGCGATACCGCGGTAATTTTCAGGACTTGCCGCCGCTGCCTACGCCTTCCGCCTCCAATGGTTACGGCCAGATTCCCAACTGCGGAACCACTTATCCTTTCACCGAGCCGACTTATGCCTGCTTCGCATTTGAGGACGTGGGAGATTTCGATGGCGTTGGCACTGATGCGGCCAACAGCCAGGGGCGCATCTTCGTTGCCAACTGGCCCGAACCGGGCGCGCCTGCTTTGTATGCGGGCATCTGGATGAGTCCGGTAATACCCAGCGGCGGTCTGACCTCCGCCAATGCCGGCCAGTGGACCAAGATCTGGAATCCCAGTATGTACGAAGCGGATCCGGTACAGGCCTATGCGTACGCCACCGGCGCATTGATCGATTTCGGTGGATATCTCTATTGGGGCACGATGAACGTTCCGTATCAGACGTTCTTTGCCTGGGAAAAGGAGTATGAGAATCTCAACGGAGGCGTGGCGCCGCCGCAATCGCTCCAGCAGACCGCGGTGGCCGACACCTTCCGCGCAATCAGCCTTTTCCGCAGCAACAGCCTGACCACCGCCACGCCTACCGTCCAGTTGCTCTACGGTTATCAGAGCATGGATGTCTTCAATTACACTACCAACACCTTCACCCTGACCCCGAACACGATGGGCGGAGTGACTCCGCTCTACGGTGGACCTGGCTTCAACAATTTTTACAACATGTACACCTGGAGCATGAACATCTGGAACAACCGGCTATACGTGGGCACCATGGATTGGGGTTTCCTCGCATCCATTGAAGCCACTGCCGTCGCCGACGTCAACATTACTCAGCTGATTCCGCCGAGTACCTATGGCGCCGACCTGTATTACTTCGCGAATACGAGCACCAAGGCGGTACCGGAGAGCACCAACGGCATTGGAAACTACCTGAATTACGGCGTACGCAACATCATTCCCTATACCTATCCGACCGGGGCAATCAGCCTGTTCATCGGTAGCGCGAATGCGATGAACCTCAGCACGACCGGCAGCCCGGCCCTTGCCTTGCCTGCGGCTGGTTCATGCAGCGTGGCCGGCGGACAATGCAGAGGCGGGTGGGAACTGATCGAATTGAAACCAGCCTCGCAGGTGATCGTGCGATAGCCCTGCGTGCTCACCGCACGAACTGATGTGCAGCTAGCGGCGTTTTCCCCGCGCGAAACTCGGTGAGTACCAGATCTTACTATGGCCCCGCAGGCACTGCCCGCGGGGCTTTTTTCTGGCCTGCATCACGCCGCTCCAGTCGAGCGGTGCTGTGTCATTTTGCCGCGCCGCGCAGTCCGAACGCATGTTCCGGCCGTGCGGAAGTGTACGTGTCTTTCTCTT
>Ga0335078_10015083_pt1 | contig 11469 bp, 10 predicted proteins | sample Lox_Sample_32_FD_206711 | JGI IMG/M metagenome (GOLD analysis project Ga0335078, IMG submission 206711) | Soil microbial communities from Loxahatchee National Wildlife Refuge, Florida, United States - Lox_Sample_3.2 | ecosystem: Environmental > Terrestrial > Soil > Wetlands | place: USA...
CACCGGCTTCATCAGCCAGTATCACGTCAGCGTCAGCGACGATCACGTGACTTTCGATCCGCAGGGTGGGGCGAATCCGCCGCCCGGATATCTTTTTCGCCGCGTCATCGCGCGCCTGGCGCCCGGATTTTTCTCCGAGAAGGTTGAAGTTGCCCCGCCCGGCGGCGCATTCTTTCCGTACTACGGGGCCAAGCTCACCGAGGTGCTTGAAGGGAAACCGGCGCCGCCTGCCGCTCGGCCGCAACCGGCTTCGCCTCCCTCAGGACAGCACGGTGCGCCTTGAGCTTCATGGGCCTCTCCGACCGGTGAAGCTCAAAGTCTGGCACTTCGTGAGCTCGTAATGTTCGCCCGCCGAACCGACTGGCCGCTGGAGCCGAATGCCCTCACGCGCGAAATCGAATCACGCCGCGCGCGCGGCCTGCCGGTGATCGATCTCACCGAGTCGAACCCCACGCGTTGCGGATTCGCTTACGATTCGGCCGCAATCCTGCCGGCGCTTTCGATTCCCGCCGCGCTGCGCTACGCGCCCGATCCGCGTGGCCCGGGCGAAGCTCGCCGCGCGGTGGCTGAGTACTACGAAGAACGTGGGGCGCGCGTCGAGGCTGAATCGGTCTTTCTGACCGCCAGTACCAGCGAGGCCTACTCGTACCTCTTCCGATTGCTCGCCGATCCCGGCGATTCGGTGCTTGCGCCGCAGCCGAGCTACCCCCTGTTTGATTTCCTGGCCGGCTTGAACGATCTGGAGGTCATTCCTTACCCGCTAGTCTACGATTCGAAATGGCGGATCGATCTCGATAAATTCATCGCGCGCCTGGAACGTGGCCGCCGCGGCATTGGCGTCACGCGTGCCGTTATCGTCGTTCACCCGAACAATCCGACGGGCTCGTTCGTGAAGCCGGAGGAGTCGGCAAAGCTCGCGGAGCTTTGCCGGGAATACCAATTGGCGATGGTCGCCGACGAGGTTTTCAGCGACTACGCCCTCGACTCGCAATCGCGATTCACACATGCCGGCTGCGATTCCGTGCTCACGTTCACCCTCAACGGACTCTCCAAAATCTCGGCACTGCCACAGATGAAACTTGGCTGGATTGTGGTCAGCGGTCCTGAGGACGCGCGCAGGCAAGCCGTCGAGCGGCTCGAAATCATCGCCGACACCTACCTCTCGGTCAGCACGCCTGTGGCATCGGCGGCGCAGGAGCTGCTTGAGACACGTCGCAGTCTGCAGCCGCAGCTCATGACGCGTCTAAGGCACAATCTTGCCGAACTAGACCAGGGCCTGAAGTCGCCACGCTCCGGCGCCGTGCGATTGCATGTTGAAGGCGGCTGGTATTCGATTCTGAAACTCGAAACGAATTCCGGAATCAGCGACGACGATCTCGCGACGACGCTCGCGCGCGACGACGGCGTGCTCGTGCATCCCGGGCACTTCTACGGCTTCCCCGACGAAGGTCACCTCGTGCTCAGCCTCCTGCCCAATCCGGGGACCTTCGCAGAGGGGATCGGCAAGCTCATCGCGCGTCTCGGGCGGTTGTAGCGCCGCCATTCAGAGCGACATCGTGACGCACGGGACGCGGGTCTAAAGACCAGCGCCACCAGAAGCGCTACAGCATCATGCCTCGTCTGGAGCAACTCGCACTTGACCCGCGCGTGACCGTGCGTGGCGGCGGTCCGCCCGATCCCGACGGCAAGACGGTGGTGTACTGGATGCAGCGTGCACAGCGCGCGCTCGACAATCCTGCGCTCGACGTCGCCATCGAAGCCGGCAATCTGCTGGGCAAGCCCGTGGTCACATTCCTGGGCGTGATGCCGTTCTATCCCAATGCCAACCTGCGGGCCTACGCGTTTCTCGCCCAGGGAATCCCGGACATCGCGAGCGGTCTGGAGCGGCGCGGCGTGGGATTCGTGCTGCGTCCGTGGCCGAATCATCATCTGGCGAATTTCTGCGAGGAGGTGAGACCTTCGATCGTCATCGGCGACGAGAATCCGCTGCGTGAAACGGAGCGGTGGCGGCAAGTGGCAGCTGAGCGGCTGCGCGCGCCGCTCTGGACCGTCGATGCCGATGTCATCGTACCGGCGAAGCTGCTGCTCAAGGAGCAATACGCGGCTCGAACCATCCGGCCGCGCATTCACGCGCATCTCGGAGAGTTCCTGAAGCCGTGCGCGAATCCGAAAGCTCGTTTCGCGTGGCGGCCGCCGAGCGACATGTGCTCGTTTCCGCCGGACGCCGAGTTCATATCCGGTTTGCCCATCGACCGCTCGGTGAGCGCGGTGACCACATTTCCTGGTGGCACCGCTGAGGCGTTGCGGATTCTCAAGCGCTTCGTCAACGAGCGCCTGACGGGCTACGCGCTTCGCCGCAACAAGCCCCATCTCGCGGGCACGAGCCACCTGTCCCCTTATCTTCATTTCGGGCACATCGGACCTCTTACCGTGGCCCTGGCAGTGCGAGACGCAGACGCACCGGACGACGATCGCGATGCGTTCCTTGAAGAGATGATCGTGCGGCGCGAGCTGGCTATCAACTTCGTTCGCTTTAATCTCCATTACGACACCATCGAAAGCGCCGAGCCCTGGGCGCGCAAGACCCTCGCCAAGCATGCGCGGGACGAGCGCGAATACATCTATTCCGAGCGCCAGCTCGAACATGCCGAAACGCACGATCCGCTCTGGAATGCCGCGCAACAGCAGATGATCTGCGGCGGCTGGATGCATGGTTACATGCGGATGTACTGGGCCAAGAAGATTCTGGAGTGGACTCGATCAGCAGCGGATGCTTATGCAATCGCCGTTCGACTCAATGATCGCTATGAGCTCGATGGCCGCGACCCGAACGGGTATGCAGGCATTGCCTGGGCCATCGCCGGCAAGCACGACCGGCCGTGGTTCGAGCGTCCGGTGTTCGGCACGATCCGCTACATGTCGTATGCGAGCACGTCGAAGAAATTTGATACGGGGGCGTACATTGCAAGGGTCGCTGCGTTGACTGGGAGCGATTGCCGGGCGGGGTTACGGACCGATTAGACCTTGGAGTGCTGTACCCGGACGGACGGCATGCCGTCGGGCTCGTCGATGATCTCGATGTCGTGGAAGATGTTGGGGCTTTCCTTGGTCAGCACACGGGCGACTTCGACCGCAAGCAGACGAATCTCGGTATCCGCGTGAATGCTGCCGCGCAGTTCCAGAAAGTGGCGCCAGGCGCGCGAATTCCCGGTTACAAATATCTTGGTTTCGCAGGCATTGGGCAGGATGGAGCGTGCCGCCTGGCGCGCCCACTTGCGGCGGTCCCGTGCCGGCATCTCGGGATGCTGCTGCTGGACATAATCGGTGGTCGCCGCGGCCAGATTCTCATAGGCCTGGCGCACCAGATCCACCGTCTCCTGCCACTTGGCGCGAAGCTGCTCGTTCTGCTGATAAAGCGGCGGCACAACGTAGCGCGCGTCGCTCTCGTCCACATAACGCTGCGATAGCTGCGAGTATCCGAATCCGGCGCGATGCCGCACCAGTTCGTGAGTCAGCGCGCGGCTTACGCCCGTGATCAGCAGGCTCCAGACAGCGTGCTCGAGCACGCTGCCGTGCTTGGACGACAGAATATTCTCAATGTATTCCTGGTTGGATTTGCGGCCCTTGCCGAACGACATGTAGCAGGTGCGCCCGGCGATCTCCGAGAGTACTTCCGCGGCCGCCGTGGTATCGGTCGAGAACTGCAGTCCCTCGTCGCTCAGAAATCGCGCGAGTTCGTCGCCCGCAACGGCCTGCCGCCCGAGCAAATAGACTTTGGGCCTGGTGATGTAGACGTCCGGCGCCTCGTCGGTAGCCAAGGTCACGCCCGAGGGCTTCTCGTCGCTCATAGGACTACCGGATGCTTAACGGCCGGCCGTCGCCGGAGTCTTCTCTGTGGACTCGGCTTTCGGCCCGCGCTGGTATTTGCGCTGGAAACGCTCCACGCGTCCGGCGCTGTCGACCAGCTTCTGCTTGCCGGTGAAGAACGGGTGGCAGCTCGAACAGATTTCCAGGTGCAGCAGGTCGCCCTTGTAAGTCGAGCGCGTCTTAAAGGTGTTTCCGCAGGCGCAGGCAACGGTAACTTCGTGGTAAGCGGGATGAGTATCCGTTTTCATGAATCTCCTTCGGCGTGCAATCTGTTATTTTATCCGCTCAGGCGTGAACTTTCAACGCGCAGATGAGGCACGTCAGGCTTATTGGATGCGCATGCCAGGCTTAAGACTCAGGCCGCGCCGGATTCTGCTCTTGGCCTTGCTAGGCCTGGCGCTTTTGCTGCCGTTCGTCACGTGGCCCGAGGCGGCGCTCGGGGTCCTGCTCGCGGCGCTGCTCATCCGCTGCCTGCTGCCGCAGCTCGATCTTGACCTTGGCAAGCACCCTTCGGAACCCGCCTTTGCTGAACGGGCTCCCGGCCGCGCCGGCGAATGGACCGGCCTCAGCCTGTATCCGCTCTCCGTCCTGACGCTTATCCTGATCTTCCGCCATCATCTGGAGGTTGCCGCCGCAGCTTGGGCGCTGATGGCGCTGGGCGACGGCGCCGCCGCCGTCTCAACACAGACGCTCAGAAACCGGGCGCTTCCGTGGAATCCGGCGAAGACGGCGGCGGGATTCGCGGGCTTCGTCATCGTGGGCGCGCCCGCCGCGCTTGCACTCGCGCTCTGGGTGAATCCGAAGCTTCCGGCGGGCAAGGCCGCGTTGATTTCCTCGCTCGCGGCTCTTCTGGGCGCTGCCGTCGAGAGCGCGCCTATGGCGCTCGATGACAACCTCACGGTGCCGCTCGCAACCGCGGGATTCGTCTTCTGCGCCTGGCTCACGGCTCGCTCGGCGCTCGACAGCAACCTGCCCTATTTGGGTGTTCGCCTGATTCTGGCCGTGGCCGTGAACCTGAGCTTTGCTCTCATCGCTCTCCGCGTGCGGGCAGCCGATCGATCCGGCGCCGCGCTGGGATTCGTGCTGGGCGTCCTCGTCTATCTCGGCTGGGGATGGAAGAGCTTTCTGATCCTCTTCGCGTTCTTCCTGCTCGGCTCGGCGGCCACGCGCCTCGGATACGCCGAAAAGCTCGCGCGCGGTGTCGCCGAGCATCACGGCGGAGCGCGAAGCTGGCGCGAAGCCCTGGCGAACGTCGGTCCCGGGGCCTTCTTCGCGGTGATGGTGATCACAACCCACCACCAAGCCGCGTTCCTGGCGGCCTTCACTGCCGCATTCGCCGAAGCCGCCGGCGATACGGTGTCGAGCGAAATCGGGCAATGGCTCGCCGCCGACGCCTATGTGATTACGACTTTCCGCCGCGTCCGCGCAGGGGAGAACGGAGCCGTTTCGCTGGCGGGATCGGCCGCAGGAATGCTTGCTGCAGCCGTCATCGTCGCGCTCGCGTGGGGCCTCGGATTGCTGAGCGCCGGCGGCGCCGGGATCGCGCTCGTGGCGGCTGCAGCCGGCAATGTTGCTGATAGCGTCCTCGGCGCCACCATCGAAGAGCGAGGGTTGGTCACGAATGGCGTGGTGAATTTCGCCGGAACAGCGCTCGCCGGAGCACTGGCGTTCGCGCTAACCATGCGGTAAACTCCAGTTGAGGAAGCCCCGGCACCCTCCGCGCCATGCAGACTACAGTCGCGATCGTTCTGCTCCTTCTCCAGAGCACCGCCCCCGCAGCGACGCCGCGTGATCCTGGCCTCTATTACCTTACTCCCCAAGGACTCGTTCGGATCGAGGGACGCTCGGTCTCTGTGGCCCGCTCGCACAAGAAGGTGCCTCTCAGCGGATCGATTCCCGGCGCAGGCGGCAACAAAACGCGCGCGGAGATTCTCGGCGGTCACGCCGCACAGGTGGCGACCGCGACCCCCGTTTTTTACTATCGCGTCCCCGCAGGTCAGGAATCCACGGGCGCCGGTGACCTTGTACTCGTGAAACTCCACGCGGAAAAGAGGCTTCGCGAGTTCACCATCAGTACCGACCCGGAATGGAACGCCAATACCGGAGTCCCGCTGCGTTCACAGGTGGAATTTAATGCGCGGCAGGTGGAAAGCGGAGTGTTCCGGCTGGAGCCTGCGGACGATCTCGATCCCGGGGAATACGGATTCTATCTGTTTCGCGGCCGGGATCTGCCCGGCTTCCTCTACGATTTCTCGGTGCCCGATGACTCCAAGTAGCGAGTAGAAGTCAAAGAGCCTCGGGCCTGGTCCCTACCCGCTATTCCCCATTCGCTATCTGCCGAGCGCCGCCGCCGGCAGCAGCGTCTGCGCCTGCGTGCCGGGATAAGTCAGCAGGGCATGGTAGAGCTTGCCGCCGACTTCGGGAGCGTGCAAGCCGAACATCGAACCTTCGCCGCGCAGCAGCACCACGACCACGTAACCCTTGTTCTGATCCCCGGTGAACGACTGGAACCATCGCAAGTGCGTGCCGTTGTCGCTGCACGTGCCCGTCTTGCCGAAGATCTGCTCGTCCGGATTGTAGGCTAGTTTGCTGGTGCCATAGAGCACGGAAGCCGCCATGCCTTCCCGGACGCCCTTCAGGTACGACGCCAGGCCGTCGAGGTGCCGGCGCACGCGCGGCTCGAAATCGGCCAATTCCTCAGGCGAACGCGGATACTGCAGGTAATAGAGCGTGCCGCCATTGGCGATGGCGGAGGCGATGGCCGCCAGTTGCAGCGGCGTGATCTCAATTCCCGTGCCGAAGCTCGTCAGCATGCCCACCCCGCCCTCGGTGGGAGCTGCGTCCGGAAACACGCCGGGCGACTCGCCGGGAATATCGAGTCCCGATCGTTCGCCGAGGCCGAACTCGTGCGCGTACTCGCTGAAGCGCTGATACCCCAGCATCTGGCCGAGTTTGGCAAAGAACTCGTTGCTGGAGGCGGCCATCGCCTGGGCCAGATCGATGCGCGCGCTGCCATAAATGTACGCGAACTTGCCCTCGGCCCGCAGCCTCGTCTCCGGAGTGATGATACCCTCCTCCAGCGCGGCCGCGGCTACCACCGGCTTGACGGTGGAACAGGGCGTAAATGCGCCTGTCATGGCCAGCTTCTGATTCACGATGGAGAGCACGCGCCCGGTGTTCGGGTCAACCACAACTACGCTGCCATTCAGATTGCCGAGCGCGCTGATCGCGGCCTGCCGGATCCAGGGGTCTTCGCCGGCGATGTCGTCGCCGGTGGTGGAATCGGCGAACCAGGTGGGCGACGTCCAGCCGTGGGTGCGGATATGGCGGCGCCGGAAGCCGGTCGTCAGCTTGGCGCGCTGCCCAGTGACTCGTGTGCCGGCCCGCGACGCAGTCGTCCGCCGGTGGTGGACGTGATGCAGATGAACCATCCGTTTGGGGTTCTGGGTCGAACCGGTAAGAGAGCGTTTGCTAGCGCTCCCCGCCGACGCGGCGGCGCAGGGAGGCATGAGGGCTGCAGCCAGCATCAAGCCGGCCGTCAAAGTCAAGCCAAGAGCAAGTTTTTTCAAGGCGCCTAATCCCCCGGGGTCGAGACTTGAAGTCTGCATTTCCGTTTCTGGCGCCGGCACCGGAAGGCAGACAACGAAACCAGTTCTGTTCGCGCCCGGGCACGACGCCCTGGGGCGGAACTCTGCTTACTTCTTTCCACGTGCTACGGCTGCTGCGGTTGCCGCTTCGGCCTGAGGCTCACGCGGAAGCGGAAGGTGCAATGCTTTGCGGACTTCGAGTTCGAGTTTGCGGCTGACGTCCGCATTATCGCGCACGAACTGCCGGGCGTTCTCCCGGCCCTGCCCGATGCGTTCGCCGCCGAAGGAAAACCAGGCGCCGCTCTTTTCAACGAGGTTCAGCCCTACCGCCAAGTCAATGAGGTCGCCTTCCTTCGATATCCCCTCGCCGTACAGAATATCAAATTCCGCCTCCCGAAAGGGAGCTGCCATTTTGTTTTTTACCACTTTGGCCTTGGTGCGATTGCCCACCACGCGATCGCCATCCTTGATGGAGGCAATGCGGCGGACGTCCAGACGGACCGAGGAGTAGAACTTCAGGGCCCGGCCGCCGGTGGTGGTTTCGGGATTGCCGAACATCACGCCGATCTTCTCGCGGATCTGGTTAATAAAGATAAGGCTGGTTTTTGACTTGGCGACGATGGCGGTGAGCTTGCGCAGCGCCTGCGACATCAGGCGGGCCTGCAACCCGGGGAGGGAATCACCCATTTCGCCTTCGAGTTCGGCTTTCGGCACCAAGGCGGCCACCGAATCCACCACCACTACGTCGATGGCGTTTGAACGCACAAGGGCTTCAGCAATTTCGAGCGCCTGCTCGCCGTAGTCCGGCTGCGAAACCAGCAGATTGTCGACGTCCACGCCCAGTTTCCTGGCGTAGCCGGCGTCCAGGGCGTGCTCCGCGTCCACAAAAGCCGCCATGCCGCCCTGCTTCTGGGCTTCGGCAACCACCTGAAGCGCGAGGGTGGTCTTGCCGCTCGATTCGGGGCCGAATATCTCGACCACCCGGCCGCGCGGGATGCCGCCGATACCCAGGGCCGCGTCGAGCGACAGGGCGCCTGTGGGGATGGTCTCGACCGGCACGAGGGCGTCCTTGGCACCCAGACGCATGATCGAGCCCTTTCCGAACTGTTTTTCAATCTGCGTCAAGGCGGTTTCGATCGCCTTGCCGCGCTCGGCGCTCGCTTCGGACATCACATGTCTCCTTCGGGGGCTAGACGCATTATAGCGCCAGTCCACGGCGGCGCAGCAAGCGGAATTGAGAGCCGGCAGTTCATAGTTGACAGTGCACAGTTGGCAGTAGCATTTGACGGTCCAGTCGGCAGGAGGCAGTCCGCAGCTCGGCTTTGTCTCTCACCTCTGAACTGGTGGTTGTCGCAATCCATCCTTCCTCGTGGGTCCCTCGCCTCGGGATGCTTGCGCATTCGTGCGCCTTCTTCCCGCCTCCACCCACCAGCCAGCCTCACATCCCTATATTTACCTCTCGTCTTGAACTATCGACTGTCAGGGGTCAACTGTTAACTTTGTTCATCCCCTGGCACAAGCCCATGGGTGTGGGCGGATTTCCCCACTCGATATGACCTTTCAGGTGATAATCCGGAGATCGGACAGGCATCTCGTTCGAAACAGGTCAGATTCCAGCTTGCTTCCGGCCTCTTTTTCGCGCCTTCGGGCTCGACGGGCGAGGCGGCGGGAAGGCCCTGCGCGCACGCAACTATCTTTTTGCTCAAAAAGGCCCCTTTTGAGGGTCTAACATCCTGAAAACATTGAAGATAACTGAGGTGGCTTTGGTGCAGGCCATTTCGGGGGTAACTTGCTGATTTTCCGCTGGTTAAGCCCAATGGGTTTGGGTGGCTTTGGCGAGCTCGATATGATCTCTCAAGTGACGATCTGCCAAGAGGGTAGGCGAGGCTCAACAGCGTTAGCATCGGAGCACTCTTACCAAGTAGTATACTACCGGTTCGGCAAAAGTCAAGCAGAAAGAACGCAAGTTACTGTCCTAACCTTGACGATGGGCGGCCCTAGTGGCCGCCCTCACGCTTGTGGGGCTTTCAGTCGGGGCCGCCGCTCCGCCTTACCATGACGCCGCACCGAAATCCGCCGCGGAGGCGCTGGCACGGCGATATTTGCGTCACCGTAAGGTATGGCCCTCGGCACTCCGACATACCACAAAAGGTGACTTGCCCCGTGACTGCTGCTCGTTAAACGACTGATTCTGCGCTCGTCCTCCTCTTGGAGATCTCCTTTTCCGCTGGCACGACGATTGCTTTGCCCGTTAGCGTCTTAGTAACGGTGTTTAGCGCCGTAGAAGGGGGGAAGCGAATGAAGAGCCTGTTGACCAGGTTGTGGCGGGAAGACGAAGGCCAAGACCTGACTGAATATGGGCTGTTGCTGGTTCTGGTAGCGTTGGCGGCGATCACTTCGATGAGCACGCTGGCAAACGCCATCAAGACCACGTTCAGCACCGCCGCAGCCAATCTTACTGCGAGTTAGCAAGCAGAAAGACGGGATCGGGAGCGTTCTCTGGGTCCGCGCTGTCCCGAAGGGGGGAATGCGCCCAAGTACGCTCCCGGCGTTCGTCTGCTTCCCGCCGGGAGCCACCGTGGCTCCCGGTCCCAACTGACACCGGAACCCGTCCTGGCCGGACCCAATCAAGCCGGGCTGGTTTCCACAACCCACATCGCGTCAGACACATCGAGGGCGCGAAGTCAGGCACGTGTTGCGTGCTCAGACTTCGCGCCTTCGAGAACCTCCAGGAACTTCGCCAGCCACGCCGGGTGTGCCGGCCACGCCGGGCCGCTTACCAGATTTCCGTCAACATGCGCTTCGGTCATGCCGACGCTGACGTACTTACCGCCGGCCGCATTCACTTCAGGTCCGACAGCGGGATAGGCGCTCATTGACCGCCCTTTGGCCACGCCGGCCGCCGTGAGCAGTTGCGCGCCGTGGCAGAGAGCCGCTACCGGCTTCCCGGCCCGGAAAAAATGCCGGACAATTTCCAGGACGCGCTCGTTCGTCCTCAGGTACTCGGGCGCCCGGCCGCCCGGGATCACCAGACCGTCGTAAGCCTCGGCCTTCACCTCGTCGAAACCGGCGTTGAGAGCGAAGTTGTGGCCGCGCTTTTCGCTGTAGGTCTGGTCGCCTTCGAAATCGTGAATGGCGGTGCGCACCACCTCACCCGCTTTCTTGCCCGGACAGACGGCGTGGACGGTGTGGCCGACCATCTGCAGCGCCTGAAACGGCACCATGGCTTCGTAGTCCTCGACATAATCCCCCACCAGCATCAAGAGCTTCTTGCTTTTCACGTTGATTTCTCCCTTCTACGGCGATTCCGCCGGCATCTCCTGAATCGACCGGACGCGTGGCGGATGTCAGCGCGCGGGTGTGACTCCTGCCTCCGGTTATTTCGATGAACGCCGGACCGGGCAGGATAGGATGGCGGAGCGGAAAAAAATCGCGGTAATCCTGACCCGGTACCGATTTTTCTCTTGCATGCTGCGCAGAAGTTTGTATTCTGCAAATGGCGGGTTCGCTCCACGCGCGAGTGCATTCAGCCGAGGAGGTGTGAGAGACCAACAATTGAGTACGCTGTCCCTTCCTGCCCAGCTCCGCCCGCAAGCGCTTCCCACAGCGAAAAAGAACCTGGCCAAGCTCACGCTCTGGCCGCTGGTCGCCGCCACATTCTTCATGGTGTCCGGCGGGACCTACGGCACTGAGGACATCGTTCATGGCGCCGGGTACGGCCTCGCCGTCCTCATCCTGCTTCTGACGCCGCTGTTCTGGAGCCTGCCCACTGCTTTCATGATCGGCGAACTGGCGAGCGCCCTGCCCGCCGAGGGAGGCTACTATGCCTGGGTGCGGCGCGCCCTCGGGAATTTCTGGGGGTTCCAGGAAGCGTGGCTTTCGCTGGTGGCCAGCATCTTCGACATGGCGATCTACCCCACGCTGTTCGTCGCCTATCTTACGCGCCTGCTTCCCTGGTTCGCGATCGGCCATCGAGGCGAGTTGGTGGCGCTCGGCGTTGTGGTGACGTGCGCGG
>Ga0335078_10015084_pt1 | contig 11468 bp, 10 predicted proteins | sample Lox_Sample_32_FD_206711 | JGI IMG/M metagenome (GOLD analysis project Ga0335078, IMG submission 206711) | Soil microbial communities from Loxahatchee National Wildlife Refuge, Florida, United States - Lox_Sample_3.2 | ecosystem: Environmental > Terrestrial > Soil > Wetlands | place: USA...
GATCCTGTGCGTCGTCGCCGAGCGAAACTTCGGCGCCGCGAGGCGCGCCGGACCGGGGCGGGGTAGCTGATGGCCGCCGCCGCTGAGCCGACGGGAACGGTCGCGGTCGCCCTGCAGCACGCGGCCAAACTCCTCGACCAGAACCCACTCCTCGCCGCCGAGCAGGCCGTGGAAATCCTCAAGGTCGTGCCCGCGCACCCGGGCGCCACGTTGCTGCTCGGCGCGGCGCGTCGCGCGGCCGGCAATCCCGCCGCAGCGCTGGCGGCGCTGCAGCCTCTGACCGTCGCGCATCCGACCTGGGCGGCCGCTCACTACCAGCTGGGACTGACGCTGAGCGATCTCGAGCGGCACGACGACGCGCTGAGCGCCCTGCGGCAAGCCGTCGACTTGCAGCCGGACCTGCCCGATGCCTGGCGGGAAATCGCCGACCGACTGGCCCTCCGGGGTGACGCGGAAGGCGCCCACACCGCCTACGCGCAGCACATCAAGGCGTCGACGAAGGATCCGCGGCTCATGTCGGCGGCTGCCGCGTTGGCCGAGAACCAGATCCCCATGGCGGAGCTCCTGCTGCGCGAGCACTTGAAGAAGTATCCGACCGACGTGGCGGCCATTCGCATGTTGGCCGAAGTGGCCGGTCGTCTGGGTCGCTACCTGGACGCGGAAAATCTCCTGGTCCGTTGCCTCGAGCTCGCCCCGAGCTTCAACGCGGCTCGCTTCAACTACGCCCTGGCATTGCACCGCCAGGCCAAGTACGTGCCGGCTCTGCAGCAGATTGAAATGTTGACGGCAGCTGAGCCGCACAACTCCGGCTATCGCAATTCGAAAGCCGTCATAATGGCCGCAATCGGGGAATATCCGCAGTCGATCGAGCTCTATGCAGACATCCTCAGCAAGCACCCGAACGAGTACAAAATCTGGACGAGCTATGGGCATGCCCTGACGACCGCGGGACGGACCGCGGAGGGCATTGCCGCCTACCGGCGCGCCATTGCGATCACTCCGACGTTCGGCGAAGCCTATTACAGTCTCGCCAATCTCAAGACCTTTCGGTTCGGGGATGCCGAGCTCGCAACCATGCGCGAGCACCTGGCAGGCTCCGCGATCACTCCGGAAGACCGTGCTCACTTTCACTTCGCCATCGGCAAGGCACTCGAAGATTCGAAGAACTTCCCCGAGTCGTTCGATCATTATGCGCAGGGGAACGAGCTGCGTCTGTCCCGGGTCGGGTGGGATCCGGCGGAAGTCACGACCCTGATACAGCGCTCGAAGGCCCTGTTCACGCAGGAGTTCTTCGCAGCGCGCTGCGACTTCGGGGCACCCTCTCCCGATCCGATCTTCATCGTCGGCATGCCGCGCGCCGGCTCCACGCTGGTGGAACAGATACTGGCCAGCCATTCGAGCGTCGAAGGCACGATGGAGCTCCCCAACATCATGTCGCTCGCGGCAACGTTGGGGAAAAAGCGCGCGCCCGCTGAGAAATCAGTGTATCCCGAAGTGCTGGCCGAGCTGAGCGCCGATGAGTGCCGCACACTCGGCGAGCAGTACCTCGAGCAGACGCGCATTCAGCGCAAGACGGCGAAGCCGTTTTTCATCGACAAAATGCCCAATAATTTCCTTCACATAGGAGCCATCCGGCTGCTGTTGCCGCGCGCCAGGATCATCGACGCCCGCCGTCATCCCATGGCCTGCTGCTTCTCGAACTTCAAGCAGCACTTCGCGCAGGGGCAGCGCTACACGTACAACCTCGAGCACCTCGGCCGGTATTACCGCGACTACGTCGAGCTCATGGCACACTTCGATGAGGTAGCACCGGGTGCGATTCACCGCGTCATCTACGAGAACATGGTGAGCGATACCGAGGGCGAGGTGCGGCGTCTGCTCGAGTTCTGCGGCCTGCCTTTCGAGCCGGGCACGCTGAGATTCTACGAGAACGAGCGGGCCGTCAGGACCGCGAGCTCGCAGCAGGTTCGCCAGCCCATATACCGGGAGGGCATCGATCAGTGGCGCAATTTCGAGCCGTGGCTCGAGCCGCTGCGGCATTCGCTCGGCGCCGTGCTCGAGACCTATCCCACTGTGCCGGAGTTTTAAAGCCGGCGGGATTGTGGCATAAGGGATGCGGGGACTTGGGTGGAAGTAAGATGAACCGCCGACGCGAGCGGATAAGAATGCTCTGAGCGCGCACAGATTTAAGAAGTAATCGGCGCGACTTTCGACGGCGCCGAGCTGTAAGGGGGAAGTATCCGTGACTCGTAGCCGCAAGAGAAAACTGGCAAGAATTCGCGCCAAGTGGGCCGGTATGCCGCTGGCATCCGCGGTGCTCGCCGGCGGCGGCATTGCCGTCGCTGCCGAGCCGAGCGAACCGTCGACCGAACCGGCGCTCCAGGAAGTCGTGGTGACTGCCCAGAAGCGCACCGAGGACGTGCAGAAGGTTCCCATCAGTATTCAGGTGCTCAGCGGCCAGACACTCGACCAGCTTCAGGTGACCGGCTTCGATAGTTTCGCCCAGTACATACCGAGCCTGAGCTACCGTTCCTGGGGGCCGGGCCAGACCGCATTCTTCTTCCGGGGAATTTCCGCCACTGAAGGCACGACGCAGCTGCACGCGGGGTATCTGCCCTCCACCGGCCTGTACGTCGATGACACACCGGTCAGCACCATCGGCGGTAACCTGGACATCCATATCTACGATGTCGCGCGAATCGAGGCGCTGGCCGGGCCCCAGGGCACGCTCTACGGCGCCAGCTCCCTCTCCGGCACCGTGCGTATCATCACCAACAAGCCCGACCCTACGAAATTCGAGGCCGGCTACGATGTCAGGGCCGACAAGTGGAAATCCGGCGACCCCGGCGGCACGCTCGAAGCCTACGCGAACATTCCTATCTCCGACCACGCGGCGATTCGCCTCGTGGGCTACTACGATTACACCGGCGGCTACATCAACAACGTCTATCGGCAGGATACGTTTCAGCGCTTCTCGCCCTGCAACACGAATACCTGTCCCAACCCCGGGGCCGGAGCACCCGTGCCGGAGTACGTCAATCTGCCCGACGGTTTTCCAAACTTCGACCCCGTCACCATCAACAACGCCGATGCGGTGAAAAATCGCTGGAATACGGTCGAAACCGCTGGCGGGCGGGCGGCTCTGCGGGTGGATCTGAACGACAAGTGGACGATCACGCCGGCGATCCTCGCCCAGTACCAGAAGAGCGAGGGCGATTTCGCCTTCGATCCGAAATTCGGCGATCTCAACGTCTCGGACTACTTCCACCCCTTCAACAAGGATGGCTGGTACCAGGCGGCGCTCACGGTCGAGGGCAAGCTCAGCAACTGGGATGCGCTCTATTCGGGCGGTTACTTCGAGCGCAATGTCCACAACCTGGTGGACTATTCGCAGTACTCGGTTGCCTATGATCAGAAGGCCATCGCCGTCAGTTACGCCTACACCCGGTTCATCCAGGCCAATGGACAGCTGCTCGATCGCCCGGTGCAGTACACGAACAACCACGACCAGTACACCAAGTTCAGCAATGAGCTGCGTTTCACGTCGCCGGAGGATTATCGCTTGCGGGCGATCCTGGGCGCCTTCTATCAGAAGCAGACGGACCTGATACGCGCGGAGTTCAACATTCCCGACCTGCCGGTTTTCTACGAGGTAACCGGCCAGAAGAATGTCTATTACCTGTCGGAGATGCCCCGCGCCGACCGCGACTATGCGGTGTTCGGCGATCTCACCTTCGACGCCACCCAGAAGCTGAAGCTGATCGGCGGCATCCGTTTCTTCTGGGTCAACAACACCCTGAACGGTTTCTTCGGCTTCAATGACAACGGTTATTCCTCGCACGGCGAGGCATTGTGCCTGGCGGAGGGGAATCCTATTCTGACCACTCCCGGGGTTTACACCGGGGGCCAGTTGCCGTGCGTCAACACCAACAAGAAAACGGTCGAGAGCGGCGAAACCCACAGGATAAGCCTGCAGTATCAATTCGATCCCGATCTCATGATGTACGGAACCTATTCCACCGGCTTTCGGCCCGGCGGCAACAACCGGCTACCGTCCGCCGATCCTTATACAGCGGATACGCTCACCAATTACGAAATCGGCTGGAAGACGATCTGGGCGCACCGGCTGCGCTTCAACGGTGCCGTTTTCTACGAGAAGTGGTACGGCGCGCAAACCGCGGTACAGGGCCAATCGGGCATCACCTCGATCGTCAACACGGGTAACGCGAAGTCGCAGGGCATCGAAGCGGAGCTCAACTGGCAGGCGACCGAGCATCTGAATCTGTCCGCCAACACCACCGTCCTGTTCAAGGACGAGACGACGACGATTTTCTGCGAGCCGGACTACAACACCGGGGCAGTCCGGACAACCTGCGTCGATCTGCCCGGACAGCGGCCCCAGGTCGCGTCATACCCGGGTACGCGCATGCCGGGAATACCCCTGCACAAGGCTTATGGCGTCGCCCGTTACCAGTTCGAGTGGGGAAGGTATGACAGCTTCGTGCAGGGAGCGGCGGTCTACCAGAGTGGGACCACCTACAGCCTGGAGAACACGTCCAGTGTCGTCGGAGAGACCCCGGCCTTCGGGACCTTCAATCTCTCGGCCGGTATCGCCCAGCACAACTGGACCTTCGAAGCCTACATCGACAATCTGTTCGATGAGCGCGGCCAGCTGGGCAGGAACTCGGAGTGCAACGACAGCCCGCTCTACTATTGCCTGTCGAATGCCCATGTCTACCCGGTCGCGCCCATGCAGTTCGGGATCAGGTTCGGGCAGAAGTTCTAGGGCGGATCTGGGGCGCCGCCTGCCTGAGGAGTGCCGGCGGCCACCCGCTCACGAGCGCGTCAGGGTGCGCGCGACCGCGCCCGTGAACTTCTCGATGAGCTCGGCGAGCTCGCCCTCGCTCGCATTGAAGGGCGGCGCGATGATGATGGTGTCACCCCTCACCCCGCCGACGTTGCCGGCGCACGGATAGACGATGAGTCCGTCCTCGAACGCGTGGCGGCCCACGGCCTGGCTCAGCGCGCGCTCCGCCGGGAAGGGTTGCCTGGTCGCACGGTCCTCGACGAGCTCGATCCCGATCAGATAGCCGCGGCCGCGCACGTCGCCGACTTCCGCGAACGGCGCGAGCGCCCTGCGCAGCTCGCCGCGCAGCGCCTCGCCGCGTGAGTGCACCCGCGCGAGCAGCCCCTCGCGCCGGATGATGCGCTGGACCGCGAGCGCGGCGGCGCAGGCGGTCGTGTGGCCGGAGTACGTGTGCCCGGTGAGGATGGCCCCGTGCGCCGCGAGAATCCGCTCCCCGAGCTCGCGCCTCACGATGGTCGCCGCCAGCGGAATGTAGCCGCCGGCGAGTCCTTTGCCCACCGCCATGATGTCCGGGACGGCCTCGTCATGCTCGAGCGCGCGCCAGGTGCCGCAGCGGCCCGAGCCGCACATCACCTCGTCGGCGATCACGAGCACCCCGTGGCGCGCACACATCGCCGCAACCGCGCGCGCGTAGCCCTCGGGGGCCGGCACCGCGCCGCCCGCAGCTCCCACCACCGGCTCATAGATGAAGGCCGCCACGCGCTCCGCGCCCACGGCCTCGATCTTCGCCTCGAGCTCATCGGCGAGCGCCTCTCCGAGCGCCGCGCCCGTGAGCCCGCGCAGCGGCCGATAGGCGTTGGCGGCGGACACGAAGGACACATCGAGCAGGCTCCCCTCGAACGGCCGGCGGCGCTCGAGAAACCCCGACACCGAGAGGGCTCCCAGCGTGTTGCCATGGTAGGAGCGCTCGCGCGCGATGAAGTGCTTCTTCTTCGGCAACCCGCGGGCGTCCCAGTACTGCAGCGCGACTTTCAGCGCCGACTCCACCGCCTCCGAGCCGCTGCCCGAGTAAACGATCTGTCCGAAGGCCGGACCGCACAGCGACAGCAGCAGGCTCGTGAGCTCCTCGAGCGGCTCGCTGGTGAAGAGATAGCGGTAGCCACAGGCGACCTGCTCGAGCTGCGCGGTGATCGCGGCGTTCACCTCGCGGTTGCCGTGCCCGATACTGAACGCGGCCGGCCCGCCTGAGCCGTCGAGGTAGCGCCGGCCGGCGGCGTCATAGAGGTAGCTCCCTTCGCCGCGCACGATGCGTGGCAGCGCTTCCATCCCCCAGCCGACCGAGCGGTTCGCGGTCATGATCAGGCTATTGTGAGGGCTTTGGCGCTATGCTGCTCAACTCCTGATGGCGGCGGAGGTCGGCAGTGCCGAGCGAGGCGGTCTTCATCACCTGCGCCGTCACCGGCTCGGGCGATTCGGTGAGAAAGAGCCCGCACGTTCCGGTGACGCCCGCGCAGATCGCGACGGCGGCGCTCGAGAGCCACGCCGCGGGCGCCGCCATCGTACATATCCACGTGCGCGATCCCGAAACCGGCGCGCCGAGCCGCGCCACGGCCCTCTATCGCGAGGTCGTCGACCGGATCCGCAGCAGGAGCGCCGAGGTCATCCTCAATCTCACGGGAGGCATGGGGGGTGATCTGGTGCTGGGACCGGACGAGACGCCGCTCGCCTTCGGCAAGGGAACCGACTTCGTCGGCCCGCGCGAGCGCGTCGCGCACATCGCCGAGCTGCTGCCGGAGATCGGCAGCCTCGACTGCGGCTCCCTCAACTTCGACGAGGCGCTCTACGGCACGACGCCGCGCTACCTGCGCGCCATCGCCGCGGACTACCGCTCGCGCGGTGTGCGTCCGGAGATCGAGGTGTTCGAGCTCGGGCACATCGAGCTCGCGCGGCAGCTGATTGCCGAGGGTCTGATCGGCGAGCCCGCGCTGTTTCAGCTGTGCCTCGGCATCAGGTACGGGGCGCCCGCGACGGCGCAGGCGATGCTGGCGATGCGCGATGCCCTGCCACGCGATGTGCACTGGTCGGCGTTCGGGGTCGGCCGCGCGCAGATGCCGATGGTCGCCCAGGCGGTGCTCCTCGGCGGTAACGTGCGGGTCGGCCTCGAGGACAATCTCTACCTCGGCAAGGGTGTGCTCGCGACCAATGCCCAGTTGGTAGAGCGCGCCGTCGGGATCGTCGAGCTCCTCGGAGCGCGGGTACTGTCGTCCGCGGAGACGCGAACCCGCCTCAAGCTGCGCGGTGCGCTCTAAACGCCGACGTCGACGACCCGCCCGGTGCGCAGGCTCTCCCCGGCCGCCACCGCGAGCCGCAGCGCTTCGACCCCGTCGGTGAAGTCCGGACCGAGCGGCTGGCCCTCGGCGATCGCGGCCACAAACACATCCATCTCGGCCTCGTAGGCCTGGGCGTAGCGCTCGATGAACGAATGCAGCACCACATCGCGCGCGGTGGTGCGCTCGGCGTTCCAGGCTGCGACCGAAGTCTCGTGGCGATTGCCTGCCTGCAGCATCCCCCCCGCCCCGAACGCCTCGATGCGCTGGTCGTAGCCGTAGGCGCAGCGGCGGCTGTTATTGATCTGGATGAGGGCGCCGGACCTGGCGCGCAGCGAGATTGCGCAGGTGTCGATGGAAAGGTGTCGCGGTCCCGCACGCCCAAGAGCACCAGCGGGGTGAGCCGCTCGCGGTCGACGTGCACGGCGCGGGTATCGACGCCCTCGCGCTCGAGCTGCTCGCGCACGAAGTGCCCCATGGGCTCGTCCCCCACCCGGGTGATGAGTGCGGACTTGAGACCAAGGCGCGCGGCACCGATGGCGACGTTGGCCGGACAGCCGCCGACCCCCTTGGCGAAGGTCGCGACGTCCTCGAGCCGGCTGCCGAGCTGCTGCCCGTAGAGGTCGACGCTGACGCGGCCGATTGCGACCAGATCGAGTGGCCTGCTCACGCCACCAAGAATAGCCTCAAAGTGCGTCTGACCTCACCCTCGGGACGGTCCGCGAGACGGCGCCGGGCCTCAGATCATCGCGCCGGCGAGCCCAGCACGCAGAAGGCCAGCACGCCGATGGCCCACACGGCCAGCATGAGGTCGCGGCCGTAGCCGAGCAGCCGCACCAGCCCGTAACGGGCGCCGCGGCCGTGGCAAAGGGAATCCATCGCGATATGTTTCAGGAAATGCATCACACTTTCTCCCTGGCTCGTCAGCCTCGAGTCCGGCGCGCGAGCTTAAGAGCGCGCGCCGCGTGCGGTCCATAAGGTCAAATCCCATACCCCCCTACCGTATCACCCTTGAGGCGGGCGCACTTGCCCGGGGATGGCGCGCCGTCGTATCGTGCGGACGACATGGGGCACGATGACGACGGACATCATCACGGGCACGCCCACGGCGCTCACAGCCATGGCGAGCAGGCCGGCGAGCGCCGGCTGACCATCGCGCTCATCATTCTCGGCAGCTTCACGCTGGTCGAGGCGGCGGGCGGATACTTCGCGAACTCGATCGCACTGCTCGCCGAGGCGGCGCACATGCTGGCGGACTCCGCCTCGCTCATGCTGGCGATCATCGCCATTCGCGTCGGCCGGCGGCCGGCGAGCGTGCGGCGCACCTACGGACACCGCCGCTACCAGCCGCTGGCGGCCTTCGTGAACGGTCAGCTGCTGCTGGCGCTCACGGCCTGGGTGGTGTACGAGGCGCTGCTGCGCCTCCTGGCCCGGCCCCAGGTCAACGGCCGGCTGATGCTCGTCATCGCGCTCCTCGGCGGGGCCGCCAACCTCATCGCCCTCCTCGCCCTCTCGGGCGGGCGCTCGCTCAACGAACGCGGCGCCCGCGCGCATGTGCTGAGTGATCTGTTAGGTTCCGCGGCCGCGAGCCTCGCCGCGATCGTGATCCTCGCGAGCGGCTGGACGCTTGCCGATCCGCTCCTCTCCCTGGTCGTCTCGGCGCTCATCCTCCGCTCGGCCTGGACGCTCACGCGCGAGTCGGCTCACGTGCTGCTCGAGGGCGCACCCGCCGGTTGCGACCCCGAAGCCATCGAGGCCGAGCTCGTCGGGCACGTGCCCGGCCTCCTCGGCGTGCACCACGTGCACGTCTGGTCGATGACCGGTGAGCGCCCGACGGTGACGCTGCATGCCAACCTCGCCCCGGGCCGCCGCCACGGCGATGTGATCGCCGCAATCCACTCCCGCCTCGAGGAGCACCTCAAGGTCGAGCACACCACGGTGCAGATCGAGGAGGAAGGCGACTGTGAGACTCCGGGTTGCGGGCCGCCCGGCCATTAGCCTCGGGCCCACGTTAGAATGGGCAGTCAAGGGGGTCACTCGATGGATATCCGGCGCTCTGCATTGCTCGCCTGCGCAGCGTTCCTCGCAGCCCCCACGACCCCGGTCCGGGCCGGGCCTCCTGCCGGGGCGGAACTGCGCGAGGCCAGTGTGGCGGTCGGCTACGATCCCAAGGGACGCTGTTCGGGTCTGATCCAGACGGATGTCCAGGAGCCTTCCGCGGCGCTGGTGGTCCTGGTGGTGGGTCCGAGCGGCGTGCCATCGCAGCCCTCGATCAAGGCGTCCTCCGGCTCCGACAGTCTCGACGCCGCGGCAGTGAGCTGCGTCATGAAGCTGCGCTTTCTCCCGGCGGTACGCGCCGGTGAAGGCTCGGCGATGGCGTCCTGGCAGCAGATCGCATGGAAGTGGGGCCGTGAGCACTTCGCACAGACTCCGCCTGCCGCGAGCCCGGCCGCGGCGGGCGCGGCGCCCGCCGCTGCGACCGCAACGCTGGGTGTTGCGGCGGGCACGGCTGCTCCGGCTCCGGCGGCGGCGCCGCAGGCCGCGGCAGGCAGCGCCGAGGTACGAGTCTGTGCCGATGACACCGGCAAGCTCACCCGGGAGCCCCTCATCACTCGCTCATCCGGCAACCCGCGCCTCGATGAGGCGGCGCTCAGAATCGCCCGTTCCGGCGCGACTTCGCTCACCGGGTGTGCGCAGCTTGCGATAAAGTTCGAGACCAGATGAGCGCCTCAGCGCAAGTCGCTTCGGTGCAGGGCGAGGCCCAGCGCCGCGCGCGCGTCGATCTTGCGGCCTGTCACCGCCTGGCGGCGCACTTCGGCTTCAACGAGGGCATCGACAACCACATGACGATGCTCGTGCCGGGCTTTAACGACCGCTTCTATCTCGCGCCCTTTGGGCTCCTGTGGTCGGAAGTGAAGGCGAGCGATCTGCTCGAGGTCGACTTCACCGGCAGGCTCCTCGCCGGCCGCGGGCTCGTCGAGGACACTGCGCTCTACATTCACGCTTCCGCCCACCGGCTCACGCAGGCGCACTGCGTCCTGCATACTCATATGCCTTACGCGACGGCGCTCGGCATGGTCGCCGACGGGCGTCTCGAGACCGCCTCACAGAGCGCCATCGGCTTCCACGGCAACGTCGCCTACGTCGAGTACAACGGCCTGGCGCTCGACTTTGCCGAGGGCGAGCGCCTGGCACGCGCGCTTGGCGGCAAGCCGGTAGGGATGCTGCGCAATCACGGCGTGCTGGTGACGGCAGACTCCGCCGCCCAGGCATTCGAGCGTCTCTACTTCCTCGAGCGCGCCTGCCAGGTACAGGTCCTGGCGCTCGCGACCGGGCGATCCTTGAGCGTTCTGCCCGAGCCGGTGGTGCGCGCTACCCTCGAGCAGTTTGCTCACTGTGGCAGCGTCGGCGGCCAGGATCGCGCGCAACTGCACTTCGAGGCACTCAAGCGCATGCTGGATCGGCAGCTCGCGGACTACGCGGGTTGACGCCAGCCGGGTCAGACCCCGGCCTCAGCGCCCGCGCGCGCTGGACGATCGTCGGCCTGCTCGCTGGTGCGCTTTTCATCAACTACGTCGACCGGGGCGCGGTGCCGACAGCCGCGCACCTGATCCAGGACGATCTCGGCTTCTCGCCTCAGCAGCTCGGCCTCCTGATGTCGGCCTTCTGGTGGTTGTATGCGCTGCTGCAGTTCCCGGTCGGTTGGCTGGTCGAGCGCTTCGGCGCGCAGCGCCTGCTCGCCGCGGGACTCACGCTCTGGGCTTGCGCCACCATGCTGGTCGGCGTGGTGCATTCCTTCGGTGCGCTGCTCGCGCTGCGGCTGCTGCTCGGCGTCGGCGAGAGCGTCGGGTTCCCCTCGGTGTCGAAACTCCTGGCGACCGTCGTGCCGGTGAGGAGCATCGGGCTCGCCAACGGCGTCGTGGCGTTCGGCTACCTGTTCGGGCCCGCGGTGGGCTCGCTGGTCGGCGGCATGCTGATGGCGAGCTACGGCTGGCGCAGCAGCTTCTGGGTCTTCGGGGCGCTGTCACTGCTCTGGCTGCTGCCCTGGTCGCGGGTGCGCCTGCCAGCGCAGCCGGTCAGTGCCCGTGCCGCCGTCGATCCGCCCCTGCGGGCGCTCCTCCAGCGACCCGAGCTCTGGGGGACGAGCCTCGGGCTGTTCTCGGTCAACTACGCTTTCTATTTCACGCTGACCTGGCTGCCCTTCTACGTGGTGCGCGAGCACGGTTTCACGACCGAGCAGATGGCGGGGTTCACTTTCCTCGCCTACTGCGTGCACGCGGTGAGCGGACTCCTCGCGGGCTGGCTCATCGACCGCGTCGTCGCGCGCCGCGGGC
>Ga0335078_10015085_pt1 | contig 11468 bp, 11 predicted proteins | sample Lox_Sample_32_FD_206711 | JGI IMG/M metagenome (GOLD analysis project Ga0335078, IMG submission 206711) | Soil microbial communities from Loxahatchee National Wildlife Refuge, Florida, United States - Lox_Sample_3.2 | ecosystem: Environmental > Terrestrial > Soil > Wetlands | place: USA...
AGATCGCCTACCGCGAAGGCAACTACGAAAACGCCTTCGCTCACCTAAGGAATGCGGTCGGACGTGACGACGGCCTGCCCTACGACGAGCCGTGGGGCTGGATGCAGCCGGCCCGCCACGCGCTCGGCGCGCTGCTGCTCGAGCAGGGCCAAGTCGAGGAGGCCGAGGCGGTCTACCGCGCCGACCTCGGCCTGGACGACACCCTCGCCAGGGCATGCCAGCACCCGGCCAACGTCTGGAGCCTGCACGGCTACCACGAATGCCTGACCCGCCTGGGCCGCCGCGAGCAGGCCGGCATCGTCGCCCAGCAGCTCAAGATCGCCGCCGCCCACGCCGACGTCCCGATCGCCGCCTCCTGCTACTGCCGGCTCACCGCCTAGGGCCGGATGGCGTAGATCGTGTCCGGCGAGCCAGCCGCGTTGCCGTAAATGACCCCCAAGCCAGGCGTGATGCCGTCAACCGCGCTGAGTGCGGCGCTCTGCCACACGTCCGCCCCGGTCTTCGGGGACACCGCGCGCAGGACGCCATCGGCGAAGCACGTGTACAGCACGCCGTCGGCCGCGTAGATCGTCCCGCCGATGGATTGCCCAGGAAAACTGCGGTGCCACAGCGTCTTGCCGCTGCCCGCGGCCAGCGCGTGGATGGCATTCCCGACGGTGGCCGCCCCGTTCAGGAGGTTGACGTGGACGAAAACCCGGCCGCCCGCGCCCGCGATGCTGCTGTAGGTCTCGGTGTCGAAGTTCTTCTTCCACAGCAGGCGCCCGGTGGCCGCCTCAAGCGCGAACGTGAGCTCACCGGCGTCATAGCTGGGCGACGCGGCGGGAGTTCCGGCGACCACGCCGTCAAGTACGAGGAGCGTCGAGGCGGCAGAAGGAGCCGATGCGGCCCACCGCGGTCGCCCGGTCAGCACGTCGAGGGCTACGACCCCGCCGCTCGTCTCCGCCACGTACAGGACGCCGTCGCCGGCCACGGCGCCCGCGCCGAAACCGCCGTGTGCCGGGGGACCGCGGCGCCAGACCGCGCTGCCGGTCCGCGGATCCAGGCCCGTCACCCGGCCGTCCGCGCCGAGCACGCATACGACACCGTTCGCGTACACCACGAAGTAGGTCGGAAGCCGCGGCGGGAAGCCAGGCTCGACGCCCGCGGCAGAGACCGACCACAGCTGCTTCCCGGTCGCGGCGCTCAGCGCGGCCACCCGCATGGAGCCGACGGCGAATACCCGTCCGCCCGCCGCCGCAAGCGGCAGGTAGCCGGCCGAGTTATCGCGGAAGGTCCGGCGCCACAACTCCTTCCCGGACGCCGCCTTCAGCCCGTAGACGTTGCCGAAGCCGTCGCCCACGCAGACGACGTCCCCGGCCGGGACCATGCCGAGGAGGTATTCGCCGTCGACGAGCGGCTTGCTCCGCCACAAAATCCTGGGCGGCGGCTGGCTCGCCGCGACATCGGCCGTCGCGGCGCCCGACGACGCGCACCCCATGGCGGACAGCCCGGCCAGCGCGCCGAGGCCTGCTAGCGCCCGCCGCCGGGTAAGGATCTCACGCGGTCCGGTCGCGGCGCTCCGGCAGCGATCAGACACGCTGAACGCCGATGGTCAAGCGCAGGTCAAGCCACTGACCCGGTAGCCATGACGTGTCGTCGGCCCGGTTGCTTTCCTTACAGCCGATCTTCAGCGCCAGGCGGTTGCCGAACGGGCCATACTGGCGCGTGGTGCCGGCACCCTTGGATTGCACGGCGAGATAAGACGTCGCCCCTGGTGAATTGATTGAAAGCCAGTTCAGGCCGTCGACGCTGGTATGGAAGGACCACCAGAGCCAGGCCGCGCCCGACTGCCTGCCGCCATTGGACAGCGTGGCGACGAAGCTAAGGGCGGTGCCGAACTGCCCCGGGATCGTAAGCGTCGCCCGGTTGTCTATCCCGCGGCCCACTTCGATCTCGCCGATATTACAGGTCTGTTCCTCGTAACGCACGCACGCTCCCTGCTGCGAGGCGGCCTGGGCCGTCCTGGAAATCTCACCGGCGATTTGAGCCGCAACGATCGCGTTCCGGCGCGCCGCCTCGGCTTCCTGCCACGCCCAGGCGTCCTGCTGGCGTACCTGCTGGTCAAGGTAGAAGCGTTCAGCGGGGGATGGATGCACCGCGCCTCCTGGTAGCCGATTGCCCGCGGGCAACACTTACCTGTAGCACGATAGCTGCCGCGCCGCGGTCGGCACCCGGCCCCGGTGAGGGCCGCAGACTGCCAGCGCGACGGCGGCGGGCAGCGCCAGCGCCCAGCCGCAGAACACCAGCATGACCGCCACGGCCAGCGCCGCGGGCACCGCGGCCAGCCGCACCCGGCCGCGCAGCACCCGCACGGCGGACGTCATGGCGCCCAGGTAGACCGTGAGGAACAGCGTGCTCGGCACCGCGACAAGGGCGGCCGTGCTGACGATCCCGAGACCGTTCAGGGTGATCAGCAGCAGGCCCGCCACGCCGATCGCCGCAAGCAGCCGGTGCATGGGGGCCAAACGGCGGCCGGGCAGCGGGCGTACCAGCTGCCCGGCCATGGCGGCCGCGCCGTTGATGTAGGCGTTGGTGGCGCCGAGCGTCAGCACGATCGCGGCCACCGCCGCCACGTCCGGCCCGGCCGCGCCGATGCCGTGGCTCAGCAGCCCCGCCAGCGGAACGTCCGTGGCCGCCCGCGGCCCGAGCACGCCGATCGTGGCCACCGCCAGCCCCAGGTACAGCGCGGTGGTGGCGGCCAGCGCGATGGCCACCGCGCGCGGCAGCTGCCGGGCCGGGTCCGCAAATCGCGTGGTCAGCGGGGCGACGGCCTCCCAGCCTGCGAACGAGAACATCAGCGTGGCCGCGGCGCTGCCCACCGACAGCCAGCCGTACGGCGCGAACGGCGCCCAGTTGGCGACCCGCGCCGCCGTCGCCGACCCGGCAACGGCCACGACCACGACGACGGTCAGCAGGCTGACAAGGACCAGCTGGGCGCGGGCGCTGGCCCGCAGCCCCGCCGCGGCCAGCCCGATGACGATCAGCAGCAGCGCGGCCGCCGCGGCGGCGCGGGTCGGCTGCCCGCCCCCGGTCAGCTCGGTGACGTAGCTCGCGCCGATGAGGCAGACGATCGGGGCTCCGCCGACCACCCCGGCCAGGAACATCCACCCGGTCGCGCGGCCAGCCCGGGGTCCCAGCCCGGCGGTGACGTAGCCCATCACCCCTCCGGCCGACGGGATGCGACGGCCCAGGGCGGTGAACACCGCGGCGAACAGCCCGGACAGGCCAAGCAGTGCCAGCCACGCCAGGATGGAGGCCGGGCCTGCCTCGGCCGCTGCCAGGCCCGGCAGGAGCAGCAGGCCCGGGCCGAGGATCGCCCCGATGTACAGCGCGGCGCCGCGCGCGGTGGTGAGGTTCTGCTGGTTCGCGGATGTCATCGCCATACGTTCACGATCGCCGAAAACGGCCCGCACGCGATGGCAAATATTGCACAGTCAAGGTCCTAGTGCGCAATGCTGTTGCGTGATCTGGAAGATAGGCTGCATCTTATGCCTGAGCATGTTCCAGACCGGGTGGATCGCGCCATCGTGGCCACGCTCCAGCGTGACGGCCGGATGGCCAACGTCGATCTCGCGGACGCGATCTCCCTGTCGCCCTCGGCCTGCCTGCGCCGGGTCAAGGCGCTGGAGGCCAGCGGCATCATCGCCGGATATCGCGCCGAGGTCAGCCGCGCCGCGGCCGGACTCGGCCTGACCGTGTTCATCGGCCTGAAGGTCGGCGGCCACTCGCAGGAGAGCTCGATCCGGATCGAGCAGGCCCTGCTGGCCATCCCCGCCGTCGTCGCCTGCTACCTGGTCTCCGGGAGCAGCGACTTCCTGGTGGAAGCGGTCGTGCCGGACCTGGCCGGCTACGAGCAGCTGCTGCTAGGCCAGATCCTGACCATTCCGTCCATCGTCGAGGCCCAGAGCACCTTCGCCATCCGCACCATCCTCAGCCGAGGCCCGCTTCCCCTGGACCACTGGCGCGCTCGCACCTACGGTTGATCCTCGGAGGGGCCCATGACTACTTCGGACAAGCTCGCAGGCGTCACGATCCGCAGGCTCGAGGAGCGGGACCTGCCCGCGGCCGACACGATCCTGCGCCAGGCCTTCGGCACCTTCCTTGGCCTGCCGGATCCGATGGACTTCATGGGCGACGGCGACTACGTGCGGACCCGCTGGGCGGCCGAACCCGGCGCGGCGCTAGCGGCCGAGGTCGACGGCGACCTGGTCGGGACGAACTTCGTGACCCGCTGGGGGAGCGTCGGCTTCTTCGGCCCGCTCACCGTCGCGCCCTCGGTCTGGAACCGCGGCGTGGCACGGTCCCTGCTCGACGCGACCATGGCGATCTTCGAGGAGTGGGGAGTGCGCCACCGCGGTCTGTACACCTTCGGCCACAGCCCCAAGCACATCGTCTTGTACCAGGGCTACGGCTTCTGGCCTCGTTTCCTGACACCCGTCATGTCCAAGCCGCCCTCGCCGCGGCGCTCGGACTGGACGGCGTTTTCCGCCCTGCCCGACCGGGAGGAAGGCCTGGCCGCCGCCGCCGCGGTCACGGGTTCGGTCTTCGCGGGCCTCGACGTGCGGCGGGAGATCGCCGCGGTCCTCGACCAGGGACTCGGCGAGACCGTGCTCGTCCGCGAGGGCAATGACCTGGCGGCGTTCGGCGTTTGCCACGCCGGCCCGGGAACGGAGGCCGGCGGCGGCAGGTGCTACGTGAAGTTCGGCGCGGCCCGGGCCGGCCGCCAGGCGGGGGAGCGGTTCGCCCGCCTCCTCGATGCCTGCGAGGACTTCGCCGCAAGCCAGGGCGCCGCCACGATCGTCGCCGGCGTCAGCGCCGGCCGCCGCAACGCCTACCGCCAGCTGCTGGCCCGCGGCTACCGCCCCGACTTCATCGGCGTCACCCTGCACCAGCCCGACGCCGACGCCTATCACCACCCGGACGCCTACGTGCTCGACGACTGGCGCTGACCCAGCCTGTGACGCGATCCACGTAGCAGGCGCTGGGCATGGCGTGGTGATGCGCCAGCAATCCCTGATCAGGCAAGCACCGGCAGCACGACGGCCGAAGGGTGCGCGGCGTCGTGGTAGATCTCGAACCGGCAGCGCACCGCGCGCCTGGCGGTGGCGAATGGCTCCCCGGTGCCGAAGTTCCGCGCGAACCGCGGGAACGCACCGCCGCTGACCTGCACGCGGATCCGGTGCCCGGCCAGGATCCGGTAGCCGGTCGGGTAGAGTTCCACGTCCACAGCCAGCACGCCGTCGTCGCCAACCGTGACGTCGGAGGCGGGCACGGTCTGCGGGCTGAGCCGCCGGATGCCGTCCACGATGTTCCGCGAGACGCCCTTGGCGTCCACGTCGCAGACCCGGACGAACACGTCCGCGTGCCTGCGCCCGGTCCGCGCGAAGATCCGCGCGCTGACCGGCCCCACGAGATCGACATCGGCCGCAAGCGGCTCGCTGGTGTAGGTCAGCACGTCGGCCCTGGCCTCGATGGCGGAGTTGTCGACCTGCTTGCCGGGCGGCTGCAGCAGCGGCCCGCCAGCCGACGGCGTCGGGTCCGCCGGATCGTAGACGAACGTGTCCGGCGCGTCGCCGCCAGGCGGACCAGGCGGACCAGGCGGACCAGGCGGACCAGGCGGACCAGGGGAAGCCGACCGTGAAAGGCCCCCAGGAGAACGCAGGTACCAGGTGGTGGCCTCGACGCCAGGCGGCGGCCACGAATCGAACTCCAGCCAGCTGTCAGACGAACCGGCCCGCTGCAGGTAGACCCGGACCGGCGCGCCCGGCGGCGGCGCACCGCCGTCTAGCTGGTGCGACAGCCACTCCACGTCCGACTGCATCATGACCTTCAACTCGGCGGGCTCGCCGTGCAGCCACGGCCCGATGGTGATCCGCGCCGTGCCGCCCGCCGCCCTGATCGCCGCGAAGTCGCGTAGCTGCAGCGGCACGAACAGGTCCCACCATCCGCTCACCATGTTGACCGGAGGCAGCCGGGTCAGGTCCGCGCCGTCGTGGTTGGTCCCCGTCCAGAACTCATCGCCCGGCACGGCATGTCCGGTCCAATCCCGCCAGAACACGACAGGTGCGTCGGCCACGTCGACGTCGGCCGCCTGAAGCGGGACCTTCCGCAGCGCCCGCCGCATCCTGGCCGCCTGGCGCGGACCCGGGATGACGCCGAGCAGCCCCCGTTCCTGCCTGCCGATCAGCCCGACCCAGTTCAGCGTGTTCTGCAGGCTCGGCACGCCGTGCTGGTAGAACGCGGCGCTGAAGTTGGCCGTGGTGACGTGCATCGACACCGAGTCCAGCGGCGGCTCCACGTAAGGCGCGACCGCCCACTGCGTGTGCCCGAGGTACGACGCCCCGGTCATCGCCACCCGCCCGTCGCACCACGACTGCTCGCGCAGCCACGCCACGGTGGCCAGGCCGTCCTCCCGCTCGCCGGTGAACGGCCGGAACAGCCCGCCCGAGCCGAACGTCCCCCGCGTGCTCTGGATGAACACCTGGAACCCCCGCCGCGCCAGCGGCGCGGCAAACACCAGCCCCGCCACCCCCGCCCGGCCGTACGGCGAGCGGATCAGCACCACCGGCAGCGGCCGGTCGTCCCCGGCGGGCCGGTAGTGATCGCCGAGCAGCGCCACGCCGTCCGGCATCGGCACCGCCACATCCCGCCGGACCACGTACGGCTCCGCCCCGGACCCGGACCCGAGCCCGAGCATCCGGTCGGTCGCCATGCCTGCGATACGGGTCAGCGGATTCATCGGCCTTCCTCCGTCGCGAACGGTCACCACTGCTCATCGCAGGTTACCCGCAAGTAGCTACCGCTCAGTCGCCTGGGAGTTTCAGCCCTTGTGCCCGCAGTTCGGCGACATAAAGGTCCTTGAGCCGTTCGCGGTCCTGGCCAGCGGCGCTGGTCTGAGCCGCCTTGAACGCCTCCCGGCGAGACTGGAGTCCGTTCCGGGACTTGGCCCACATCCCGCGGAAGTCGCGGATGCCGAAGGGCACCGTCCCGAACTCATCGAGCATTCCGCGCATGGCTCCCGCGCCGGGGCAGGTGCACGATTGGCGCCAGGCCTGCTCACCGACGGTGTTCTCCTCGCTGGTGACCGGGCAGGAGGAGTGGCAGTCGCACCTGCACAGAATCGTGACGCCCTCGCGGCGCAGACGACGGGGGTTGAAGGCGGCGCGCAAGCCGTGCCAGTGGCCGCACTCTTCATGCTGGCCCTCTAGGCAGGCGGGACTGGGTAGCACAGGCTCGCGGTTGTCGACCTGGCGGCGGCCCATGGTCTGAGTCTAAGCTGCCGGCATTCACCCGTGCCAGGCCGGATAGCCGTCCGCGAGCGCTTCCAGCGCTCCGACGTGTGCCTGCACGCCGGCATCTCCGGCCAGCGCTCGCTGGGCGACGAACCCCAGGATCACCGACTGCATCAGTTGCGCCATCGCGTCAGGATCGGCGCCGGCGTCGAACGCCCCGGCCGCCTGCCACCGCCGCACCACGTCGGCGAACAGTTCGCGCTGCCTGCGGTAGGCGGCGCGAACCGACTCCCTGAGCTCCGGATCGCTCTGCGAGTGGCTCCAGCCGTGCAGGGAGACCTGCAGGCGGTCGATGCCGTCGCCGGAGTCCCGGCCGAACTCCGTGACGACGCCAAGCAGTCGCGCCATGAACTCCGGCAGCGGCGGCGGCTCGGGGTCACGCAGGATGGGCAGCATCTGCTGGCCCATCGCGGCCGTTCCCTCGATCACGACGGCGTTGATGATCTCGTCCTTGCCCTTGAAGTAGCCGTAGACGGCACCGGTCGACAGGCCGGACCTGGCGATGATCATCTCCATCGACACGGCCTCGAGGCCGTGTTCCTGCAGGCAGGCGCGTGCCGCTTCGAGGATCTGCTCGCGCCGGGCCTCGCGGCGCTCTTCGGTGATCCGGGGCATGCCGCCCAGCCTACCACCAAACAGAAGGAATATTCACTCTTGACAGCCGGGACCCAGCTCCGCCACCATATAAAAAGAATATTCCTTCGTTAAAGGAGTCGGGTCATGACCAGCGAGGTCCGCACCGGCGGCCGGCAGGCCAGCAGGCCTAGCAAGGCCGGCAACACGATCGTCACCGTCGTCGTCTGTATCGCCCTGGGAGCGGTCTCGGCCGCGATGGCGTCGCTGAACGTCGCGATCCCAGGCCTGGTCCGCAGCACGCACGCGAGCCAGACGCAGCTCGAGTGGATCATCGACGCCTACCTGCTTGTCTTCGCCGTCCTGCTGCTTCCCTCCGGCGCGCTCGGCGACCGCTACGGGCGCCGCCGGGCGCTGCTGGCCGGGCTCGTCGTCTTCGGCGCCGCCTCCGCGGCCGCGATGGCGATCTCGTCGGCGAACGTCCTCATCGGACTGCGCGGCCTGATCGGCCTGGGCGCCGCGCTTGTGATGCCCGCCACGCTTTCCACGATCACCGGCACGTTCCCGCCGGCCGAGCGCACCAGGGCGGTCGGCATCTGGGCCGGCGTGGCCGGGGGGAGCGCGGTGCTCGGGCTGCTGACCACGGGGACGCTGCTCGAGTGGTTCTCCTGGCGGGCAGCTTTCGCGGTCAACGTCGTCCTCGCGATCGTGGCCATTGCCGGCACGCTCCGCTTCGTCCCCGAGTCCGCCCAGCCCGACGCGCCGCCGGTCGACAAGGGCGGCGCGCTGCTCGCCACCATCGGCCTCGTCGCGCTCGTGTTCAGCATCATCGAGGCACCCGACGCCGGCTGGCTGAGCGCCCGCACCCTCGGCGGCATCGCGGTCGGCCTGGCCGCGCTGGCCGGCTTCGTGCGCTACGAACTCCGCCAGCGTCACCCGCTGCTGAACCCGCGCCTGTTCGCCAACCGCAGGCTCGCCGCGGGCAGCCTGTCGATCTGCATCCAGTTCTTCGCCTTCTTCGGCTTCACCTTCGTCTCGCTGCAGTACCTGCAGGGCGTCCGTGGCTACAGCCCGATCATCGCCGCGCTCGCGGTGCTCCCGCTGACCGCCGCCATGATGCCGACGTCGCGTGTCACCGCGACCCTGGTGGCCAGGTTCGGCGCCCGCGCCGTGTGCGTCGCGGGCCTGCTCCTGGTCGCCGCCGGGCTCGCGGTCATCTCCCGCATCGGCACCTCCACGCCGTACTGGCTGATGCTGGCAGGCCTCATCCCGCTCGGCGCCGGCATGGGAGCCGCCATGACCCCCGCCACCTCGGCGATCACCGAGGCGCTGCCGCAGGCGCAGCAGGGCGTGGGCTCCGCGCTGAACGACCTGTCCCGCGAGGTCGGCGGCGCGCTCGGCACGGCCGTCCTCGGCAGCATCGTCACCGCCGTCTACCGCTCCAGCCTCAGGCTCCCCGGCGTCCCCGCCCCCGTCGTGCACCAGGCCCGGCAGTCCTTCGCGATCGCCATCCACGCCGGCGGCCCGATCGGCGCCAACGCCCGTGACGCGTTCGTCGACGGCATCCACGCCGGCCTGCTGTACGCCGCCGCCGCCGCGATCCTGGCCGCGATCGCCGTCGCCACATTGCTGACCCGCGACGCCGAAATCCGCCGCCCCGCCGCCGAATCGGCGTCCGAGCAGCGGCAACTGGCCAGCGTCACCGAGTAGACGAGCACGACCCGCACTGCGCCGCGGACCAGCCGGCCCGCGGCGCCGCGCTGCCGGTGCCCCGGCCGGCGCCTCCTGCGTAGTATCGGCCCCATGTCGCGGCTGCGCGCAGACCGGTCAGCGCTCCTGGCGCCCGGCGGGAACTACGGCCCTGACGGCCCGCTGCTGATGTACGCCAGGCGGGCGGTGGACCGCCGCGGCGGGATCGCCCGCCCGATCGTGTGGGAGCTCGGCGGAGACGCAGAGCTCGACGAGTTGCGCCAGCAGGTGGCATCCCAGGTCGCGTCGGCGATCGACGAGATGACGGCGGAAACGGGAACCGCGCCCCTGGTCATCGCCAAGTCCCTCGGGTCGCTAGCCGCCCCCGTGGTCGCCGATCGCGGCCTGGCGGCGGTGTGGTTCACGCCGTTGCTGACCGACGAGCCGACCGCGGCAGCCCTGCGGCGTGCCACGGCTCCGTGCCTGATGGCGGGCGGTACGGCCGACGAGTACTGGGATGGGCAGATCGCCCGCTCCATCACGCCCCACATCGTCGAGGTCGACGGTGCCGATCACGGGATGTTCCTGCCAGGCAAGCTTGCCGCCTCAGCCGCCGTTGTTGGCCAGGTCATCACGGCCGTCGAGGACTTCCTCGACCACGCCGTCTGGCCGTGACACTCGGTGCGCCGGATCCCGCTGGACGCAGCCGCGGACGCGCCCTGTGCGGTCCCTTGGCTACATTGGCAAGATGGACGAGGCACTGCTGGCCAGGGCCCGGCAGGCGCGGCGGCGGATGATCAACGCCGAGCGCGATGCCACGGTTGCCCGCGCCGAGTTCCACGGCGCGGTGCGGCGGCTGGTATCCGCCAGCCAGTCGCCGCGAGAAGTCGCCGCCGTGCTCGGCCTCAGCCACAAGCAACTGCACGAGATCATCCAGGGGGCCGACCCCGCGGGCCCCGCCGGCCCGCGCCCGCCGCGACCCGGCCTGTCGTGCTCCTTCTGCACGGCATCCCAGCATGAGGTCCGCAAGCTGATAGCGGGTCCCGGCGTGTACATCTGCGACGCGTGCGTCGGCCTGGCCGGCGGCGTTGTCGGTTCCGGCCGGCCCGCCGCCACCCGGCTGGGGCAGCTGCGCGCCGTGCCGGAAGACGACAGCCAGGCGCAGTGCAGCTTCTGCGGCAAGCACCGTGATCAGCTAGCCAGCCTGGCCGCCCTGTCGCCTGAGCCCAAGCCCGAGGCCGAGCCCGAGCCCGAGGCGCCTAATGAGCCTGCCGCGATCTGCCCGGAATGCGTGTCGCTGTGCGAGGAGATCCTGACCGAGGAGCTGAGCTGACCCGCATCCGCGGGCCGCGGCGGCGGTGCACCGTCACCGCGCCGCCACTCTTGCGTATCGCGTGAGGACGACCAGCTCACCCCGGTAAGGCTCACGGTCCACGAGCCAATCATGGCGGCCACCGGCCTAGTTCCGGCAAACGAGGTGACGATGCTCACAAAGGCACATTTCGCCGCCGACGGCCTCACACCCACACACCGTCGATGACCTGCAAATAATACTGAACGTCAGCAGTCAACTACGGAAAGATCTGGAAGTTTAGCAGCCCGAGAGCCATTTAGGCCACTTCGGGCGATTTAGGTCAAAAGCCCGGCTAGGGTCCCTGAAGTCAGGCGCTCGGAACGCCGCCGGTACTTGAGGCGGGCATTACCCGCGAGCGCGAACTGCCCGGAAAGGAGCCCTTTGGGCTGCCATAGCAAGCCATCACGCCCCAGCCGGACCCGTCCCAGCCGGAGCGGTCCGACCCGGACCCGTCCCAGCCGGAGCGGTCCGACCCGCCGGCTGCCCGCCGCCGCGCCCGCGCTGGCCGGTGCCGCGCTGGC
>Ga0335078_10015086_pt1 | contig 11468 bp, 11 predicted proteins | sample Lox_Sample_32_FD_206711 | JGI IMG/M metagenome (GOLD analysis project Ga0335078, IMG submission 206711) | Soil microbial communities from Loxahatchee National Wildlife Refuge, Florida, United States - Lox_Sample_3.2 | ecosystem: Environmental > Terrestrial > Soil > Wetlands | place: USA...
CCGACCACGCTGCTGGCCCAGGTCGATAGCTCGGTCGGCGGCAAGACCGCGATCGACACGTCCGCCGGCAAGAACCTGGTCGGCGCCTTCCACCAGCCGGTGCTGGTGCTGGCCGACACCGACACGCTCGCAACCTTGCCCAAGCGCGAGCTGCTTGCCGGCTACGCCGAGGTGGTGAAATACGGCCTGATCCGCGACCCCGATTTCTTCGCATGGCTGGAGCAGAACGCGGCCGCGCTGATCAAGGGCGACGCCGATCTCCGCCGCGAAGCGGTGCGCCGCAGCTGCGCCGCCAAGGCCGCGGTGGTGGCCGCCGACGAGCGCGAGACCGGCGAGCGCGCGCTGTTGAATTTCGGCCACACCTTCGGTCACGCGATCGAGACCGAAAGCGGCTTCGCCTTGCTGCACGGCCTGGCGGTGGCGGTCGGCATGCGCCTCGCCTTCGATTTGTCGGCCAGGCTCGGCCTCTGCCCGCCCGAGGCAGCGCGCCGGGTGCGCCGGCATTTCGAGGCGGTCGGGCTGCCGGTGGCGTTGGGCGCGCTCGACCCCGACGCGCTGCTGAAGCGGATGCGCCAGGACAAGAAGGTCGCGGACGGGCGCATCGCGCTGATCCTGGCGCGCGACATCGGCCAGGCCTTCGTCAGCCGCGACGTCCCGGCCGACGCGCTGCGCGACTTCCTCGCCGGCGAAGCCAAGACTATGGCGTCCCCCGCGCGCGCGCTCTAAAAGAGGCGCGGTTTTCCAAAGGTCCCGGTCATGCCCTTGTCATCCGCCGCCAAGCGCGAGCACATCCACACCCGCCAGGTCGAGTGCCGCGGCTTCCGCCGTGCCGACGGCCTCTGGGACATCGAAGGCCACCTGACCGACGTCAAGACCTACGCCTTCCCCAGCGAGTTCCGCGGCACCGTCGAGCCCGGCGACCCGGTGCACGAGATGTGGATCCGCCTCACCGTCGACGACGAGCTGATCGTGCGCGGCATCGAAGCGGTGACCGACAAGAGCCCGTTTCCGGTGTGCGGCGCGATCGCGTCGAACTTCGCGCGGCTGGTCGGCTTGAGCATCCGGCCGGGGTTCCTCTCGAAGGTCCGCGAGCGCCTCGGCGGGGTCGAGGGTTGCACCCATCTGGTCGAGCTGATGGGGCCGATCGCCACCACGGCTTATCAAACGATCTACCCCTATCGCCACAAGCTGACGCGCGAGAGCGGCGAGCACGCGCCGCAGACCGTGAAGAGCGGCGAGAAGCCGCGCCTGATCGACACCTGCCACGCGCTCCGCAGCGACGGCGCGGTCGTCCAGCGGCTGTGGCCCGATTTCTACACCGGCACGGCCAAGGGCTAGCCGTGCCGGAGGGGGAGCGATGCGCCGGACGCTCGTTCTGGTTTCGGCGATCGCAGCTTCGCTTGCGCTGAGCGCCGCCGCGCGCGCCGACGACGCGCCGCCGCCCGAGAACTGGAGCCTGCACGGCCAGTACACCCTGATCTACCAGGGCGATTTCGGCTTCCCTTCGCCTTATCAGGGGCCGAACAGCCTCTCCGGCAACCAGCAATGGCGCGAAATGATGGATGCCACGGTTTTTGCCGGCCGGCGCCTGTGGCCGGGCGGCGAATTCTATATCGATCCCGAATTCAACCAGGGCTTTGGCGTCTCGCGCAGTCTCGGCGTCGCCAGCTTCGTCAACGGCGAGGCGGTCAAGGCCGGCTTCGACACGCCCAAGCCCAACGTCGCGCGGCTCTTCGTCCGCCAGGTGTTCGGTCTCGGCGGCGAACAGGAGTATCTCGCCCCCGATCAGAACCAGCTCGGCGGCAGCGTCGATGTCGCGCGCGTCACATTGACCGGCGGCAAGGTCTCGGCCAACGATTTCTTCGACGACAACGCCTATGCCCACGACCCGCGCACCCAGTTCCTCAATCTCGGGTTGGTCGACGCGCTGGCCTGGGATTACCCCGCGGATTCCAAGGGTTACACCGACGGGCTGGTCGCCGAGCTCAACCAAAAGGACTGGGCTTTCCATTGGGGCGCCTTTCTCGAGCCCAAGATCGCCAACCAGCGCAACCTCGATCCGCAATTCTGGAAGCACGCCGGCACGGCGGCGCAGCTCGACGAGCGCCACGACTGGCTCGCCGGCGGCACGGTGCGCGAGCTCATCTTCCTCAACCGCGCCAACATGGGCAACCTCGCCCAGGCGGCGGCGAACGGCGGCAACATCATGGCGACGCGGCGCTCGCGCTGGAAAGTCGGCTTCGTGCTCAACGCCGAGCAGGCGGTCACCGACACGCTGGGTTTGTTCGCGCGGCTCTCGTGGAACGACGGGCGCAGCGAACCTTGGGCCTTCGATGATGCCGACCGCGCGGTGTCGGGCGGCATGAGCCTCAAGGGCGAAGCGTGGGGCCGCGGCGACGACACGGTCGGGCTCGCGGCCGGGGGCAGCGCGATCTCGAAATCGCACCGCAATTTTCTCGCGGCGGGCGGCACCGGCATCTTCGTCGGCGACGGCCGCCTGACCTACGCGGCGGAATATATCGGCGAGGCTTATTATGCGTGGCAGGTCGCCGCGCCGATGAGCCTGACCTTCGATTACCAGCTCGCCGTCAACCCGGCCTACAACCAGGACCGCGGCCCGGTGTCGCTATTCGCGGCCCGGCTCCACGTCGAATACTGACAAGCTTCGCAAATCGGTGGCATTGGCGCCGGACCGGCATCTATACTCTTGCCGAAGTTAAGGGGGCAGGTTGGCCTTGGCCACCGACACGATCCGCCGCCGCGTCACTGCTTGGCTCGCGCTGGCCGCGCTGCTGGTGCAGTTCGCCGCCAGCTTCGGCCATTTCCACGCCCAGGAATATGCCGCGCTGCTCGGCCCGCATGGCACGCCCGTGCTGGCATCCGACCGCGGCACGACGCCTTCAGACCTTGCCGCCGACGAAGATTGCGCAATTTGCGCCAGCATCTTCCTCGTCGGCAGCTCTCCGGTGCCCGACTTTGTCATCGTGGCGGCTCCGGCTGAAATCCGCCTGCCCGCGCCGTTGTTCCTCGCAGCCTTGCGGCTATCGGCGCCGGCTTACTCGCTCTTCCGCACCCGCGCGCCGCCCGTCGTCTGATTCCAGGCCTCGGTTATTCCGGCTCCGCCGCAGAGTAGCGGCGTGCCGGCGCGTGCAACGCGATGGGCGGGAGATCAGAGATGGTGGAGAAATTGGCGCGGCGCTTCATCGCCGCGGTTCTATTCGGCGCAGTTCTGACGGGCGCGGCGGTGGCGCAGACGCCTACCGGCGTAGTGTCGGGCGAAGCGCGCGACGCGCTCAACCGGCCACTGGCTGGCGTCACGGTACGGCTCGAGGCGCCCGACGGCAGCGTCGCCGGCAGCACGGTCACCGGACCCGGCGGCGCGTTCCGCTTTCCTGGCGTTGCGCCCGGCGCCTATTCGCTGATCGGCGTCAAGTCTGGCTTCGACACTGCGACCGCGGTGGTGGTGGTCGCCGCCGGCACCGGGGCGACCAAGGACCTGACGCTCGCCTCGCAAACGGCGCTCGATTTGAGCGTGATCGCGCAGCGGCTCGACGCCGCGCGCATCGGCATCCAGCCGCGCACCGGCGCCTCGACCTACACCATCACCAACCAGGCGGTGGAGGCGATGCCCGGCGGCGAGAACGCGCCGATCAACCAAGTGATGTTGCAGGCGCCGGGCGTAAACCAGGACAGCCTGGCCAACAGCGGCTTCCACATCCGCAACGAGCACCTCAACGTCCAATACCGCATCAACGGCGTGATTCTGCCCGAGGGCGTGAGCTTTTTCGGCCAGAGCCTGTCGACGCGCTTAGCCAATTCGATGGAATTGATCACCGGCACGTTGCCGGCGGAATACGGGTTGCGCACTGCGGGCATCGTCGACATCCAGACCAAGAGCGGGCTGTTCGAGCCCGGCGGCTCGGCCGGGGTTTACGGCGGCAGCTACGACACGGTGAATCCAAGCGCCGAATACGGCGGCTCGTGGAACGGGCTCAATTATTTCGTCTCGGCCGACAACCTGCAAAGCAGCCATGGCCTCGAAAACCCGACCCCCAACTACTTTGCGATCCACGACAACACGGTCCAGACGCACGGTTTCGTCTATCTCGACAAGATCATCGACGCCTCGAGCAAAGTGAGCTTCATCGGCGGCACCTTCGTCGGCCAGTTCCAGATCCCGAACAATCCGGGGCAGGCGGCCGCCAACACGGTCAGCGGCATCCCCACCACCGCCTTCGATTCCGCCAAGCTCAACGAGCACCAGAACGAGGGCAGCCATTTCGGCGTCCTGTCCTATTTACAGTCGCGGCAGGACTTCGACCTCCAGGTGTCGGCCTACACCAAGTACAGCACGCTGCACTTCCACCCCGACATTTACGGCGATCTCGCCTTCACCGGCATCGCGCAGGACGCGCTGCGCCAGAGCTTTGCCAATGGCCTTCAAGCCGAGGGCGCCTATAAGGCGATCGCCGATCACACGCTGCGCGCCGGGATCATCGTCGGCGGCGAGAAGGCCTGGGCCGACAGCACCAGCTGGGTCGAGGCCGCGGGCGGTCCCGATACGCCGTTCGCCATCGTCGACGACCACCAAAAGACTGGCTGGACCTACAGCACCTATCTCCAGGACGAATGGCATATCACCGACACGGTCACGCTCAATTACGGCGGACGTTTCGACGTGGTGAACCAGTACACCCAGGAGAACCAGATCAGCCCGCGTCTCAACGTGGTGTGGAAGGCGCTGCCGTCGACCACGCTCCACGCCGGCTACGCGCGCTATTTCACGCCGCCGCCGTTCGAGCTTGTTTCGACCTCGACGGTGGCGCTGTTCAACAACACCACCGCGGCCTTTCCCAGCAGCCAGAATACGCCGGTCAAGGCCGAGCGCGCGCATTACTTCGACGCCGGCGTCGAGCACGAGTTTCTGCCTGGGCTCAAGGCCGGGCTCGACATCTATTACAAATACGCGCGCAACCTGATCGACGAGACGCAATTCGGCTCGCCGGTGATCCTGACGCCGTTCAACTACCACGTCGGCTTCAACAAGGGCGTCGAGCTTACCACCAGCTATGACCACGGACCGTTCTCGTTCTACGGCAGTCTGGCGCTGGCGCAGCAGAAGGCGGAGCAGATTACCTCGGCGCAGGCCAATTTCGCGCAAAGCGACCTCGACTACATCGCCTCGCACCTCGTCAACACCGATCACAGCCAGCGCATGACGGCGTCCGCCGGGATGTCGTATCTTTGGATGAAGACGCGCTTCAGCGTCGATATCGTGGCCGGCACCGGCGTGCGCTGCGCCTGTTCCGCGGGCGACAATTTCAATGAGGGCACGGTGCCGTCCTACGAACAGGTCAATCTCGGCGTGTCGCACCGTTTCGAGAACGTCCCGGGCGGCCCGATCGAGATCCGCGCCGACATCGTCAACCTGCTGGATGAGACCTATCTGATCCGCAGCAACACCGGCGTCGGCATCGCCGGACCTCAATATGGGCCGCGGCGGACTTTCTTCGCCGGGTTGCGCAAGGAGTTCTAAGACATGGGTGGTCTGTTCGAAGTCCTCCAGGCCGGCGGGGTGATGATCTACCCGCTGCTGCTGCTGGCGGTGGTGGCGGTGGCGGTGATGCTGGAGAAGGGCTTCGTGTTCGTGAAACGCGCGCGGCTCAAACGCGAGCTGCTCGATCTGGTCGAGACCTACGGCTTCGCCTGGAAGGATCTCGAGCGCGCGATCGGCGCGCTCGACCCGCGCAACTATTTCGCCGGATTCTTCCGCGTCATCCTCGAAAACCACGCGCGGCCGGCCTGGTGGGTCGAATCGCGCGCCGCCGACGAGGCGAGCCTGATCGAGAAGGCCTTGGGCCGCTGGCTGTGGGTGCTCGAGACCATCGTCACCGCCGCGCCGCTGCTGGGCCTCCTGGGCACCATCACCGGCATGATCCGCGCCTTCCGCCTGTTCGGCGAGCAGGGGCTGGTCGACCCGACGGGCGTCACCGGCGGCGTCGCCGAGGCCCTGATCGCCACCGCCCTGGGCCTGTTCATCGCCCTGATCGCGCTCTTCGCCTTCAACTATTTCTCCTACCGCCAGGCCCAGGTGATGGACGAGATGGAGCGGCTCGGCACGCGGCTGGTGGACCGCATCCGGCTCGACGCCCAGCCGGGCAAGGGCGAGCGGCCATGAAGCTGCGCAAGTCCCGCCTGCGCAAGCGCGGCCGGATCGAAATCATCCCGATGATCGACGTGATGTTCTTCCTGCTCGCGACCTTCATGCTGGCGTCGCTCAGCTTGCAGAACCTCCATTCGCTCGCGGTCAACCTGCCGCGCGGCAGCGCAGCACCGCTCGAGGCGCGGAAATCCGTCACGCTGACGGTGACCAGGAACGGCGACATCCTGATCAACGAGATCCACGTTTCGCTCGACACCCTGACCCAGGCGTTGCAGGCGCTCGGCGTCTCGCCGGAGACCAACGTGGTGGTGGCGGCCGACGCCGCCGCGCCCAACGGCATCGTCGTGCAGGCGATGCTCAAGGCGCGCGCCGCCGGTATCGAGAATTTCCTATTCGCGGTCAAGCATGAATAGCCATGCTTCCGCGTTGCGCTACGACGCCGAAACGTGGCGGCGGCTGAGCTGGACGCTGCCCGCCGCAACCGCGATCACGCTGGCGGCGCTGCTTGCGTTCCTGTTGCTACTGGCGCAGCCGCCAGCGATCCAGCCGCCGAGCATGGTCGCGGTTCAGATCGTCGAGCTGCCGCCTGCGCCCAAGGCCCAGACGGCGCCGCCGCTGTCCTTGCCGGCACCGGCGCTAAAAAAGGCGATCGAGCCGCCCAAGCCGCGGGTCCAGCCACGGACCACGCCGGTCGCGCCCGCGACCCGCGCCCCGGCCAACCCCGGCACGATGGGCGCACGCGCGCTTTATCAGCCGATGCCGGAAATCCCCGAGGTGATGCGTCACCATGCGCTCGACCTGGTGGCGGTGGCGCGTTTTCGGGTCGCGGCCGACGGTTCGGCGACCGTGGAACTCATTCAGGCGACGCCCGAGCCGGAACTCAATGCGGCGTTGCTCGAAGCGCTCAAGCGCTGGCGATTCTTTCCCGCGCTCGAAAACGGACGCCCGGTGGCGTCCTTGGTCGATATCCGGATTCCGATAACGGTGCGCTGAACGCGCCCCGGGCGCCTAGATGCGGATGCGGTTGGTCAGGCCGTGGCCGGCGAGGCGGTGGCCTTCGTCGGTCGCAGCCTGCTGGTAATAGGTCAGCAGGAAAACCCGGATCGCGGCGGTAAGGGTGGACTGGTCGCGGTCGCGGGCGATGCCGGTGACCAGCTCGTTCATGGTCTTGCGCTCGCGCTCGCATACCCGCGTCAGCGCGTCCCACATCGCCGGCTCGAGCCGGATGCTGGTGCGGTGGCCGGCGACCGTGACGTTGCGATTGACCAGTGTCGAGCGCGCCTCGAGGCGCTCATCGACCCGGCTGGTGGGGTCTCCGCTCATCTGGGTTGGATCGCGGACCATGGCGTGAATGTTAGTCGAAATTTCGGCGTATGCAACTGTTACGAGCGAATACGGATGTATTACAACCTATGATTGTTATGGGGTCTTGGCGTTTTGCCGCGCATCTTCCTCGGGAGTCAGAGTCGTGAGCTGGAGCGCATGCACCCCGCCATGCAATTCGGCCGACAGTAGGCCGTAAACCAGCCGCTGCCGCGCCAACCGGTTAAGGCCCACGAATCGGGCGGAGACCACCTCGACCCGGAAATGGGTTTCGCCGCCGGGACGTGCCCCCGCGTGCCCGGCATGGCGGTGCGAATCGTCGTGAACCGCCAGGCGGACCGGGGCCAGGGCGGCTGCCAGCGTGTCGCGGATGCGCGCGGCGGCGGTCATGGCGAAAGGGGCCACGGCCCTTCAAAAAGCCCGGTTAAACCCCATTTATTAAAGCTCAGGGACATTTCCGGGGTTTGGCTTGTCTCCAAAAGACGGCCTCTCCATACTGTTTTGATCATGTCACGGCCTTCCACTGCGAGCTATGCCGGCCCCCAGGGCGCGGCGGCGACAAGGCGCTGCGACCACCCCGGATGCGCCGGTTCGGGCGAATTCCGCGCGCCGCGCTCGCGCGCCGAGCTGCACCAGTATCACTGGTTCTGCCTCGACCATGTGCGCGCCTATAACGCCGCCTGGAACTACTACGCCGGGATGAGCGTCGACGAGATCGAGCGCGAGATCCGCCGCGACACGGTGTGGCAGCGGCCGACCTGGCCCTTGGGCGGCCGCGCCTCCTTCCGCCACGACGCGCGCATCCGCGACCACGGGATGTTCGGCTTCGAGGAGGAGTCGGGCCCGGCCAAGAACGGTCCCTCGCCGCATCATCCGGCCTCGCCCGAGGCGCACGCGCTCGCGGTCTTCAACCTCGAGCATCCGGTGACCGGGTCCGGCCTCAAGGCCCGTTACAAGGAGCTGGTGAAGCTCAACCACCCCGACTCCCACGGCGGCGACAAGGAGGCCGAGGAGCGGCTCAAGGTGATCAATCAGGCCTACGCGACCCTCAAGACGGTCTATCTCTCCTAGGTGCAACAGAAAGCGTTCATGACAGCCCCCAGCAATCACACCGCCGGCTCGCTCGAGCATCTCGACAAGCCGGACATCACGGTCTCCGTGCGGCAGACCTTCGGCATCGATTCCGATCTCCAGGTGCCGGCGTTCTCGCGCCCGAGCGACCACGTCCCCGATCTCGACGAGGCCTACCGCTTCGACCGCGACACCACGCTCGCGATCCTCGCCGGCTTCGCGCACAACCGACGGGTGATGATTCAGGGCTATCACGGCACCGGCAAGTCGACCCATATCGAACAGGTCGCCTCGCGGCTCAACTGGCCGCTGATCCGCATCAACCTCGACAGCCACATCAGCCGCATCGACCTGGTCGGCAAGGACGCGATCGTGTTGAAGGACGGGCTGCAGGTGACCGAATACCGCGAGGGTATCCTGCCCTGGGCGCTGCAGCACCCGACCGCGTTGTGCTTCGACGAATACGACGCCGGCCGGCCCGACGTGATGTTCGTCATCCAGCGCGTGCTCGAGGTCGAGGGCAAGCTGACGCTGCTCGACCAGAACCGCGTCATCCGCCCGCATCCCTATTTCCGGCTGTTTGCGACCACCAACACCGTGGGATTGGGCGATACCACCGGCCTCTATCACGGCACGCAGCAGATCAACCAGGGCCAGATGGACCGCTGGAACATCGTCGCCACGCTCAACTACCTGCCGCACGACACCGAGGTCGACATCGTCCTCGCCAAGGCGCCGTCCTACGACAACGAGGAAGGCCGCCGCACCGTCCACGCCATGGTGGCGCTGGCCGAGCTGACCCGCGCCGGCTTCATCAACGGCGACATCTCGACCGTGATGTCGCCGCGCACGGTCATCACCTGGGCCGAGAACAACCGCATCTTCAACGATCTCGCCTTCGCCTTCCGCACCACCTTCCTCAACAAGTGCGACGAGGTCGAGCGCGCGACCGTGGCCGAGTATTACCAGCGCTGCTTCGGCAGCGAGCTGAAGGAGACCGGCGTCCGCGCCATCATCGCCTGAGGCGGGCGCCCACAACATGCCGGACAACGATTCGCCGATCGAGGTCTTCAAGCGTTCGACCGCGGCGGCGCTGCGCGCGATTTCCGAGCGCACCGACGTCACCGTCAGCTACGGCGCCGAGCCCGCCGGCGCCGCCGGCTCGCGCGTGCGCCTGCCGTTGCCGCCGCGCGATTTGAGCGAGAAGGACGCCGCCCCGGTGCGCGGCGCGGCCGATGCGCTGGCGCTGCGGCTGCGCTACCACGATCCGGCGGTGCACGCGCGGCGGGTTCCGGCCGGCGAGACCGCGCGCTCCATCTTCGAGGGCGTCGAGCAGGCACGGGTCGAGGCGCTGGGCGCGCGGCGCATGGCCGGCGTCTCCGGCAACCTCGCCGCCATGCTCGACGAGCGCTACCGCCGCCAGGGCTACGAGCACATGGCCGAGCGCAACGACGTCACGCTGGCCGAAGCGATCCGGCTTCTGGTGCGCGAGCGCCTGACCGGGGCCTCGCCGCCGCCCGCCGCGCGCCAGGTGGTCGAGCTGTGGCGTCCCTATCTCGAAGGCAAGGTCGGCCGCGATCTCCTCGATCTCGAGCGCAACATCCGCGACCAGAGTTCATATGCCCGCACCGCGCGCCAGCTGATCCAGGACCTCGATCTCGATCTCGGCGAGGCCGAGGACGAGGAAGCGCAGGAGAGCGAGCAGGACGACAGCGACGAATCGCAGCAGGGCGAGGGCGAAAGCGAGAAGGGCGAGGGCGCGACATCCGGCGCCCAGGGCACGCTCGAAGGCGGCATGCCCGAGCGCGAGAAGGAGGACGGCGAGTCCTCCGCCGCCGAGGAGATCGAGGGCGAATTGCTGCCCGGCGCGGGCGACGACGATCCCGGCCGGCCCGGCCGCCCCGGGGTGCTGCCCCGCCGCCACGGCGCCAACGACGACCCGGCGGCCTACCGCGCCTTCACCACGCAATGCGACGAGGTGGTCGAAGCCGCCAATCTGTGCGACGCCGACGAGTTGACCCGCCTGCGCGGACTCCTCGATCAACAGCTCGCGCATCTGCAAAGCATCATCGCCCGGCTCGCCAACCGGCTGCAGCGCCGCCTGCTCGCCAAGCAGGCGCGGTCGTGGGAATTCGACCTCGAGGAAGGCCTGCTCGACACCGCGCGCCTCTCGCGCGTCGTCACCAACCCGGTCTATCCGCTGTCCTACAAGCGCGAGAAGGAAACCGACTTCCGCGACACGGTGGTGACGCTGCTGATCGACAATTCGGGTTCCATGCGCGGCCGGCCGATCACCGTGGCGGCGATGAGCGCCGACATCCTGGCGCGCACGCTCGAGCGCTGCGGCGTCAAGGTCGAGATCCTCGGCTTCACCACAAGGGCGTGGAAGGGCGGCCAGGCGCGCGAGCGCTGGATCGCCGCCAACAAGCCGGCCAACCCGGGCCGGCTCAACGACCTGCGCCACATCATCTACAAATCGGCGGACGAGCCGTGGCGCCGCGCGCGCAAGAGCCTGGGCCTGATGCTGCGCGAAGGCATCCTCAAGGAGAACATCGACGGCGAGGCGCTGCTCTGGGCGCACGAGCGGCTCTTGGGCCGGCCGGAGCAGCGCAAGATCCTGATGGTGATCTCGGACGGCGCCCCGGTCGACGATTCGACGCTCTCGGTCAATCCCGGCAATTACCTCGAGCGCCATCTGCGCGAGGTGATCGGGCGCATCGAGCGCGGTTCGCCGGTCGAGCTCACCGCCATCGGCATCGGCCACGACGTTACGCGCTATTACCGCCGCGCCGTCACCATCGTCGACGCCGAGCAGCTGGGCGGCACCATGCTGGAGAAGCTGGCCGAGCTGTTCGACGAGGACGCGCCGCCGCCACGCCAGTCCGCGCCGCAGCGCCGCGCGCCCAAGCGC
>Ga0335078_10015087_pt1 | contig 11468 bp, 7 predicted proteins | sample Lox_Sample_32_FD_206711 | JGI IMG/M metagenome (GOLD analysis project Ga0335078, IMG submission 206711) | Soil microbial communities from Loxahatchee National Wildlife Refuge, Florida, United States - Lox_Sample_3.2 | ecosystem: Environmental > Terrestrial > Soil > Wetlands | place: USA: Florida...
GGCCCTGGTTTCTGCGCGGTTTGAACCGTAGCTGGGGTGCGCTGCTGATCGCCGCGCTCTTTGTGGCGGTCTACTTCCGCGTTCTCTCCAAGCTCGTGATCGACTGGTGGCAGATTCCTGACTTCTCCCACGGCTTTCTGGTCCTACCTTTTTCGGCCTATGTGCTTTGGCGGAAAAGAGCCAATCTTCTGAGAATCGAGAGGGCCCCAAGCTGGGGCGGGGTCACTTTGATTGCCGCCGGACTGGCCGTTCTTCTTTTGGGAGTCTTCGGATCAGAGCTATTCCTCTCCCGGGTCTCGCTGGTGATGGTGCTTTTCGGCCTGGTGCTGGCATTTGGGGGCCGGAAACTGCTGTCCGAGATGCGATTCGCACTGCTGGTCCTTCTCCTGGCCGTTCCCATTCCGGCGATCATCTTCGCGAAGATCACGCTTCCTCTTCAGATGCTGGCTTCGAAGCTCGCCAGCGGCTTGCTTCCCCTGTTCGGCGTTCCGGTGTTGCGCGAGGGAAACATCATCCAGCTTCCCGCCATGAGCCTTGAAGTCGCCGAGGCCTGCAGTGGGATTCGCTCCCTGATGAGCCTGTTTACCCTGGCGATCGTCTACGGCTACTTCCTCGAACGCTCCACTTGGCGCCGCGTGGTTCTGACGCTGGCCAGCGTTCCCATCGCGATTGCGGCCAATGCAATACGCATTCTGGGCACGGGTCTGTGCGTGCAGTACTGGGATCCCGAAAAGGCTATGGGATTTTTTCACGAGTTTCAGGGCGGGGTGGTGTTCCTGGTTTCGTTGGTGTGCCTGATCGCGTTCGACCGGATTCTGAGCCTCTTTCCGCTCAAAAGGAGACCGGCATGAAGCGGCTCCGATTCTGGACGGTGGTCCTGCTGCTGGCCGGCACCGCAGTTCTCATTTATGCCCACGGTGACTCTGACCTGATTCCCGCCCGCGAGCCGCTGGCGCAGCTTCCGGCGGAGATCGCCGGTTGGACAGGAACCGATTTAGAGATCGACCAGGAGACGCTGGATGTGCTGGGGCACGGCGATTTTCTCTCGCGCAGCTACACCCGGCAGGGACAGCCGGCTCCTATTGATTTGTTCATTGCTTATTTCGCCACGCAAAGAACCGGTTCCACGATTCATTCGCCGAAGAACTGTCTTCCCGCCTCCGGCTGGGTGTTCGATGCGACGCAGTATGTGGATCTGCGCGATGTCGCAGGAAAAGACCATCGCGTTGGAGAATACATCATCAGCAACGGACAAGCGAAAGAGTTCGTCATCTACTGGTATGAAGCCCACGGGCGCAGTGTGGCCAGCGAATACAAGGCCAAGATTTACCTGGTCATCGACGCCATGCGCATGAACCGCAGCGATGGCGCACTGGTGCGCGTCATAACGCCCATCGGCTCCGATGAAGTTACAGCCGACGCCAAGTCCCGGGCCGAAAACTTCACCATGCAGCTTGCACCCCTGCTCAAGGGTTTCATTCCGGACTAACTCCATGCGAAAAGCCGAGGCGACAACGCGAAAGATCGAGAAAACCCAGGCTGCCCTTGCGCCAATGACAGCCAACAAGGATAGAAGACCATGAAGAGCACGTTCCCGCCATTTGAGTGCAACCGCAAGACTCGCAGGTGTAGGACTGGCCAGCGCGGAGTTTTTGCACTCACTGCAGTTTTTGTTGCCCTAGCATTGTTCACGGGCTGCCACAGCGACCCCAACCTCGCAAAGCAGAAATACCTGGAAAGCGGCAAACGGTACAGCGCCCAGGGAAAGTGGCGGGAAGCCACCATTCAATTCTCGAACGCCCTGAAGATCGACAAGAACTATGCCGACGCTCACTATCAGCTGGCGCAGACCTACATGCATCTGGGCCAGTTTGGCCCGGCGTATGCCGAATTGCAACGCGCGGTGGAGTTGCAGCCGACCAATTACGACGCGCGGATCGCTCTGGGCAATATGCTGGTCGCCGGGGGCCGGGTCGACGATGCCGCGAAGCAGGCGAGTACGGTGTTGGCGGCAGAGCCGAACAACCCGGATGTTCACGCATTGCTTTCCGCAATCGCCGTCAGGCGTGGAGACAGGGACCACGCCCTGAGTGAAATGCATCGCGCGATCGATTTGGACCCCAACCGGGCGGTGTTTCACGAAAACCTTGCGCTCCTGGTTTCCGGCGATCCGGCCACTGCCTCATCGTCGGAGGCAGAACTGAAGAAGGCTGTCTCGCTGGATCCGAAATCGGTCGACGCGAAGATTCTGCTGTTGGCCTACTACGTGAAGAACAACCGCTTGCAAGAAGCTGAGCAGACGGGTTGGGCTGCCGTGGCCACCGATCGGAAGAATCTGACGGCGCGGGAGGATCTGGCGCGGGTGATTCTCCAGGAGGGGGATCAAGCCAGAGCCGAGACCGTCCTCCGCCAGGCGTCGCACGATCTCGCCGACAATCCCCAGGGGGTTCGCCTGCTTGCCGACTATTACACATCCACCGGGCAGTTCGACAAGGCCAAGGCCGAGTTCGCCGGCCTAGCGGCAAAGTATCCCTCCAATCTCTCCGTGCAGAAGGGATATGTTCGCGCGCTGATCCAGGTCAACGACATCAACACGGCGCGCACTGTAATTACCTCCTTAATGAAGAAGAATGCCAAGGATCCTGAGGTCGTCGCCCTGAATGGAATCGTGTTGATTCATGACGGAAAGGCCAGTGACGCCGTGAATGCGCTGGAGCTGGCGATCAAGGATTCGCCGAAAGATCCATTTCTGCAGTATTGGCTTGGCAGGGCAGCTTTGGCCTCGGGAGATAACAACCTGGCAGAGAAAAGCTACCTCGAGGCAGAAAGGCTCGCGCCAGCCATGCTCGCGGCCGATGAGGAGCTGGCGCGCATTGCGTCGATGCGCGGCGATATGGGTCTTCTGTCCGAAGTGGCGGATAAGACGATTGCCGCAGCGCCGCGCTTCGCGGGCGGCTACGAATGGCGCGCTGCGGTTGAAATCAGTCAAAACGCGCAGGACAAAGCCGAAGACGATTTGAAGACGGCAATCGCCGTGGCGCCGCAGGACTTCCGTGGATATCTCGAGTACGGGAAGCTGCGCTTCGCGCAGAGGCGTTTTGCCGAGGGCGTGACGCTGCTCGAGCAGGCGCTGGAGCGCGATCCCGATTCGGTTGAAGCGCTGCGTCTGCTGCTCGGCTACGACTTGTATCAGAAGCAGCCGGACAAAGCTCTGGAGCGGTTAAACGCGCAGATCGGGAAGCGGCCGAAGAACGGCGGTTTTTACGATCTTCTGGCGCAGTTGGACATACAAAGCAAGAAATTAGACCAGGCCGCAGCCGCGGCGCAGAAAGCCATCCAGCTCAACCCCGATGACGTCGAGGGCATGTTGCTGTTTGCCCAGATTGAGGTGCAGACCGGGCAGACGGGCAGCGCCATCGCCGCCTGGCAGCAATGGACCAGTGCACACCCCAACGATGCATCAGCCTTTGCCCTTCTCGGGACCCTGGAGGAATCGCGCGGCAACAAGGGCCAGGCTGAAGCCGATTACAAGAAAGCGCTCTCGATTCAGCCCCGCCAGCCCCTGGCCGCGAACAACCTGGCCTACATGATGCTCCTGAACGGCGAGAACGTCGATGTGGCATTGACGCTGGCGCAGACGGCGCGGGAGGGTATGCCCAACTCGCCCAACACTGCCGACACGCTGGCCTGGGCCTACTACTACAAAGGGGCCTACGGCTTCGCGCGCGATCTGTTGGAGGACGCAGTCAAGGCCGACCCCAACGACGCCACCATGCAATATCATCTGGGCATGGCCTACAGCAAGCTCAACAACAAGAGCAACGCGGCAATGCATTTAAAGAATGCGATTTCCCTGGATCCGAATTCGCCCACGGCAAAAGACGCGCGTGCCGCGCTGGGCGGGCTGAGCTGACCTATCGCGGGAATTCAGTTGCGGACGCAAGTCCACCTTCAAAAACCGCTGCATTTCGCATCGTTGCCGTCCGAGCGATCCGGGCGCGGGATGCAGCACTGGAACTAGATGTCGAATACCCAGACAATCGCCAAGAATACGGGATGGAGCAGCGTCGACCAAATCGTCAACGCGCTGGTGGCTTTCATTTCTTCGATTGCCATTGCGCGCTACCTAGGACCGTCGAAGACCGGTTATATCGTTTTTGTCTCCTATGTTGCCGGTGTCGTGGTAAGCCTCGGAGCACTCGGCATTCCTGCCACCACACGCAAGTACATGGCCGAGTTTATCGGCAAGGGAGACAAGGCAACGGCGCGGTATATTTTCTTCCGCACATTTGCCATGCAGATCTGTCTGGCCACGGTGGCCACTGCCGGCATCCTGATCTGGGTGTACCGGGCCGGAGACCCACAATACCGAACGGCCGCGGTGCTCATCCTTCTCAGCATCTGGCCCTCCATGGTCAACGCCATCCCGGCACAGGCCAATGTTGCGACCGAGAATTTCGCAGTCAACATACCCGGCTCGTTATCTGGCGCCGTCGTTTACCTCACGATGATCCTGATGACGGCCAAGCTGGGCTGGGGAGTGGACGGGATTGGCATGGCCACCCTCCTGATGCGCACGGTCGATTTTCTGGTGCGGTTTTTCCCCACCATAAGGCGCGTCACGCGGTGGGATGCGGGTCATGGCCTTCCGGAGGGACTTCGGGATCGCATGATTTCTTATGCCTGGCAGAGTGTCACTATCTTGCTCCTCTCCCTCATCGTGTGGGAGCGGTCCGAGGTGGTGCTGCTCAAACTCCTGTGCCAGGACATCCGCCAGGTGGCGTTCTACTCGATCGGCTTCAGTTTGGGCAATTATCTGTTGCTCAGTTCGACCGTCTTCGGATCCGCTTCCAGCGCGACGATCTTTGCCCAGTTTGGACGTGACCGGTCACGCCTGCCCGGTCTGACAGCAACCGCCTTTCGCTATCTGGCCCTGACTTCCATCCCGCTGCATGCGATCGCTGCTGCGTTGGCGGTGCCCGCATTGCTTCTTTTATACGGCAAACCCTATTACGGTGCGGCCCTGGTGGTCACGATAGCCCCGCTTCTTTGCTTGCCGAAGGCATTTCTCTCCCCTGTGCAGAGTCTTCTGCAATGCACGGAGAAGCAGAAGTGGGTGATCGCAGCTACGGTCTTTGCCGGCATTGTCGACTGGAGCGTAGCCGCGGCGCTTATTCCTTTTCTCGGCGCAGCGGGCGCCTGTATCGGAAGCGGGGTGGCGCAGATCACCGCGGTGGGGATCATGTGGACGATCGCCATGCGAGGATATGGCGTCAAACTCCCGTGGGGGCTGCTGGCCAAAGTGATCGTCATCAGCCTGGCGGCATCGCTCAGCGCGTATTTTGTGAGCTTGCACATGGCGCCGCTCTGGGCCCTTGTGTGCGGCGGAAGCACTGCATTGGCGGTGCTGATGGCGCTATTCTATTTCGGGCGTGTACTTGAGCCTCAGGATCTCGACCGCGTTCGGATTGCCGCCGGAATGCTTCCCCAGAGAATCGCCGACCCAGTAAACAAGTTCATGTCGGTAATATGGTCTGTGCGCCTGTAGAGCCGCGCCGCAACCAACTTCCTTTTGGCGAGGCACCGGGATGCGCTGCGAACGGCGGTCCGATCGTCTATACTCGCATTCGCACACACTCGTTGAAAACGACAATGAGAATGAGAATACTTAGGGGATGTTGAGCGGACCATCCGCCATCGATATTGCAAATACGGGCTGTGATGAGAAGGCTTCCCAGGACAATTCACTCAAGGGCGCAAAATGTCTAAGGCAATGGCCACACCTAAGGACTCGATCTCCGTGAGTGCGGTCATTGCCGCATACAACGCGGAACAGTTTATCTCGGTGCCTATCGAAAGCGCGCTTGCGCAAACGTACGAGATTAGTGAAATCATTGTGGTTGACGATGGATCCACGGACCGCACGGCCGAGGTTGCCGCAGGGTTTCCCAGGACGCGCGTCATCCGGCGGCCCAACGGCGGGCAGGCCGCGGCCAGGAATACCGGAGTCGAGGCCGCCACCGGCGAGTGGATTGCCTTTCTCGACCACGACGACGTCTGGCATCCGAAAAAGACTGAAGTTCAGTTGGGCTGCGTCACGCCCGATGCTGGAGTGATTCATGCGAATCGTTTCGATCCCGTTGATTTTGGCACTCTTTGGCACAGACAAGCACATGTCACCCCTAGTGGAGCTCTGGTGCGGAAACAGACGCTGGTCGACGTAGGGGGATTCGAGGAATCGCGCTCCGTGATGGGCGTCGAAGATCTCACGCTATGGCTCAAGATTGCATTGACAGACTGGAAGTTCGTCAAATCGCGCACCGATCTCTACGAATGGCGGCGCACGGGACGGAATCAATCGGCCAACGAATCCAGGATGTCCAAGGCAGAGCTGGCAATCATCGACTCCATGGGCAGCCGCGTGAAGTGCCAGCCGCATGAAATCGAACTCATCAAACAAGCGAGCAGGATCGAGTACGCAAGGAACCTTATCGCCAAACAGCAATGGCAAGAGGCCATTGCGATGCTTGACGAGTGCGCGCCGGGGCTTGCTTCAGGATGGCTGTCGCTGGTGTGCTGGCTCAAAGCCAATCACCTGGCCCGCACGAACCTGGTGCGATGGTTGCACGAGTTTGACGCCGGATACAAAACGCATACCTGTTCGGGCGATTGCAGCCTTCCCGAGCTTCAACGACGGCTCTGCATGGAAAGCTGCCGCAACCCTCCGTATTTTAGGCCGGTGGGAAACCGGTAGAGACAACCACAGAAACATGAGGTGAACGGGAGAAATGACGCGCGTATCGATGCGGGAGGACGCGTGGCTGCGAAAGTTGTATCTTTGAGTCGATTGAGCGTCGTGAATCTTAGAGACGGCTTGCGCCCACGCCGGACAGGACAAAGGCTCGGATGAAACTGCCTCGACACGCCGAGATCTGGCTCGCGCCGTATGTCATGGCACGGCTCCGCCGGGCGCAACACCGGGCAAAGCCCCAACGTGCCTGGATTGTGGTAGCCGATCACTATGAGCCGCTGGGAATGGGCCCTTCTCAGGGCCGGGCGCTCGAGAAGGTGGCGCAGTGGCGGGAGAGGTGGCCGCGCATCGCCGAGGATGCGCCCAGGGATGCGGCGGGTCAGCGTCCGCAGTATTCCTTTTTCTATCCGCAGGAAGAGTACCGGAGCGATCTCGTGGACGGGATCGCGGAGATGATGCGCCTGGGTGTCGGGGATGTGGAGGTGCATCTCCACCACGACAATGAGCAGCGCGACGCATTTATCCAGAAAGTGAGCGAGTTTTGCCGGCGTCTCAGCGGCGATCATGGCTTGCTGCGCCAGCACAACGGCCGCATCGCGTTCGGGTTCATCCACGGCAATTGGGCGCTCGACAACTCGCGTCCGGACGGCCGGTGGTGCGGATTGAGAGGCGAGATCGCCCTGCTGCGCGATCTGGGCTGCTATGCCGACTTCACCATGCCGTCTTTGCCCTCGCCTACGCAGGGACGCGTGGTGAACCAAATCTACTGGTGCACGAGCAACGCCGATGGCAGTCCGCGGTCTTTCGATCGCGGGGTAGAAGCTACGCCCGGCGGCGGCAGGCAGGGCGACCTGCTGATGATCACGGGACCGCTCGGCGTCCGCTTTGGCGAGCGGCTGATGCCGCGCGTCGAAAGCGGCGAGATTGCCGGATACGATATGCCTACGCGCGAGCGGGTGCGCCGCTGGTTCGATCTGGCGCCAATGATCGGCAGCGACCTATTTCTGAAGCTCTACACACACGGAGCCGAGGAGAGAAATATGGAGCCGCTGCTCAACCATGGACTAGCAGACCTGTATCGCTGGCTGGCGGAAGAGGCGGAGCGCAGAAGAATCGAGATTCACTGGGCGACGGCATGGCAGATGTACCAGGCGATCCGGTCTCTGACGGCATGAATTCGTACCTTGGCATCCCGGTTTCCCTCATCTCAAAATGGAGATGTGGGGCACCCGTGGGTTGTGCTGAGTTGGGAGAGGCGGGCGGAGGTAGGAGCTTTCCCCGGCCCCCCAAAAGCGAGAAACCCTCACCCCAGCGACGAAGACCTGTCGCCGGGGACCCCGAGCCGGGGGCACCCCTTTTCGTGCTGGGTTCGAAGAGGAGGAGGCCGATCAGGGCTTGACTTCCATGCGCGTCAGATTGAGAACCGGTAATCCGCCAGCGGCGAGGCGCGCCTGTGAGGCGGCGTCGGGCTTTTGCGCGATCACCAGGGTGTCGGAAAAAGTGAGCAGCAGATCGATGTTTTTCACCAGTAATTTGCTGATGTGAGGAAGTGCGGAAACCACGAAATTCAGATTGCTGCCATAAATGTCTTCCAGTTGAATGTGGGGATCGAAGACGTGCACTTCCCTTCCCTTGCCGAGCAGATATTCGATGAGCGCGATCACGGGACTTTCGCGCAGATCGTCGGTGCCTTCCTTGAAAGCGAGACCGAAGATGCCGATGCGCGCGCCGGGAGAATCGATCACCTGGCGAATGCCACGCCTGAGATGCTCTTCGTTGGAGGTAAGTACGGAGTCGAGAAGCGGCAGCTTCAGGTCAAGACGCGAGGCGCGGTAGGTGAGAGCGCGGAGATCTTTGGGCAGGCACGATCCGCCGAATGCGAAGCCGGGCTTGAGATACGTCGTGGAAATATTCAGCTTCTTATCGAGACATAGCGTGGCCATCACCTGCTCGGGATCGACGCCGAGATTCGAAGCGAGCGAGCCGATCTCGTTCGCGAATCCGATCTTGACGGCGTGAAAGGCATTGCAGGCGTACTTGATCATTTCCGCGGTGCGCAAGGAAACCACCGAGACCTCGCCGGGAAGATCGGCGTACAAATCGGCCACGCTTCGCGCGGCACGACGGGTGCTCCCGCCCACGACCAGCAACGACGGCTCCATGAAGTCCTTTACGGCGGTGCCTTCGCGCAGGAACTCCGGATTGGAGACGATGCTGACAGCCTCATGGCTGGCGAAGAAGGCATCGAGAAGAGCTTCGCAGGATCCGGGAAAGACGGTGCTGCGTATGGCGATGACCAGAGGCTTGGACCGCGGCCGCAGGAGCGCGGCGATGTCGCCACAAGCCCGGTGCAAGTGGCTCAAGTCGATATTCCCGTTGGCCTGCGACGGCGTGCCGATGCAAAGCATGACGACATCCGCCCGCTGCAGGCTCTCCTCCGTGAGGGGACCGGCATTTAACCTGCCTGCCGCGACATTCTTCTCGATCAGATTTCCCAGGCTGGCTTCGAAGAAAGGGGATTTTGCCTGGCGCACGGCCTCAATTTTATTGCTGTCGCGATCGACGCCGAATACATTGTGTCCAAGTTCCGCCAGGCCTGCTGCGCTGACGCAGCCAACATAACCCAGGCCCATCATGATCACATTTTGCTTGCTCATTGTCCTGTTCGATCCTATAAGACTCGGGCTCAGATTATCATGGAACCATGATCTCGATTCGAATTGCCCGCCGCGCGACGCCTGGGGCGGGAGATTGCCCTCATCCATGAAAATCCTCTGGGTCTGTCCATTTTTTCTTCATCCTACCAATAGCGGCGGACGGATTCGCACGCTCGGCATGTTGCGCGAACTGCACAAGCTGCACGAAATCCATTTCGCGGCATTGGACGATCCGCGCAATCTCGAAGGCCCGGCGCGAAGCTCGGAGTATTCCAGCCGGCACATTCGAGAGGAGCACTCAGCGCCGCCGCGGCGATCTTTGAGGTTCATTCCCCAGCTGCTCAAGAGCATCTTCGACCCGATTCCCCTGGCAGTCTCACGGTATTCATCGGCGAATCTGAGGCGGAAGATCGATGCGCTGATCGCCTCCGAACACTACGACTCGATCGTTTGCGATTTTCTGCCCTCTGCTCCCAATTTTAGGGACTTATCGAAATGTGTTCTTTTCCAGCATAACGTGGAGGCGACGTTCATCGTGCGCCATATCGACAAGAGCCGGTCATGGCTCCATAATGCCTTTTACTCGATGCAAGCCAGAAAGATGGAAGAATACGAGAGAAGGGCCTGCCAGCAGGCGCGGCACGTGGTTGCAGTCTCTGAAACAGATGCGGCGACGATGAGACACAAATATCAGCTGAACAACGTCAGCAGTGTTTCAACTGGAGTCGACATCGACTACTTTGCCCCGCGTCCCACCGCGCTCACTAAAACCGACATTGTCTTCTGTGCTTCAATGGACGCGCTCACCAATATCGACGCGGTCGAATATTTTCTGGATGCGGTTTTCCCATTGATCCGTGAGCGGATTCCATCGGCAACATTTGCAATCGTGGGGCGCTCTCCCGACGATCGAGTCATCAAGGCAGCGAAGGCATGGTCGGGAGTGACCGTCACGGGCACTGTCGAGGATGTGCGGCCCTTCCTATGGAGCGCAAAGATCTCCGTTGTTCCCATGCGGATCGGCTCGGGGACCCGTATAAAGATCTATGAATACATGGCGTCCGGCGTCCCTGTTGTCTCTACCACTATGGGGGCCGAAGGACTTGACTATATGGACGGTGTGGACATCGAAATAGCTGACAATCCTCTCGACTTTGCGGCCAAGTGTGTGCGGCTCCTTACTGATGAACGGGCACGCCAAGACTTTGCCTCTCGTGCTCTTCACCGCACCAGAACGAACCGCTCCTGGGAAACGACAGCCCGAGAATTCGAAGCCATTCTGGAAAAAAACAGACTATCCGGTTCGTAGCGCGCACTTCGAAGCGAGCCAGCCATGCTCAACAGCGTGCGGGAGAACGCGTGGATGCTCGAGCAGTCGACAGTTAGCGAATCTTAAACATAGCCTCCACGGCGCACGGTTCAAACCGCCTGCGCCTCGGTCGCTTAATCGAAGCATCCGTTGCCGCAAACTTTCGGACGAAAGTTCAATGAAGCGGGGCAGAGCCGGGCGTTCAAGAATGTCTGCTCTCGTTCGAGCAGTCATGCGTCAGTGCACGGAAGCATCGACAAGGTTACCTTGCCAATCGACGATCGGATGCAGAAAAACCACTATTTCACTCTGTGGTATACTTCCGTGTTGAAAAACTCATTGGGCGGCCGCGTGGTGCAGCACGACCGAGTCCATGCGCTGATCGATGGCCACAGGTTCCATTCCCACTCCAGCGGTCAGCTTGACGGACTGTGTGAGTAAAGAGTTCGGCTGGCACGCGAAAGGGAGGGGCTATGCGAGTAGTGTTGGCCGATCCGCCGCAACGAGAATTCGATTACGATGCGGCATACCCGAATCTGGGAATCCTCTACTTAATAGGCGCGGCAAGGCAACGATTTACCTCTCCTGGATTCCGCTTTTCATACCTGGAGAGCCAATATGACCTTGCGGGCCACCTCGATGCCATAGCGCGCATTCAGCCAGACATTTATGGGATATCCTACGCTTCGTTTACTTCGCCAGTAGCCCATCGAACGATCGCTGCTGTGCGCGAGCGATTCCCGAAGCTTCC
>Ga0335078_10015088_pt1 | contig 11467 bp, 7 predicted proteins | sample Lox_Sample_32_FD_206711 | JGI IMG/M metagenome (GOLD analysis project Ga0335078, IMG submission 206711) | Soil microbial communities from Loxahatchee National Wildlife Refuge, Florida, United States - Lox_Sample_3.2 | ecosystem: Environmental > Terrestrial > Soil > Wetlands | place: USA: Florida...
GTAGCCGGCTACACGATCCTCGCCGGTGACCAGGTTGGCAAATCCTCCCTCCCCTTTGCCGTTCACGTACTCGGGAAAATAAACTTCCCACCGCAGGCCATAGTTCAAGGTCAATTTGGGCGTGATACGCCAGGTGTCCTGGCCGTAATAGAACATACGATGCTGCCGCTCCGCGGCGGTCAGGCTGGTGCTGACGTAACGGCTTACCTGGGTCACATCTCCGAGCAGAAAAGTAGCCCAATCCAGCCCGCCGGAACCGCCGTTCGATGTGGTTCTGTAGTCGAAGGTGTAATCCCCAGTGCGCCCGGCATCGCTTGGCACCCGCAGATTCTGGGCGTAACGAACGTCGGCGCCAAACTTGAATTGATGGTTGCCATGGATTTTGGTCCAGTTGGTCACCCATTGAAATTGCTGCTCGCTCTCAAGCAGCGGACAGTTGCAGCGGCCCACCCCAAGTCCGTCGCCCCAACTCACTGTGGTAGCGCCGAATGCGCCGCTGTTGACCGAAGAGGTTGAGGGGGTCTGGTTCAGCAGGAACCCGCCCCAGCCGGAGGTGAAGGCCGCCTGGCTGCCAGTGAGGTTGGCATTCGGGATGCCAACATCGGTCATCGGCGTCTTGCCCACGTCGGGCTTGGAAGCGTTGGGATTGTATTTGAAGTACCCAAAGCGGAAATCCGCCAGCAGCGTTGAGCTGAAGGTCTTGGTTACTCCGGACGCCAAACTGTAGTTGTGCACAATTGAGCTGCCGGAAAGACCGCCGGGACCAAAGCCAACGCCTTCCAGAGCGCCGTACGCTCCCGCCCCCGCCACATTGAAGTAGTCAAGGCTGAAGCGGCCGAATACTTGCACCGTTGGGGTAGCGGTGAAGTCAATTCGCGTATCGAAGCTGTTCTGGCTGTAGCTACCGGTCCCTGAGGCTATGTAATTATTAAATGCAGCGCTGTTGCTGGGCGCGGGGAACAGCGCCAGGACGGCCTGGGCCTGGGAAGAGATTCGCGCAATCGGAATCCAGTTCGGCTCGGTGGCGCAACCGGCAGGACCGCAAAATTGAGTGCGCCCCGTGTAGTTCGTCGTGTTTCCCGTGGTCGGGTCATAGGCCAGGCCGCCTCCATTCAACCCGGCCGCTGCGTATTCGCTCAAGTTGCAATAGCCCGGTGATGTACTGGCGGCGTTGGTTGAGGAGATGCAGGATTGCACCGCGGTGGCGGTCGGCACGGTCAGAATATTAGTTGTTCCATTCGCCTCTCGCGTGCCCTGGTAATCGCCGAAGAAGAACAGCTTGTTTTTGATGATCGGCCCGCCGATGGATCCGCCAAACTGCTGCCATTTGTCGGAAGGAATGAACTTGCCCGTAATCGGGTTCGGCGCATACTGGGTGAATGGATTCCGCGCCGCCGTCGCATCGGTGCGCCGGAACCAGAAGCCGCTGCCGTGCAGGTCATTGGTGCCGGATTTCGTCTGCACCGTCACCACGCCGGCGACGGCTTTGCCGAATTCGGCATCGTAATCCTGCAGGTCAATTTTCGTTTCCTGAATGGCGTCAAGATTTGGGTTCACCACAATGATGCCGAGAATCGGGTCTTGATTGTCCGTTCCATCCAACTCGAACGCGGTGCCACTGAAGTGCTGCCCGTTTACGAAAATCTGCTGGCTGCCCTGGGGATTTTCCGTCGCCGCATGGCTCCATCCCACCATCTTCTGCGTGCCCGGCGAGAGCAGCTCGAAGCTGGTGAAGTTGCGGTTCATGATGGGCAAGTCTTCCACATACTTCTCGTTGAACTCGATGGCGACGTCCGCACGGTCGGTCGTAAGCTGCGGCGCTTCGCTCGTTACCTCCACCTGCTCACTCGTTGAACCCACCTGAAATTGTCCATCTACGCGCGCGGCGGTATCTGCGCTGACCGCCACATCCTTTTGCTCGATGACCTTGAACCCGGGGGCCTCGACCCGCACCGTGTAGGTGTCCGGAATCAGGTGCGTAACTGAGTAGTTTCCAGTCTCGTTCGTCGTCGCTTCATCCGTGGTGCCTTTATTCTGGTCGGTCACGGTGACCTTGGCATTCGGCACTGCCGCCCCGGTGGTATCTGTGATTGTGCCGAAAATGCTTCCGAACACGGCCTGGCTTCTGGCTCGTGGAACCCACACGCTCAGCAGAAGTCCTATCACGGCCACGCTGGCTATTAGAGTTCGTTTCACGGTCATCTTTCCCTCCTCCATCGCATCCGTTCCGCGTCTCGCCCACTTCAAAATTCGATTCGGGAATTGCAACTCCAGGGTTCCCAAATTGAAATCTGCGAACGAAAGTCAATAATGCAAATGAATTATCGGCTTGCAGTTTGATTGCCCAATATCAACTCGACGCCAACTGATTGATCTATTTGAGTGAGGTACTTAAATCTGACTGGTGCCGCCAAAACTCGTACGGTTTTTTCGATAATGCCTATTAAAAAATAGAGCTTGCAAAATCGCCGCCGAATAACGGCATTTGCAGGATCTGTTGCGGCATTTCACCTACACTTCAACCGCAGGATTTCAGCAACGCGCAATCTGTGCCGATGCCCGCCTATTTAAAAGTTACGGAGAGTTTGATACCGTTACCGAAGGCAAGTTTCGTGGTTGCAGGATGTTGCCACCGTTGTTACAGGTCCGTTAGATGTCTGTTACAAGCCTTCACACCCCGGCAAGGCAGCGATGTCTCGATCAGGTCGAGAAGCTCATCAATAGTCACACTCTGCACGGCTCCGAATCTTTGTGCCGGCTTCTCCGATATTTGGGAGAACAGGCCCTGGATCATCCCGGCGTTTCATTAAAGGAATATCAGATTGCTACCGAAGTCTTCGGACGCCCATCTGACTTCGATCCGCAGCTGGACTCCACGATTCGTGTCCAGGCCGGACGCTTGCGAGTAAAGCTCGCGGATTACTACAGCACAGAGGGCGCTCATGACCCGATTGTGGTCGAGTTGCCGAAAGGCATGTATGCCCTTTCCTTTCATGAACGAGCGCAAACAGGCAAACAGCAGCTCCCGCACAGTCCGGGGGCCGAGCGTGACGATTTGTTGACGGCGCCCGCGCCCAATCGCTGGGCGACAGTGGCGGTGATCTTATCGGCGGCATTGGCCGCTGCCATAGTTGTCATCATAGTCCTGTTGAGCAAGAAGTCTTCGGCCACGGCGCAGAATGAGGTTCCCGCCGCCTACCAGGAATTTTGGCGAGACTTCACCTCCGGGCCGGAGGAGCCGTGGGTGATTTTCAGCAACGGTGCGTTCGTCGGCCGTCCCGAAACGGGAATGCGTTATTTCGACTCTGCGCGCGATTCTCGCGACCTCATTCTGGATCACTACACCGGGGTGGGCGAAGTTCTGGCCGTTCATGAACTTGATCGCGTCTTCGCTCTTCTGCACCAGAATATCCGGGTAAAACGAGGCAGCCTTTTTACTCTCGACGATGCCAAGAACAACAACCTGATTTTCGTGGGTTCGCCCGCTGAAAACCTCAGCCTGCGTGATCTGCCCGGCTTGCAGGAGTTCGTCTTCGAACGCCCCACTTCCGGGCCGCGCAAGGGCGATTTGGCCATTCTGAACGTGCATCCGCAATCGGATGAACCAAAGGAGTTCTTCGGCAGCCGATCCAATCTGCCGCTCGACGAGGACTTTGCTGTCATTGGCTTAGAGAGAGGTTTGAACGCGGCGGGGTCCATGGTCGTCATCCTGGCTGGAACGACCACGATCGGGACGCAGGCGGCCGTGGAGTATGTTTGCCGGCAGAGCTCCCTGGAAGAGCTTCTGCTCCGCCTCAGCGTTTCGAAGACCGGCGACCTCAAGCCATTCGAAGCGGTATTGCGGGTGAAGGTCACGCGAGGAGTGCCGGTTGCCACGGAATTGGTGGCGATCCGCAAGCTTTCCTGATCCCGTTTGTCCTTCGCACGCAGACTATTTGCCCGGTGGCGTCAGCTGCGGATCAAGCTCTAATGCCTTTCGAAATTCTTCCGCCGCCCCTTGCTTTTCGCCTTTTCTTTCGAGTGCCAGGCCAAGCTGATAGTGGGCTGGCGCATAACCCGGCATGGACGTGATGGCGGAGTGAAACTGCGAAATTGCACCTTCCAGGTCTCCCGCTTCGAGTAAGCGCCGGCCTGAGTTCGTGGTGAAAGTCGCCGCCTGCAAACTGGTAATGCGTTTTGCAATCGCGGCTCCAGCTCGGGCCTCATTCGCGGCGGCTTCGCTCTCGCCTTGCTGCCGCAGAATGGCGGCAAGATTGGTGTGGGCGCCGGCGAAATCCGGCTGCAGCCGAATCGCCTCGCGCAGCGCCGCCGCCGCTTCGGGAAGCTTATTCATCTGCTTCAGCACCGTTCCCATCGTGTAATAGGCCTCGGCATAGTCCGGTTTGGCGTGCACCGCGGCCTGCAATTGATCCACCGCGGCAGCGAATTCTCCCTGCTGCCACAGCGTGACCCCCAAGGTATAGTGCGCATCCGCCAATTCCGGGTCTAGCTGGATGGCACGCTCAAACTCGGTCTTCGCAGCGCTGAGATCGTCCTTGAGCTTGAGTGCAACACCGAGATCGTAGTGCAGGGAAGCTTTCTCCGGCGATGACTGCAGCGCACCCTGAAACTGCTGAATCGCCGCATCGAAGTCGGTCCGCTGCAGGTAGGCAACGCCCAGGTTCTCTTCAATTCCGGCATCTGCAGGATGAAGATTCAAAGCGATCTGAAACTCTTTCACGGCCTCATCGCCCTCGCCATGCTGCAGCAGTGCCAGACCGAGATTGTTGTGCGCCTCCGGATCGCGCGGGGTAAGACTCACCACTTTTCGAAACGCCGCAATCGCCTGTTCCGGATCGCCCATTCGCTGCAGCAGCAGTCCGAGCCGTGTCTCGACCGGCGCCAGATTGGGAGTCAATGCAGCCGCCCGCTGGTAGGCGCGCAGCGCGCCATCCTTATCTCCCGTTGCTTCGTACGCAGTGCCCAGGTAATACCACGCCGTGCCGTCCTTCGGATCGAGCTTGACCGCGGTTTCCAGCGCGCTTTGTGCGCCACGCTGATCGCCGAGACCTTGCAACGCTGCGCCCAGATGAAACTCCGCCGGCTCGAATTGCGGGTCGCGTTCCAGTGCAGCGTGGAACTGGTTGGCTGCGGAATCAAACTCAGACCTTTGCGCCAGCAGCACTCCCAGCTCATCGTGCAGATCCGCTAGCCCGGGAGCCAGCGCCACGGCTGATTTCATTTCTCTTACGGCCTCATCGGTTTTCTTCTGCTGGTTGAGCGCTTTGGCCAGCTCGCGATGCGCCTCGGACTGTTGCGGAGCCAGGCTGACCGCTACGCGAAGTTCGGACACTGCCTCGTCCACCGATCCCTGGCGAATTAGCGCCTCTGCCAGGTACGCGTGAGCGACAGCCAACTGAGGCTTCAAATGGACTACCGCACGCAAGTGAGTAATCGCGCCGGCCACATTTCCCTGTTGCAGGAGCAACTGTCCTAGAGCATTTTGCGCGTCAGCGCTGCGTGGGTCTAGGTTGATGGAACGCTCGAATGAGGCCTGTGCGCCGGCTGCATCTCCGGATTGAACATCGGCCAAGCCCTGCCGGTATGCCGCGAGCGCTGCGTCTTTCTGACTGGCTGCAGTTTGAGCTGATACTGCAATGGCGGCCAGTGTTGCGGTAATCCAGACCAGCATCCATAATTTCAGACCGCTTTTATTGAGAAAGGAGGGAAGCACAACTGGGTAGTATTACATGCTCACTGCGTGGCTGCCGGGGCCTCCTGCTCCCGGCCCAGCTTTTCTATCATCGCCGGCGGGAGTTCATGCAGGAACTGCAGAAAAACTCCGTTCGTCCATCCGAAGCCCACCACATTGATGTGGTAGCCGGCCGTAACGTTGGCTTCAGACGAGCGCGTGACCACGTCATATTTCTCGCGAATCGTCCCTTCGCGCCGGTAATTTTGCGCCACCATGGAGAGGAACTTGTAGGCAATACGGTTTGCGTCCTCGTTATACCCGTAGCGGTGAAGTCCCTCCACCGCAAGCAACTGCAACGGAGCCCATCCGTAGGGATAATCCCACTGGCCGCCGGTATCGTGGGTGCTGGTAACGAGTCCGCCTGGCTGATCGAAAACTTTGGCGCTCGCCGCCACTGCTTTCGCCTGCTCCTCGCTGGCCAAGCCCGCCCACAAGGGATAAAAGGTGGTCACATAAGCATAATCGGAGCGCGCGCTGGTCTGCAGGTTGTAATCGAAGAACTGGCCGCGGGCCGAATCCCATAGATACTGGTTCACTCGCTTGCGCCGTTCTTCTGCCCGTCCGCGCCAACGGGCAGCATCCGAGTCATGGCCTAATTCCTGGCTGATCTGCTCCAGGTCTTTTTCAGTTTTGAAAAGCAGGCTATTCAGGCAGACGGGCGCAAAGTGGTGTGTGGCCGCGCCGAACGGGCGAAAGCGGAACGAAATATCGAAACCCGATTCCCGCATGCTGCGGTCGCCGCGATAGTAGTCGCTGCTTAACTGGACCGCGCCAGCCGCATCGCAATTAGTGGCAGCTTTGGCATCACAGACCTTCACGCCGTAAATCTGCCCTGCCCCTTCCTTCGGATCATCTTTGAGTTGCGGCACGATGTAGCTCTCGGCCAGATCGGGATGCACCATGAAATATCCCGCGACTTTGCGATAAACGCCGGCTTCATCCTGCAGACTCTCCGGGGCCGGCCCCGACCCGAAATCGTAATAGCGCGAAAGCCCGGTTTCGCCCGCCAGGTGGGGCGCGCGAACCCAATTCTCGTAATCCCGCGCAGCGATTTTGTAAGCATGCTCGAGCCACTCTCGATCGCCGCGGCCTGCGCTTTTCTCGGCCCGGTAAACGTCCAGAATCATGGATGTCAAAAATGGCGGCTGGGAGCGCGTCAGATAATAAGTGCGATTCGCATTCAGCACCGTGCCGTAATTTTCGATCTCGAAGAAGAAGTTCTCCACCATGTTGCGCGCTAAATCCAGGCGGCCATCCTGCAGCAGCCCGACCACGATGAAATAGCTGTCCCATCCGTACATTTCGTTGAAACGTCCGCCAGGCACAACATAGCTGTAGGGCAGAAACAGCAGCCCATGGGGCTGAATCGCGCTCACATCCAGCTCGCCCGGACGGTGAATCACCGCCGGCAGGTGAAGGACGCGCACTTTGCAACTCTCTTGCAGTTTCTTCACCGAATCAGGTTCGGCGAACTCGGCCGGCAGGTAGAGCACAGCTGTTTCGGGAAGCTTGGGGTCCACGATGCTCTGGCATTGCGTCATGGAGCGCGTGAGCAGGTCCCAATCGGAATGGATGTAATGCAGAATTGAAGCCAGGCCGCTGTCTTCTTTGCCCTGCGAGCCCGCGCGCGCGGTGACGGCAAAGAAGAACACGAGGGCAAATACCGCCGCGCTGCCTACCCGCCTGGACCATTTCTGCGTCATCACTGCGACATCTCCGGTTCCCTAGCCTACACGCGACTATCGGCAGTGGGAAGCACGCAATTACGGAAAATCCCTGCGATGCACAATTGGCAATTCGCAGTTGGGATTGGTACATTCTTGACATTCGTAGCGGGGGGACAAGCATGTCTCTGGTGGTCAAGCTCGAAGATGATCTCGGTGAACGCGGGGATTGGGTCATGCTGCACGGCGTGGTCCCCGGCCGCGATGAACGGGACTTTCCTCTCCTGCGCTGCATTGATCCTTATGGCAAGACCGTGTTTAATCACCTGCAGATGGAGCCGTTTCTGGAAGAATGGAACCGGTTGCAACCTCGCGCCAGCGACGAATCCCAGAAAGAAGCATGGGGCAAGGTACGAGAAATGGCGGAAAGCTGCCAATCGGACCGCGATCTGTATCTGCGTTTCGTGGGGAATTAAATCGTCGCTCAATCGCAGCTCACGGCAGGTTCTGCCGCAAGAACCTCAAGACGTTTTCCCCCATGATGAGCCGGATTTCCTCATTCATGAAGCCGGCGGCCAGCAGAGCTGCTGTGATTCTTACCAGGCCGGTTGCATCGAACGGCTCGGCCACACCGCCGTCAAAGTCCGACCCCAGCGCAATGTGTTCCGCGCCCACCAGATTAGCAGCGTAGCGAATTGCCTGCGCCACGGCTTCCGCATCATCGCCGCCTGAGGCGGTTTTCCAGTATCCAATCCCAATCAAACCCCCGGTCCGCGCCACACCGCGCACTTCTTCGTCACTTAAGTTACGGTTGTTGTCGGCTGTGCCTCGCACCCCAGTGTGCGAAACCAGAACCGCCTTTGTCGCCATGCCGAGGACGTCCTGAATTGTTTTCGCCGAGGCATGTGCCAGGTCCACGATCATGCGCTTCGCTTCCATGCGCCGGATCATTTCCCGGCCCTTCTCGGTCAGCCCGATCTTTTCCACTCCGGCTGACGAGCCGCCGATGTCGTTGTCGGTAAAGTGCGTCGGAGCCATCATGCGGTAACCGGCATCGAACAGGACATCTATATTGCTGAGGTCCCCATCCAGCGCATGTGCGCCCTCGATCGCCAACAAACCCGCAATGATTTCAGGAGTCTCGCGCTTTCGCTCCAGAAATGCCGCTAAGTCATTCGCCGTCCGGATGACGTCAAGCTTCCCATGCGACGACTCCGCCATCTGGTGCAGCCGTTCCGCATGGTACAAGGCCCGCGCCGTCTTGCTCCGCCACGTGGAAAAGGGCCAGCGCTGGGAGAGCGCCAGGCGCAGCGTGACATCAGAGTCCGGGTCGGCATGGTTGATCTCAATTCTGTGCGGAATTTGCGTGGGCATGGAAAAGACCTGCAACGCCACCCGGCCCTCGATCAGCCGGGGAACATCCACGTGCCCACGGGCACTGCGCTTCAGCAAACTGCGCCCCCACAGCAGAGAATCGGCGTGCAGGTCCGCGATTTCGAGCGTCGCGTGCAATGCCTGCGCCGCTTCGGAAGCCGTGTAGGGTGCTCTCTGCCGCACACGATTTACGCGGCGCTCAATGAGTTCGGGCAAAATAAAGAAGAGACTGGCGGCGAAAACACAGACGGCGGCCGCGAGCACGACGAAAACAGTCAAGGTCATCGAAGATTGCGTTTAACAGCTAAGCCGGAACTACTTTGCCAGCGCCGCCAGCGCTTCCCGGAACAGCGCGTCGAAGGTTGAGCTCTGGCCGTTCTTCGAAGCTGCGCTCAGCGCCCGCTCCGCCGCCTGGCGCTGATACCCGAGATTCATCAGCGCCGAGAGAACATCTTCCTCGACCACGCTCAAGGGTGGTGCCGCGCTCCGCGCCGCTCCTTCAGCGGGCAGTTTGTCGCGCAGCTCCAGCACCATGCGCTCGGCAGTTTTCTTGCCAATGCCCGGAATGCGCGTCAACCGGGCGATGTCATTCCCGCGAATGGCCCCGACCATTTCGTCCGCCGGCATGCCGCTCAAAATCGTAATCGCCAGCTTGGGCCCAATGCCGCTCACCGTGATCAGCTTTTCAAAAAGCTGCTTTTCGCCGGCGCGCAGAAAGCCGTAGAGCGCAATCACATCTTCGCGGACATGGGTGTGGATGTGCAGCGAGACTTCGCTGCCCGCGTCGGGCAAGTCGGAAAACGTCGGCACGCTGATCGTCACGTCATAGCCGACGCCCCCGGTTTCCACAATGGCTTGATTTGGGTGCTTGGCCAACAGCCGTCCGCACAGGTGCGCAATCATGCTTTGGACATTGTAGCCGCGGAAGTGATAGCTGAAAGCTGACAGCTACGGTTAGAACAACGAACTCTGCCTGCGGTTCGGCGTGATTCCGAAATGCTCATACGCCAACTGCGTGGCAATGCGCCCGCGCGGCGTGCGATTCAGAAAACCGATCTGAATCAGGAATGGCTCGTACATCTCTTCAATGGCGTCTGCTTCTTCCGCCAAAGCCGCAGCGAGCGTGTTCACGCCCACCGGCCCACCCTGGTACTTCTCAATGATCGTCAGCAGCAGTTTGCGGTCAATCTCGTCAAAGCCGTGGCGGTCCACTTCGAGCATCTGCAACGCCGCCTGTGCAGTGGGCAGGTCAATTTTGCCCTTTCCGCGCACCTGTGCGTAATCCCGCACCCGCCGCAGCAGGCGGTTCGCGATTCGCGGCGTGCCCCGCGAACGGCTGGCAATTTCAAGAGCGCCGGCGTCGTCAATTTCAACGGCCAGGATTTCCGCCGAGCGTTCCACAATCACGCGCAAGTCTTCATGTCCATAAAATTCCAGCCGCAGCACGATGCCGAATCGGGAGCGCAAGGGCGACGATAACAACCCCGCCCGCGTGGTCGCGCCGACAAAAGTGAATGGCTTCACATCCATGGTGTGGGTGCGCGCCGCCGGGCCCTGGCCGATCATGATGTCAAGCTTGTAATCCTCCAATGCGGAATAGAGGATTTCTTCCAGCGCCGGTTGAAGCCTGTGGACTTCATCAATGAAAAGAACCTGCTTATCGCGCAGGTTGGTCAAAATGGCGGTGAGATCGCCCTTGATCTGCAGCGTCGGACCGGAAGTCTGCTGGAATGCAACCCCGAGTTCATTGGCGATGATCGTGGCCAGCGTGGTCTTACCTAGACCGGGCGGTCCATACAGCAAAACGTGGTCGAGCGCTTCGCCACGGGTTCGCGCCGCTTCAATCGCAACCGACAAATTCTCTTTAACCTTGGCCTGGCCGATAAATTCCACCAGCCGCTGCGGGCGGAGCTTCAACTCGAATGATGAGTCGTCCCCCACCGGCGCTGCTGAAACGAGCCGGTTTTTCAAGTCCGGATTCTGCTTCGCTAAAGCCACTGGCGCGATAGTAAGCCGAAATCATTCATCCCGCAATCATCCTGTTGGACTGGTTGAATTGCTTTCTCCGCCCCCAATTTTCAGAAAGTCGAGAGCGTTATTCACTGTCATCCAAAATTTCCGATGGCGCTTCGCGTGCTCAGTAACCAGCGAAAAAAATTTCCTCTTGTCTCCACAAACACGTCCATATCTCCACAACATGTACACAGCAACTGTAAAGTTTTCTCTTGCGCCGAAATTTTTTGTGATGCAAAGTCTCACGAGCGTCGGGGCCATGGGATCTCTTCCGAATAAACTGGAACGCGCGAAAGTTCTCGAATGGTTTCCCTTCTACGTGTATCGCCTCACTACCGACGCCCGTTATCGTGCTCTGCACGACTTTCAGCAAGCCTGGTACCTCAATCTTCTATTTGCTTCGTGGGTTTCTGACCGGCCCGGGTATTTGCCAGACGACGGGCAGTTGTGGCGCCTCGCGAATGCACGCACCCGGCAGTTCTTCGAAAAAGAAGGTGCTCCGGTGCTGTGCATGTTCGAGCGTGAGGGTTCGACAACTGACGGTGTGCTCTGGATCTACAATCGCGCCCTGCTGCAGATCTACGACGAGCAGGTTCTAAAATTCCACAAGAAGAAAAGAAAATCCTCTAAATCCACAGATGACAGCCTTATCTCTTATCTTGATTTTGAAGGTACACTAAAG
>Ga0335078_10015089_pt1 | contig 11467 bp, 6 predicted proteins | sample Lox_Sample_32_FD_206711 | JGI IMG/M metagenome (GOLD analysis project Ga0335078, IMG submission 206711) | Soil microbial communities from Loxahatchee National Wildlife Refuge, Florida, United States - Lox_Sample_3.2 | ecosystem: Environmental > Terrestrial > Soil > Wetlands | place: USA: Florida...
TCCAGGTAAATGGAGGGGACTTCGTCCGCGATCATCTGGGCCAGTGTCGTCTTGCCGACCTGGCGTGGCCCGACCAGGGCAACAGCGGCTTGGCGCGCGAGGGCGTCCCGGACAGCAGTCAAGGCGCGGCGGGGAATCATCCATGTATATTATCCATACCGTGGACAATTTGCAAGGATCCATGTCAAGCGACCGTCCTGGTGGGTAGTGTCCTGATTCCCTTGTCAAGTCATTCTGCGCGAAGCGGAGAATCCCTCTTTCCCTTTTTGCAATCAAGACGAAGAGGGATTCTTCGCTTCGCTCAGAATGACATACAGGTGAAATTAGGACACTACCTCCTGTTGCTTGGGGCAGTCACCTCGCCGAACATTCCTGTGCTTGCGACGCGCCGCGGTCCGTCCCTCCGCACGATGGCACCGGCCGGCCCCAGAAGTCCCTTCCCCCATTGGACTCGATCGCCTTGCCGGTGTGAATGGCCGGCGAGCCAGGCTGCAAACGATACCCCGAGAGGCTCAGCAGTCCCAGGCCCGGTCGCTGTCCAATATCCGCTTCGCCTGGCGCGATGAGCTTGGGGTCGGCGGTGAGGGCGTGACGATCGTCGGCAATCGACGCTACGCCTCCGAAGTAGACGTTGGAATCGAACCTGTTGCGCCGGCTCGCGCCCTGGCCGGGAGCGGTGGTGTAGGCTCCGTCCGGCGCTCGTGAGAGGGCGTAGGTGAATTGGGCGCGACCGCGAACCTCGAAGATGTTGTTCTCCACCGTGGTATCTTCCGCCCATCCGTGCCAATCCGAATAAAGCAGGAGGTCGACTGCGAGGCCCTCTCCCACGTAGAAGGTGTTGTTATAAATGCGGCTGTCGCGGATCGGACCTGCCAAATTGATCCCGCGCGTGCGATCGTTCACGCTGATGTTGTAGCGAACGATGGTACCGATGTTGCCCGCGCTGTCGCGGCGATCCTGGCCGCCGTCGTCGCAAATCAGCAGAAAGCCTCCGTCGTTGTCGTGGCTGTAGTTGTACTGGATGATGGTGTTGCGGCTGTTCCAGTCGGAATCGAAGCCTTCACCGTCGCGCTGGCCATGGGTGCCGTAGGCTTCGTTGAACTGGATGATGGTGTTGTCGGCGCTCCAGGGCCAGATGGCGACGTTGTACCCCTCGGATCTCTGGTTGGCGTGAGCCACCACGTTGTGCTCCACCACGGCGCCGTCGGTGGCTACCACGACGATGCCGTCTCCCCCGATATCGTCCAGGGTGTTGCCGCGCACCGCGACGGCCAGGCTGGGAAACCACTTCGACCGCTGCCACCGGTCCGACCAGCCGAAGATTCCCGAGCGGTCCACGTGGTAGATCTGATTGTCCTCGATGCGCACGTCGACGAACCGGCTGGGCAAGCGATCGCCGGCGCACGTATAGTCGATGCCGCCGTTCGCCTTCTCAGTGTCCACGCCATTGACGTTGTGAATCACCAACCGCCGGAGATACACGTGGTGCGCCTCTCCGTAATTGTCGAGCGCGACGTGCACGCCGCGCCGCACCCCGGCGGTGGCCCCGGAGTTGGTGACCTCCAGGTTCTGAATCTCCCAGTATTCCTGGTTCTTCAGCAGGACGGCATCCTCCGCCAGGCCGTCTCCGTGGATCGCCGGCCGCACGCCCCCGCCGTACATGTCGATAATGATCGGCAGGCCCTCCCGGCCCGACCCTTTCGGCCAGAGTTGTCCCTGCCAGAGGGAGCCCGACCGGAGCCGGATCCGATCGCCGGGAAGAAACGTGGCGGAGTTCACCTTCGCCAGACTCTTCCACGCGCCGACGGGGCTGGTGCCGGGATTCGAGTCGTTGCCGCCGGCGGAGTCGACGTAATAGGTAACGGGCTCTCTTGGCGTCCCATATTCTTGCCCTATGGGATCGCGGGGCGGCTGTCCACCAGCCTGCGGAGGGTTCGGGACAATCGCCAACACGATGAGAGCCAAGAGGAAGGAATGGAACCGTTCTACACCGAGAGTACGCATCTTACGCATCTCCACCAGAACGCCATGGGAGCGGCGGCGCGCTTTCTGTGGCGTGCGCCCAGGAACTTCACGGGTTAAATCCATCATAGGCAGCTCAAGAGGGCGGCACGAAGAGAGTGTAGGGACTGCGCCACCGCGAAGGTTCAGTGGCGACGCTTCGCGAACCCTTTGGCCAGCGCCCGTACCTCGGCTGCGTCGCGCGCCTCGAGCGCCCGCCGGGCGAGTTCCGCCAGATCCGCACTGCACCACTGGCCGAAGCACGCCTTCACATTTGCCAGCTCACCGGGCCTTACGCTCAAACTTCGCACACCAAGGCCGAAGAACACCGCGGCTGCGATGGGATCGGAGGCCGCATCCCCACACACCGCCACGTGGCGCTCCTTTTGTTTCGCGCCTTCGACCGTGGCACGCACGAGGCTCAACACCGCCGGGTGAAGCGCGTCGTGAAATCCCACCAGGGCAGCGTTACCTCGTTCGGCGCCGAGCGCGTATTGCGTCAGATCGTTGGTGCCGATACTGAGGAATTCCATCGGCTCGGCCAGTTGCGCCGCGAGAAGCGCTGCCGAGGGAACCTCAATCATGGCGCCCACTTTCACCGGCCAAGCGTGGGATTTTGCCCCGGCGAGAAGCTCCGAGTGAGCCCGGGTTAGCAAGTCGCGCGCTCGTTCCGCCTCCTGCAACTCGGAGATCATGGGGAACATCACCCAGAGGTTGCGCCCGGCGCCCGCCGTGAGAATCGCCCTCAAGTGAGTCACAAAAAAGTCCGGATTCCGGAGCAGCAGGCGAATGCCGCGCACACCGAGATAGGGGTTTTGCTCCTCAGGTTGATCGAGGAATGGCAAGGGTTTGTCGGCGCCCGCGTCGAGAGCGCGAACCACCATAGGATGGGCGGCAGGAATGGGGGCAAAGATGGCCCGCAGGGTCTTCTCCTGCTCAGCTTCCGTGGGCGCTTCGCGTCGATCGAGGAAGAGAAGTTCGGTCCTGACCACACCTACGCCGTCGGCTCCGTTGCGCGCAGCAACCGCCGCGTCGGCAACGCTCGCCACGTTGGCCAGCACTTCCACGCGCACGCCGTCCTGCGTAACCGCAGGCTGGGCGGCAAGCATGGCGGCGGTCGCGCGTCGCGCCAGCCACCGTTTCCTGCCATCCGCAAGAGTCTGAAGGAACGGCTCGGCTGGTTCGAGCCACACTTCTCCGCTGCCGCCGTCCAGGGCGACGATCTTGCCTGCTAAGGCCGCCAGGTCGAGGTCGTGAACGCCGGAGACCATCGGGACGCCCAGCGTGCGCAGCATGATGGCGCTGTGGGCGACGGCGCTGCCTTCGCTGGTGATGACCCCCAGCACCGCTTCCGGGTCGCAGTTTGCAGCCTCGCTGGGCAGGAGTACTCGCGTATAGAGAATCGCGGGCGGTTCCGGCCGGGTTGAGACGGACGTCTGCCGGCCGGCAAGCTCCAGCAGGACGAACTGCGCGATGTCGAAGACATCGACCGCGCGCTCACGAAGGTAAGGATCATCAAGATTGCGATAGGACCTTACAAGATTGTCGGTGACTTCCGTCCAAGCCTGCGCCGCGCCGAGACGTTTGCGCTCCAGGAGTGCCTTTACCTGATCGAATACGGCCGGATCACGCAGAATGGCGGCTTGCGCGGCCAAGATCTGGGCCGTCTCGTCGAGGAGGGCGTCACCAGGCTTCTGGTTTCGCTCCACAAGGCGCGCTTCGACTCGTCGAGCGGCGATGTTGAGCTTGGCCAGTTCCTCCGTTGGTTCGCCGGGAGTTTCGGAAGTCGGGGAAGTCGGGGAAGCCGGAGCCAAGAGCGAGCTCTGGAGCGGAAGCAAGCGGCCCATGGCAATACCCTCGGACGCGGGAATTCCGCGGATCAGCATTCTACCCGAATGCGCTTCTCGCAGGGGCTGGTCGGGCACGCCGCCAGGTTGCCGCTTGGATCCTAACTCCGAAATCTGTGCCTGCTTTATTGGCTCACCGAAACCCGCCGCCGCCAGTTGCGAGAGGGCTTGGAGGGCAGCGTCGGCGTCCTTGCCCCGAGCTCGGACCCGGACACGATCGCCTTCTCGCACCTGCAACAACGCGATGCTGGTCAGGCTCTTCGCCGGCACAGGCCCCCGCCCTGCGGTTTCGTTTGCGATCTCGATTTCAGCGGAAAAGCGGCTAGCCGTCAGGACGAACTGGGAAGCCGGTCGGGTGTGCAAGCCATGCTCGTTGCGGATGGTCAGCAGAAGCTCTCGCGTGGGCTGAGAGTGGGTTGGCGTGACGCGACCATTGGCAGCCGCACCGGTTTCCTCGCGGAGAAGTTGTTCTTGTTTGGGAGTGAGCGCGCGGAGCGCCTCCCGGCAGACCTCATCCAGGCTGGCCCCGGCCCTTGCCTGGACCGCAGCCGCCATCGCCCCTTCCACCAGCGGGGCAGGGCACAGGCGGATCTTTTTGATCTTCTCCGGGCAGGATCCCGGAGCTTGTTCGAGAATCTCCAGGGCCATTTCCGCGCTCAGCACCGCACTGCCTAGGTCCATCAGGACCACGGCCCCGTCGCCCTCGAGGAACGGCTCGAGGATTCGAGCGATGTATGCCGCGTCCGTGCCAAGCTGCTCGTGATCCTCGCCGACCCCGGCCGCCACACAGATTGGGAAGTCCTGTCCCGCGGTTTCAAGGATCAACTCCTTGATTCCGGTCGCGAGCGGCTTGCTGTGAGAGATAAGTACCAGACCAACCATCGTGCTGAACCTCAGGGAGGTGGCCATCAGCGCTCAGCCCTCAGCTCTCAGCAAGAAGACCCGGGGTTTCTTGCTGAGAGCTGAGGGCTGACGGCTCCAGGGTGAAGAATTTCTTACTATTCGTTCCCAGCCCCGCAGACTGACGCCAAGGCCTCCAGCAACAGCCACGACGAAGTTGCGCCCGGATCCTGGTGGCCGATGCTTCGCTCGCCGAGGTAGCTTGCGCGGCCCTTGCGAGCCTGAAGGGGCGTCGTTCCTTCTGCCCCGGCTCTGGCAGCGTCGGCCGCAGCGCGCGAGGCCGCCCGCAAGTCCGCCGAACAAACCGAAACGAATGCCTCCACGGCCGGAGTGAGTGCGTCCACCATCGTTTTGTCACCCACTACCGCCTTCCCGCGCCGCCTGATGTCGTCGAGGCCGGCGGCGAAAGCCTCGCCGATTTCCGTTCTTGCCAGCGTCGCTTTGCCAGCCGTCGTCTTTGCCATCGCCAGGAAGAAGCCGCCGTAGAGCGGCCCCGCCGCGCCGCCAACGGTCGAAAGCAGGGTCATGCCGACGAGTCTTAACATAGCGCCAACGTCCGCCGCCGGCGTGGCGTCGAGCTTCTTGCGCACCGCCGCCCAGCCGCGCGACATGTTGGTGCCGTGGTCGCCATCCCCGATGGCGGTGTCGAGGTCAGTCAAGAGAGCCTTGTTCTCTTCGATCAGGACCCCGGCTGCTTCGATCCACGATCGGACCCGATCCACAGTCAATTCAGTCATCGTCTCTCCAGCATGGCGGGAAATTGACGATTGACGATTGAAAGAGAAGACGCAGGCCGCTCCAGTGTTCGGTAATGAATGAAACAGATTTCACCCAGCACCCGGTTTTCCAATCGTCAATCGGCAATTCTTCCAAGCCGGAGTATCCACCGGCGCATCCCACAGCTTTATGAGCTCCTCAGTCATCCGGAGCAGCGTGATGGAGCAGCCGGACATTTCAAGGCTGGTGATGTAACTGCCCACCAGATTGCGAACCACCTTGAGCCCCTGCTGGGCGGCAATCTCCGCTGCCTTGCGATAAATGATGTACAACTCGATCAGCGGCGTGCCGCCCATGCCGTTCACGAACAACAGAATTTCGTCGCCGCTCTCGAAAGGCAGGTCGCGCAGGATCGGCTCCATGAGCATGACGGTAATCTCGTCGGCGGTCGCAAGCTTCGCGCGCCGCCGACCGGGCTCGCCGTGGATGCCGATTCCCACTTCCATTTCGTCTTCTGCCAGGGTGAACGATGGCTTGCCGGCTTGCGGCACCGTGCAGGCGGTGAGCGCCATTCCCATGCTTCGGCCGGCAGCGCGAATCGATTCTCCAAGTTTCTTGAGACTCGCCAGGGTTGCGCCGTCTTCCGCCGCGGCGCCGAGCAACTTCTCCATCAGCACCGTCAGGCCAACGCCACGCCGTCCCGCGGTGTAGAGGCTGTTCTCGACCGCGACATCGTCGTCCACGAGCACGCTCTCCACGGCCACGCCGTCGTCGCGCAGCATTTCAGCGGCGAGTTCGAAGTTCATTACGTCGCCGGTATAGTTCTTGACGATGTGCAACACGCCGGCGCCACCGTTCACGGCCTTGCTGGCTGCGAAGATCTGATCGGGCGTAGGGCTGGTGAAGATCTGGCCAGGACAGGCGGCATCCAACATGCCGCGCCCCACGTAGCCGCCGTGCATCGGCTCGTGACCGCTCCCGCCTCCCGAAACCAGCCCCACCTTTCCTGCCCGCGGGGCATCGCCTCGCACGACGTAAAAAGGCTCGAGACTGACACGAAGGCGATCGCCGTGTGCGGCCTCGATCCCTTCGAGGGCCTCGCGAACGACATTCGCTGCCTCATTGATTAGTTTTTTCATGTTCCTTCTCAGGCCACGGGTGCTTGGCCTTTATCCTCCTTGCGCATCGTCCGCAGGTCGATCCCTTCTGCTGAACCAGACCACGGCAGGGCGCTCTCGGCGAGCAAAGGCGAACCTGCATTTGCTCATCGTGGTCATGGCGTCGCCAAAGCAGTGGACTTACGGTAAGATGTTATCGCACCTGTCGACGTGCAGTTCAACAGGATAAAGAAGCATCGGATTTCTGGTGCGTTCCTGCGCTTCGATCGCTTCTGATCCACAATATGAAATCGCAGCGTCTTTGGTGAGGAGTTCACATGTACAGACAACTGTTCTCTTCGTTCTGGGTAGTCCTCTTGATATCGGGCGTGTCTGCTCTGGCGAGCCCGGCCGCGCCCGGGTCGTGCGACAATTTGGCACAACTTGCGTTACCCCGCACCAAGATCGCCCTGGCTCAACCGGTATCAGCCGGAAGGTTCACGCCTCCTCCGTCTCCTGACATGCCCGGCACGCCCTCGAGCTATAAGGACCTCCCAGCTTTTTGCCGCGTGGTGGCGGACGCTGGGCCGACCCCTGACTCCGACATTAAGATGGAGGTCTGGATGCCTGCCGTGGGCTGGAACGGCAAGTTCCAAGGTCAGGGTAACGGCGGCTTCGCCGGAGTGATCAACTATCCGGGCATGGCGGCGGCCGTGAAGCGAGGCTATGCCACGGCCGGCACCGATACCGGGCACTCGGGCGGCGACGCAACCTGGGCCTTGGGGCATCCAGAGAAGGTGATCGACTTCGGATACCGCGGTGTGCACGAGATGACCGTGACGGCTAAGGCCATCATTGACGCTTTTTACGGCCACAATCCCCGGCACTCGTACTTCGCCGCGTGCTCGGACGGCGGCCGCGAGGCGCTGATGGAAGCGCAACGCTTCCCCGAAGATTACGAGGGCATCATCGCCGGCGCTCCCGCGAACTACTGGACACATCTGTTGGTGGGAGGTATGTGGACTGAGGAGGCCACCAGTGTGGATCCGGCCAGTTACATTCCTGCCGCCAAATTGCCGGCCCTCAGCGCCGCGGTGCTGACCGCCTGTGACGCACAGGATGGCTTGGCGGACGGCATCCTGAATGATCCGCGGCAGTGCCACTTTGATCCTGAGGGTATGCTTTGCCAAGGGGCTGACTCCAACAACTGCCTCACCGCGCCGCAAGTCGCCGCGCTCAAGAAGATCTATGCCGGGCCGCACGATTCCGCCGGACATCAGATCTTCTCGGGCTATATGCCCGGCGGCGAGGAAGGTTCGGGAGGCTGGACGCTTTGGATCACAGGTACGGAGCCCCGTCACAACCTGCTCTTCTTTTTCGGAACGCAGTATTTCTCCCGAATGGTGTACGGCAAGGCAGATTGGGACTACAAGACCTTCAACGTTGATGAGGCCGTGAAACTTGCCGATGAGAAGACGGCCGTCGCCCTGAACTCCATCGACCCCAATCTGAAGCCTTTTCGGTCCCGCGGCGGCAAGCTCATTATGTACCATGGCTGGAGCGATGCCGCGATCCCGGCGCCCAACAGCATCGATTACTACGCGAGTGTGGTGAAAACGATGGGGCAACGAAGGACTGACTCATTTCTGCGACTCTTCATGGTGCCGGGAATGCAGCACTGCGGTGGCGGGCCGGGGCCAAATTACTTCGGACAAGATGGCGACGACAAGGACGACGATCCCGAACACAACGTCTATGCGGCCATCGAGCGCTGGGTGGTGACGGGCGTCGCACCTTCCAGGATCATCGCCACCAAGTACGCTAATGATTTCAAACCCGGCGAAGCGCCCAAGATGACGCGCCCCCTGTGCCCGTACCCGCAGATCGCGAAGTACAAGGGTACTGGCGACAAGAACGACGCCGCCAATTTTGTGTGCGCGCCCGGGAACAACTGATTTTCTCGTCTTCAAGATCCCGATGGCTCTGACATGGCTCTGCGGGATTCGTCGTCCCAAGAAGAAAAGGTGCGGTCGGAAAGGCCCGATTGAACCGTCGCAGTCGAGTGAATGCTCGGCTAGGCGATCTTCCGATTTGATCCTTGGACTCCCAAGGTGCTATGGAAAAACTCTCCCCTCAAACGCCAACGCGTGAAGTGGCGGTGCCCCATTTACGTCGAGTTCTCACGCTCTGGGATTTGGTTTTCTACGGCATTGTCCTGGTGCAGCCCATCGCTCCGATACCCCTGTTTGGAGTCGCCCAGAAACTCTCGGACGGCCACTTCGTAACCACCCTCCTCCTTGCGATGTTTCCCATGTTGATCACCGCTTTCAGTTACGGGCGAATGGCCGCGATCTACCCATCGGCCGGCTCGGCGTACACCTATGTGGGGAAGGGGCTGAACGCTTATCTTGGATTCCTGGTGGGCTGGGCGATGCTCCTTGACTACCTCTTAGTGCCCCTCGTCAACGGCATCTGGGTTGCGGTAGTCATCCATTCGCGTTATCTACCTCAGGTTTCTTATCCGCTGGCGATGTTGCTGGTGGTGGTCTTCATGATCGCTCCCAATCTGCGAGGGATCAAGACCTCGGCGCTTTCGGACAAGATTCTGCTGGTGGCCATGTGTTCGGTGACGGTGGTCTTCGTTCTGCTGGCGATTCGATTCCTGTTTCATAACCAAGGCTGGGGCGGCCTTTTCGCGACTCAGCCCTTTTACAATCCCAAGACCTTCACCACCCATACGGTTTGGATGGCGACTTCCTATGCTGCGTTGACCTATATCGGCTTCGACGGCGTCACCACGCTCGCGGAGGATGTCGAGAAGCCGAAGCGCAACGTTCTGCTCGCGATTGTGCTGGTTTGCTTGTTCACCGGTCTATTCGGCGGATTCCTGGCCTATCTTGGCCAGCGGGTCTGGCCGGATTGGCACACCTTGCCTAATGTGGAAACGGCCTTCATGGACGTTTGCGGACGAGTGGGGGGCCATGGCTTGTTTCATGCAATGGGTTTCACCATCCTGCTGGCAGAACTCGGAGGCGGCCTTGCCGGCATCGTGGGCGCCGCACGGTTGCTCTTTGGCATGGGCCGTGACAACGTGCTGCCACGCAGAGTCTTCGCCCACCTCAGCTCCGGCACCAGCACTCCGACCTATAATATCCTGATCCTTGGAGGGGTTGTTTTTGTTGGGGCCATAGCCCTTCAGTATGTCGGCAACGCCTTCGAGCACGCGGGAGAACTCCTGAACTTCGGCGCCTTTTTCGCTTTCATGAACGTGAATCTAGCGGCCTTTTGGCAATTCGCCTTCGTGCGACCCCACCAGAGCAAGGCACGGACTATTGCCGATTCTCTGTTGTCGTTGTTCGGAGCCGCCTTCTGCGGCATCATCTGGTGGAATCTGGACATCGTCGCCAAAATCGTCGGAGGCGTATGGTTCCTCATCGGGGGTACTTATCTCGCGATCCACACGCGCGGATTCCGTGCGCCCCCACGAATGATGGACTTCGGTGACTGAGGTTAGTGGTTGACAACAAGAAGACTCTTCTTTGCTAGACCGATGCTAAAAGGGGTCCGTGTTCACCCCAGACGAAGCGCGGGCCTGGAGGGCGGCCATGGGTGTGCAGTGTTTGGCGGCCCCCGTTGCGTCTGATGAATGTACCTAACCAGGCCGGCGATTGCCCCAGTGACATTCTTCTTGGTCGACCCATCCTGGCAGGGCTTCCCTTCGCCGCCGGCTCACGCCAGCGGCTCGTTTTAGCTCAGCTAGGCAACTTCACGGTTATGGTCTTGATTTCAGTGTATTGCTGCAATCCGTACTCACCGAGCTCGCGGCCCATGCCGGACTGTTTGAAACCGCCAAACGGAGCGGCGGCGTCGAAAACGTCGTAGCAGTTCACCCACACCGTTCCGGCGCGCACCTTGTTGGCGATGGCGTGCGCCTTGCCGATATCGCGCGTCCACACGGCAGCCGCCAGGCCGTACTCGCTGCGGTTGGAGCGCTCCACCACTTCGTCCAAGTCCTTGAACTTCAGGATGCTCATCACGGGACCAAAAATCTCCTCGCGGGCAATCTTCATGTCGTCCTTGACGTCGCCGAAGACGGTGGGCTCGATGAAGAAGCCGCGGTTGCCTACCCGGTTGCCGCCGGCCAGTAGAGAGGCTCCCTCCTGCTTTCCGGCCGCGATGTAGCTCATCACCTTCTCGAATTGCGCGTCGTCCACCTGCGGTCCCTGCTCGGTCTTGGGATCGAAGGGATCACCCACCGTCCGATTCTTGGCGCGCGTTACACTCTTCTCCACGAACTCGTCGTAACACTTCGCCTCCACGTAGAGACGGGAGCCGGCGCAGCAACACTGGCCCTGGTTGAAAAACAGCGCGAAATGCGCGCCCTCAATGGCCTGGTCCATGTCGGCGTCCGCAAAGACGATGTTTGGGCTCTTGCCCCCGAGCTCCAGCGTCACGCGCTTCAGGTTGGTTTTGGCCGCCGCTTCCATGATCAAGTGGCCGACCTCGGTAGACCCGGTGAAAGCGACCTTGTCGACGTCGTGATGCCAGGCGATGGCGGCGCCGGCCGTGGGCCCATAGCCAGGCAAAAGATTGACGACGCCTTCGGGAAAGCCGGCTTCCAGAATCAGTTCGCCCACCCGCAGCGCTGTGAGAGGGGTCTGCTCGGCCGGCTTCATCACCACCGTGTTGCCGGTAGCGAGCGCCGGGCCCAGTTTCCAGGCTTGCATCAAGAGGGGAAAATTCCAAGGAATGATCTGCCCTACGACCCCCACGGGCTCCAGGCGCGTGTAGCAGAAATAGTCGCCACTGATCGGTATCGTTTTACCCTGGACCTTGTCGGCCCAGCCTGCATAGTAGCGGTAGCAGGCGATGGTGAGAGGCAGGTCGGCCGACTTGGCTACCTGG
>Ga0335078_10015090_pt1 | contig 11466 bp, 9 predicted proteins | sample Lox_Sample_32_FD_206711 | JGI IMG/M metagenome (GOLD analysis project Ga0335078, IMG submission 206711) | Soil microbial communities from Loxahatchee National Wildlife Refuge, Florida, United States - Lox_Sample_3.2 | ecosystem: Environmental > Terrestrial > Soil > Wetlands | place: USA: Florida...
ACTGCTATTCTTGCCTCCGGCGCGGCCGTTATTGCGCCGGCGCGCCCTGCGCTTGCGCTTTCGGATTTGTCAAAACGACGGTCCGCTGCGTTGCGCCCAGGTACTCGCGAGCCACGCGCTGAATGTCGGTGGGCGTAATTTCGCTGTACTTCGCTAGAACCGTGTTGATCAAATCCGGATCGTGAAAGTACACGGCGTATTGACCGATCGTTCGCGCGCGCCCCATGGTGCTCTCGAGCGATTCGGCTTGTTGCAAGCGGTCTTGAATGAGCACTTTTTGCATTTCCTCCGGCGTGACGCCATCCGTCTTGACGCGCTCGAACTCATCATAAATCAGCTTCTCGACTTCGCCTTCGTCCTGTCCCGGTTTGAGCAGCGCAAACGCCTGAAACAGTGCCGGCCCGCGCCGGAAATCGACTCCTCCGGCCACTTGCAGGGCCACCTCTTTTTCCTTCACCAATTTTTGATACAGGCGCGAAGACGGCCCGCCGAACAAAATATCGCCAAGTATGTCCAGCGCGTAAAAATCCGGCGTATTCGCGGGGACCGTTTTGTAGACGATATCGAGCCGCGGCAATCGGGCGAAAGAGTCCTCGACCGCGGTCCTGCGCTCGGCCGTCTGCGCGGGTTCTGCCATGTCCACGGCGGGGGGAGCCGGCTGCTCGGGGATGTCTTCAAAGTATTTTTTGATCTTGGCGAGGGCATCGGCGGTTTTGAAATCGCCAACGAGCGCCAGCACGGCGTTGTTGGGCGCGTAGTAGGTTTTGAAAAATTGCGCCACGTCATCAAGGCTCGCCGCGTTCAGATCCGCCATCGAACCCATCGTCGAATGTTTGTACGCAAAATTGTCGTAGGCCAGGTCCTCCACAATTTCGTTGGTCTTTCCGTACGGCTGGTTGTCCATGCGCAGGCGCCGCTCTTCCTGGACCGTGCTGCGCTGGTTGTCGAGATTGGCTTGCGTGATGCGCAAGGCGCGCATGCGGTCGGATTCAAGGAACAGCGCCAAGTCGAGTTGATTGGCGGGGACGCGCTCGTAATAAATCGTCGAATCGTCGCTCGTCGTGCCATTCACGTCGCCGCCATTCACGCGGACGAGGATCAGGTGTTCGCCCTTGCCCACGTTTTGCGATCCCTGGAACATCATGTGCTCGAACAGGTGCGCGAATCCGGTGTGGCCGGGCATCTCGTTCCGCGATCCCACGTCGTAGGTGATGCACAGCGACACCGTCGGCGCCGCATGATCTTCCGAGAGCACCACGCGCAATCCGTTTTTCAGCGCGTATTGCTCGATGGGAATTTTTATATCGTGGGACGCGGCGGCCGTTCCAGCCCGCGCCGGCGAGCCTTGCGGCGCCGCCGTCGCGATCGTGACAGCCGCCAAGGCCAATGTGGCTGCAAGCCCGGCAACCGAGAGAAATTTAAGACGCTTCATGTTGTGCCTCTACAAAACTGGTATCTTCCCGTCACACTATCCAGTCACACTATCCTACGTTCAATAGACGCCCTTGGGCAGCAATAGTTTCCTCTGAGGTTGCGAAGTATGCCGCGGAACCACGATTTCGCATCCAATGGTTCTCCGGTGTAAACTCGTTTGTCCATGGAACCCGCTCCCAATGACAAAGTAATTGAAGTTTTCTCCTTGACGCGGCGGTACGGCACACTCGTTGCGGTCGATCATTTGAACTTTTCCGTCGCTTCCGGCGCGACCTTCGGCCTCCTCGGACCGAACGGGGCGGGGAAGAGCACGCTCATCAAAATGCTGACGACGCTGTTGCCTCCCACAGAAGGCACGGCAAAAATCGCCGGCTTCGATTTGGTGAAACATCCCGAATCGGTGCGCAAGAAAATCGGATACGTGTCGCAGATGTTGTCCGCTGACGGCGATCTCACCGGCTACGAAAACCTGCTGATTTCGGCGAAGCTTTACGGGATGCCGCGCGCGGAGCGGTCCCGCCGCATTCAGCAATCGCTGGAATTCATGGACCTCGCGCACGTCGGCGGGAAACTCGTGCGCCAATATTCCGGCGGGATGATTCGGCGCCTGGAAATTGCGCAGTCCATGCTGCACCGGCCGAGCGTTTTGTTCATGGACGAGCCGTCCGTCGGCCTCGATCCCTCCGCGAAACGCTCCGTGTGGGAGCGCATCCGCGACCTTCGCCGCGAATTCGGCACCACCATTCTGATGACCACACATGATATGGAAGAGGCGGACCAGTTGTGCGACTTGGTGGCCGTCATGCACCGCGGCGTGCTCGCCGCCATGGACACGCCCGCGGCGCTCAAGGCGCAGGTCGGCGCGGAGGCTTCGCTCGACGATGTGTTCATTCATTTCACCGGGGCCGCGATTACGGAAGGAGGCGAACTGAGAGATGTCGCACGCACACGAAGCACATCTCAGCGAGTGGGCTGAGCCGTTTCCCGGCGCGAACTACCTGCGCCAGACGCTGGCGGTCGCCGAGGCCGACGTGCGCAAACTCGTTCACGATCCCGTCGAGCTTTTCACGCGCATGGTGCAGCCCGTGCTGTGGCTGCTGATTTTCGGCCAAGTGTTCAACCGCACGCGCGCGATCCCCACCGGCGGCATCAGCTATCTGGATTTCATGGCGCCCGGCATCCTCGCGCAAAGCGTGTTGTTCGGCTCGATCTTCTACGGGATTTCGCTGATCTGGGAGCGCGACCTGGGCATCGTCCAGAAATTTCTGGTGAGTCCGGCGCCGCGCAGCACGCTGGTCCTCGGAAGGGCCATTTCATCCACGGTTCGCAGCCTCTGCCAGATGGTATTTGTTTATGGATTATCTTACGTTTTGAATATTCATCTTCGCTTTGGAATCGTGGCGCTGGCGGGAGTGGTGCTGGCCGTGATGTTCGGCTCGGCGATTTTCTCGACGTTTTCGCTGATCGTCGCGTGCCTGGTGAAATCGCGCGAGCGCTTCATGGGGATCGGCCAAGTGCTGACCATGCCGCTCTTTTTCGCCAGCAACGCAATCTATCCCTTGACCTTGATGCCCTTGTGGCTGCGCGCCGTTTCCAAGGGGAACCCGCTCTCGTATCAAGTAGACGCCTTGCGCGTCTTGATGATCGTAGGCAGCAGCACTTCCTTCGGACTCGCCAAGGATTTCCTGATGCTGATCGTTGCGTTCGCGGTGCTGGTCGCCGTGGCCACGAAGCTGTATCCGACCATCGTCACTTGAATGTTGGCGCGCCCAAGCGAAATTCAAAAGCCTCAACACAGAGGACACCGAGAACACAGAGAAAAGAGGAGAAAGGCAAGGCAGAATCGGGCGCGGCGCATCCATCTTGACCTGCCAGATAAGGTTTTCTCCTCTTCTCTTTGTGCCCTCTGTACACTCTGTGTTAAAGATTTTTCTTGACCCGCTCGTCCACGTCCCCAATTGCAACCCGCAAAAGCCGTATAGATACGCCTAATGTGTAATCGATTTCAGCCGATTTGACACCGGGGCGGAAAAATCCGAAGCTTGGCCCGGAACGGAGCCGCTCCTGTGACGATGACGATCGGCGGAAACGAGGATATTCCAATGGCCACCAAACTTTCGGCGCGTAACCAGATCGAAGGAAAAATTGTGGAGATCGAAGTAGACAGCATCATGGCGCACGTGACCGTCCAGGTAGGCAAGAATCTGATCGAAAGCGTCATCACCCGGCGCAGCGCAGACGAATTGAAATTGAAGGTCGGCGATCGCGTCCAGGCCGTCATCAAGTCCACCGAAGTCATGCTGCAAAAGGGTTGATAAGTCCCAGCAGGATTTGAAATCGCCGTGAATTTGTGGACGCGTAGGTGGGCGCTACACACGACGAAAGTCTTATTGATTTGTAGTGGAAAGGAATTTTTCATGCGCCGAACTTTATTTGCTCCTGCAATTGTGCTTTTGCTGGCCTTTTCCGCGTGGGCACAGGAAGCGCGGCCGCCCAGGCCTGCCACCGGGCCGTCCGATTTCAAGATCGGCGGCGCCGTCGCCACGCCTCTGGACTTAACGGCGGCGGACCTCAAGGCCATGCCGCGAAAGACGCTGCGCGTGGATAACGCTCACTCGAAGAAAACGGAAGTGTATGAAGGCGTGCTGGTCGAGGACTTGCTGCAAAAGGCCGGCGTGCCGCAGGGCGAACAATTGCGTGGCCCGGCCATGGCCACGTACGTCCTAGTGGAGGCGGCGGACAATTATCGCGTGCTTTTTTCGCTCGCGGAATTTAATTCCAGCTTCATGGATTCGGAGATCATCGTGGCGGACACGCTGGATGGGGCGCCGATGCCCGCCGCGCTCGGGCCGTTCCGACTTGTGGCTCCGCACGAAAAGCGCCCTGCGCGGTGGGTGGAGATGGTCAAGTCCCTAACGGTGGTTCGCGCGCCGTAATGTAGCGCGGGCTTTAGCCTGCGGGTTTTCTGCTGCATGAGCAAGATCAAAAGCCGCAGGCTGAAGCCCGCGCTACTTAATCGTTCCTGAAAACGCTGCCGTTTTTCATCACGAAGAAAACTTTGCGCACGGCTTGGATATCGTCCAGCGGATTTTGCGGCGTGGCGATAATGTCCGCGGCGAGTCCCGGCCGGATCGCGCCGCGTTCCGCGTCCACGCCGAGCAGGCGTGCCGCGTTGATGGTCATCGCGCGCAGCGTGTCTTTCGCGGGAACGCCCGCTTCCATCCAGGAGTCGACATATTCCGCCGCCAGCGTCCCTCGTGTTTCCCCAGGCACATAGACGAACATGTCCGTGCCGAAAGCCATGGTCACGCCAATCTGATAGGCGCGTTTCAGCCGGTCGACAAATACCGAATGCAGTTCCGGGAAACCGTTCTCGCTCGCGGCGCTCTCGGTAAAATCCGTTCCCACGAGCACCACGTGATTTTTCTTGGCCAGCTGTAAATCTTCGTTGGTCATCATTTGGCCGTGCTCGATCGAATCGACGCCGGCCTCGGCCGCGTTGTGCGCTCCGGCCTCGGTCCAGCAATGCGCCGCGAGCTTCAATCCGTCGCGGTGCGCCACTTGCACCATAAAGCGAATGTCGTCCGCGCTGTAAGTGTATTTCTGATCGTCGACGACGATCTTGATCAGCTTGGCCCCGTAGTGAATATTCTCGCGGATGGCCTTGAGCATTTCGTCATGCGTGTCGGCGAACGCGTATTCAGGCGTGGCCAGATCGCGCTTCTCCGGCTGCAAATGAAATTGCCCGCCGTACGGCGCGATGATGCGCCCCGCGTTGAGCATGGTGGGCCCGGGGACGACGGCGCGCTCGATGGCTTCGCGCAGGGCGGTATCGGCGTAGTTGCCGGCGTTGCCCACGTCGCGCACGGTGGTGAATCCCGCGGCCAGCATGTCTCTCGCGTTGGCCACGCCTTCGATCGCGCGGTAGGGCGTCGGATCCATCAGCGTGGTAATGAAGTAGTTGTATCCGTCGCGCGCCCGCTTGAGGGTCATGCAGAGATGCGTGTGCGCGTCGAACAAGCCGGGAAGCACGGTCGATTTCGAGAGGTCAATCACTTGTACGTCGGCGGGGATCGCCACATTCGCGCCCACGGCTTCAATCAATTTCCCGCGCACCAGAATGATTTGATTGGTTTCCGTCGTGCCCTTTTCGGGATCGACGAGCTTTCCGGCCATGATGGCGTAGACATGCTCCGGCCCCGGCTGCGGGTACTGAGCCGCCGACCGATCCGAAATAAATAACTGATAGCTAATAATAATTAATAATAAATAGATTGACTTGATTCGGGGGCGCATCAATGGCTCCTCGGCAACTAAACACGATGAAACTAACAGAAATTTGGGGAAGTTGGAAAGGCACAACCAGAGAGAATCGTCGTGATGCCTTGCCTACTTGGAATTCGACGACAGCCAGGTGATGACCTCGCCTGCATTCTGGTCGGGCGGAAAAACGGGGTAGAAGACGTGCTCGATCTTCCCGTTATCAATTACTAATGTAATGCGCTTCAGTAGCGTCATGCTGCTCGTCTGCAATGTCGGCAAGCGCAGGGCTTTTGTAAGGCGGAAATGTTCGTCCGAAAGAATGGGAAATGGCAGGTGCAGGCGCTCCGCGGCTTCGCGCTGATAGGCGGTGTCCTGAGTGGAAAGTCCGAAGAGGCGATGAACGCCAAGATTTTTCAGCTCTTCAAAGCGATCGCGGAAGGCGCACGATTGCGGCGTGCATCCTCGAGCCCCGGGGATCAGATCCCACCCGGGAGGATTGTCGATCCCCGGAATCCCGGTTCGCGGGTAGGCGTAGACAACCACGCGGCCCGGCAGCGCGGATAGATCGACGGTCGTTCCGTCGGTTGAGGGCAAGGAGAGCGAAGGGAGGCGCATTCCTGGAAGGTGCGCGGCCGCGCCGTCATCTTCCGGCTTAGGGATGGCTGACCAATCGGGGGCGTCGACGCTGCTTTTCATCGTGTCCTGCGCACTTGGAATTTGGGAATTCAAAAACTGTGGCACAGGCTTCAGCCTGTGGGGGCTACATTAAGCTTGGCTGGCCTTGCTGGAAACACAAGCCTCACAGGCTGAAGCCTGTGCCACAACGCGCTACAGCATCTGGCGCAAGACGTACGGCAGGATGCCGCCGTGCCGGTAATAGTTCACTTCCTCGGGCGTGTCGGCGCGCGCGATCGTTTGGAACACAGTTTCCTTGCCGTCTTTTGCGCGGGCGCGAACTTCCACGGCCATTTTTGGCGAAAGCTTGGCCACGCCTTCGATGGTGAACTCCTCGAATCCGGTGAGGCCGAGCGATTGCGCCGTCTGTCCCTCGCGATATTGCAAGGGGAGCACGCCCATGCCCACCAGGTTGCTGCGATGGATGCGCTCGAAACTTTCGGCGATGACCGCGCGCACACCGAGAAGGAATGTGCCCTTCGCGGCCCAGTCGCGCGACGATCCCGAGCCGTATTCCTTGCCGCCGAGCACGATCAGCGGCACGCCCTCTTTCTGGTATTTCATGGCCGCGTCGTAGATGGACATTTTTTCGCCGTCGGGCTGGTGCACGGTCCAGCCACCCTCGGTGCCTGGAGCGAGTTGGTTGCGCAGGCGAATGTTGGCGAACGTGCCGCGCATCATCACCTCATGATTGCCGCGGCGCGCGCCGTAGGAATTGAAATCCACCGGCTTCACGCCTTGCTCGATGAGCCATTTCCCGGCCGGCGTGTCCACGCCGATCGAGCCGGCGGGCGAGATGTGGTCGGTCGTGATGCTGTTGCCGAGCATGGCGAGAGCCCGCGCCTTGTGAATGTCGGTGAGCGGCGCTGGGGCCTTCGTTATTTTTTCAAAAAATGGCGGATTCTTGATGTACGTGGATCGCCCATCCCACGCATAAATATCGCCCACCGGCACTTTCAATCCTTGCCAGCGGGAATCGCCTTGAAAAACTTCGCCGTACTCTTTGCGGTACATCGCGGTGGTCACATTGGCGCGCACGGTGGATTCGATTTCCTGCGGCGAGGGCCAGATGTCGCGCAAGAATACCGGCTTTCCCGCCTTGTCATTGCCGAGCGGTTCGCTGGACATGTCAAAATCCATGCGGCCCGCGAGCGCGTAGGCCACCACCAGCGGCGGCGAGGCCAAATAATTCGCGCGCACCAAGGGATGAATGCGCCCCTCGAAATTGCGATTGCCGCTGAGGACGGAAACGGCGACGAGGCTGTTGTCCTTGATGGCCGCTCCGATATGCTCCTCGAGCGGGCCGCTGTTGCCGATGCACGTGGTGCAGCCGTAACCGACCAACTGAAAACCCAGCTCGTCGAGATATTTTCCCAGGCCCGCGGCTTCGAGATAATCGGTCACCACTTTCGAGCCGGGCGCGAGGCTGGTTTTCACCCAGGGCTTGCTGTGCAGGCCGCGCTCGATGGCTTTTTTCGCGAGCAAACCGGCGCCGAGCATCAGCGATGGGTTCGAAGTGTTTGTGCAGCTGGTGATCGCGGCAATCACCACCGAACCGTTCGAAAGCTCGAATTTATCGCCGTTGTTGCGCACGGCCACGTGCTTTTGCGCGGCGCCCTCGAGCGATTTTTCGAACGACGCTTTCGATTGCCGCAGCGGCACGCGGTCCTGCGGGCGTTTCGGCCCGGCGAGCGTGGCCTCGACGGTGGCCAGATCGAGTTCGAGCTTGTCAGTGTACATCGGGTCCGGCGTGGCGTCGGTGCGGAAGATGCCTTGCGCTTTCGTGTATTCCTCGACGAGGCGCACGCGCGCTTCGGTGCGTCCCGTGAAGCGCAAATAGGAAAGCGTTTCGGCATCGACGGGGAAGAAGCCCATCGTCGCGCCGTATTCGGGCGCCATGTTGGCGATCGTGGCGCGGTCCGGCAGGCTCAGGCTGGAGAGGCCGGTGCCGTAGAACTCGACGAATTTTCCGACCACGCCTTTTTTGCGCAGCATTTCCGTGACGACCAAGACGAGGTCGGTCGCGGTCGTGCCTTCGGGCAAACGGCCGTGCAGCTTGAAGCCGATCACTTCGGGGATCAGCATGGATAGCGGCTGGCCGAGCATCGCCGCTTCCGCTTCGATGCCGCCCACGCCCCAGCCGAAGACGCCGAGGCCGTTGACCATCGTTGTATGCGAATCGGTGCCGACAAGGGAATCCGGAAATGCCAGTGTCTTCCCATCTTCCGCGGCGTCGAACACGACGCGCGCCAGATATTCCAGGTTTACTTGATGGCAAATGCCGGTGTCGGGCGGAACGACCTTGAAATTATTCAGGGCCTCTTGTCCCCAGCGCAGGAAAGCGTAGCGCTCGACGTTGCGCTGGAATTCGAGTTGCGCGTTGAAGGCGAAGGCCATGTCGGAGCCGAACTTGTCGACCTGCACCGAATGATCGATCACCAGTTCCGCGGGCAGCAGGGGATTCACTTTTTTCGGATCGCCGCCCAGTGTGCGAATCGCTTCGCGCATGGCCGCGAAATCGACCACGGCGGGCACGCCGGTAAAATCCTGCAAGAGCACGCGCGCGGGCATGAACGAAATTTCCTTCTGCGTCGCGGCCTTGGGATCCCACGCGGCTAGCGCCTCGATATCCGCGGGATGAACGAAGCGCCCATCCTCCTGGCGCAACAGATTTTCCAGAAGCACCAGCAGCGAAAAGGGAAGCTTGGAGACGTGCCCCACTCCCTTTTTCTCGAGCGCGCCCAAGCTAAAAATGTCGTAGGATTTGCCGTCCACCACGAGCGCGCCGCGCGTGCCGAACGAATTTTTCGATGAGGAAGCCATACGGACCTTATTCCTTTCTCGCGTGTTGTAGGACACCAATCATAACGCATCCGGATGTTCCGCGCAGCCGAAGGCTCCGGGGTGGGGCGATTTTTCCCACTTGGACAGCCGTTCTCGGCTGTCCTCGCGATCTTGCCAGATTGGCCAAGGACAGCCAAGAGCGGCTGTCCCACGCAAACCCAACCGCGAGCAAACTGGCCTTCTACCGCGCCGGAGAACGCTCACAGATGAACAGATTTCCCTTTCGGTGCTAAAATTTGTGATACCATCCCTCAGCGATCTTCCGAAAAGGAGACCTTCATGAAAAAGTTGATTCTCGCGTTTCTGGTTGTCGCATGCGCATTCACCATTTCCATGGGCACCAGCGCGCAGGACGCCCCCAAGGTCCATACCATGACGGGTTGCTTGCGGGCCGGCACGGCCCCCGGCACCTACTATCTCTCCGATCTCGAAAAGGGACCTAAGACGGTCGGAATCGTTTCCTCGGACGCCAACCTGGCTCCCCACGTGGGACACAAGATTGACATCACCGGCACGGCCGTTCCCGAAGCAGATGCCTTGGCCGCAAACAAGGACGTACCGAAGGCCCCGCACTATATGAAACTGACGTCCATCAAGATGGTTTCGACAACCTGCCCATAAGGGTTTGGAATTTCTATTTTCGCACCGGCCGCGAGTTTTGCCCTGCGGCTCGGAGCGATTGTGGATTTGTTCCGCCTCGTCCCGTTCTGCCCAGCCATCGGGACGAGGCATTCTACCCTGATTCTCTTCCTATTCTTGTTCCTCCGCGCTCGGCTTCGGTTAGAATGGCAAGGGATGCATGCAGAGCCGGATGAACATTCTTCTTATTTCCACGTATGAATTGGGCAGGCAGCCCTTTGGGCTGGCTTCTCCGGCCGCGTGGCTGCGCGCGCGCGGGCACGATGTCCGCTGCTTGGATTTAACACGGGAAGCGCTCGATGAAGATGCGATCGCCGGCGCGGACCTGATTTCCTTTTACGTGCCGATGCATACGGCGACTCGGCTCGCTGCGGGCCTCCTTCCGAAAATCCGCGCTAGGAATACAAAAGCGCACCTTTGCTTTTACGGCCTTTACGCCCCGGTGAATGAAGAGTATTTGCGCGGGCTCGGCGTGGGCACGGTTCTCGGCGGCGAATTCGAGGAAGGCTTGGTGAGCCTCGCCGCGCGCTTGCAAGCGGGTGCGGCCAACGGCAACGGCTCGATGAAACAACAAGAGCCGGTGATTTCTCTCGCGCGGCAAAAATTTCTTGTGCCGGACCGCGCGCGCATGCCGGAACCGTCGAAATACGCAAGCGTGGTCATGCCCGGGGGCGAGCATCGCGTCGCGGGCTCGACCGAAGCCACGCGCGGGTGCAAACATCTTTGCCGGCATTGCCCGATCGTGCCGGTATACAAGGGCGCGTTTCGCGTGGTGCAGCAAGAGATCGTGCTCGAGGATATTCGGCGGCAAGTCGTGGCGGGCGCGCGGCACATCACGTTTGGCGACCCCGATTTTTTCAACGGCCCATCCCACGCGATTTCTATCGTGGAGACGATGCATCGCGAGTTTCCGGAACTCACCTACGACGTGACCATCAAGATCGAGCATCTGCGCAAGCACGGCGCGCTTTTGCCCGTGCTGCGCGATACGGGCTGCTTGTTTGTCACCAGCGCCGTGGAATCGCTCGACGATGCGGTGCTCGAGAAATTCGACAAGGGCCACACGCGCGCCGATTTTCTCGCTGTGGCCGCGCGCTTCCGGGAATTAGGCATGACGCTCCTGCCCACCTTCGTGCCTTTCACGCCCTGGACGACGCTGGAAAACTATTTGGATTTGCTCGATGTGCTGGCGCAGGAAAATTTGATCGAAAATGTGGCGCCCATCCAGTTGGCCATTCGCCTGCTGATCCCGGCGGGCTCCCGCCTGCTGGAATTGCCCGAGGTCAGCTCGATGGTCGGCCCGTTTGATTCCGCGGCGCTCGTGTTTCCCTGGAAACATGAAGACGCGCGAGTGGATGCCTTGGCGCGCGAAATTTCCCAGCTGGTGCAGCGCGGGGATAGCCTTAAACTTTCGCGGACGGAAATTTTTGCGCATATTCGTCGCGCTGCGGCTGCCGCCGCAGGAAATCACGCGCCAAGCGTAGTCGCGCATCCTTTGCCAAAGAGCGCTCCGGCGCCGTATCTCGATGAGCCCTGGTATTGCTGCGCCGAACCCATGGACGTTCAATTCGTTTCCATCGGTAAAGTGCAAGAAGCAGTCGCCAAAGCGGA
>Ga0335078_10015091_pt1 | contig 11466 bp, 9 predicted proteins | sample Lox_Sample_32_FD_206711 | JGI IMG/M metagenome (GOLD analysis project Ga0335078, IMG submission 206711) | Soil microbial communities from Loxahatchee National Wildlife Refuge, Florida, United States - Lox_Sample_3.2 | ecosystem: Environmental > Terrestrial > Soil > Wetlands | place: USA: Florida...
CCGCGGGCGCGCACGGGCGTTCGGTTTTCCTCCGTCGCCGACCACGCCGGATCCTGGCTCTGGCTCGATCAGGCCTTGGCCATCGGCCGCGCCGTCTGGCCTTCGTCGCCGGGCCAGACGCCGGTGAGCTTGCGCGTGCTCTCGGCGGCGCCCCGGTCGACGACGGCCTTGACCACGGCGAAGATCGCGCCCTGCAGGGTGGCGGCCAGCAGGATCTCCCGCCAGTCCCGGTCGGCGTCGGTGGCCTTGGGCGCATCGTCTTCGCGCCCGATGATCTTCCAGGCTTTTTTGAAGATGGCGGCGGCGAGCATCCCGCCCAGCACGCTGACGAGCACGCTCACCGGCTTGTACAACAACTTGGTCATCGTCTTCTCCACCAGTTGACCATCACGAAGCCGGCGATGAGCGCGGTCGCCGCCACCGCGAGCGGCACGCGGTGCTGCCGTGCGCTGCTGGCTGCCCGCGCGGCAGCTTGCCGGGCACTTTCGGGCGCGGCGTTCCACGCCGGCGCTGCCGCCGCCGACGCCCGCTCCCTGGCCGCAGCGCTCAGCTGTACCGCCTGCTGGCGAGTGCCCGCGGCGTTGCGCGCCAGCTGATCGCGCGCTCTCCTGCCACGAGCGGCGGCCTTGGCCCGGGCCTGGCTAACCTGGCCCTTTACCCGGCCGGCCAGCTCGGCTGCCTGGTCTCGCGCCCTGGCCCTCACATCCATCTTGGCTACCAGCTGCTCCACCGTCTCGCCGAGTTCCTCACGGGTCTGCCCGATTTCCTGCCGCAGTTCCTGGACGTCATCGGGCGACGCGCTTTCGCCGGCGGCTCGCCGTCCCGCGGGGTTGGCCGCCGGCCCGCTGGTGGTCATCGCCGCGCCCTTTCCCTGATCTCCTCGACATCGGTCTTTATGCTGCCCACGGCCTGCTCAGGGACCGGAGGCGCCGCCTTCTGCAAGCGGCCTTTCCCGATCAGGGCCGCCCCCCCGGCGATGGCCAGCAGCACGGTGCCGACGATCAGCGCCGCCAGCCACGCGGTCAGGACCCCGCTGATCGCGATGATCGCGCACGCGATCAGGCAGCCCCCGCCGTAGAGGGCCAGCACACTGCTACCGCCCAGCAATCCGGCACCCAGCCCGGCCTGCTTGCCCTTGCGGGTCATCTCCACCTGGGCGAGCTTCAGCTCGTCGCGGACGAGCGCGGAGACCTGCTCAGATAGCTGCTTGACAAGTTCCCCTGTTGAGCGGTCACGGTCCGGGGCCTGCCCCGCGGCGACAGCATGTTCCACCATGTCCCACCTCCGTCTGGCGAAGCCAGGGGGCTACCCCGCCGTCCGCGGGCCTAACATGGCCTGCCGCCCGCTCTCCAGCTCGCCGACCGCGGGCCAAGCGGGTTGGTGCTACGCGAACACGAAAAGGCACAGCCCCGCGGGGAGGTCATTCTCACTCTGCTAGGCCAGGTTGCGACTGCCCGCCCGCAGACTCCGGCCACGAGGGCTGCGGCCTCGCCGCGGCCGCTTGGACCAGTAACACTGGCACCGGACTCCGGCCTGTTGGCGGGTCGGCGGGGTGGGGTCGGCTGCCGACCTACCGGGTGCGGGCCGGCTGATTCCAGGCTGGCTGGGTGCGGGGCTGGGGGTTGCGCCCGGCCGCGTTGCGGGTACTAATACCGGCACAGGAGCGGGCATTCGCACCGCGTGCCCCGATGGCACCTGCCGCCCGAGAGGCCGCCGATGAAGGGTGACAAGGTCGAGATCGTCGTCGACGCCGGCGACGTGACCAAGACCTATGAGGTCGCGGCCACCCGCGCCGGACGCCGGGTCGAGGTGGTCAACCGGCGCGGGCTGGTCGAGGTGAGCGAGCTGACCCGGGGCGGCGTCCCGGTCCGGACCGCCCGCTTCATGGCGAGCCGAGTAATAGCGCTGGTCGAGCACCCCGCGCCGCGCCGGCCCGGCACGGCAGTGGCGCGCCGGGGCGGCGAGTCCGCAGCGAGGGGATAGGCGGGCCCGCTCAGGAGCCGGCTCCGCTGTCTCCCGGCGAGCTCGCGCCGCCGGGCCCGGGAGTGAGCAGCCCGTCGCGCACCGCCCCGTCCACCAGGTCCTGGTCCGGTCACGGCCCCCGTCATCCACTTGATGGGCGAGACCGGTATCCTCCTGGACCTGGCGCCGCCGGGCCGCCCCGCCCGGACGCGTCACGTTGCTCAACCACGACAAGTACCGGAGGGTGGCCGTGACCAGCAACCGGAATGAGAACGCCGAGGACCAGGCTCTGCTAGCCTTCCTCGCCGCCCAGCGTGACGCGGTGCTCTCCATCGTGGCCGGGCTGGACGAGGAGGCGTGGCACCGGCCGGTCGTGCCGTCGGGCTGGACGCCGGCCGGGCTGGTCGAGCACCTGGGCGGCGCGGAGTGGCACTGGTTCCAGGGGGTCGTGGCCGGCCAGCACCCCGAGCCGGCGCCTGGGGATGAGGACCTGCCTCCGTATGACCCGACGGCAGCATTCGTCAGTGACGACCCCTCCGCGGAGGTCATCCGCTTCTACCGGGACCAGTGCGCGAGCTCGGATGCGGTGCTGGCGGTGACGCCGCTGTCGGCGCCGCCGCGCGGCAGGCACGGCGTCCCCGGACAAGACGAGCCGCCCGATGTGCGGTGGATCGTGCTGCACATGATCGAGGAGACCGCGCGACATGCCGGTCACCTGGACATCGCCAGAGAACTTCTCGACGGCCAGACCGGGCTCGGCCCGCGCTAACCGGCCCGGCGCCATCCCTTCGCGAGTCCCGCTGGCCGCGGCCGGTGCCCGGCCTGGCCCGGCCCGGGCCAGGAAGACAACGCCGGTTCAGCTGCGCACTCATATGAAGGCGGGCCTCAGGAGCCGGCTCCGCTGTCTCCCGGCGAGTTCGCGCCGCCGGGGCCGGGAGCGAGCAGCCCGTCGCGCACCGCCCGGTCCACCAGGTCCCTGGCGTAGCGGCCGAGCGCCGCCGAGCCGTCCTCGATCAGCCGCACCTTGGCCAGCACCTGGTCGGCGGTGATGCCGTGCTCCCGCCAGGTCCCCCCGCCGGTCTCGAGGTTGGCCAGCATGGGCTGCAGCCGGTCCAGAGCGCGGGCGAACCTGGCCTCGGGGGTGCGGCGCTCCTCGAACTCGTCCCACAGGCCGCGGAAGCTGGCCGCCTGGTCCGGCGGGAGCAGCGCGAAGATCCGGTCGGCGGCGGCGCGTTCGGCCGCCTCCTGCCGGGCCTGTTGCGCCTCATCCGCGTACACGAACAGGTCACCGGCGTCGATCTCGACGAGGTCGTGCATGAGCAGCATGGCGGTCACCCGGGCGATGTCGGTGCCCGGCGGGGCGTGCTCGGCCAGCGTGACCGCCATCAGCGCCACGTGCCAGGAATGCTCGGCCGAGTTCTCCCTCCGGCCGAGCCGGACCAGCATGGTCTGCCGCAGCACCCCCTTGAGCCGGTCGATCTCGGCGACGAACCGCATCTGCTGGTCGAGGCGCTCCATGACCAGCAGGCTAGGTCAGGCCGCGCCGTGGCGCTCCTGCAGCGCCCTGCGGTACTCCTCGACGACGAGCTCGGTCAGTTCCTCGACCGACGTCTCACGGGCCCTCTTGTCGAAGGTGATATCGCCCTGCTGCACCAGGTTCACCCGGTCGCAGATGTCGAACACCTGGCCGTAGTTGTGCGCGATGATGATCACCGAGACATCGCCGCGGCGTTTCAGGTCCCGCACCAGGTCCAGGATCATCGCGCCCTCCTTGACGCCCATCGCGGCCAGCGGCTCGTCCAGCAGCAGGATCTTTGCGTTCTCGAACACCGCCCGCGCGACCGCGATCGCCTGCCGTTGCCCACCGGAGAGCTGGGCGACGTTGACCTGGACCGACGGGATGTTCACGCCCATTTCCTCCAGGTGCTCCCTGGCGATCCGGCGCATCTCCCGGTTGTTGAGCAGCGGCCAGTGCAGCTTTTCCCGGTTCAGGAACATGTTGTGGTAGACGCTGAGCCCGGGAATGAGCGCGAGGTCCTGGTAGACGATGTCGATGCCGAGCGAGCGGGCGTGCTCGACCGACTTGAGCACGGTCTCCCGGCCGTTGACGATGATCCGGCCGGTGTCCGGCGGCTGGAAGCCGCAGATGATCTTCATCAGCGTGGACTTGCCCGCGCCGTTGTCGCCGAGCAGGGCCAGCACCTCGCCGCGGGCCAGGTGCAGGTTGATGTCGTGCAGCGCGGTCACCGCGCCGAACCGCTTGCTGACGTGCTCGACGCGCAGCACCTCGTCCGGGGTCGGCCCGTCGCCGGAAGGCTGGGTTCCGGGGTCCTGTGCGGTCATATCGATCTCCCCGCTCCTCGCAGCCGGGCGAGCTGCACGTTTGCGATCATTGCGACCAGGATCGCGCTGCCGAAAATGATCCCCAGCGGGTTCGCGCTGACCCCGAGTATGTCAAAGCCGTCGGTCAGGGTGGCCAGCAGGATCGCGCCCAGGAACGCGCCGAGGATCGTGCCCGAGCCGCCCAGCATCGCGGTCCCGCCGATGACGGCCGCGATCACGGCGTAGAACATGGGCGTGTAGCCGCCGGCAAGGGGGTCGACGGTGTTGGTGTAGAACGCGGTCTGGAGGCCAACCAGCGCCCCCATGAAGCCCGTGATCATGAAGTTGCCGTACTTGATCCGGCCCACGTTGATGCCGGCCTCCCGGGCGCCGAGCAGGTTCCCGCCGGCCGAGATCGTGTACAGACCCCACCGGGTCCGGGTGAGCACCACGTGGAAGATCGCGACCAGGACCACCGCCCAGGCCAACGGCGCCCACTGCCACGGGTTGCCGGGAACGCCGAGCCACTTTCCGACCCCGACGGCGATTGGCGGGACCTGCGACGGCTCGGCGTGCGAGATGGTCAGCGCGATCCCTCCCAGGATGAACCCGGTGCCGATCGTGGTGATGAACGACGGGACGCCCAGAGCGACCGTGATGAACCCGTTCACCCAGCCGGCCACCACCCCGGTGAGCAGGCCGAGGAGGACCGCCACCAGCGAGGGCAGGTGGTAGTCAGTGATCGCGAAGAGCGTCACGAACGGCGCGAGCGTGTAGATGAAGCCGACCGATAGGTCGATCTCACCGCAGATCAGCAGGAGCACCTCGCCGATCGCGATGATCGCGATCGGCGCCATGAGCTCCGACAGCAGGTCGACTATGTTCGTCTGGCTGACGAACGTCGAGTTGTGCGAGATCCCGAACCAGAGCAGCAGCGCGACCGTGACCACCAGGACCGTGGCCTCGCGCTGCCTGCCGAAGACTCCGAACGCGCGCAACACGAGCTGCCCGGCACCGTTCCCGCCGCCGCGTCCGCCCCCGGCACTTGGCCGGCCGACGACCTTGCCGGAGTCGACTGTGTCGCTCATGCCACCTCCTGAACTCCGCGCCCGCCCCAACCGGAGACGGGCGACCGGCCTGTCGCCCAGGCACGGTCGCCCGCCGCCGACTTGTCCCATTCAAGCCCAGATGCAAGCCCAGAGGTTTCTGGGCGTCTCGGTCAGGTGCTGGTGGTCGCCATCGGGTTCTGGATCGCGCCGGACGGACGCGGCAGGTACAGCTGCGCGGTGGTCGAGCCCTGGTACCTGCTGGACTTGTTGTACTCGGGCAGGTTGGTCTTGGTGATGAAGGACAGGCCGGTGTCGGTGTCGGACGGGATGAGCGTTCCGCCGGAGATGTTGTACAGGTACAGGTACAGCGTGGGCAGGAACCCCTGCAGGTACGGGTCCTGGTAGATGGTGAAGTCAGTCTTGCCCGCGGTGATGTTGGTCAGCGTCTGCGGGACCGTGTCGAAGCCGCCGTTCGGCAGGCTCGACATGCCGGTCTCGCCCAGCGCCTGCGCCAGGAACGAGGTCGAGGTCGAGTCCACGGCGAACGCGCCCTTGGGCTTGTGCGCGAGCAGGTAAGCCTTCTCGTTCGCGAGTATCGTCGCCGGGACCGTGGTGGTCGCGATCTCGGCGACCGTGTAGCCCGCCGGCGTCAGGATCGAGGCGGCCCCGTCGTAGCGCGGCTGGATGTTCCCCGTCCCGGGAGTTTCGATGAAGATGACCACGTCGCCCGGGGTCGGGACCAGCGACTTGATCCGCTGCCCGAGCTGCTGGCCGGACGTGTACAGCGCCTGGCCGACGTAGGCCAGCCGGTTGGTGCCGATGTCGGCGACCCCCGTCTTGCTGACCAGCCCGTCGGCGTTGTAGCTGAGCACCGGGATGCCGGCGCTCATCGCGTTCGCCACGGGGGTGGTGAACGAGCTGGCGTCGATGAGCGTGGTGGCGATGCCGGCCGCCTTGGCGGAAACCGCGGCGTTGATCTGGGCGACCATCTGCGAGGCGACCGAGTTCGTCGAGCCGGTCCACTTGGGGTTGGGCAGGCCGAGCAGCGCGGCCGCGTCGGCGAAGCCGTACTGGGTGGGCGTGAAGAAGCTGTTGGTCGTGACGTGGTTGACGAACCAGAACTGCCACGCGGGCACCTTCGGGAAGTTCCCGGCGACGGACGCAGCACCGGAGGAACTGGTGCTGCTGGCCGTACTGCTTCCGGAACTGCACGCCGCGATCAGCGCGGAGGCGGCCGCCGTCGCGCTCACCAGCCCGGTGCCCTTCAGCAGCCGGCGCCGCGTCGGCCCGTCCTGCATGTTAAGTGTTTCGATCGCTTCATCGACCACGGGGTCGACTTTGTCCATCACGGGCCTCCATCATGTGCTTGGGGCTGATGTCCCCTTGGCGGCCGGGCGAGCAGAGCGCTCCCCGGCTGATACACCTGCTGACGCGTCCTGAATGCCCTGGCCGGCGGGTGCCTGGGCGGCGGCCGGGGGCCATGAGGTGCCCGCGCCTGGCGGCGGGATTGCCTCACCAATCATGGCCACCTGACTCCTGCCTCAGCGCCGCCTCACCTGCGGAGCGACTCGCGTTCGCGGCCGCCTGGCCCCGGCCGATGTGAGCGCTAACATCCTAAGAGTTATTGCCCCGACGAGGCCATAAGCTAGAACACCTTGACTTGGCCGTCAATGGATCAGCACATAGCAGACGCACAAATGTGATGTGCGCGCGGGCCCGCGGATGTGAGTGTGCGCAGGGCCCGCGGATGTGACGGCCGCATCCTCGGGGATGTGATGGTCCACGCGGCCGCGATCTACCACGACCCACCGCGATCCAGCGTGGTCGGCGGGGCGCGGCGCGGAAAGCCTTTTCCCTGCGCCTGCGCATGGCAAATAAAAGTAACGTGACGTGCGCATGCGAACACGACGCGCTTCACGGGCGGGCCTGGCCGCGTTTACCGGCAACCGCGGCGGCGGACCGCAGAAATCTTTTGACAATTTTGCGGCGCAGGTCTCGTCAGCCGCATTCGCGAGCGAGACCATCTCGTCGGAGTACCGACCCGGGGCGGGATGGGCCGTGCGGCACGGCCCGGGCACCGCTGCCCTGGCACGGCAACGGAGGCGGCTATGGGCGTCAGGCGCAGACCGGCGGGAATGCTACTGGTGGCGGCGGTCAGCGCCCTGCTGCCGGCCGGGGCGCTGCTGGCCTCGGCGGCCCCGGCGGCCCCGGCGGCCGCGGCCGCCGCGGCATCGCCGCCCGGCTTGCAGCAGGCGTTCAACAACGTCGGCATCACCGCGGCCGCCGACGCCACGGCCGGCAACTACGACGGGATCGGCGACTCGTTCTCCTCCGCCGGGCTCGCCGCGGACGCGCTCACCCCCGGGCAGCCGCTGCTGCACGACGGGCTCGCGATCACCTGGCCGGACGTGGCGCCCGGCGCCCCCGACAACGTCGTCGCCGACGGCCAGACGGTGGCGGTGACCGGCACCGGCTCGGTGCTGGGCGTGGTGGGCGCCTCCGCCTACGGGAGCACCACCGGCACCTTCACGGTCGGCTACGCGAACGGCAGCACCACCCAGGCCACGGTCACGTTCGCGGACTGGATCGACACCAGCGCGGCCTCGGGCACCGACCTGCTGGCCACCACCGGCGGCTGGAACCCGGGCGGGTCCACCCCGGTCAGCCTGTTCTACGCGGCCATCCCGCTGACCGCGGGCCAGCCGGTCACGTCGGTGACGCTGCCCGCGGTCGGGGCGTCGGTCGGCAAGAACGTCCCGTCCATGCACGTGTTCAGCCTCACCGTCGGGTCGCCGGGGCTCCAGGCCGCGGGCGCGCCCGGTGCCGCCTCCTACTACGACGAGGCCCGCAAGGACTGCGTGGGCACCGCGGCCGGCACCGCGTCCAAGGTCTGGTACACGGTCGCCGACGGCACGCTGTCCGACGTCTACGCGCCCACGATCGACAACACCGACGTCAAGAGCCTGGACCCGATCGTGACCGGGCCCGGCTTCACCGCGCTGCAGCCGCGCGACATGACCTACACCGTCGCCTCGCTCGGCGGCACCGGCATGGCCTGCCAGGTCACCGCGACGGACTCGGCGCACGACTTCAAGCTGGTCACCGACTTCGTCACCGACCCGGCCGCCGAGGCGGTGGTGATGCGGATCAGCCTGGTGCCGCTGCCCGGTGCCCCGTCGGGCCTGAGCGTCTACCTGCGGTTCAACCCGCTGCTGAACGGGCACGGCGGCGGCGGGTCCGGCAACGCGGGCGGCGAGTCGGCCACGATCGTCTCGACCCCGCGCGGCCCGGTCCCGCTGTCCTACTCGACCAACTCATTCACCGAGGCCGTCAACCGCAGCTACGCCGCGCCGATCTACGCCGCCATGGCCGCGGACGTCCCGTTCGCCGCGGTGGAGACCGGCTTCGCGGGCACGGCCAGTGACGGGCTGACCGAGCTGGACTCGTCCGGGACACTGACGCCCGCCGCGCCCGACGCCAGCGACGGCAACGTGGTGCAGACGGTCCGGCTCGGCCTGGCGGCGGGCGGGTCCGCGACGGTCGCGCTCGGCTTCGGCACCAGCGAGCGGGACGCGGTCGGTACCGCGCTGACCGCCTCCGCCGTGCCGTTCGCCGCCACCTACGCCGCCTACCAGGCGGGGTGGCAGGCCTATGACGCCCGGCTGCTCCCCCCCGGCGGCGCGGGGCGGCACGCCCCGGTCAGCGCGCGGGACGCGGCCGCCTACTGGCTGAGCGCCAACGTGATCAAGGCCAGCGAGGACAAGACTTTCCCGGGCGCGACCGCCGCGGCGCTGGCCAGCCCGTGGGGGCAGGCGGTCCCGGCCGGCCAGCCCGCCAGCGACGGCCTCGCGCCGTACTTCGGCTCCTACCGTGAGGTGTTCCCGCGCGACGCCTACGAGACGTTCACCGGCTTCCTCACCGACGGCGACCTGGCCACCGCGCGGCAGATCGTGATGTACATGTTCGATGACATGCAGCTGCCGAACGGGTCGTTCCCGCGCAACGGGCTGCTCAACGGCAAGGCGGCCCCGGACACCGGCGGGCTGCAGCTCGACGAGACCGCGGACCCGATCCTGGAGGCCTGGCAGGCCGGCCTGGCCGGCGACCGGCCGCTGTACACCGGCCACATCCGGCCCGCGGCCGACTTCCTGGCCGCGAACGGGCCCGCCGACGGGGTCGAGCGGTGGGAGGAGCAGACCGGGTTCTCGCCGTCGACCATGGCCGACGAGGTGGCCGGCCTGGTCGCCGCGGCCGCGATCGCGAAGGTCCAGGGCGACACCGCGTCGCAGCGGCTGTTCCTGGCTACCGCGGACAACTTCCGCCGGCTGATCCTGGCCACCACCGTGACCGACAACGGGCCGCTGTCCTCCCAGCCGTACTTCATCCGGGCGGACAAGACCGGCGACCCGGACGAGGCGGCTCCCTACACCCTCGGCAACGGCGACCCCACCAGCTACGACCAGCGGACGGTCATCGACCAGGGCTTCCTGGAGCTGGTCCGGCTCGGCGAGCTGCCGGCCAGCGACCCGCTGGTCACGAACTCGCTCGCGGTGGCCGCCGCCACGATCGAGAGCCCGACGCCGTCCGGCACCGGGATCATGCGCTACAACGGCGACGGCTACGGTGACTGCGAGGTCGCGGTGTTCAACGACTGCCAGGTCAACGGGCAGCCGTGGGCCCCCACCGACCAGGGCACCGGGCACCCGTGGCCGGTGCTGTCCGGCGAGAACGGCGAGTACCAGGTGCTGGCGGGCGGCGCCAGCGCGCTCGGTGCCGACCTGGGCTTCATGCTGAACTCCGCGTCCGGCGTCGGCCTGGTTCCCGAGCAGGTCTGGAACTACCCCGACGTGCCCGCCTCGCCGCAGGGGTCCGACCCGGCGACGGCGTCGATCGGGTTCACCGACGGCCAGCCGGACGGCTCGGCCGCGCCGCTGACCTGGGCCCAGGCCCAGCTGCTCCGGCTGATCTCCGACATGGCGGCGGGCCGCCTGCTCGAGCAGCCGCCGGTCGTCGCCGCCCGCTACCTGCCGCGCCCGCCCGCCACGGCGCCGCTGACGGTGACCGCGCCGCTGCAGGTGTCCGGGGGCAACGTGCCGGCCAGCCTGACCCGGCCCACCATGGTCGTGAACGCCGCGACCACAACCGTGACCGGTACCGCCTCTCCCGGGGCGACGGTGGACGTCGCGGTCAGCGGGACCGCGGCCGGCGCCGCCGCGCCGGCGACGACGATCACGACGGCCACCGCCGGCTCGTCCGGTGCGTTTTCCGTGCCGGTGAGCCTGCAGCCAGGCACCGACTCCGTCGAGGTCGCGGTCACGGCCGCGGGCGCCACCAACGAGGCCATCTTCAGCCTCGTGTCCGTGCCCGGCACCGTGCTGCTCAGCGCGCCGGCCGCTGCGGGTGGCGGCAACGGCCCGGGCACCTACGCGTACCCGACCGCCACGAACGCCGACGGGTCGCCGGTGTTCGCGCCGGACTCGTTCCGGCTGAACGGCTTCACGGTCGTCGACGCGGCCAGCACCGTCACGTTCGAGGTCGGGATCGCGAACCTGCAGTCCACGTTCGGATCGCTGGACGGCGCGCAGCTCATCGACCTGTACATCCACGCGCCGTCGGGCAGCGTGCCCGCCGGCCAGACGCAGTCCACCGCCGCGGCCGGGCCGTGGAACTACTCGATCGCGCCCGCGGACGCCTGGAACCAGCTCATCGAGGTCGACGGGTTCGGCACCGACGACTGGGTCACGCCCGCCAGCGCGACCTCCGGGCTGTCCGGGTCGCCCAGCGTCGGGACCCCGCAGGTCTCGGTCATCCAGCTACCGCCGGCCGCGTCCGGCGAGACGCCGGGCCTGATCACGATCACCGTGCCCGCCTCCGCGCTCGGCACCCCCGGCCCGGGCTGGACCTTCACGGTGACGCTCACCGGGCAGGACGGCTTCGGCAACGACGACGCGCGCACGTTCACCGCGACGCCGGGCCAGTACACGTTCGGCGTCTGCTCCGCGGCCGTGGCGAGTGGCCCGACCCCGCCCGCCGTCTGCGCGGTCAGCCCGACCGGCGTGCCGGTCGTGATGGACACGATCCCGCCGGCCTCTGTCAACGTGCAGGCCGAGCTGGACCCGACCCAGAACCCCTC
>Ga0335078_10015092_pt1 | contig 11466 bp, 13 predicted proteins | sample Lox_Sample_32_FD_206711 | JGI IMG/M metagenome (GOLD analysis project Ga0335078, IMG submission 206711) | Soil microbial communities from Loxahatchee National Wildlife Refuge, Florida, United States - Lox_Sample_3.2 | ecosystem: Environmental > Terrestrial > Soil > Wetlands | place: USA...
CAACATCCCGGTGGGCGCCCTAATCGGGCGAACGCTTCTATCAGGTCAGGCCGATCCTCGAAGGCACGAACCGAGGTCGACACTTCAGAGAGAGGACACCCGTCCCCGGGGTCAGATCTGAGATGGGTCAGGCCTCGGTTCAGCCTTCGAGCTTAGGCGAGCCGTCGCTCGCGTCAGCGATCCCAATTCAACACCGGGATCTGATGCGCCCGTCACGAGCGGCATTGGCCGGATGCGGACGATGGAGTTCGTGCCCTGGCCTACGTTCCGGGTGCGAGTGGCTTGCCGACCACACGATCGCCAGGGGTACGCGGAGCGCACGACGGACCTCGCCCTGAACCAGCAGACAGGGCGCGTCGCTTCCCCCAACCGACGAGCTCCGACAGCGCGGCGCTAGCAAGGGTGAGCACAACTGGCGCCACGGACCACGTCGTCGAGTACCGCTGCGCGGGGGGCGATCGAGGCGTACCCGTTCGCGAAGGTGCGGAGCGCTTCTGTCCCGCTGGTCGCGGCCTGCATCTCGCTGCGCCAGGGTTGCATGTGCAGGGGGCGGGGATCCTCTTCGCCTAGAACGGCGAGCTCGTAGCAGGCCTGTAAGAGCGCGGCTTTGGTGTGGAACACGAAGTAGACGGTTTGCACCGCGACGCCGGCGCGCTCAGCGACCGCGGTCATCTTTGTCCCCGCCTATCCGAGCTCGCAGAACAGTTCGGTGGCCGCGCGAACGATTCGTGTGCGTGTGGCGAACGCGCGGTCGTGACGGGTCGGGCGCTGGGGCTTGACGGGATCGTTCACCCGCGATACATGACCCGAGTCATTCACTAGTGATAATCACTAGTGAATCAACGCTACCGGGGGAGGGGCTACATGCCCATCACGCACGTTTCCGAAGCGCCAAGCCGCGAGCTCTACGGATCGGTCCTCGTCCGCGGCCGGCTGCCCGCGATCCTCGGATCTGGCGATTTGCGATGCACTGGCCGAACTCTGCGTCTACGGTCGTCTGCGACCGACCGCGGCCATGATGCGTGCGGCATCCGGTTCCATCGCCGCTCGGAACCATGGTCCTGGCTGTTGTCGCGGGGTTGCCGATCTCGTTGCTCTACGAGGGGCGGTCGGCGACCGAAATCTGCGCCGCTCGCTGTTCGTCACCGCGGAGGTAGAAGATGTTCACGGTCTCGCCCGGCTGGTGCTGTCGGAGCGCCGCGAACAGCTCCTCGACCGTCCTGACCTTCTGGCCCGCGACCGCGGTCAGCACATCGCCGGGAAGGATCCCCACGTTGGCCGCGGGGCCGCCCGGGGCGACTGCGTACACGGCTATGCCCGCGCCAGTCACGTGCAGCCGGCCGGTGATCTCCGGCGTGAGCTGGCCGGGCTGCAGGCCGAGGCAGGCATGCCGTGCGCGGCCGTTCTCGAGCAACTCCTCGGCCACCCGGGTTGCGGTGCCGGCGGGATCGCGAAGCCGACGGCGACCGCGCCCTGCTGCGGCGGGACGTAGGCGACGCTGATGCCGAGCACGCGGCCGGCCGAGTCGACGACAGCACCGACCGAGTTTCCGGGTGAGATCGCCGCGTCAGTCTGGATCAGATCCACGAGCGAGCGAGTCTCGGAGGCCGAACCAGGGATCTGGCGATGGAGCCCGGAGACGATCCCCGCGGTCACGGTCTTCTCGAACCCGAGCGGGCTGCCGAGCACGACGGCGAGACTGCCGATGCGCGGGAACGAACTCTCGAACTTGGCGGCTGGCAGGCCGGTGCGGTCGACGTGGATCACCGCGAGGTCGGTGTCGGGATCGATCGCGGTCACCCGGCCGGGCACCCGGCTGCCGTCCGCGAATGCGACGTCGACCTGGGACGCGCCGGCGACCACGTGGTTATTGGTGAGGATCGTGCCGTCTGACCGGTAGATCACGCCGCTACCCACGCCCTGACCGCCGTTCCCGCCGGCGGCGAACACGGTCACGATCGAGGGCTGAACCTGCTCGACCACGTCCGGGATGCGGTCGAACGATCCGAGGATCGTGTCACGGCGGGTGACACCGCCGCTGAGGTCGCCGTCGCGGTTTGCGTGGACTCCGACGAGCCGCACGCCGCGACTCCCGGGGCAAGGCCGAGTGCCGTGAATGCAGCGGCAATCCGGCGCGAACAACGATTGATATTCATTTGCTCTCAGCTCTCTATGCGTGTGAGGTTTCTGGCCGGCATCGTGGGGCACACGAGGCATCAATGGAGGCTCGCCTCCATTCTGGGTGCGCCCGCGTCGTGTCACGCTCGACCGGATGACTCCAAGGACCCTCAAACGCTCCCAGTCGCGACCCGATTGCGCTACAGCCGAGGTCGGCATGGAGGTCATCGGCCCGCTGCTGGTCGACCACCGAAACGGCCGGTGAGCCCGGCGGGAGGTTGACGAATGTCCGTAGCGACGATCTTGGTGCTTGTGGTCGCGACGGTCGGGCTGGCCGTGGTCGAGCTGTATGTGTTCTGGCGCCTCGGCGGGCACGCCGAACGGCGACAGCCGGCGCATCGGTCGATCCGGTCACGACTCATCCGCGGTCCGCGGCAGAAGGCGGTTCGCCAGCGCCTCCACCGTCGCTCCCTGTAGCGCCGCCGACAGCAGCACCGCGAAGAACACGATGTTCAGGAGCTCAACGCTCCGCGGCACCCCGTCGATCACGGCGAACGTCGCGAGCACCACCGGTACCGCTCCCCTCAGCCCGGCCCACGCCAGCAACACCCGCTCGGACGGTGTGAATCCCTGCCCGATCGTCGCCACCGTCGAGGCGAGCGGGCGTGCGATCACGGCGGTGATGACGGCGAGGAGCACGCCCTCCGCGACGATCGGGCCGAACTGACTCGGGAACACGAGCAGCCCGAGCGCGAAGAACATCCCGATCTCGGCGACCATTGCCAGACCGCGGTGAAACGCGACCACGGACCTGCGCTCGGCGAACGAGACGTCTCCGAACGCGAGCCCGACCATGTAGACCGCCAGAAATCCCGACCCGCCGAGGGCGGCCGCGATTCCGTAGGCGAGCGCCGCGGCCGCGAGTGATCCGACGAGCATCAAACCGTTGGGCAGCCGGTGCGCGTGCCGGACGGCGCGGGCGGCCACGCCACCGGCCAGACCGACGGCGGTGCCGACCGTGACCTCATGGACGACGAACAGCACGGTGCTCCCCACGCTGTGATGCGGGCTCGTGATCAGGTCGATCGTGACCAGCACGAGGAGCACGGCGACAGGATCGTTGAACCCGGACTCGCCCTCGAGTGTGCGACGCAGGCGCAGGGGCAGCCGTACTCCTCGCAGCAGCGCGAACACCGCCGCGCCATCGGTGGCGGCTAGGATCGCTCCGAGCAGCAGGCCCTCGAGCAGCGAGAAGTCGAACAGCGCGCTGGCGACGAGGCCGACGATTGTCGCGGTCAGGAAGGTGCCGAGCACTGCAAGCAGCAAGGCCGGTCGCAGCACCGGCCGCAGCTCGCGCCATCCCGCGGCCAGGCCACCCTCGAACAGAATGAGCACCAGCGCGATCGTGCCGATCAGCCGCGCCAGCCGATAGTCGTTGAACGGCACGAGGCCGAGCCCGTCACTACCCACCAGCATCCCCAGCCCGCAGAACAGAACGAGCGCCGGCAGACGAAGACGTGCCGCTACTCCCGCGGCCACCAGGCCAGCGGCAAGCACCGCTCCCACGGCAAGGATCAGTTGTGCATCGCGAGTCATCGTCAACCTCTCGACAGGGTTAGCGGATGCTCCGCGCGCCGACGATGAGGCCGTTGTCGTTCGCCGCGGGCACTGGCTCGTCCTCGATCTCGCCGACGAGTTCCTCGACTAGATCCTCGAGCGTGATCAGGCCGACGGTCGTGCCCTGCCCGTCGGCGACCAGCACCATCTCGCGGCGCTCGTCGCGCATTCGCCGCAGCAGCCCGGTGACCGGCGCGGTTTCACGCACACGCGCGAGCGGGCGAAGGATGCCCTCGAGCTCCGCCGCTCCATCACCGACCGCGGCGGCCAGCAGGTCGTGCGCGTGAACGAGCCCGATCGGCGCATCGGGGCCGCGACCGTGCTCGCACACCGGCAGTCTGGTATGCCGCGACCGTACGACCTGATGCGCGGCCCGCTCGACTCCGACGTCAGACGAGAGGAATGCGATCTCCGCTCGTGGTGTCATCACTTCGCCGGCTCTGCGATCGGCGAACGCAAAACCGCGCTCGGCCAGCTCCTGCTCCTCGTCCTCGATCAGGCCGTGGTCGCGGCTCTCGGCCAGCAGCTCGAGCAGCTCGCCCTCGGAGTGCGGCGCGTGCCCGACCTCTCGGGCCGGCGGGATCCCAAACGGGCGCAGCAACAGGTTCCCGAGACCGTTGAACAAGTCGACGAGCGGCTTGGTGGCCAGGTAGAAGACTCGCAGCAGGGGCGCCACCCGCAACGCGGTCTCGGTCGTCCGTGAGATCGCCACGCTCTTGGGCGCCAGCTCGCCCACCACCACGTGCAGGAGCGTGATCACGGCGAACGCCAGCGCCGCGGCCACGGCGATCCCTACGAGCTTGGCCTCGTGACCCAAAAGCGGCGACAGCAGCTCCTCGAACGTGGCCTCGCCCACCATGCCAAGACCGATGCTTGCGATCGTGATCCCGAGCTGGCACGCGGCGAGGTACGCGTCGAGGTGGGCGAGGGCATGACGAAGCGAGCGAGTGCCCACGCGACGTTCCCGCTCGAGCTCGGCCACCTGCGTCGCCCGCAACCGGGCGAGCGCGAACTCGCTGGCAACGAAGAAGCTGTTCGCTAACACGAGCGAAAACGCAAGGAGCAGGCTAAGCGGCACCGGTCATCCCGCCGAATTGGGGGCTCTGCCCCATTGGCCAGAGCCGCTCGCCCGCGGACACTCGAACGTAAACGAGCAGAAGGAGTGACCCATGGCACTGTCGCGCCTCCGAAAGAGACTCGCCGCGATGAGACCGTCGGCCCAGGCCGGCGACCGCCCCCGTGTGTCGCCCGTGGACCCCGAGCGTCGGCGACGGGCCGAGGAGACACGCAAGCAAATCGCCCACACGCGCCGCCGGCTGGCACTTCCCGCGCTCTCGTCGCGTAGCCACGCTCGCAGCAGCGCGTCGCGCACCCGCGATCGCGGCAACGGGGACGAAGCGAGATCCGCGTCCCGCGCCGGCCGTCGCTAGACCGGCCGCCTGATTGTCGGCTCCGCGCCGCATCGTCAGCGCGCGGAGCCGGCCGCGGGTTGTCGCCCTTCGTCCGTCGCGCCGGCTGGCGGCGGACCGGCGTCGCCCCAGATCATCCCGAGGATCGCGACGAGCAGGCTCACCGTGGCGACAAGCGCGAGCGCGAACGCTACGAGCAAAACCACGAACGTCTGCACGAATGCGAGCAGCACCGCTCCGGCCAGCGCCACGCCGCCCGCGACGAACACCGCCCTCAACAGACCGTCGGCACGGCCGGTGTCTTCGAGCTCGCGATAGCGGCGCGCGAGTCCCTGCAGCCAGATGTCAGGAGCGCTCTTCATGATTCGATCGGATTCCGATCCTGCCGGGTTGCGCCGCCAGCGCCAATAAGGGAGTGACCTCATCTGCCGCGTAGTGACAATGGTCATCGGCGCGCAGGTCTCGGCGAGCGGACCGCATTCCGGGGATGCGCCAGCTCATCGGGGCATTCGGCGCCGAACTCGCGATGCAGCCGCAGAGCGGCCGGCGCCTTGTGCGTCGGATTGGTGAAGGCTCCGCAAGAGATCGGGAACCGGCGAAGCCGGCTTCGCTACAGCACCGCGGCAACAACTGCCGCCACCCCGGGCGCCACGAGAGAGCCCAGCGCCATGAGCGCGATCACGACGCGCGCGATCGGTCGCCGACGTCGGTACCTCGGTAGCCCCGAACGGGGACCAGCTCTGCGCGGTTGCCGGGCGCCGGACCGCTGAGTGGATTTTGCCGGGATTGTCATCGTCGCACTCCGTGGCGCTGGATTCGAGTGCGCGCGCCTAGTGGCGTCCGGCGGCGACATCCCGGACGCAGCGCTTGAGACGGTGGCGGGCCTCCGCCTCGACGGTGCGCTTGCAGTGTTCGGTTTCCGACTCAGGAACCGGAAGCTCGCGCTCCGGCCTCGTCCGGGGTGTTGGGCGCTTAGTCGCCGGAGGCGGCTTCGCCGGCCGATGGCGCAGCGACCCTTGCTTGCGAACGTCTTCGAGCACGGCTACTCCTATCGTCTCGTCCCAACGGCTGCTACGGCCGTCGCGTGCAGATTGTCGAGTCCCAGTCGCACTTCTGAAATGGGGGATCGGCCCCATTCTCAGTTCTATCCAGGGCCTGCCTGCGCCATTGCGAACAGCCCGGCTTCGTCGTCGACGTGCATTCCGACGCGCCCCGGCTCGCACGGGTGCATTTGGGGGTTGTGCCCCATTCCTAGTCGTCGGCAGGTCTGCGACTGTCATTCTCACCGAGCGTTCACATGTATGACGTTCGCACGCTAATGAAAGGACTGGTCTGCAAGTGGAACTCATGATCCCGCACATAGCTACGCTCACGGATCTTGGAAAGGGGCTCGGGTTCGGGCTCTCCCTCGGTCTCGCGGCCTTTGGGTCGGCGATCGGTATCGGCCTCATCTTCTCGTCAGTGATCAACTCCTCCGCCCGGCAACCAGAGGCGAAAAACGACTTGCAGCCACTGATGTGGATCGGCTTGGCCGTTACGGAGGCGATCACCTTCTTTGGACTCACCGGTGGACTGATAGTGCTCTTCCTAGTCTGAGCCGTCGATAGGTTCTTCAACGCCACAACACACCCACCGATTCCGGGCCGACCCAGCGGAGCAAGAGCAGGCCTCAAGGTCGAGATCGTGATCGCTCGTGGCGGGCAGGTCGCCGACCCGGCGACTGCTGATAGGCGACCAAACTAGCCGCGCCTGGATGCTCTGGCTGCGGCGCAACGCGAGCGCTGTCGGACACATGAAGGCGCCACCGATCGTCCGCCCAAACGACCGCATTGCCGCTGAAGGAGAGTCCTGCCGCCCGCGCCCGCAGGCGAGGGCTGCCTACGCACCAGCCGGGTCCAAGTGCAATCGATGTCGCGAGTACTTTCGCCATCTAGCGGCACTCGCCGAAGCGGCATGAAGGTGGTCAGGAAGTGGCCGAAGATGGCTCAACTGCGCGCCGAGTCCGGGTCGAGCGCAACATCTACCGCCGTCCTTCGGGCGTCTACGAGGTCGGTCTCAAGGACGGCGGCGGCAAGCAGCGCTGGAGCACCGTCTCTGGCGGGAATACCGCAGCGCGGGCGCTGAGGGACGAGCTGCTCGCACGCCGGGGTCGCGGAGAGCGGGTCGTCACCGACGGTCGGTTGCGGGTCGCCGAAGCCGCGGCGAAATGGTTGGACGGGCCGGTGCAGAATCTACGGCTTCGGACGCAGGAGTGCTACCGCAACGCGATCGACCAGCACCTCCTCCCGGCGTTCGGCACCCGGCGCCTTGACGCGATCTCGCCCGACGACCTCGCCCTCCTGGTACGGGAGCTGAGGAGCCGCGGATTCCCCGAATCGACGATCGTGATCGTCCTCGGTATTGCAAACCGCATGTACCGATACTCGGCTCGCCGACTCGGCTGGACGGGAGCGAATCCCGTGTCCCTGATGCTTCCGTCCGAGCGGCCGAAGCCGTCGCACGGCAAGCGCCGGCGGATCTTCGAGAGCCGCGAGCTAGAGCAAACGATCCGGGCGGCGGGAGAGCCGCACCGGACGCTGTTCACCTGGACGACCGTGATGACGCCGAGCTCGAGTTCAGCCACCAGGTCGACCGCCACGGCAACCGACAGGCGACGAAGACGGACGGATCGGCTCGCACCGTGCCCATCCCAAGAGAGCTGGCGCTCACGCTCGCGCAGCACAACAGATCGGATCGCGCTTCTCGCAGTCGAGCGACTTTGTGTTCTGCACATTCACCGGGTGCCCGCTCGGGCAGCGGAACGTGACGCGAGCCCTTCGTGCGGCGCAGCGGAAGGCGAAAGACGAGAGCGCAACCCCACGTTCCCTCTGCTTCATCAGCAGGACGATCAAGGACGGCCGGTACCGGTGGAGCACGGCGAGCTACCTTCGACGCATGGCTTCCGGCACACGCGACGCCAACGTCACCCGGGCGGGGTATGCCCGAGAGCTCGCAGACACGCGTCGCCGCAGCATGCGCCGGTCGCGGATGCTCGCGGAGTACGGCGACCTGCTGAAGCGGTAGCTCCGGGCTGGCCGCGGCCCACGGTCGCGGCGAGCCCCGAAGGCGAGATGCGGCTCTACCGGGCTACCTGGGCCGAACACGATCCGGCCCGGGTCGACAGCTTTCGCTCCCACGACGAGCTTCAGCGGCCGCCAAGAGGACCCGAGATCCGGGCGGCGGTCATCCACATGGCCGTTTCGATGTTCGAGACCGCCGAGCCATGCTGGGCGCTGATCGACAGGACCAACGGCCGCATCGGCGACCACGTCGCCGAGCTGCGCTTGGTTCCAGGCTTCGGTGTCTGCACCGCCAAGACGGGCGGACCTCTCCACTGGTCGGTGTGGAGAGATCCAGCGGTGCTGCATGCCGCCATCAGCGGGTACACAGACAGGTGGACCCTGCCGATACTCTCGGTAGACGATGAACGTACTCGATCTTCGACAGCACAGGCAATCTGGTCGACGCGTCGATGACCGGGACGCCGCCGTGGCGGCGTTAACCGACATCGTCCGCGCCGAGCCTGAGTCTGCTGATGAAGTCTTCCTCGTCGCACAGGACGATGAGGGCCACGTCGGCGAGACGATTTACGGGTCCTCGCTGCGCGTCACGGCATAGCCGGCGTTTCACGCGCGGCTACCGCCCCGGAATGGAAGCCTGCTGGAAGCCTCCGAGGTCGCGTCCAGATCGTCCCGCGGTCGCAGCCGGCGACGAAAAGCCTGGATTTGCTGGTCAAATCATGGCTTGATCATGATCCGACAACCCGCGCTGACTCCTTACAGCAGGAGGTCACTGGTTCGAGCCCAGTACCGCCCATCAGCGCTTAGCCTGGTTGCCCGCGCGGGCGACGGTTCGCGTGGGGTCGAAGGCTGAACCGAGGTCTGGCTCCGAATGCGCTTGACCTCGGCGAGGTCCCGCGACGAAAGCAGGCACGCCGGCTGGTCGTCTCGGCCGCAGACGAACGCACCAGACGATCGCCGATTACACGGGCCCCTGATCTGCTCGGCCGCGTCGAGAGGCAGATGGCACCACGGTTCCGCGGAACCCCCTGCCGGGCCAGGTACCGCGTTTCGATTCTTGTGGCAGCGGCGACCCGAAGCGATACTCGCGACGGATCGGCGACGAGGTTGATTCGGCGTTGGTGGCGCTCTAGTCATGCGACGGACGCGATGAGATCCAAGCGGCGATACAACAGCTGCTCGATATGGGTGCCAGCTCGCTGGACATGGACCCGCTCGATATTCGTGAGGTTGAAAACGTCACGATCGAGCATGGCCGGTACACGCTGGGTATCGAACCCGAGAGCGCGGAAGCGATGACGCAAGTCGGAAAGTACGTCGTCGTCCACGAGGCACAAGCCGACCGTTCGACCAAGATCGCATTCGACATCTTCAACGCGAATACACCGTGACGGCGGAGCGGCGAGTCAGTGCGGGCGCCCTGTTGTCAGCGGCGCCCGCTCGCCGTCCACACGTGCGGCCCGGCTCCAGTCGCGGCTCGATCGGCACGACGATGGTGGGAGGACCCAGCGGCCGTGCTCCTCGGGCCCGCCGGTCCCCCCAGCCTACGCGCCTCTGCGTTGGGCACAAAGGGGAAGCCGCCAAGGGGACCCGAACGACGGGCATTGGTACGTCGGGCGCGCATTGCGTCCCGTCTGTTGCCCAGCCGGGTCGGTGATGCGCCGCTCGCCGGCCCTGCGAACCGGTTCGTTAGCCCGCGGCGGAGTCAGACGAGCCCTGGACAGCTTCGCGATGCCCCCGAAGGTCAAACGGCAGGTCTTGGGTTGTCCACGTCATCGCGCGCTCCAGCTCGGCACTGACCTGCAGAAGCAGCTGCTCGTTGCCATGGGCGCTCACGAGCTGTACGCCGATCGGAAGCCCCGAGTCGATATGGCAAGGAAGAGAGATCGCCGGCTGGCCGCTGAGGTTGAACGGGTACGTGAACGCGGTGACCTGCGCGGCGCGACGGCCGGTGTCTGGAGCGGCGAAGCTCCCAAGCGGCGGCGGTGGTTCACCGACCGTTGGGGTCAGAAGCAGGTCATAGCGGTCGTGCCACCACCGGCTTAGGCGTCTCGTCCAGGCTTGTACGTACTCAACCGCGCCCAGATAGTCAACCGCAGACAGTCCCCGCCCGCGCTTGGCGCAGATCCAAGTCCAGGCCTCGACATCGTCGGGGCCGAACTCGATCCCGATGCGACGGCGCCACCAGTCGAACGCGAACGCGGCGAAACCGAGCGGCATGATCTTGGGCGCCTCAACCGCGAACCCAGCGTCGTCCAGAGCCCGGGGATAGGCAGCCTCAACCACGAACCCAAGCTCGTCCAGCGCTGCCGCGGTAACCTCGACCGCCGCTCGGCAAGCCGGGTGCACCCGAGACTCTCCGCGCGGCGCGCTCGTCATGATTCCGATCCGCAGCGGACGCGCCGGAACGCGCGTGGGACTGGCCGGCGCATACGGCTCCCCCACCTGCGGAACGGATACGGCGCCGAGCAGCGCGCTCGTATCGCGGACAGACCGAGTGATCGCAAACTCGCTGATCGTGCCCGACACCAGCTCCCCGAAATCCGGACCCAGGCTGACTCGCCCCCGGGTCGGCTTCAAACCGATCAGCCCGCAAGCCGAAGCCGGGAGTCGAATCGACCCGCCCCCATCATTGCTGTGAGCAAGCGGAACAATCCCAGCAGCAACCGCAACCGCCGAGCCACCTCCGGACCCAAGCGGCGAGCGAGACAGGTCCCACGGATTGCGCGTCGGCCCGTAAGACAAGGGCTCGGTCGTGGGCAACAGCCCCAGCTCCGAGGTGTTCGTCCGTCCAACCGTTACCAGACCCGCAGCATCGAACATCTGCACCAGGCTGGTATCCCGATCCTCGCGGAAACCCGCATCCGCCAAAGCGCGCACGCCTTCATGGAATGGCTCACCGGCTGCGTGCGCTATCAAGTCCTTGACCACAAACGGCACGCCCCGAAACGCTCCGCCCGCCACCAAACCGCCGGCACGCTCGCGAGCACCATCGAGGTTCGGGTGGATCACCGCATTAAGCGTCGAATTGACGGCCTCAAGCCGTGCCGCCGCCGCCTCCATCAGTTCTAACGCACTGACCTCGCGGCGCGATACCAGCTCCGCCTGCCCCGTCGCGTCGAGGCCTATCAGCTCCTCCACACCCACCGTCGAACCCATCGCATCCAATACTCGCGGCCGCTCAAGTGTCGGCCAAGACTAGCCGCGAACGAAGCGCGACCGCAACCCGTGCGAACTGGGTCGTCGTCGCCACTTGCAGTGGC
>Ga0335078_10015093_pt1 | contig 11466 bp, 9 predicted proteins | sample Lox_Sample_32_FD_206711 | JGI IMG/M metagenome (GOLD analysis project Ga0335078, IMG submission 206711) | Soil microbial communities from Loxahatchee National Wildlife Refuge, Florida, United States - Lox_Sample_3.2 | ecosystem: Environmental > Terrestrial > Soil > Wetlands | place: USA: Florida...
GTGCTGGATTTGAGTGGCAAGCTGCTGATGGACTCAACCTTCGAAACCAAGGCGGCCACGGTTCCGCAGTTTCTCCACGGACTTTGGCCAGTGTGCAGGTGACCTTTGAAGAAACTTGCGCAGCCTGGCTGCACGATCTTGTGAAGCCGCATGTCACCAAGGTCGTGGTCTGCGATCCTGTTGTCACAGGTGACTTTTGAGGATCGCGGATCCAAGCAAAGTTGCGTGCGTCTAGTTCGCCACGCAAAAATGGTACGTGACCACCCCGTCTAAGCTGGGCCCCGCGGTATTGACTGCATTTGGGCTTCCTTTTTTGGGCATGGGGCTGCTTGCCGCGTTCAGTTTTCTAGGCTCCGCAAATCAGCCTCTCGCTGAAAGAATTGGCGCGGCCGTATTTGCCTCCGTATTCGCCATCATCGGCGCGGGTCTGATCTTCGGTTCTCTCCACGGCTACTCACTTCAGAAAAAGCAATCGGAGGTCGAACTCGCCAATCCCAGTTGCCCATGGCTCTGGCGGACGGATTGGGCCGCTTCCCGCGTGGAGAGTAAGAACAAAAAGAGCGCGATCGGCTTGTGGGTCGCCGCAATACTCGTGAACATGCTTTCCCTGCCGGTCTCCCTTTTCGCTATTTCCCAGGGCCTGAGGACGCCGGACCCCAAACTCATCATCCCAGCGGCCTTCGAAGCCGTCGGACTGGTTGTGCTTTTTGCCGCCGTTCGCGCAACGATCCGCTTCGAGCGCTTCGGGCGGACCTACTTCGAGATGGCGTCGCTGCCGTTCTCTCCGGGAAGCCGCGTCGCCGGGTCGATTCACGTTCAGCTCAATACCGACGCGACCCATGGCGTTGACCTCAGCCTGTCATGCATTCGCCGCGTGGTCATCGCTTCGGGAAAAGACAGCTCGGTGCAGCAGGTTCCGCTGTGGGAAGACTCCAAAAGTCTTTCCGCCGCGTCGTTGAACCGCGATCCGCTAGGCACCTTAATTCCCGTCGAATTTGCCCTGCCCGCCGACGCCTTCCAGACCAGTCACGACAATCAAAGCGATCAAGTGCTCTGGATGCTGAAGGTCAAGGCCGACGTTCCTGGCGTCAATTATTCGGATGAGTTCGAGTTGCCTGTGTTTCGCACTTCGTCATCATCAGCGGCTGCGTCCACTTTCGCCGGCGGCACGCAAATCGCAAATTTCGCACGAACCACGACGACGCCCAGCGAATTATCCGCCGAGGTTTCCGAACCGCCGCACCATAGAGTCGTCGTCACCGAATCCTCTGACGGTCTGCAATTTCAATTCCCTGCTGGACGCAACGTCGCACGCACAGTTCTGGTCGTGAGCCTCCTGGTTGCCATTTCCGCGCTTTTCCTGGGGATGTTGCGCGTGAAACCCGAGGCCCCCATGTTCGCCTTCGCGGTGGTTGGCTTGCTGGATTTTTTCCTGATCCTTGCGGTGGTTCACTCCGCGCTCTCCGCTACGCGAATCATGGCTGGAAACGGCGTGATCTCGTGGCGGCGCTCCGTTTTAGGAGTCGGCAAGCCGCACGAATTGCAGATTTCGGATGTTGACGCAATTCTCGCCTCCACCAGTATTCAGCACGGTAGCTCGACGCTCTTTTCAGTCGTTCTCAAAAGCAAGTCAGGGAAAAAGTACACCCTGGTGGACGACATCGAGAGCCGCCAGGAGGCGCGGTGGATCGTCGGGCAGATTGAAAAACGCGCGGGGTTAAGCTTGAACACGCAAGTTGAAATCAACAACTCCTTCTATGGTCCGCCGCCACCACCCGATGGCGCTTCGTTCCCGGCTGGCGGCGTCCGCGCAACTAGCAGGACCGGCAATAATCGGTCGGGTGCAGTCGGTGCAATCTTCTTCGTTGGCTGGCTGAGCTTTGTTGGTTACATGATGCTGCGCGTGACCCACGTGCGCGGCGCCAGATCGGTCGGCAGCGCGCAACCTTTCGTGCGCACCGCCGCAATGAAACAAGCCTCGCTCGCCGAGGTTCTCACATGGACACCGCAGCGCCAGGCCGAAGAACTTATGGCCCGCGCCGTCGATCACGATAGCGACGCGGCGCAAGCCGTCTCAGAACGCGCAACGAATTGGGTCGGGCATATCCAGTCAAACAGCAAGCTTCAGCAACTCGAAAACCGGGGGCGCTATTCGAACGATCTGCGCGTGCGCCGCGCGGAAGCCGATCTGGAACTCACGCTTTACGGCTGGACAAAGACTCCGGAAACCGTGGATATGCTCATGGACCTCGCACAATCGGACGCGGCATCTCGGCCCAGCGCACTCTACTGCCTCGGAATCCTCGCGGGCGACGATGTCGCACGCGAGCGCGCCCACAAGTTCCTTCTCGATTACGCGCGGAACAATTCCGACGCCACAGCGCGAGAGTGGGCCACCGAAGGCTTGAGCTTTGTGGCCACCGACGAGGCCCTCGACGAACTTTTCCAGATTTTCACTCAGGATCCCTCCTTTGCCGTCCGTGATCGCGCAGGATGCAACATTTCCGACTGCGGAATTTTTGAGCGTAAGCAGCGCTTCCGTTTTGTTCCGAACCTCATTGATCTGGTTTCCGATCCTCACGCGAATCCTCAGATGCGCAACTGGTCCTTCATGGCTTTGCAGGAAATCACCGACGAAAATCTTCCGGCGGATGCCGCCGCCTGGCGGAGTTGGTACAAGGACAAGGGCGACGCCAAGCGCGCCCAATTTACAGCTCTCGACTGGTGGCAGGTTCGCGGCGACAACTAACAGACCGAAGACGTTATAGTCTGCGACCAGTGATTGCGAAAAGGCCCCGGCAATGCCGGGGCCTTTTTTTCTGTGCTGGCCGCGACTCCGACCGTCGAGAGAAATTCGATTCGTTCCAAGACCTCGCGCAGCAGAATCGGCCGGTTGGCGTGACCGGATTTCCGGTCAAGGGCCGAAGCAATGCTCGCCGGGTTGCACTGCGACTGTCTGGTTTGCCGCGTAGAAAAGCACTTGATCGAAGAGCTGGGAGAGGAGTGCGCTGCGGAAGAGTTTTCTCGGGGGCGATTTCCATCCGACTTCCGCTGTCCGCTCGATTTGGTTCATCGGCTCCACCGGCCAGAGATTTCTTCATGCGCGCCTGCCACAGATCGGCTGCTGGCCCGATTGGTGGCCGAACATACCGAGGCTCCGGCCGGCTCGCTCTGGCAGCGGCTCTTGCTCCTGGTTTTTGTACCGACCATTCACCGCACGGCGAGCCAGGTCGCGCTTGCGTTTCCCTCGCTTGCGCGCGACGACATCTCACAGCATTCGCTCACGGCGTTTCTCGAGTTCTTGGGATCAAGCGACCTCCGCAGACGAACGACGCACGTCGCCTTCACCGTTGCACGACATCTCCGCCGCAGGGTATTTCGCTGGGCGATTCACGAGAGACGTCTGGCCACGCCAGAGAACCGTGAGGACAAACTGGCGGAGGAGGTGGACGAACGCGGGATCCTAGGTCCGGAAGCCATCCTGGAAACGTTTCTCGATACCTGTGAAGTCTCCGGATGGCTTTCGCGGGACGAACGGAGACTGTTGATGGAGTATAAAGTGGGGCGCGTGGGATCAAGCGAGCTCGGCCGCCGCCATGGAGCGTCTTCGTCCGCCTGCCGCCACCGCGTTCACCGCATCCTCGAGCGGCTCAGGAGCGTTGCGGAAAAAGCCCCTCCTCATCAGTTCGAGCTCTTTGAGATTCGCGAAAAAATATTTTCGCGAGCGCGGAACAATTCGACTATCGCTGGCAGATTAGTAGGGTGAGGGGAGTTCCCGCCGGTTACTCCCGCAGGCAGGCGAAACGAAGTTTCAAGAGCCGTTCGTCTGCCTCGCGCGCCAGGCCCGCACGAAGGACCCGCGCGACTCGGGGGACTACGCTGTCACGGAGCCAATGCTCCAACTGTGCCCGGGCGGAGGTCCGGGAACCGGCGACCACAGCCGAACTCCCCTCGAGTCAGCGCGTTCCATCGCCAGTCGGGAACTCCCCTTAGATCAAACCGGAGACCCAGATGAAGCGATTCGTTCGAAAGATCTTTCGTCCTTCCTTGAACCGCAAGGTGGTGATTCAGGTCGCGATCGCCTTGGTTCTGGCCGCACCCGCCTATGCCCAGGCCACGGGAAATTCTCCGTGGGAGAACGCGGTCAATGTGCTGGAGACCGCGTTTACGAGCACGATTGCCCGGGGACTGAGTTTGGTCGCAATCGTGGTCTCGGGACTTACGTTCGCATTCGGTGAGGGTGGGTCGAAGCGCGTGCTCGCCGGTGTTCTCTTCGGTGTGGGCATGGCCATCGCCGCGGTCAACTTCCTGGCTTGGCTGTTTCCGGGGAGCTGAGATGGCGGACGCTAGGCGGATCAACAAGGTGCATCGGTCGCTATCGCGGCCGCTAACCATCCTGGGAGCGGAACGAAAGCTCTTCTTTTTCGCCATGTGCCTTGGTGCGGCCACCTTCAATCTGCTCGGAAGTCTGCTCGGCGGGCTCGGGATTTTTTCCCTTCTCTTTCTCGTGGCTCGTTGGGCGACCGCGACCGATCCCGAAATCCTGCGGCTGCTTTTGACTGCGGCGAGGCTGCGGCGTGAATACGACCCCATGAAGTTCACCCCGGTCCGGCTCCGAAAGGATGGGCATGCTCAGGCTTGAGCGGATTTTCAAAGACTATCGCGAGACAGGCTCGCTCGCCGAACAGATCAATCTGTTCGGTTTCATCGGGCCCGAGGTGTTTCTCACGAAGTCGGGAGAGGTTGGGCTGATTCTGGAGGTGCGCGGAGTTGACTACGAATGCCTTGATCAGCGTTCGATCGATCAGCTGACCAAACGCCTGGAATCGGCCCTGCGACTGTTCGATGAACACTGCCGCGTCTATCAGTATCTGTTCAAGTGCAGCGGCGAGCGAATTCCCTATCGGCTCTATGCGAGCCCCGTCGTCGACGCGGCCATCGGCAGTCGCATGGCGTATTTGGCCGGCAAGGCGGACAAGCTGTATTCGCTCGCAATCTACTTCGCCGTGCTGTACCGGCCCGCCGATGCGGCCGAAGCGCTCGGGCGGTGGCTTGCGCGTTTTGGCGAGAATCCGAGAGAGGCCCTCGGTGAGTTTCTCGCACGCTTCTCCGGGGCCCAACAGACGGTGGCGCTCGATTCGCGTATGGAAGCCGCCGAGATTACTCTGCTAGCCAAAGTGCGCGGTTTCGTTCTGCAGGTCAGCGATTTCTTAACCGTGCGCGTGCTGGGAAAACACGAAGCGTTCGGCGTTCTGAAGCGCCTGGTGAACTTCGACTGCCAGAAACTCGAGCTTGCGCGGCTCAAGCACGACACGTTCCTTGACTACTACTTGCCGGAATCGCACCTTGAATGCCACCGGCGGCATCTGCGCGTCGACGACTACTACGTCAAGGTCCTGACGCTCAAAGAGCCCGCGGCACAGAGCTTTCCCTTGATCCTCGAGCGCTTGCTCGAAGTCGAAGCCAACTACTACGTCGTGACGGAGTGGAAGAAAGAGGAGGCCGGCAAAACGCGCCGCACCATTCAGGCCAAGCGGCGCCACTTCCACAACACCAAGCGATCGTTCTTCAGCCAGGTCAACCTGAACGACCAAGCCGCGTCTGATGTGCTGCTCGACGACTCGAAGGAATCGCGCGTCCGTGAGTTGGGAGAGGGTGTCAAAGAGATCGAGCTAGAGGGGAACTACTTCGGTCAATTTTCTCTGACGGTCGTCGTCTACGACCGAGAGCTTTTGAAGGCCGAGCGCGCCGCGGCCGAGTTCTACAAAGCCTTCAGCGTTCACGACGCCCAGGTCTATGAAGAGAGCTACAACCTGCTGAACGCATTCTTGGCCGCTGTCCCCGGCAACTACGCCTTCAACCTGCGCACACTCTACCTCCTCAATACCAACTACGCGGATTTCTCGTTTCTGTTCACGCTCGATCGCGGCGCGCCGTGCAACAACCATCTGCGCTCGGAATACCTTGCCGTGCTTGAGACCAATCACCACACGCCGTATTTCTTGAACCTGCATTACCACGATCTGGCCCACACCGTGATTCTCGGCCGAACGGGATCGGGCAAGAGTTTCTTGCTGAATTTCCTGATCACGAACCTGCAGAAGTACCGGCCGCACACCTTCATTTTCGATCTCGGCGGCAGTTTCGAGAGCCTTACCGAGCTCTTCGAAGGTTCCTACGTACGCGTGGGCTTGGAGTCCGATGATTTCCGAATCAACCCCTTCTCGCTTTCCCCGACCAAGGAGAACCTGGATTTTCTCGCCCTGTTCGTCAAAGTTCTCATCGAAGGCCGAGGCGGGAGGCCGCTTGGCCCGGCGGCAGAGCTGGATCTCTACCAGCAGATCGAAAACCTGTATTCGGTCGATCCCGCCCTGCGGACGCTGGGCGTGCTCGCAAACACACTCGACCGAGAGCTGGGCGGGGCGCTCGGGCGCTGGGTCCAGGGCGGGCAGTTCGGCTTCCTGTTCGACAACGCGGAAGACACGGTGACTCTCTCGCGATTCCAGTGTTTCGACTTCCACGAGATGAGCCGCTATCCCGAGCTGCTTGAGCCGCTCCTGTTTTACATCCTGCACCGCGCCAACGCGGCGATCGCCGATCGCAACATCACTTCCGTCTTCAAGGCGTTCTTCATCGACGAAGCCTGGGTGTTTCTGAAAAACCCGAGTATTGAGCGCTACGTCGTCGGGGCGCTCAAGACCTGGCGCAAGCACAACGCGGCCATGATTCTGTCCACGCAGTCGCTCGATGAGCTGAAGCGCTCGGACATTCTCGATGTGATCGTCGAGAGCTGCGCCACCAAAATTTTCCTCGCCAATCCCGACATGGACCGCGAGCTCTATCGGCGCCAGTTCCATCTAAACGAGAACGAAGCGGAGCGCATCGCCACTCTGATTCCCAAGCAGCAGTTTCTGATCAAGACCCCGGAACTTGCCAAGATCCTGAATCTCCATGTCGACCCGAAAAGCTACTGGATCTACACGAACGATCCCTACGACAACCAGAAGCGCAGAGAAGCGTTTCGGGCTCACGGATTCGAAAAAGGGTTGGAGATTTTGGCGCAAGAGAGTTCGGAAAGGAGAGTCTCGTGAAAGTAGAAAGGATCGTTCTTCTGCTGGTTTTGTTTTCGTGTGCGGTGGGGCCGGCCGTCTTCGCCCAAACCGCAGCGCGCGTGGTCAAGTACGGAAAACAGGACATCGTCCCGGTAAGAGCCAAGCTCAGGTTTTCAACGCTGATCGTACTGCCCGAGGATGAGGAGATTTTGGATTTCACGACCGGGGACAAAGAGTTCTGGATCATCAACGGCGCGCACAACCTGTGTTATGTGCATCCCGCCCAGGCGGGCATTCGCTCGAACTTGAACCTCATCACCGCCAGCGGCCATGTCTATTCGTTCCTCCTAACGGAAATCACAAGCGATCCTACGGCCGAACCCGATCTGAAGATTTTTGTCGAACCCAAGGAATCTTCCGCAATCGCTACGAACGCCCTCGCCGGTTACGTCCCTCGCACGGAGGCCGAGGCTTACCGGAAGGAGATCGACAGCATCAAGGCGCAGTCAACCGAAGAGGTCCGCGCCGCGAAAGTACAGGCGGATGAAGAGGTCAGCCGCTTTCGGTCCAATTACGCGACCAAAGTTCAGTTCGACTACGACATCGACCGCAGGGCCGGCCGAGCTCCCTTTCTTGTGGTTTCGATCTATCACGACGACAAGTTCACCTACATTCGCTCGGCCGCGCGCGAGAAACCCTCGCTTTATGAGCTCAAGGACGGAAAACCGAACCTGATCTCGTTCGCGCTGGAAGACGGCGTCTATATCGCGCCCAAGATTCTCGACACGGGCTATCTCGCCATTGGCAAAAAGAGGATCAATTTCCGAAGACACGAGCAGGAGAACTAGGAGGAAGCCGTGGCAGAAACTCCCCAGGTGCAGGAGAAGGCGCCCAAGCCGCCGGGGCTATTGCCCAAGCATGTGCAGGCCTGGCTCCTGGTCGGTATCGCGTTTCTGATGGTCGCGATCATGTGGCTGACCGGCGGGAAAAAGCCGGCAACGCCCAGCAAGACTGTGCCGACTCCTGCCGCGGCGGCACCGCTCGAAGTAAATGAGACGAAGATCACGGAACTGCAGAACCGCATCGAGGAGCTGCAACGGCAGCAGATGGTGGCGGAAAGCGCGCTTGCACAACAGACGAAACTGCTCGCTCCACCGTCTAGCGATGGTGTTGCGCCGCCGAGCGAAGGCAGTGCCGCAACATCGTCTGATCCGCACACCGAGGACCCGATCGCTGCCGAGCGCAAACGACGAGCCTATCTGGGGCTATTTGAATCAAACGTGGCACTGACGTATCGGCCTGTGCCGAAGGACCCGGCAGCACGGTCAGACCTACAAGCGGAGAATCCGGACGTCTCGAAGATGCTGCACGACATGGAACTGCCAGTTCCTGCGGCGGATGCGGCGGAACCCAGCAATAAAGGAAGTGAACGAAAGGAGGAAACCAAGAGTCCGGTCGAGAATCACGCGACAGCAAAGACCTATCTGCTTGAGGAAGGAACTATTCTCGAAGCTGTCTTGATCAACCGGCTCGACGGTCAGTTTTCCGGGCCCATCGAGTGTCTGGTTTCAACCGATGTCTATTCGCACGATCGCCAGCATCTGCTCATTCCGGCAGGTTCGAAGCTTTTAGGTGAAACAAAGAAGGTCGACATATTCGGTCAGACGCGCCTCGCCGTCCTGTTCCACCGTCTCATCATGCCTGACGGTTACTCGGTCTCACTCGACCACTTCGAAGGCCTCAACCAGGTTGGCGACGCGGGCCTGCGCGACCAAGTCAACAACCACTACCTGCGCATCTTCGGCGTGTCGCTCGCCATCGGCGCGCTCGGAGCCGTGAGCGAAGCCGGAACGGCCGGAGCACTCAATGCCTCGGGATCCGATCTGATGCGCCAGGGATTTGCCGAATCGACAGCTCAGTCCTCCGCGCAGATCCTCGACAAGTTCTTAAACATCCTGCCCACGATCACCATCCGGGAAGGCCATCGCCTGAAGGTCTACCTCTCAAGCGATCTCCCCCTGCCCGACTACATGAATCACATCATGCCCCCGAATTTCTGAGGGCGGAAAGGATTTCGGCTTCGATGAAACGAAAAATCGCCGTTGTCTTGCTCGCTGTCGGTCTCTCGGCCGGGACCGCTGCGGCACAGCTCGGAAGCGGTGTTGTTTTCGACCCCACGAACTACAAGAACGCTCTGCTGCGTTATTACCAGTTGCAGCAGCACCTGGCCGAATTGCAGAAAAGCTACTCCCAACTTGTCATGCAGTACAACCTCGCCATGCGCATGGCTCAGCAGATCGAGAACATGCCCGCGCGCTACAAAGCTCTGTTCTCCCAGTGGCGCAACACGTTTGCTTCCGACCGCTACGGCAACGTGACCGGATGGGTGAACGGGATCAACTCGGGGCTGACATCGCTCGCGGGTCCCGGCTACGGCCAAGCGACGACAGCGCTCCTTCCCTACGGGGGCGACCAGCTCTCGGGAATGGACTCCAATGAACTTGCGCGCGTTCGCTCGCAATACGCGACGGTGGAGCTGGCGGATGGAGCGAACACCACGGCGATGGAAGCCATCGGCTCGATTCGCTCAAGCGCCCAGGATATCCAGACGCAGATCGGCAACCTGGAGGGGGATTCGTTTTCAGACGATTCCGACCTCAATACCGAAGTTTCGGTCTTGAACAAGATCAATGCCGCCGGCGTCCTCACCCTGCGCACGCTTCAGGACTCCAACAAGCTTCTCGCTTCCATGCTGGAAGAGCAGACCATCCTCGCGAAGCAACAGCGAGAGTCCACGGCCAATGCGATCAATGCGGACATTGAACGCCAGGCCGGCGTCTCCTCCAACGTCAATCAAGTTACGGGAACCCTCACCAGTTCCCTTCAAGCCTTCCGCATGCAGTAAGACGTGCGGACTCGACTGACCCCTGGTTCGAAGGAGCTGACGGCAGTGCAGACCGACTATCTTCAGTACATCTTTCAGGCGATCAACACGCTCCTTACCCAGAACCTCGGCTTCTTCGACACCATGGGTCAAAACCTTTTCCGCGCCTTCGCCACCATCCTGGTCGTTTGGTATGGAGTAAAGAGCGCGCTTGCCGCGGCGGGTGGGCGCGGGGGATTTCATTTCGAGAACTTCGCCAGCCTTCTCCTGACGATCAGTTTCGGTTTCGCCATGGTCAACTACTACTCAACGCCGATCCCGGAAATCGGCGTGAGTTTTCATAATCTGGTCACGAACGAAGCACAGTTTCTCGCAAGCCGTATCGACCAAGCTTCACTACAAAACGTCATTCAGGGAATCACGGACTTTGAATCCCGCATGGATTCACCCACCTTCGGTGACATCCTGGGCACGGCTGTCTACGTGGTGGTGAGCTTGCTCCTCGCCGCGGCACAAGCGCTCGCCCTGGTGGTGATCGCCTACGGATTTATTGCGGCCGCCGTGTGCGTACTGGTCGGTCCCATCTTCCTACCCTTCTTCATCGTTCCCAAGATGGAGTGGCTGTTCTGGGGATGGTTCCGCTGCTTCCTGCAGTACTCGTTCTACCAGGTGATCGCATCGGCCGTGGTCGCGATCATCGGAAATTTGATTATCGGCGCGCTGCGCCTTCCTCCCTCGGGAACTCTCTCGACCGTCCAGTTGCTGGCCTGGTTTCCTGTGCTCGCCATCACCTTCGTTGCCGCAATCTATGTCCTGCTCAAGGTTCCCTCTCTCACCAACCACATCTTCAGCGGCACAGCGGGCGGCACATCTGCAGGAATTCTCGAGCTGCCGCTCATGGCTGCCGCGTCGGCTGCGAGGGCGCAATGAGTGACGCGAGCTTTGAAAATGCCAAGCGGCTCTATCTCGAGTCCTGCGGTGATCCGATGGTGACGAATACCTATCTCAAGATTGCTCTGGCGCTGGTGTCGCTCGCGGCGCTGGGCCTCGCGCTCGTGGATTTGAAAACCATACGGACGTTTCAGAACTTCCGGCCGCTCGTCATTCGCATCGATGATCTTGGACGCGCCGAAGCCATCAACTACCACAATCTCGAGTACAAACCCCAGGATGCCGAAGCGAAATATTTTCTCTCGGAGTTCTGCAACCTTTATTACCGTCGCAACCGCTACACGATCCAGGACGACTTCTCGAAGTCCCTTTACTTCCTGGATGGAAAGCTTGCCGACGGGATTCTCGATGCCTACCGCAAGGATGACGTCATCAAGAAATTCCTGACCAACACCGCCGCTCCCGAGATCGATGTGGATGTAAAGAAGGTCGCTCTCGAGGAAATGCAGAATGCGCCTTTCCGCGGGCGGGCGGATTTCTACATGGTTTACTACTCGCCCGCCGATCACAGTGAGCTGAAACGTGACCTGTATACCGCCAACTTCGTTTTTGTTTTCAAAAGTCAGGTTCCGAACGAGC